>Ga0306920_100004641_pt1 | contig 17631 bp, 13 predicted proteins | sample flu12Cox44000170_FD_204666 | JGI IMG/M metagenome (GOLD analysis project Ga0306920, IMG submission 204666) | Lab enrichment of tropical soil microbial communities from Luquillo Experimental Forest, Puerto Rico - flux4day.12C.oxic.44.000.170 (v2)... | ecosystem: Environmental > Terrestrial >... | reverse complement strand
ACGAAACCAGGGAGGCACTGGAGCGTCAGACCGCCACTGCCGAGGTCTTGAGGATCATAAGCTCGTCGCCGCGCAGCCTGGAGCCGGTATTCAAGGCCATGCTCGGCAACGCGATGCGGATTTGCGACGCGAAATTCGGTCATGTCCTGCTTTATGACGGGGAACGCTTTCACGCGACGCATTTGCATGATGTTCCTCAATCCTACCGCGCGTTCTGGGACAAGCACGGGCCGATACATGCCCGTCCAAATTCTGCCCTTGGCCGGCTGGCGCGTACAAAACAGGTCGTACATATCCCGGACCTCAAGCTCGAATCCCTTTACGTCGAGCGTGAGCCGTTGCGTATCGTGACCGTCGACGAGGCAGGAGCGCGATCCTTCCTCGCCGTTCCCATGCTCAAGGAGAACGGCCTGATCGGAGCGATCGTCATCTATCGCCAGGAAGTGCGGCCATTCGCCGAAAAACAGATCGAGCTGGTGAAGAACTTCGCCGATCAGGCGGTAATCGCGATCGAAAACGTCCGCCTGTTCGAGGAGGTGCAGGCAAAGACAAGCGATCTCGAGCAATCGCTGCAGCACCAGACCGCGGCCGCCGAGATACTCCAGGTGATCTCCAACTCGCCTGGGCAACTCGGACCGGTCTTCGCTGCGGTGATCGAGAAGGCGACGCGGCTTTGCGACGCGGGGTTTGGAACGCTGTTCCGCTTCGAGGGCGATGCGTTCTACTTCGCGGCCGACATCGGCACTCCGCCAGCCCTGGCCGACTATGTCAGGCGTCCCGGACCATTCCAGGGGCCGCCGGGGGGCATGGTCAATCGGATTCACAGGACTAAACAGCTTCAGCACTCGCACGACTATGCCGCCGAGGCCAATCCGGGCCTCGCCGCAACGCTCGGCGGTGCCAGATCGACACTCGGCGTACCGATCCTCAAGGATGATGCGCTGGTCGGTGCGATCGTCATTTACCGTCAGGAGGTACGACCGTTCTCGGAGCGAGAGATCGCGCTGGTGCGTAGCTTTGCGTCGCAGGCCGCGATCGCGATCGAGAACGCGCGGCTGTTCAACGAAACGAGGCGGGCGCTTGAGCGTCAAACCGCGACGGCCGAGATACTCCAGGTGATCGCCAGTTCGCCTTCCGACGTGCAGCCGGTGTTCGATGCGATCGCCACAAGGGCCAACAGCCTGATCGGTGGCTTCTCCTCTACGGTCTTCCACTTTGTCGACGGTGTGGCTCACTTGCGGGCCTTCACGCCGACGACGGTGGAAGCAGATGAAGTCCTGAAATCGACTTTCCCGCGCCCGGTCGCCGATTTTCCACCCTTCCAAATGGCGCAAGCGGGCAAGGTCACGCAAATTCCCGACACTGAAGTGTTGACGAACGAGATCAAGGACATTGCGCGGGCGCGCGGCTACCGCAGCATGTTGTTTGCGCCGTTGATGAACCGCGATGTGTCGATCGGCTTCATCGCGGTCACCCGCGTTCAACCGGGCAACTTCGCCGAGCATCACGTGCAGCTCCTGCAGACCTTCGCCGACCAGGCCGTGATCGCGATCGAAAACGCACGCCTGTTCGACGAGGTGCAGGCCAGGACCCGCGATTTGACGGAGTCGCTGCAGCAGCAGACGGCAACCGCCGACGTTCTCAAGGTCATCAGCCGTTCGGCCTTCAACCTGCAAACGGTTCTCGACACGCTGGTCGAATCCGCAACCCGGCTTTGCGACGCTCAGGACGCCCTGATTTTTCTACCGAGCGACAACGTCTACCGCGCCGCGGCTCGCTACGGCTTTACGCCCGAATATCACCAATACATCGGATCGAATCCGATCAACATCGATCGCGGCAGCGTGGTCGGGCGGACCGTGATCGACAAGCAGCTCGTTCACATTTCAGATGTGCTGATCGATCCGGAATACACGCGGTTCGATGCGCAGAGGATCGCAGGCTACCGGGCGGTGCTCGGCGCCCCCTTGCTGCGTGAAGGCAATGTAGTCGGCGTGATCTTCCTGACGCGCACGCGAGCTGAACCATTCACGGAGAAACAAATCGAGCTGGTCAAGACCTTTGCCGACCAGGCGATCATAGCGATCGAGAATTCGCGCCTGTTCGACGAAGTGCAGGCCAAGACGGGCGATCTGGAGGAATCGCTGGAACAGCAGACCGCGACTGCCGAAGTGCTCCGGGTCATCAGCCGTTCGGCCTTCGACGTGCAGACGGTACTCGCCACGCTCACCGATTCGGCCGCACGGCTGTGCGACGCCGAGAGCTCGCACATCTATCTGGTGGAAGGAAACGTCGCGAAGCTCGCGGTGTGCAGCGGGTTCTCGAAAGAATATGAGGAGCTGTTGCGGCGAACGCCTCTGACACCTGGCCGCGGAACGCTGATCGGACGCACCTTGCAGGAAGGCGGGGTCGTTCACCTTCCGGATGCGGTTGCCGACAAGGAATACCGATGGCAGGAGGCCCAGCAGCTTGGCCATTTTCGTACCATGCTCGGCATTCCGATGCTGCGGGACGGCGTCGCCACCGGCGTGATGGCCGTCACGCGATCGCAAGTGCGTCCCTTCACCGACAAGCAGATCGCGCTTCTGCAGACCTTCGCCGACCAGGCCGTCATCGCCATCGAGAACGCGCGCCTGTTCGACGAGGTGCAGGCCAAGACGCGCGATCTCGAGGAATCGCTGCAGCAGCAGACCGCGACCGCGGAGGTGCTCAAGGTCATCAGCTCGTCGTCGGGCGACCTCGAGCCGGTATTCGAGTCCATCCTGGCGAATGCGACGCGCATCTGCGACGCCAAATTCGGCATCCTGTTTCTGTCGGAAGGCGATGTAGTCCGCGTGGTTGCGACGCACGGCGTGACGGAAGAATATGCCGAGGCCCGCCGCCGCGAACCGATTATCGTTCCCGGCGAGGGAACGACGCTGCACATCGCCTCGAGCACGCGGCGGCCGGTCCAGATCGCCGATATTCGGGCGGAGCCTGCCTATCTCAACGACCCGCGCCGGTTTGCCATTCTCGATCTCGCGGGTGCCCGCACCATCATGGGTGTGCCGATCGTCATGGACGACAAGCTGGTGGGCATCATCAATATCTACCGCACCGAGGTCCGCCCCTTCACCGACAAGCAGGTCGAGCTCGTCAAAAACTTTGCCGCCCAGGCCGTTATCGCGATTGAAAATTCCCGGCTGCTTAACGAGCTGCGCGAATCTCTCCAGCAACAGACCGCGACCGCGGACGTGCTCAAGTTGATCAGCCGCTCAACCTTCGATCTGCAGGCGGTGCTGCACGCGCTGGTCGAAACCGCAGCACAGCTCTGCGACGCCGACAAGGGCACCATCACCCGACAAAAGGACGGTTTGTTTTACCGCGCCGAATCCTGCGGATTTTCCGACGACTTCATGAACTATGTACGCGGCGTTCCCGTTGTCGTTGATCGCCATACCGCGACCGGGCGCGCCTTGCTCGAGGGGGTCGTCGTGCACATCCCCGATGTGCAGGCAGATCCCGACTATAGTTTCAGCCAGGGCCAGCAGCTCGGGGATTATCGCGCGCTGCTCGGTGTGCCCATGTTGCGCGAAGGCGTGCCGATCGGCGTCATCACGCTCACGCGCACCGAGCCACGCGCCTTTACCGACAAGCAAATCGAATTGGCCACCACCTTCGCCGACCAGGCGGCGATCGCGATCCAGAATGTCCGCCTGTTCGATGAAGTGCAGGCGCGCACGCAGGAATTGTCACGGTCGCTGGAAAACCTGCGCGCCGCGCAGGACCGCCTGGTGCAGACCGAGAAGCTGGCTTCGCTGGGCCAGCTCACCGCCGGCATTGCGCACGAGATCAAGAACCCGCTCAACTTCGTCAATAATTTCTCGGCGCTCTCGGCCGAGCTCGTGGACGAGATGGACGAGGCGCTCGTTGACGCCAACCTCGATAGCCGCAGGCGCGAGGCGTTCGACGAAATTCGCAGGCTCCTGAAGAGCAATCTCGAAAAGGTGGTCCAGCACGGCAAGCGCGCCGACTCGATCGTCAAGAACATGCTGTTGCACTCGCGTTCCGGTTCAGGCGAGCGGCGGCCGGTCGAGATCAACGCCATTATCGATGAGAGTCTCAATCTCGCCTATCACGGGGCGCGTGCCGAAAAGCAGGGCTTCAACATCACGCTGGAACGCGATTTCGACCCTGAGGCCGGGATCGCCGACATTTACCCGCAGGAGATCACCAGGGTATTCCTGAACCTGATCTCCAACGGTTTCTACGCTGCGACCAAACATGCGACGCAAGCCGGCAATGGTTTCGAACCCAGGTTGAAAGCCGCGACAAAGAGTCTCGGCGACACGGTCGAGATCCGCATCCGCGACAACGGCACCGGAATCCCGTCTGATATCAGGGAGAAAATCTTCAACCCGTTTTTCACGACCAAGCCGGCCGGCGAGGGTACCGGGCTTGGCCTCTCGATGAGTCATGATATCGTCGTCAAGCAGCACGGCGGTACGATCGACATTGCGACAGAGCCGGGTGCATTTACCGAATTCATCATTACATTGCCGCGCACGATGATTCAGCCAGGGGCAGGGGAGCAAAAAAATTGAGCACCTATATTCTTGTGGTCGACGACGAGCCCGATATCGAAAGCCTGTTTCGCCAGCAATTCCGCCGCGACGTTCGCTCGGGGCGTTTTATCATGGAATTCGCCGCTTCCGCGCCGGAGGCGCTGGAGCGCGCCAAGGCCATCAGCGATCCCTTGCTGATCCTGATCCTGTCCGACATCAACATGCCCGGCATGAGCGGCCTGGAAATGCTGCCGAAAGTGAAGGCGGCGCGGCCCAACGTGCCGGTCATCATGATCACGGCCTACGGCGATGATGCGACCAGGAGGAAGGCGGCAGAACTGGGCGCGGCTGGACTATTGACCAAGCCGATCGACTTCGATTCCCTGCGCCAGGAAATCGATCAGCGTCTGGCGCGGGCGGCGTAGGCGGCAAGGGGTCGGCGCAAAAACGGCCCCGCAGGCCAGGCTGCGGGGCCGCGATCGCATCAGGCTCAGTTACCGGTCGGCAACGCGATCGAGACGCCTTCCTTTGCGAGCTGATCCCTGACGAACTGGAACCTCTCGTAGTTCGAAAGCGTCACCGGCCCGCTGTAAGACTCGCTCTGCAGCTTGCGGGGCGGGTATTGGATATAGGTCTTCATCAATTTCTTGATGGATTCGGAAATCGTAATCATCACCCAGGTTCGCTCGGTGAAGTTGTTCATGAAGATGTCGTAGCGTTCCTGGGGATCCTGCCAGAGGTCGAATACCTGCGGGACGGTTGCCACATATTTGTCGGGCCCCTTCCAGCCGAGATTGCTGTCGACGGCAAGCCCTCCGGTGGGGCTGCCATCGTCGCCGCGCAGATTGAAGACGGCCTTGTAGTTGTTGACCCGCGCCGCACCCGGCGTCAATTCGTTCTCGGTGAAGTAGAACCATTCGTTTCGCGGCGATTTGGCTTTGCCGAACAGAACCGGCGAAAGGTCGAAGCTGTCGAAGATGATCGGCTTGCCCTCGCGATCGTTCTCCGGCAGTTTCACACCGGCGAGCGAAGCGAAGGTGGCCATGTAGTCCAGTCCGCCAACGATGTCGGAGCTCTTCGATCCGGCCTTGATGCCGGGACCCCAGGCCAGCGACGGAACACGATTGCCGCCTTCGCGCACGGTCCCCTTCGTGCCCCTGAACGGCGTATAGCCGGCGTCCGGATAGACGTCCTGCCAGGCGCCGTTATCGGTGGTCCAGAACACGTAGGTGTTCTTGTCGAGTCCGAGCGCGCGAATCTTTTCCAGTATCCGGCCGATCCGCGTGTCGTTCTCGACGACCGAGTCGGCATATTTGCTCTTTGAAAGCGACTTGTACTGGAATTCGGGCGCGGGCATGTTCGGCTGATGCACCTTCATGAAATTGATGCTCATGAAGAACGGTTGGCCCGACTTGCCGTTCCGTTCGAGATATTCGAGCGCGGCTTTCTCGACGTAGCTGTCGAAAAACGGAATTCCGACGACGCCTGGTCCGCCGTTGACGACAGGGGTGTCGACATATTGGCCGTTGATCTTGAAATCCTCTTTCGCGGGCTGCCCGGCATTGCCGGACAATGCGCCCTTGGTGACGCGCTGGAACATGGCCCGCAATTCGGGCTCCATATCCGGAAACCAGGTCGGATCGGCATAGGTGTAGGCGTTGAGGTGATAGAGACCGGCATATTTCATCTCGTCATAGCCCTGCGCATTGGGAAGCGCGTAGTCGGCCTCGCCGAGATGCCATTTGCCCGTGAAGAAGGTCTTGTAACCGCCGGTCTTGAGGACGGAAGCCAGCGTCCACTCGGCAGCCGGCAAGCCGCCGCCCTGACCCTGGAAGGCGACGGTCGTCATGCCGCTGCGGTTTGGAATTCGTCCGGTCTGCATCGCCGCACGCCCGGGGGTGCAGCTTGGCTGGGCGTAGAATGAGAAGAACTGCATTCCTTCCGATGCCAGGCGGTCGAGGTTGGGCGTCGGCATGCCCCGGTTCTCGCCGCCGCCATAGGCGCCGGCATCGCCATATCCGAAATCGTCAGAGACGATCATGACGATGTTCGGCTTCGATGGTTGCTGTTGCGCAAGTGCAGGGAGCGCAGTCACGGCCAAAGCGACCGTGGACATGCACAAACGCCACTTCCAGGATTTCATGAACGGTACTCCGGTGCGAGGATTTGAGGCTGCCCCGGAATATTCGAACATCGAGCGTCGGATCGATTTTGATCCAGATCAACGCGCTGATCGGGATGGCGTGAGGATAGCGGGATCCACGTCCAGGCGATTTGGTTTGCCCGGAACTAGCTTGCCGTGCGGCTGAAAATCTCCTCTGCCGGCGCCGGCAGCGTCATCTTGAAGTTTTCGTCGACGATTTCCCGCAGCTCATCGGAGCTTGCGACGGCGCGCTCGGCAACGATCTCGCCGTCCCGCGCCTCGACGTGAAACCGGCGATTGATCAATTTGTAGCGTCGGCCGCCGGCAACTCTCTCCATCAGCAGCATGTTGGTGAAAGGCACATTCGGATTGGTGGAGGTGAACCAGCTGCCGATTTCGTAGTCGGCCGCAATTTGCGGCTGCAGATCGAAGACGTACATGACACGCCAGCCGGGTGCGCGTTTTGCGGCGAGCCAGAACAGGCCGTCGGACCGGCTCAGCCGGTAGGTGCCCATCGCGGTGTGCTGATCGAGATCGGCTTGCAGCCGCAATGGCGCATCGAGCAGGCAGGCGCCAAAGCCGACATCGGCGAGGTAGGGGCCCTCGGGAAGATCAACCTTGAGCGTCATGTGTGTCCTCGGTCCGAGCGGGCTTTCCGGCGGCGACATCCAGCGCACGCGCCCGGCAAGCCCCGTGACCGCAAAGCCGATCGCCTCCAGCGCGGCCTTGAACAGCGCATTCTGCTCGAAGCAATATCCGCCGCGGCGGCTATCGACCAGCTTTGCCTGCACGGACGCAACATCGAGCTTGACCGGACGGCGCAACAGCGGGTCGATGCTTTCGAACGGAATCGCGGCGAGGTGCGCGGCTTGAAGCGCCGCCAATATTTTCAAATCGGGTTCGATCGCTCCATCATAATCGATGCGCTTGAGGTAATTCTTCAATCTGAATTCGCTCGACATGATCGGCCCTATGGCCAGCCGCACCGAATTACTATTTCATGGAAGAGCTTTCAAAGCCAGCGCGCCAGCCAAGGGCGCGTCGTCAGCTTTGGGCGGATCATGGGTGCCGCGATCGAGAAAGGCAACGTGAGATGATTCAAGACGGAGGAAATCAAGGGATGATCACGCTCTACCATTGCAGCGGCGCCCGCTCGTTCCGAGTGCTGTGGATGCTGGAAGAGATGGCACTTTCCTACGAGCTCAAAATGCTGCCGTTCCCGCCGCGGGTTTTCGCCAAGGAATTTCTCGCACTCAACCCGCTTGGCACGATTCCCCTGATGATCGACGGCGAAACCCGGATGACGGAGTCTTCAGGCATCTGTCACTATCTCGGCACGAGATTTGGTCCGACGCAGCTGATCGTCACCGCCGACGAACCGGATTACGGCGCATTCCTGAACTGGATGTATTTCAGCGATGCGACGCTGACCTTTCCGCAAACTCTCGTACTGCGCTATTCCCGGCTGGAGCCCGAAGAACGGCGCAGTCCGCAGGTCGCGACCGACTACGCCAAATGGTTCCTGGGACGGCTGCGCGCCGTCGAGGCCGCCACCGCCAGGACCGATACGCTCGCGGCGAACCGCTTCACCGCGGCGGATATCGTCGTCGGTTACGCGCTGTGGCTTGCCGACAGGATAGGACTTGGAAGAGATTTCGGGCCCAACGTCGCCGCCTATTGGCAACGCCTGCAGCAGCGCGAAAGTTTCAAGAGGGCGCTCGCCGCGGAAGAATCCGCAAGCCTGCGCCAGAAAATTGCTCCCGGCGGTTTTTGACCTGAGTTCGCCGGCTCGCCAGGCGGCATACTCCATCCGGGAACTTCAAATCGAAAAGCGGCACCGGAGTCATGGGTTTGCTGGTGCCCGCAACTTTCCGAAGTTCGTGGAAGGTGGGTGCTGCAAGACAACACGAACTTCGGAAAGCGGGCACCAGTTGTAGCGAATGTCAAATCCACTACGCTAGTCGAGGGAGACGCGAATGACGCCCGATCGCATCATGCCGAGCGCGCGCGCCGCATTGAGCGAGAGATCGATCACCCTGCCGCGCACGAATGGCCCGCGGTCATTGACGCGGCATTGGATCGAGCGGTCGCCGTAACTCACCCTCACGATGCTTCCAAAGGGCCTCGTGCGATGGGCGCAGGTCATTCCGTTGCCAGGAGCGCTGTAGTAGGAAGCAAGCCCGGTTTCGGCAGAAGCGGATGAGACGAGGAGGAACGGAAGGGCGGCAATCGATAAGATTGGATACAAAAATTTTCGATACATGGGTCCTCGCAATACGTAAGACCCTGCCCATGAACAAAGAAGCAAGCCGCGAAATTTGGCGGCAGCTGGGCCGAATCGGGGCTTTTGTCGAATGCGACTCACATGGGTTATATGCGGGCACGAAGCCGCACCCTCGCTCGCCATCGCCGTGCGATCGTGGCCGACGACGCAAGAAATCGACATTCATGTGTTTGCGCCGTCAAGCCTGCGCCCGAGATCAAGACAGTCCGCATGGTGAGGGAAGTAAGCGAGCCTCAATCTGCTTCCAGTCTTCCTTGATCGATAGGTAAGCTCAGCCGCGTGAACATGCCGAGCTACACGAACGCCGCGCGATCACGACGCTCGTCGAGCACGTCGAGTACTAAGGGTCTTCGACCCGACCCAATCGCGTTGCCGCTGTGCGATGTCATCGTCGACGCAAAAATCATCTGCCCGAAGCGGCCATCATATAAAACCGTGGGCACGTCAGCCTGAGCGGAACCCCTTGCATCGCTTGTCAGAAATTCGAGCACTGGCCCTTCGAGCAACTGTGCGATGGAACCTTGCGCATCTCTCTCGCATCGAAGATGGATTTGGAATACCATGCAAAAGCCGGAATTCTTCCGGACGATCCTGTGGGCGGCCATTGACAAACATGCGGCGCGCCACAGCTTGAAAATACGGCCGACAATGAAGTTGGTCGGAGCAGAGGAGATGAGATGACTCCACCTGCAAATTGTGCCGCAGTGATCGCTGCTGCATAAGCCCGGGCAACAGCGTAGCGGCTAAACCCACGGACACGTTCCGAGAGCGGCCTATGGTCCTCATCAGTAGGGCATGGACCAACTTGGCCCCTCTCGGTGCGGATAGCTGCCTTGCTGGTCGATCGGATCGGCAATGTGATTGCGCGGCTCCCTTTTTGGATTCCCATCATAAGTAAACTTTCTCGCTCCGCTCCGCGGGTACCGCCGAGCCGTCTTTGCATGATCGCCACTGCAATCTGTTCCGACGAAAAGTTTTCGAAGGATCGGAGCAGTGATCGCGATCGCGATCAAGTTGATGAAAACCTGGCCGCTGATGACCTCGATCCCGTCATGGCCTGGTTGACCGGACTGCCATATCCGTGGTGTCCGGCCCAAATCGCGCTTGAGGACCTCCCGAAGCCTGCCGGGCTTGCCGGCCTTCGCGCCTTCCTTGCCCGAGGATAAGGGCAAGCGATCCTCCGCGGCCCTTGGCCGCTCTTCCCGATCAGCTTCGAAATGCCCGTGTGAGCTTGCCGTGGCGCGGCCCGAGAGGGTCCCGCCGTCACACATTTTTGGGTCGCGAGCCGAGCCGCGATACGATATGACAGAATTAATTCGGTTGGATGTCAGTTTGGTTACATGCGGGAATGAGTCGATGAGTTCGCAATGGCGTGCGCGCCCAAATTCGCTGGTCTGGTCAAATCCGGTTGCCAGGTGGTGGGTGCTTTTGACCTCGGTCAGCGGTGCAAACATCGCGGCCTGGCTGCTGCTTTACAGCCAGTTTCACGAACAACCCTCCGGAAGCCTTGCCGGCATGCCAGGCTTCACGCTCGTTCTGCACCGAACCGTCGCTCCCACCGGCGCGGCGGGCCTCGAACTCATGCTGTTGCTGTGCGCGGCCTATGTTTTCGGCTGCGCGTTCCGCTCGTTCCTTCCGCGCGCGGATGTTCAGCGGATTTGCCTGTTCGACACCTGGCTGTCGAGCGTCGCCGTCGGCCGGTCGGTGGCGACCGTGGCCGAGGTCTGTTTCGCCGCGCAGTGGGCGATTCTTCTCTACCAGCTCGGCAGGCTGACGGGATCGGAAACCACCTTGAACGCCGCCTGGGTGATCGTGCCTTTGATCCTGATCGCCGAGTGTTTCTCATGGTATGCGGTGCTCACCACCAATTATCTCTTCAACGCGATCGAAAATTCGATATGGGCCGGTGCCTTCCTCGTGGTCGGAATCGGCCTTGGCCGGTTGCTGCCGGAGTTCGACGGCGTGGTTCGCATGATTCTTGTCGCCGCGATGACCGGCATTGCCTTCTATCTGGCGTTTCTCGTGACCGTCGACGTGCCGATGTACCTGTCCCGGTGGCGGGCGGAGGCGGCCAGCGGCAGCCGGCGGTTGCGGCCGATTGAAGGTCTGCACGATGTGGCGACGCGCTGGGTCGTGACGCACGATATCGCCCATTGGAAAGACGAGATCGCCTGGATGTCGCTCTATTTCAGCATGGCGGTCTGGGCGAGCCTTGCGCTGTGCGTCTTCTACGCGCTGATCTGACTTTCCGCCGGGCTCCCTCGATTGTGCCGCCGCTCATGAAATCGTGCAGCGGAACAATACCTCGATGGTTGCGAGCGTCAGCACGATGGCAATCGCCGCCAACACCACCCCGCGCGGCGTGAATGCGGGTTCAGGCCGGGGTTCGATCGGAGCGGCAACCTCAATCATCTCGATCCAGCGCGCGAGCGCAGGATATTGTGACCGATCGACTTCCGCCCAGCGATCCACCCACACGGTCTGCGCAATCTCCTCATGTGCCGTTGTCGGCGATGGGGCGTGCCGACCGACGGTGCTCCCGGGTTCGACGGTCCGAAAATCCTTGCGTGTCGGCACCGCGTCCCAGCAACGTTGGCGAGTATGCAAATAAAGATGAAGCGAGCCGAAATGCTGACGCGCTTGCGCCCTCGTCCTGCAGGATTGCGAAGCCTCTGTTGATGTCGGCAGCGCCAGCAGGACAAGGGCCAAAACAGCGGTCGCGGCGAAAGGCATGGGTGCTCCTACCCGGATACAGTCGTGCCTCCGCCGAGGTATCGGTGTGGTAAGCCCTACAGATTGACGATTTGCAAATGAATGCCGGCTCCAAAGGGCAACAGCGTTGTCCAATTAACGGATGGCGGTACGTAGAGATGGAGCCCGGCAATCGGCGACGGATCATTTGCCGGTCCGCCCACTTGAGTGAGGCGTCTCCAGCAACACACTGTTAAATCACGCGGAGATTTTTCGGCGCGATCGCGGCATCAATGCGGCGCCTCGGCACGCTCCAATTTCGGTCCAAAATCCGCCTTCCGACTCAGATCAGGCTTGCATCGGGGTTAAAGACTGGCGCGCGTTCGATTACCTTGGGGATTAGCCAATGGGACCCACACATCCGCCGCATACTACGCAAGGACGCCTCGAAAGAGCGCCGCTTGGGGACGAGGATTGCTTCGACGAATATACTGACAATGATGTTGTATCGCTGCTTGAAGAGAATGCACGGCTTCGAAAGCTTGTCGTCAAGCTTTCGGAACTCGTCCTGAGAAACGTCGTCGAGGCCAAGTGACGGCCCGTAGCCGCCGAGCGATTTGAAACGAAAATCGGTGCTGCGCCGGTTTTGCCGGCGAGCCAAATCATGTCTACTGCGCGGACGATCCGGCCCTCATCGCGGCCGGTTTTTGCTGCGTCGCGGCAGCCAGAGGAAACCTAGGAGCGGGCATTCCATCGGCGTTGACGGATGCGCGCGTGCCGCCTCCGGACGCCGCTGACACCGCCCCGGTCGTCTGGTCTCTCATCCCAGAGCCAAGGGCCGGCACCGGCGCGGAATTCCTGAGCCGGTTTCACCGCATAAATCGTCGCGTCTGGCGCGCCGGCCGAGCGCGCCTCTTGGCCGGTTCTTGGCCGGCTCTTGGGCCGGCTCGCCTTGTGCTGGCTGAACGAATAAGACTAATTTCATGCACAAACAGGCGCGGGGGAGCTTATCCATCCCGCGGAACCGGGTTGGGGGGAGCCGTATCATGTCGTTCTTCGTGGATCGCCGAGGGCTGTTTCGCGCCTCCTTTGCCCTTGCTGCGGGGCGGCTCGCGGCAGGGGGCCTTGCGGCGCCCGCGCTGATCGGGCGCGCCGAAGCGGCGGTTCTCAAACTGAAGCTTTCCTCCTCGCAGGCCAACGATCCGAAATTCGCCAACGGGAGAGTCTTTTACGACAACCTCGTCAGGCAGATCGCCGCAAGCCCGCTCGCAGGCCAGGTTGAGGTCGCATTTTTTCCGGACAATCAGTTGGGGCAGGAGATCGACGTCATCAACTCGGTCAAGCTCGGCGTGATCGACATGATGGTTTCCGGCTCGTCGATTGCCGCCAATCTGGTGCCGCTGGTCGGCACTTATGACCTCGGTTATCTCTTTACTTCGTTCCCGCAGCAGACCAGGGCGTTCGACGCCGGCGCGGCCGCACCCATCGAGCAGGCGCTGCTCAAGGGCGCCAATATTCGCATCATTGCCTGGGCCTATAATTTCGGCTCGCGTTCGGTGCTGGCGCGCAAGGCGGTCAATACGCCGGAGGATCTCGCCGGCCTGAAAATCCGCACGCTGCCAAATCCGGTGATCACCGAATGTCTGCGTTTGATGGGAGCAGCCGCCACGCCGATGGCGTTCGGCGAAATCTACACGGCATTGCAGGCCGGCGTGCTCGACGGGCTCGAGCATGATCCACCCACCATCGTCGCCTCGAAATTCTACGAGACCTCGAAATTCTATTCGCTGACCCAGCACAATTTCTCACCGCTTGCGATCTACCTCTCCGAAACCACGTTCAACCGCATTCCTTCCGCCCAGCGCGAGGCCTTCATCGATGCGGCGAAGAAGGCCGCCGCCGACACCCGCGCGCATGGGCTCAACGTCGAGAAGGAAGCGCTTTCGCAGCTCAAGGACAAGGGCGTCACGGTGATCGACTGCGACCGCGAGGCATTCCGCAAACGCGTCCTTCCGCAGACCGAAGCCTTCGTCAAGGCACGCCCCGAGGCCAAGCAGGTGGTCGATCTGGTCCGCGCCACCTGAAGGATGATGAATTCCAGTGTCGCTTACGGGCAAACTGGCTCGCCTCTCCCGTTCGCACGGGAAGAGGTCGAGCGCCAACGGGCCGGCGTAAATCGTCGCCCGATGATAAACTCCGCGATCAGGTGAGGAGGACTTTCCGCAGACCATGCTCGAGACACCCCCTCACCCTAACCCTCTCGGCGCGAGCTTGGCTCGTCGCGTCTCCGCAAGCGGTGAGAGCGAGCGCATGCTCGCGATTATAGCCAGGCGCGCGGTGAGTGGCCTGTTATCGGTCACCGACGTCGTTGCCGCGGGTTTGCTTGCCGCCGACCTCGCGGTCGTGATCTACTCGGTAATGGCGCGATCGCTCTTCAACGCGCCGGTCGAATGGGCTGACGACGTCGCGCGCGGGCTGATGGTGGCGTCGAGCTTTTTCGGCGCAGCGTCAGCGCTGGCGCGCGGGGAAAATCCCGGCGTGATTTTCTTCCGCTCGCTATTGCCGCAGGCCTGGCAAGACGCCGTCGACGATCTCGGCGCGGCGCTGGTTTTGATCGTTTCAGCCTACGTCGCGTTCCACGCCATCGAAATGGGCTGGCTCACCTCCGGCCAGACCACGGGCTCCGGCTTGCCGCTCGAACTCACCTTCTATCCGATGGGGCTGGGCGCGGCCTGCATGACGGCGTTCGCCGCCGAAATTCTCCTCAACCGGGATTGGCAGCGCGTGCTGCGGGCGGCGGCCATTCTGGCCGCAGTCTGCGGCATCTTTCTCGCCGGTCACGCGCTGGTTCCGGACGCGATGCCGTCGTCCGGCACGCTGATGCTGGTGGGCTTTGCCTTGACGCTCGCCGGTGGACTGCCGATCGGCTTTGCGCTGGCGTTGGCCGCGCTCATCTTCATTCTGGTCGAGGACACTCTTCCCGGCGTGATCTTTGCCCAGCAGATGGCGCGCGGCATAGACAATTTCGTGCTGCTCGCGATCCCCTTCTTCATCCTGGTCGGCTATCTGATGGAAGCCAACGGCATGTCGGTGCGGCTGATCGAATTGCTGCAGCGTCTTGTGGGGCAGATGCGCGGTGGCCTCAACGTGGTGATGGTCACGGCCATGGTGCTGTTCTCCGGCATCTCGGGCTCGAAAATGGCCGATGTCGCAGCCGTCGGCGCGGTGCTGGTTCCGGCCTCGCGCAAATCCGGACAGAATCCGGGTTCGACGGTGGCGCTGCTCGCCGCGTCCGCCGTGATGGCGGAGACCATCCCGCCTTGCATCAATCTGATCATCCTGGGCTTTGTCGCCAATCTTTCGATCGGCGGACTGTTCGCCGCCGGCCTCTTGCCTGCCGCGCTGATGGCATCCGCTTTGATCGCGGTGTCGATCCTGTTCGGCAAGCGTGATGCGGCTCTGCCTTCGGCAGAGCTTTCGCGCGCGCAGGTGCGGCGCATGTGGCTGGGGGCGGGCGTGTCGCTCGGCCTGATCGCGATGATCTTCATTGGCTTCAAATCGGGTTTTGCCACCGCGACCGAAATCTCCGCCTTCGCTTCGCTCTATGCCATCGTGGTCGGATCGGCGATGTTTCGCGAACTGACGCCGCGCGAGGCCGCGCGCAGCTTCGTCCAGGCGGCGGCGCGCGCAGGACTTGTGCTCTTCATCGTGGCGTCCGCGCAATCGCTGGCTTTCGTTTTGACATTGCAGCAGGTGCCGCACGCGGTTGGGGAGTTCATGGTCGCGCTGTCGCATCAAAGCGGCGTCTGGCTGTTCATGCTGTTGTCGATTGCGATCCTGATCGTGATGGGCTCGGTGCTGGAGGGAGCGGCGGCGCTGATCATCTTCGGCCCGCTGCTCGTGCCGGTGGCCAGCCAACTCGGCATTGCACCGCTGCACTACGGCGTGGTGCTGGTGATCGCGATGGGCATCGGCCTGTTTGCCCCACCGCTCGGGCTTGGGCTATACGGCGCCTGCCTGATCGGCAAGGTGCCGGTCGAACAGACGGTCAAGCCGATGATCGGCTATCTCGGCCTGCTGCTCGCTTGCCTTCTGGTCATCGCCTTCGTGCCTGGGATCTCGACCTTCCTGCCGAAGCTGATGGGCTATTGAAATCCGGTATCCAACCAACGGTCCGTCCAACCATGAAAATCCTTCTCACCCACACGCCTCACATGCGCGACAATTACTACGGTGCCCGCGCGCTTGCCGGGTTGGAATCGCTCGGCGAGGTGGTGCTGCACCAGGGCACCGAGACGCTGGAAGGCGCAAGGCTGATATCGGCGGCGCGGGATTGCGACCTCATCGTCGCCGATCGCGCCACCGCGTTGCCGGCGCCGATCTTTGACGGGCTTGCCTCGCTGAAGGCGGCGTTACGCTGCGCGGTCGACATTCGCAACATCGACGTCGCGGCCGCCTCATCGCGCGGCGTGCTGGTCACGCGCGCCAAGCCCGGCTTCGTCGAGTCCGTCACTGAGCTCGTGCTCGGCTTCCTTGTCGATCTCAATCGCGGGATTTCGCGCGCGAGCGCGGCCTTTCAGGCAGGCCGAGTGCCGGTCGCAAGGATGGGGCGACAACTTGCCGGCACCACGATCGGCATCATCGGCTATGGCGCGATCGGCCGCGCGGTGGCGCCGCTCGCGGCCAATCTCGGCATGCGCGTTTTGATCAGCGATCCGCATGTCAGCGTGGAAAACCCGAACTTCCATCAGGTCGATCTGCCGACCTTGCTGGGTAACTCCGATCACGTGGTCTGCCTTGCGATCGCCAATGAAGCGACGGAAAACCTGATCGATGCGCAGGCTTTCGCGCGCATGAAGCGCGATGCGGTATTCATCAACGTCTCGCGCGGCAACCTCGTCGATGAGGTTGCCCTGGCGGCTGCGATCTCGCAGGGCCGCATCGCCGGTGCCGCGATCGATGTCGGCCGCGCACCGGATCAGATGCCGACGCCTGCGGTCGCAAAACTTGAAGGCGTCATCGCTACGCCTCATGTCGGGGGACTCACGCCGCCGGCGATCGAGGCGCAGGCGCTGCACACGGTGGAGCAGGTGAGGGCGCTGGTCTCGGGCGCGGTGCCCGAGGGTGCCGTCAATGAAAAGACCTGGACCCGGCGGATCTGATTTTTTCGGGACTGGAAGCGAATCGGTTATGGATGTCGTGCGACTTGAGAGTAAGTGATGTCCCTTGCCGATTACGCGTCGGGACCATTCCCGGTCCTTGCAAAGCTTGCCAATCTGTTGCGTCGTACTGCTTCGGCGGTTTTTCGCTTCTCCGCGCCCCTGCGGCGCGAAAAGAAAATCGAAAAATCTCCAGCCAGCGATCTCGACCGCGCCTCTCCCGCCATTGTTTGGCATCCGTCGAACGAGGAGGCTATCGCCTCGGCGGAAACCAACCCGCGCTTGCAGCGGGAGCACCTGATCCGGCGGCGCTGGGCGGAGACCGGAGTGAGGATGTGGAGGGCCGGGGTTCACGGCGCCGGAGCGGCGCCGTTGAACATCCAGGGCAGCGTGGAGTTGCTGCCACCAAAGCAAGGCGAGGCGGCGCGCCGCTACAACAAGCTCGAATTTCGTCTGGTCGGCGCACGGATCGTTTGCGAAGGCGTCGTCGTCGATCCGCCAAAGGGCAAAAGGTAACTGCCAATCGATCCGGCGCGTGTGACTGGCGAAGGCGCGCGGCGATCTCTCGCGTGTCGCATGAGCCGACTTCAGCCTCCGCAATCGACCGCACGACGCGGCCTGGAGCCAACGCGTCTTAAAGACAACCCACGGGGTACGTTCTTACCTTGCGTTGATGTGAATCAACCTGCACTTCGCACCTTCCTTCCATCCTGCTCCTGGAGCAACAGGTCGGAGCAAAAAAATGCAACACACGATGATCGACAGGTTGAGACATTGCGGAGTTGCGGCACTCATCGCCATCGCCGCACT
>Ga0306920_100004640_pt1 | contig 17632 bp, 15 predicted proteins | sample flu12Cox44000170_FD_204666 | JGI IMG/M metagenome (GOLD analysis project Ga0306920, IMG submission 204666) | Lab enrichment of tropical soil microbial communities from Luquillo Experimental Forest, Puerto Rico - flux4day.12C.oxic.44.000.170 (v2)... | ecosystem: Environmental > Terrestrial >... | reverse complement strand
CATAGGCATTGGTATGGGTCACGCCGGGCACGTCGATCGTGGTGTAGCGGCCATCGATGTCTAGCAGGAAGCCGTGGTATGTGCCGGGAGCGTCACTGTACCATCCCACGATCTGGCCGGCGTTGTTGATCCCACCGGCAGCGGTCTGGACTGCTCCAGGCACGTCGAGCGTGGTGTAGCTGCCATCCACGTCCAGTAGGAAGACGTGACCACCGGTAGCGTCAACAAAATAATATCCCACGATCTGGCCGGCGTCATTGATCCCGTTGGCTTCGGTATAGGGTGAGCCGGGCACGTCGATCGTGGTGTAACTGCCATCGACATCCCGCAGGAAGCCGTGGCCCGTGCCGCCAGCGTCACGGTACCCTCCCACGATCTGCCCGGCGTCGTTGATCCCATAGGCAGTGGAACTGGTCGAGCCGGGCGGGTCGATCGTGGTGTAGCTGCCATCGACATCCCGCAGGAAGCCGTGCCGTGGGCCGCCATCGCCGTACTGTCCCACGATCTGGCCGGCGTTGTTGATCCCAAGGGCAAAGTTTCGGGTCGCGCCTGGGAAGTCGATCGGAGTAAACATGTACTGAGCCTTCGCTGGCCCCGTAAGGCCCATCAGAAGGCCCCAAGCCGCGAAGGCGCAAAAAAGTCGTTTCATGAATGAAGTCCTTGCATTAGACGGAGGAACGACCTGCCTTACGCGGGGCAGACCACTCCTCCGCAACCGGAGCACCAAACGACCAGTATGACCGCTGGCGTCTCGAATGTCCTGGCGAAGCGCCACCTGCTCTGCAAATGTCAACCGAGGTTTACAAGTTTACAAATTTAACGCGTCAACACGGCAGGCGTTGTGGTGGGAGCAACCCGCAGCCTTGCATCGCGGCATTCTCATATATTCATTGCTGATTGTCAAGCAAAATATCAAAGTAACTGATCAGAAAAACGGGATTCTTTTTTTCCCCCAAAAAACGGATTTTTTCTCTTGCATTTGGAAAAAAGACTTGTAAAGTCGGCCTACCCTGAATCCCCTACTGACACACAACCGACCCACCGATCAACGTCAAGGTCAGGTATCCTCGTCCGAATGGACAGCGCCAAGATAAAACCCTGCCAAGCCAAACTAATGTACGCGACATTGCGGCCCACCCTAGGTTAAAACTTCAGAGGATTTCTTCTTTGGGGCCTGTTCAGGCCTCGGCGCATCCCGGTCCCTCGAACGACAAGCGCGGCCAGCGCGCTATGTCAAACAATCGCTGGACGAGTACGAGCAGAAGATCCGCATGTCGCCATGAATCTGAATGCCGTTCTCGGCGGTGTTGTTGTCGTAGCGCGCTGAACAGGGGCCCGCACGCCTCGAAGGAAAGGTCGTTGGCCTAATCATCATGGTCTCGTTGGGATGGGCGGGAGCCTGTCCCAATTAGAATGAGGGATCAAGGTGGTGCCTTGTCCCAACGTGGAAGTTTCAGGGAGAGTGTACCTCCCACCACGATCCGGGATCAGGCCCCCAACCCATAAGGAGACCATGATGAGATTCTACTCAAATCCGCATCAATTTTACGCGGGCATTGATCTGCACGCCAGGTCCATGCATGTGTGTGTGCTGGACAAGGACGGCATGGTCGTCTACGATCGCAATCTCCCCTGCCATTTTCCGACCCTGGTCACTCGAGCCGCGCTGGAAAAGGCGGTGGGAAAGCTGGCGGAGCGGTGCGGCGAGCAGGAACAGGTGGAGCTGCTGAAGCATCCCTTCTGTGTGGGTGCCAGCCGGGACGGGGTACGGGCCGCGCTCAACAAGCGGCTGAAGCAGAATTTCCGCACCCACTGGGCGTTGGTCGCCTGGCTGCGGCAGCATCGACCCGACCTCAATCTGACTTCTCCGCCTTAACCAGCTCCTCGGCCAGCAGCGGGTCCACGGCCTTCGGATGCCCCTTCAGGGATCGAGATGGTCGAGCTGGGCCAAGAGTTCCGTTTGGCGCTGGCGTTCGTTGGGAGAGCGTTTGAGCCGTGCTGCGAGTTCATCACCGCTGCCGCGGCCGAGTCCTTCTTGGAAGCGCTGCCAGGCTAACTCAGGCTTGCCGTTGCGAATCAGCACTACAACCAGCAATAGTAAGCGATGTTCAGCAATGAAAGCAGCGCGATCAAGGCCAGAGGTCGCGACAATAGGTCGAGGTAATGCGTTATCATTCGAAGGCGGGACGGCCGCAGTTCGACTACGGCACTGCAATGTCGAGGGATGTCATCGTCGATGTGATTGTGTAGATCAGCTTCGATTTGTTCGGGTCGCCATACTTCGCAGGCAGGCCTGGTGCCTGGAACGAGACCCGAACCTCGCCGACCGGGACATCGGTGGCGCTGTATCGGCCGTCGTCGTGGATCGTCCCCATACCCATCTGCATTTGCGGGGCGGGGCCGAGGAAGAAGATCACCCCCGACTTGACCGGTTGCCCGCGGTACGAGACGGTTCCGTGAAACGTCGCTGTTGTCGGCTTGCTGCACCCGGGCATCACCGCCAGTGCCAAGGTCGCGCACCTGAGTGCAAGGTTCTTCATTACCAGTCCCCCGGAACGAGACCGTCGTCGGGCCAGATGGCGGCGAACCAAACGGTGCTGCTGATCGACGTAGTAACCGTGCGCACGCTGCCGTCGCACATGGCGACTTGACAGCCTGCCGCGGAAAACGACTGCAGGTTGTACGGGCTACAGTTGGTCACCGTCGGCCGGTTTTGCGGCGGGACGGCGGTGTACGGCGTGGATCGGTTGTTGCTCGTCCAGTTGGCCGGGAAGAACGACATCCGCGCCCAGCCGGGGTAACTGGGATTGGTCGGGGCTGGGTCGGTATTGCGGTAGGCCCAGAGCGAACCGCCCGAGCTACACTGGGCGTATCGCTCGCCGAACAGCACCGTGTTCGACAAGCCGTCGGAAATTCTGTCGAGCCGCCGACCCTTGTTGTCCCAGTCGTTGTCCGCAAATCCCGTCCAGTTCGTGGCGTTGCCCGGGTGCCCGAAGATGGTATGGTTCGCGGCGTAATTGCTCGCCGCCCAATCGACCCCGTTGATCGTGATGACGTGCGTCGGCAGGCTGTTGTCCAGCGGCGCGATGAAGGAATTCACGATCGCCTTAGCATTGGCCAGATAGGTCGTGTTCGAAACGCCGGAGGCCTGCTGGAGATTGCTCTGCTCGATGTACGGCAGCAGTAACCAGTGACCGGACACGCGCAACCCGTTCGGCATCGTCACCGCGTTGGCGGGGATCTTGCCGAGGGACCCTTCGTAACTGTGGACGGCGAGCGCCAGCTGTTTCAGGTTGTTGGCAGACTGCAACCGGGCTGCCGCCTCGCGGACCTTCTGGACGGCCGGGAGCAGGAGGGCGATCAACACGCCGATAATCGCGATGACGACCAACAGTTCGACCAGGGTAAAGGCCCTTCGGGTTCGCGAGCGCTGGTCCATGACAGGCTCCAGAGATCAGGACAATGAACACGGCCGAGGCTTGGGGTTTGGCAACGTCAATATGTTGGACGCGGTCCTACCGGTCTTTCCCAGAGGGACGGCTCCTGGGTTTTGGCTGCAACTCCAGGTCGAACACGGACGGCAGACACGGTCGTGGTTTTGGCCCAGCAACAACCTGTTGCCGTGGCCTTCTGTCAACACCCCGCGCCCCGCGGGCTCGTCGATGACCGCAGCCAGGCGACGGAGACCCCGCACAGTCTGTTTCAGTCCGAGATGGAGCAGGCGACGAAACTGGTGTTAGAGTAGGCGGCCGCGCCGGGGGGGGCAATAGACCTTGGTCTAGCGCCGGTTCAGCGGCTGGACAGGAGAGACCGTGCCTTCTCTGCCAAACAAGCCAGTTCCGCTACGGAATGGAGTTGGAGCTTGCGCATCAACCGGCCCCGGTGGAGCTTCACGGTCTGTAAGGAGATGCCCAGGCGGGTAGCGATCCGCTTGTTGGCCATGCCGGCGGCGACGAGTAGGAACACCTCGTGCTCCCGGGGCTTCAGGGAGTCCAGGAGCTGCCTGATCCGCCTCGCCTCTTGCTTCCTAGCAAGTTCCTGGCTCTTCTGTTCAAGCACTTGCCCGACCGCCGCTCGGAGCTGCTGGTTAGCAGAGGCGAGTTCTTTGCGAAGGATCCGTACTTGCTGGTTGGCCCGCTGAAGTGCTTCGTGTGCATGCTTGCGGGCCAGGGCGCAGTTGAAGATGTCGCCCATCAGGCGGAGACGCAGGACCAGATCCTCCGGCCATTCGATGGGCGACCGGAAGGACGCGAACCCGATCGCGCCCACGACTCGCCCGGCCATCTTCAGAGGAATCGTGAACTGGGACCTCAGGCCCACCTGTGCCACGTACTCTCGCTCCGGGCTGGCTTCCTCGGGGAGGTCTTCGGGCACCCGGAACGCCTTCCCTTCATGGACTTTCCTGGCGTAGTCTGGCCAATGGGCTTCCACGTAGATTCGGGGAGTGGGTGGCACGCCCGGCACCTCATAGGAGTGGGTGATCGCCGTCTTTTTCTTGTCGGTCACCAGCTCGCCGAACCCGCTGCGGTCGATGCCGAGGAACTCCACGACCTGCCGCAGCCCTGCCACGATCTGAGAATCGACCTGGTCGGCGGGGACGCTGATGAAGGTGGCTGAGAGGTCTGCCAGGAACGTCTCAAAACCCGAGCGATCTTGACAGGGAGAGGCCGAGGGGCACTCAGCTTCGTCAGGAACCTGGCAAACTTTCGTGGGCGCCGCTTGAAGCCCCAAGGGATGTGGCGGAGGGGAAGCAGTCAAATCGGAGGCGGAGTTACTCCGATGCGGGGTCTGATCCTCTCTCTGGAGGCCTGACCTATTCATGGCTTGTCCCTGCTGATTGGGTCGCCTGCATCACGAACGCGCATGCACGCCTATCGCATCAAGCACCCCAAGAAGTAATGGGAAACTCTCGGTCAAATCGCGCCATAGGTGACTCCCTTCGCTTTGAACTGTTTGCCGATCCAATCGAAGCAAATCTCGCCGGTAAGGGTCCATCCAACGGCGTGGCATGCAGCGAGGGCGAGTTGCAACCTCGGCGGCAGTGGTGATTTCGGCGTCGACTGATTATATTATCAGCCTGCACAATATACAGGACCAAAATGAAGCGTATTCGGCTCATTCTGTACGTTGCGATTATGGTCCCGGCCTTTGCCATGCTGGGTGCATTCGCAACCCTCGACACCGGAGCACATCCCTTGTACGGCTTAATTGTCGGAGCTGGCATCGGGGTATTCTTCGGGTTGCTATTCGGTGGTGCGAAACGGCGATGGGTTGATGCCATCTATGGGCCGGAACCGGAAGAAACGCAATAATGTCCTGGCGGATGGATACGTGGAAAGAAAAGGGGACGGGCACGTTTATTTTGTCGTCTTTCGAGGCCGGCCGCGCGGGGCACAAAGTGTCGGTGGGAACCGGTCAAATGTCAATATTAAATGTGCCTGTCCGGTTGTGCTGATTCTCTCAAAATCCTCGGGAAAAAGCCGTACCACCGGGGGGCAAATTTTTTGGGAGCTGGCCGCGTCGGGGACCGTGTGCCAGTCGCGCGCGAATTTTCGCGAAATTGAGGGTGGGCGGGGTAGGCCGGGCCAGGGCCTGGGCCCTGATCGGTGTCAAACGGCACTCACCACGAGCGGCACAGGCGGCACGGCGCCGCACGCGGGACAAGGCCGGTCGGGATCCTCGAGGATGGCGACGAGCTGGCTCGTGATATTGACCTCGGCTATGACGGCGTTGTAATGCAGCCCCTTCAAATCGTCACAAACCGCGCACTCGCAGCCGTCGCCGTGGGCTTCGATCGCGCGTTCGACTGCGGGCACCACGAGCCGTAATAAACGGACAACGCGGACTTCCTCGGGTAAGTTCATCATTGTTTCTCCCTCCCCTGATTGTCGTCGTCTTCTTCCTCTCGAAACAGACGTTGCTTTGCTTGCAGTGCCAGCATCTCCAAAAGCCGTTCCGTGATTTGTCGCCAGTCAACCTGGCGCAAGGCCAGGAGAAAAAGTTCCTCGATAAACGGACCGCCGTCGATTATGGAACGGATCTTAATCCCATTTTGCACTTCAAAATTTTCCTTGATGGTGGAAACCACCATGCGGAAATCCTTCGCGTTCGCATAGAAGTTTTCGACCCGCTCCCAGTTCTCCAGGAGATCGTGCCAAACGGCGGCCGTCTCTTTATTCTTCCACGCGGTCATTGATTACCCCCTTCTTTCCACCTATGCCTGCTTGGTTCGACCCACGAAGTAGTACACCAGCGCGCCGATCCAATTCAAGAAGATAATTACCAGAACCCAGACGATCTTATCGGTGCCCTGCATCCTCGGGTTCTTCAGGCAGTCCGCGAGCATCCGAAACCAGAAGACAAACAGACCGACGACGAGCAGGATCAGTAAAAGGGGGCCAAAGAGCGATACCGTTGCCCAAAAGCCGGCTAGCAAAAAGAGCAGTAAAACCGCGAGTCCCGCCACCGCGAGTCCCTCCGGCCATAACGGGGAAGGCCGAGCCGCTGGTTGCCGCTCTTCCTGCTCTTCTCGGAAATGAGCAAATTCCGTCTTACATTCCGGACATGTTACCCACCCGTACTGCGAACCAAAAGATTGTCCGCATTCCGGACAGACAGCCCGGATATGGATAGGCGGTGGAATGGGGGGTGGGCTGATTTTTCGCCTGAGTGGTTTCATGGTGAAAATCGCCGTGTACCAGTTTTCGTCGTCGTCATCTTCCGGGTCTACATAGTGCGGGAATTCTGTCTCGCAGCGCGGACATTCCAGCCAACCGAGAGGCGTCAAAGCGCAATCCGACAATTCCCAGCCCGTTGCTGGGGGTTGCTCTACTTAATTAGCCGAGAACGGTATTGAGAGACTGCCATTTTCCGAGTTAGTAGCGGGCCAGGCGGCCGGCCGCTTGGTAAAATGGGTAAAAATAGTCCCCGGTTACTTAACCATTTCTGACCGGGTCGAGGCGGCAAGGACGAAGAAGACCAAAAACTAGATGTTTCCTCTATTCCAGTGGGAGGGCTTCATCCATGAAGCGAATTCTGTGCAGCTGGGCGGTTCTGGGCCTATTCCTGGGAGCCATGGGCCAAGCGCGGTCCGACTTGATGTACTTTAGCGAGGTCTTTGGCGGGACCATCCGTCGGGCCAACCTTGACGGCACCGAGGAGACGACTCTCGTCGGCCCGCTCACGACTGGCCCCGTGGGGCCGGCGCTGGACATCGCCGGCGGCAAGATGTACTGGGCTGAGAATTTTACCGGGGAGATTTGGCGGGCGAACCTCGACGGCACCGAGCCCGAGAACCTCATCAGCGGGCTGGAATCGCCGGGGGGGCCGGCTCTGGATCTTGCCGGCGGCTGGATGTACTGGGTTACTGGCGCCTTCGCCTCCGGGGACATCCGGCGGGCCTACCTCGATGGTACCGGGGAGGAACTCCTCGTCAGCGGGCTCATTACTCCGTATGGTGTCGCTCTGGACATTGCCGGCGGCAAGATGTACTGGGCTGAGAATTTAACCGGGGAGATTTGGCGGGCGAACCTCGACGGCACCGAGCCCGAAAACCTCGTCAGCGGGCTGGATCGACCGGGGAGGCCTGCACTCGATCTTTTAGGCAGCCAGATGTACTGGCCCGAATTTAGGGCCGGCGCGATTCTTCGCGCGAACCTCGGCGGCTCGGCCCAAGAAACCCTCATCGAGGGTCAGAATCAGCCTACCGGTATCGTTCTCGATGTGGTTGGGGGCCTGATGTACTGGGCCAATTATGTGGGCGGGGACATTCGGCGGGTCAACCTCGACGGCTCCGGGGAGCAAACGCTGGTGACGGGGCTGCGTGGCCCAGCTTTCATCGCCCTGGCACACTAACGCGCCATCAAGACCTTGAATGAATAAAAACACAACCCCTAGTGATTTCCCATCAAAAAAACATCATATCTAGTTATATTGGACTTGCCAAGTCTTTTTCCCCCGATTAGACCCTCCCAGCCGGGGTCCTCGTCGAAGGATTCGGTCTTGAGGGCCGTCTTCGGTTGGTCGCCGGCCCGGCCGCTCCCCGCGCCGGCGGCCAGCGTGACCAGCAGCGTCAGGCCAAGAAGGCTCATCGTGCTCCGCTGCCCCCGGGGTCACAGCGTGTCGGCGTATGCTTGTCATAGCAATGGTCCCAGTTGGTTTTCCCGCACACCGGGCTTGCAGGCGGCGCGCCGAAACCCGATGGGAAACGCTAGTTCGCCTTGTTCGGCCCGTTTGCCGCCTGCCGAACGCACGCGGTTGCGCAGCGCAAGTCCTTCCTCCTCTGCTTGCTGGCTTTCGGCTTTGCTTTGAGCGTAAACCCGCCGCATCTGTGTCACGATCTCTTGCTATGCGGATGCCGCAGGTGCCGCGTCCGCCTCGCTCGGCAACTTGGCAAGCAGGCGGCGCTGGATCACTGACAGAATCTCGTTGGCCCACCCGGATGCCGCCCGCGAAACTCGGTTGGCTACCCCCGGCACGCACGCCGGAACGTTTCCCCTTCTTTGCAGGGGCCGCGTCAGGCGGCCCGAGGTGGTCGCTCGGCCGAATCGGCCGCGGTGCGCTCGCTGGCCCTTTCGGGCAGCAACCAGAGGTTCCTCGGGGCGAGGTCGACTCCCAACTCCGCGGCCTGATGTAGGATTTCACCGTTGACCGCTTCACGGAAGCGAATCTCCTCGGGCGGCGTGCCCGTGGCCAAGAACAGACTCAGGCTCAGCTCCACGCCCTGGCTGGTGATCTGGTGGATGTGGACGTCTAACTTGTTCCGGAGGACCAGGGGGTGCTCCTCTAGCCAGGTCCGGAGGCGGCCCCGGAACTCTTGCAGTCGTTCAAATGGCGTCTCCGGACTCATCACGATGGTGGAGCTGAACCGGTGGTGCGACCGCGCACCCATGTTGTCGATCGGTGCCGCGGCGATGATGGCATTGGGGATGGTGAGCAGGGAATCCTCGGCGGTGCGCAGGCGCGTGGACCGGAAGCCGACCTGCTCCACGACCCCCTCGGTCCCCCCCACCAGGATGCGGTCGCCGATCTTGAACGCCCGCTCGCCGATCAGGAGCAGCGTGCCGAAGAAACTCTTCATGGCGTCCTGGGCAGCCAGCGAGGCCGCCAGGCCGGCGACCCCCAGACCGGTGAGGAACCGCGCCAGCAGATCGATCTGGCCGATCTGGTAGATAACGTAGGTGGTAACGACCAGCAGCACCACAGTCTTGCCCAGCCGCATCGATACGGGCACGACCAGGTCGCTGAGGTTACGGTGCGAGCGGAGCGATTCGGTGTTGGTGTAGATGCCCATGGACAGGTCGATGAGCCGCAACCCCAGCCAGCCGAACAGCGCTGCCAGGAGGAACTTCTCCCCGGCGAACCAGCTGTTGGCGACCGTGACCGGCAGGTCCAGTCCCGCCAGGAGGAAAAAGAAGATCCAGGCAGCCGCCAGCCACATGAGCGGCTTGAACGTCGCGGCCACGAAGCCCACCGACAGGGCCGACCCGCTGCGGCGCAACAGCCAGGCGACGAGTCGGGAGACGCCCGCCAGCGTGACCCGTGTGCCGAGCCAGCTCGCAAGGGCCGCCAGGGGAAACCCCAGCCACTGGTACAGGTCCAGCGGGCCTAACCGCGCCTGGAGCCAGTGGGGCAACTCCAGCCGCAACCAGATGCCGGGCGTCTCCCAGAAGTAGGGCGCCGCCAGCACCCCTACACCGTCCTGCTGCGACTCGTCCAGCGGCTTGCCAAACACCGCACGGAACATCGGTTCGATGAGGTGAACAGTCTCGGCGGTGAACTGCCAGATTCCTTTGTCCGGGTCGTGGTCCTTGCGGTCCAGGACGACGCGCCCCAGCTCCCCCCGATAGAGGACGTACCGGGGCCCTTCGGGGTTGTCGGGGATCTCCTGAACGTAGATACGGCCGAGGCGGTCGAGCACGTACTTGAACTTGAACGCCAGGAGTGGGCCCAGGACAGCACGGGCGCTGACGTTGATCTCGCTGAGGTCCAGGCAGCGGGCGGCCAGCTGGAAGTCGCGGCGCCCGGCAGTGTCCTGAAACGTCATCACCAGGTCGCGGGCGCTGTCCAGGTTCGAGCCCCGCCCCTGCTCGGAGCGGGTCTTGCCGGCGAGCTTGTCGAACATCTCCGGGATGCGAGCCACCGTGGAGGCGCTGAAACACCAGCAGCCGTCGCGCTGCCGCAGGATCTCGACCCGGCTCCCCTGGGCCTCGCCGAGGATCTGGGGTGGCGCGTTCCAGTCGTCGGGCACGGCGCTGAGGTCCATCGGGATCTTGCGGAGCACGGTCTCGAGTTTGGCGGCCAACTTGGTGCCCAGCGACGGGCGGTCGGCCAGCGGGACGGAGTCCAGGTCGAGGTATTCCAGGGCGTCGGCCAGTCGGGCGTCATAGGCTTCGGCGGCGTCCATGGTGCGGAAGAAGCCCTGGAGCAAGGCCCGGGGCGAGCCCAAGTGAGCCGGGACGTCCTCCGGCCGTTTCTTGGCGCGGGGGGTGGTGCTCGCCTGCAGTCCGGGCACGATCAGGCCCAGGCGCACGTACCGAGGGTCGGGGGCGGTGGCCTCGACGGCGGCGTACATCTGGGGGGTGTTCCGCACGGTCAGCCGGGTGAACAGCCAGGCTTCCTTCCCGTCGGCTTGCCGGACCCGGTCCAGGGCGATGCGGCCGTGCCTGTCGGCGTGCCAGGTGTAGGGCGGGCCGTCGGGCCGGTCGGGAACCTCCTGGCGGAACACGAACCTGCGCCGTTGTACGACGAAGGCCAGTTGCTGGGCTAGGGCTGGCCCTTGCTGCCGCCGCTGCTCGGTGCCCAGGGAGCTGAGGTCGAGGGCCCGAGCCGCCGCGTAGAAATCGCCGTTGGCGACGTCCGTAAGGAACTGCCGCATCGTGGCGCGTGGGTCAGTGAACCCCTCGCGGAGGGAGGTCAGCGTGGCGGCTCGTTGCTGGCGTCGCTCGCGCTCGGCCCGGCGCATGGCCGGCAGGCCCCGGAGGGTCCTGGCGTCGAAGCGCCAGCCGTCGTCCGGACCCCGCTGCAGGGCTAGCCTGAACCCGCCGGCGTCGTGCAGCACAACCGAGTCGCCCGCCGCCTGATCTGGGACGCTACTTAGCGGTAGCGCGAGGCAGTCGAGGGTGTTCTCCAGGTCCAGGGCCAGCATCGTGGCGTCCTCGAGGGCGGGCCTTGGCTGCACCGCATCGAGGTCGAGGCACGCCACCGCGTCGGCGATCATCTCCGGGAAGAGGTCGTAGAGGATCACCGCGAAGTAGAGGGTTTTAAGGGTCTCCCGCGGGGAGCGCAGTTTCTCCGCCAGGGGCCGTTCGGCCTCGTACGGGGAGTGGAGCCTGTCGACCAGCGGGACCTCCTTGGGCTTTTCCTTCGCGGCCGGACCCGGAGAGGGCGTGGGTCGCACAGTCTGCGCCGGTTGGGCACTGACCCGCAGGACGAAGGACCCCAGGCCGGCGAGGACCAAGAAGAGATAGCCAGAGCAGATGATTGCGGCGGGTGAAAGACGGTGAGACATGTGTGCCTGGCCGAATGAGAAGAAGGAAGGGATGGGTAGTCCCGACAAAATCGCTCGGCGCTGGAATGATTCCTGGCCCGGCGCGTCGGGCGCGAGGAACCGCCGGAGGCCTTCCGGACCGGCGGGAGAGTGTACCGGATTTGCCAGTCGGCCGCAAGGCGAAGTGGCCGCGTGCGGTGTATCTCGGGTGTAGGTCCCGATTTTGGCACGGGTTCAATTTAGCATCCAGTAGGCGTTTCATTCGGGACCAGCGGCCAAGGCGCGCAGTTCCACAAAAGGCCCTACATGCTCCAGCCTCCAGCGCACCCCCGTTTGCTTCATGCGTAGATTGACCATCTGCTTAATGGTGCCTTCAACCAAGCCGCTGCCGATGCTCTGGCCCCGTCGCAATCGGAGCGCGGATGTGGAAGCGACTGGAGCGGAACAAGTAAAGTGCGAGTGCCGGGGACTGCTCTTCTTTACTCTGAATACGTAACTTTTTTGCTTGCATTTCGTTGCAATCTGGTTCAAAATAGGACCCCATCGGGTAGGCTGGGTGGCCACCGGTCGCGCGCCTGCCGCACCGCCTTGGGGCACCTTCCAGAATGATGCGGTCGGCGGCCCGAATCAAACCCAAGGTGCGCCATGTCAGTTCTCTTCCCCAGCAAACGTCGGCGTTGCACGTGCCCAACCAAAACGCTGTTCAGACCTTGCTTGGATCTCCTGGAAGATCGGGACGTTCCGAGCACTATTACCGTGGGCGGAGGGCCGGCCGGCGGGGGGATGACACTCGATCTGACGGTGCGCAATGTGGAGGTCACCCAGTCCATTCAGACGCTGGACAACAGTGTACCCCTGGTGGCGAACAAACCGACGCTGGTGCGCGTCTATGTCGGGGTTGCGGGCACGACGGAGCCGGTGGAGGGGGTCGATGCGCTTTTGCACGTGTACCAGGGCGGGCTCGAGATCCCCGACTCGCCGTTCCAGCCGATCAACGGGCCGATCGTCGCCCAGCTCACGCCCAACCGCGAGAGCGAGAACGACACCCTCAACTTCCGCTTGCCGCCGCTTTCCGGCAGGTACGATATGGTGGCCACGGTGAACCCGGACCACGTGATCCCCGAGATTGATTACAGCAACAACGACTACGAGGTGGATAACCTCGACTTCGTCTGCCGGCTGACCCCTGACATTTCCTACGTGGCGATCGACTACCGGTTCCCCGATCCGACGATGCACAATCTCCCGGACGCAGCCCTGATGGCGGCGGGGAATAGGTTTCTGGACGCCGGGTACCCTTTCCCGCCCTCGGTTTATCACCCCGCGGCACTTCCTCCCTATGTATTTGCCCAGGATGTCAACACGCACGATGCAGAGCTGTTGTTCGCTCTTGCCCAGATTAGACGAGAGCTCATTCCAACGCCGACCTTTCTTTTCGGCTGGCTTCCCGCAGGTTCATTTACCGCTCATGGCGAGACTTCCCCTAGCCAGGGAGTAGCCTTCGGAAATGCCGACCCGGGCCGGTCTCAAAGCATCATCGCCCACGAAATGGGGCACTTTTTCGGGCTCGAACACGACTACCGCCAGATTGGAGAAGTGGGGGTTGATGTCGACAACCGGGTCGGGTTGGGCCGGATCAAGCCCCACGACCTGTATGACATCATGGACCCCGGATTATTGACCTCCGAACGGTGGGTAGATATTCCCAGTTATAGGGCCGTGTTTGCCAGTGATATCTTAACCTGTGACAAGGGAGGCGCTCCGGGCGAGCCCCCGCGCATCCCGGTGAGCCCGGCGGAGGCGGCGAGCCGCATCCTCGTTGCGATCCGCCCTTTGGCTCTTGCCGGGCAGCCCCAGAGCTTCCAGGCCCCCGCCAACGGCCTCCCTGGCGTTCCGGACACCAATTACCTGGAGGCCGTCCTCTGGACCATGACCGGCCTGGCCGCAGCAGCGCCGGGGCCTGCCGTGCTGCTGGCCGCCGATCAGGGCGTGGGCGACGTCCCAGGCGATCGTAACGCCGACTTTGTGGCAGCGCATGAGGGGAAAGCGTGGTCTTTCGACGGCACTCTGGTGGGTCAGTTGTCGGACTCGGCCGCCACGGAAGATCAGCCATTGGAAGGCCTCATGATATGCTGAAAGCCGGATAAGCGGCAACAAAATGCCCGAACCCTGAAACCAACTACCCAAACGGACCCTGACCCATAAGGAAAAATTGATCTTTGGCCCCTACGATCGTGCGTCGAATGGTGGGGCGGTTAAAATTTTCCTTGCATTTCCCGGGCATCGAACGGCCAGTATGAACGCCAAAATCGGCGAAGTCACGGAAATTCCGACCTACGCCCCCTGGAAACACGGTCCCGTACCTCACTGGGTGTCCTTTCTGGTTTGCCCGTAATCTTAATCGCAACCGACATACAAATCATGGTCAAGGTGGGGTATGCTCGTCCGAATGGACAGCACCACGATAAAGCCCTGGCAGGCGAAACTGATGAATGTGGCTTTGCGGCCCGCCCTGGGTTATTTGTGCGGGATGCGCGAACCATTCACTTATCGTCGAGATGCATTACATTTCGTGCGAGAGTGGGGTCGGCCGGGAGACAAAACGGTAGAAGTTATGCGCATTTCCTGGGATGTATGCGCTACGGGCGCGCGTGCCAAATCCCGCGCTAAATTGAAGGCCCGTGGTAACGGATTGGGCGGTAACAGGGGATGAATTGCCGCTGAGAAAAACGTTCATCGGTTGACCAAGTGACGGCGCCCGACCGCGGAACCCCACGGCTCTGGCTTCGCGTCTGTCTTCGGCGGCTCCTTCGATCTGGGTTCCTCAACCTTGGGATACGCGCCCTTCTTGTTCGTGCCCCCCGGGCGGTCGGCGCCGCCGAAGACCAAGAACGACCGCACCTCGTCGTTGGATTTCTGCGTGACCAGGTTCCAGCCGCGCCGCAGGTCCACCGGACGCGCCGCCGACGTGGTCTTACTCGCTTGACCCGCTGCGGTGCAATTCGGTCGATAACCCTCCAGTTTGGGAGAAAAAATATTGTGCAGAACCAGACCGGGCCGGTAGGCCGATGGCTCACCGACCAACCCTTCAATTTTGGGCTCGGTCCTGGCCCCCGTGGGAGCTACGCCCCCCGCGACGGCCAAGCTGTACTTCTCCCATAGCTCGCGGTTGGTCTTGTCGATCAGCTCGTCCGGGACATGACCCTTGGCGGAGGAGCGGAACTTGCCGCTCGCCTCAGTCTTCAGGGGAACGTAGTCGGCCCCCTGGTCGGGGTAGTAAAGCTGTTGCTTCGGGTATTTCTCCGTGTCGATCCGAACGACGTTCGGGAAGAAGAGCACGTTGGGGTCTCGCGTATAGAAGGCATCGTAGTAGACCTTCAGCGCAATGTCGCGCTTGCTGTTCGGCCCGAAGCGGATCGCCCCCTTGATCTCATCGACTCGGCCGGTCCCGTCACGGGTGTAGGCGAGCGCCAGGGCGATGTTGACGTCGTTGTCGTAATACCCGCCCTGGATCACCTGGTTCTTGGCGACGATGTCACTGACCGCCAGCCCGGTAGTCCACCCTTGGACATGCAAGTTTTCATACACCGTCGCGCCGATCGCTTCACTCGCCTGGTCAATACCGGCCCGGGCGTTCTTGCCGTCCCCGATCAGCCGCAGGTTCTTCAGGCGGATGTTGTCGCTGTACAAAATCCGAATCCCGGTGTCGGTGCGCCAGACGGTGCAGTCTTCGACGACGCTTTCAGTCACCGGTGGGGAGTGGAAGCGAATAACCATCCCGAGTCCGGAAGCGAACGCCGTGTTCCCCTTGCACGAGAGCAGGGGGAGATAGTTGAGCGTCATCCGGTCGGCGGGCTGTTTCTCCTTGGGCGACTTGAGGTTGTTGGCCCGTAACTTCTCGGGCACATTGCTGACCAGGAAGCCCCTGCGTCCGAGTCCTTCTTCGATCAGGCCGGAGGTGAAGAAGAAGTAGGCCGCGTCGCGGTGGCCGGCGGCGATGTTGTCCTCCACCGTCACGCCGCCGCCTTGCAGCCAGAAGCCGCTCCCCTCGTGGCCGAAATCCTGGATGTCGTTGCGGGCCACGGTGTCCTGGCCGGAACCGATGGAGCGGACGGCAAGGTTGCGGCGAAAGGAGCCGACCTCGTCGCCGGCCTCGGTCACGAACGCGGCGCCGTGGATGTTGTACGCGACGTTGTCCTCGAACGCGACGTGGCTGCTGTGGTTGACGTACCCCCACCCGGGGCTGTTCACGACCGCACACCCCTTGACCGGGATCGCCGGCGTTTGCAGGTCGGCCCCGGTGCGGTGGAAGTGCACCGGATAGCGGCCGCGGGGGTTTGTGCCGGTGCCGGCTCTCAGCTTCTTCTGCTCGTCGAGGCGGGGGTCGTTGACGGCGATGCGCTTGTCGGTCCGGCCCAGGTCGTAGAAGCCGGCGTAGGAGATCTGGACGCGCGGCGAGTGCATGAACATGACGTGTCCGTGACGGCCCAGCTCATCCGGCTTTTGGTTCTGGGATTCCAGGCGGACGTTGCGCGTCAAGTTGCCGACATACGCCGTCAGCCCCTCCTTCGGGGCCGTGTGATCGAATTCCAGGGCCCGCACGTTCACTTCTGGCCCGCTCACGCCCAGGATCGCGAGTTCTTCGTCCTGCGTCCGGCCGTCTTTGCCCGGCGCCCCCGCGGTGCCGGTCAGGATCAGCCGGTCCCCCTTCTTCCAGTTGACCGGCGCCTGCGCCAGGACGAGCTTGGTGTCCCCTTTCTGGGGCGCACGGGCCAGCGCCACGTGAGGCGTGACTTCCGTACCGACCAGGCTGACGCTTCCGTGGGCGATCAGGCCGCGGCTGAGCAGGGTCGGGTCCCAACGCGTGTCGATCGGCCCGCGGTCGGCGAAGATGATCCGCGCCCGCCTGTCCCGCGCGACGGGGGCCTGGACGGTGCCCACAATGAGTTCGCCGCCGGGCGCCACCACTATCGTGTCCACCACCACGCAGGTATCGCGGTCCGGGGCGAACTCCAGTTTGCCATCGACCCGCAGGGTGCGCAGCGACACGGATAGCACTTCATCCACGATGACGGTCGTCCCCTTCGGGATCAGCACGGCTGCGTCCGCGGTGGGCAGCTTTCGATCCTTCCAGGTGGCCTGGTCGGACCACCGGCCGTCGCCCAGCGCCGTGTGCGTCGCCGCGGCCCGGGGCACCAGGGAGAGCATGTCCGTGTGTTCGGCCTGCAAGACCGGATCGTGCGGGTGGGCGACTGTCTCGTCCGCGCCATGGTCATGGTGGCCCTGCGGCGGGTCCGCAGCAACCAGGAAGCTGCCCATCGCCAGAAGGATTCCCGGCATCAAAAGCCCACTCCGTATCATGCGTTGTTCTCCTGAAAGTCCCGAATTGATTCGCGAGTTTCGGCTGGGTGTCCGAGGCTATTGTCTTCGGTGACCACCCGGCCGAACACTCCAGCTCACCTGGCGGGCCGGCTGGAAAGCCATTATACCACGGAAAGTCGTACTGCCGGCCCCGTCGGGGAGCAGTGCCTAGTTCGGCATGACACGCTCACACCGGGCCGGATTCCACCGCCATACGATGTCATCGTCCCAGCGGAAGATCGGGCACAGGATCGGCAGCTCCCGGCCGCGGTCATCAAACAACCGCCACTCCTCCGACTCAACGTACTCCATGTAGCCGGTTTCCAACTCCGCGTTGACGGCCGCCTGTTCGCGGGAGGTGTCCTGCTCGTGCTCCATGTCCACCAACCGCGTGCTCTCCTTGTTGAGAGCCACGAACCGGGCGACCCCGGCAGCCTCGGGCGAAGGCGACTTCGACAGCGCCGGATCGTTGGTGATGCTCCCGCAGAGGTTCGGGAAGTCGCTGTCGGTCTTCGTGACGACGCCGACCTTCAGCGAGCCGAAGTAGAGGCCGTAACGCTCGCTGGTCATTCGCCCTCCGCTGCCGAACTATAGTAATTCGGTCGATTTTCATCCGCATATGGCGCGACAAACACAGCGCGAAAATCGACCGACGAAGACGGTTCATCTATTGACTTTCGAGGCCATTTAGCGGTTGGACTAAGCCGCTCTGCGGAGGAAGAAAGGCGAGCGGTTGACGAGTGGGGTGAGCCGAGGACTGGCTTGGGCCAGAATGACTTCGCG
>Ga0306920_100004639_pt1 | contig 17633 bp, 19 predicted proteins | sample flu12Cox44000170_FD_204666 | JGI IMG/M metagenome (GOLD analysis project Ga0306920, IMG submission 204666) | Lab enrichment of tropical soil microbial communities from Luquillo Experimental Forest, Puerto Rico - flux4day.12C.oxic.44.000.170 (v2)... | ecosystem: Environmental > Terrestrial >... | reverse complement strand
CGACGGATTCTCGCCGCATCGAGTGGCGCGTCGTGTCCCACCGCGACCGAGAGGAGGACCACCGTGGCGCGAAACGGGTTCAGGATCTTCGACGCCGACACCCACGTCGGGCCGACGATGGACGTCGTCGAGCGCTATCTGGCCGCGCCCGAGCGTGCGGCGCTCGAGCCGCTGCGCGACCTCCGCCGCGTGAACGCGCGTACCGGCCAGGTCTCGTATCACGCCGGCGAGCGCAAGTACGAGCGCCGGCTCGGCGAGCCGGCGGCGCGGCCCGCCGATCCTCGCGCATACATGGGGGCCTACAGCGGCGCGCACAAGGGCCGGGATCCCGACCCGCGGGTCGACCACGATCCCGCCGCGCGGATCGCCGACATGGACTGCGAGGGCGTCGACGTCAACTTGCTGCTGCCCTCCGGATGGTTCGGCACGTGGACGACCGTCGAGGACACCCGGCAGGAGCTCGCGCTGTACCGCGCCTACCATCGCTGGATGGCGGACTACTGCGGGGCATATCCCGACCGCCTCAGCGGCGTGATCCTCGTGTCGGGCCGCGACGTGCGCGGCAGCCTGCTGGAAGTCGAGCGGTGCGCCGCCGAGCCGTGGGCGCTCGCCCTCTTCTGCTACGCGCCCTACGGCATGCCGCTCGACCATCCTGATCTCGAGCCGTACTGGGCGGTGGCGCAGGACCACGACCTGTCCGTCGTGCTCCACACGTTCACCGTCATGCCGCCCTACGCGCCCGGCGGGCTCGATACCTGGGACAACCTGTGGCTGCAGCGGTCGGCGGCGCATCCCTGGTGCGGCATGCGCAACATGGCCGCCCTCATCGGCGCGGGCGTGCTCGAGCGCTATCCGAATCTCCGGCTGGGCGTGCTCGAGGCCGGCCACGGCTGGCTGCCGTTCTGGGCCAAGCGCCTCGACGAGCACGCCGGGTCCGTCGCGCGGGCCCTGCCGCCGCTGCCGCGCAAGCCGAGCGAGTACATCACGTCGGGTCGCTTCTTTCAGACGATCGAGATGTCCGAGGGCGTCGAGCTGACGAAGGCCGTCATCCAGCTCCTCGGCGAGGACATCCTGATGTACGCCTCGGACTATCCGCACGGTGAGAGCTGGTTTCCGAAGTCGGTCGAGACCGTCACGGCGTGGGATCTCGCGGAGCCCGTGAAGCGCAAGCTCTTCTGGGACAACGCCGTGCGTTTCTACCGTCGCTTCAACCGCGCTCCAGCGGTCGCCGGAGCCGCCGCGACTCGTGCCTGACACGGTGCAGCCGCGCGTCTCGGCCCGACTGCGGGCGCTGCTGGCTCGCGACGATCGGGTCCTGGCGATCCTGGGAGTTCCGAACGCGTTTCACGCGACCATCATGGAGGCGGCCGGCTGCGAGGCCGCATTCATCGGCACCGGCATCACCGGCGGGAACTACACCGCGCTGCCCGACTCCGGTTTGCTCTCCTCGACCGAATGCTTGCAGTTCGCGGGCTACATCGCGCGAGCAGTCTCCTTTCCGCTGATCGTCGACGGTGACACCGGCCACGGCGGTCCGCCCGCGGTGCGCCGGCTCGTGCACGAGTGCATCCGGGCCGGCCTGGCCGGTCTTCGCATCGACGACCAGCCCATCGAGGGCAAGCGCGCGACGCAGTCCGCGGGTATCGAGGTGGTCCCCCGCGAGGTGGCGGTCGAGCGGTATCAGGCGGCCGTTCGCGCCCGAGACGAGCTCGATCCCGACTTCGTCGTGATGGCGCAGTGCTATGCCCGCGACGCCGTGAACGGCGGGATGAACGAGCTACTCGAGCGGCTGGGCGTCTACCTGACCGCCGGCGGCGTCGACTGGGTCCAGTTCGAGTCGCCGCATTCGGTCGACGAGATCAAGCAGGCGCGCGCGGCGGTGGCAGGCACGCTCTCGGTCATGCAGGGCAAATTACCGCGACCCCTGACCCTGCCGGAGCACTTCGCCCTCGGGCTCAACGTGGCCTGGTACACCTTCCTGCCCGACCAGGTTCTCAAGGCCACGAGCTGGGAGTTCCTGCGCGAGCTGTCGCGGCGCGGCATCGAGGCCTGGACCGATTTTCAGGCGCGTCACGAGGGTAACCCGTACATCCGAAGCCGCGTGTCCGCCCGCTAGCTCGATTGCCCGCTTCGCACGGTATTGCCACTCTGGCCAGCGGGCCGCACGGCTAGCAAGGCGATTTTGCGGCGTTCCTGCCCGTCGCCGGCTCCTGGCATCGACCGTGCTCAGCCTTCCCCCAGGCTATCCATAAAAGGGCCCGAACGGAGGAGCCAACGCCATGAGACGCGCACTTCTGATCCTGGCCACGATCGCCCTGATGCTGCCGCCGACGGTTCTGCTGGCGCAATCGCCGAGCCCCGAGGTCAAGAAGACCGCGAAGGCGGACGAAGGCAAGCCCAGCGGCGGTGCCGGCCAGGTGATGAAGGACTCCTGGATCACGACGAAGGCCAAGCTCTCGCTCACCACGGACGGCCGCACCAAGGCCCGCCACATCTCGGTCGAGACGCAGAACGCGGTCCTCATGCTGCGTGGCAAGGTCTCGAGCGCCGAGGAGCGCACGGCCGCGGAAGAGATCGGCCGCAACCTCTCCGGCGTCGCGGCCGTGAGCAACGCGCTGCAGATCGTGCCCGACGACCAGCGCAAGGCGGTGGACGCGAAAGACGACGGGATCGAGACGGCTATCCGCGAGCGGCTCATGAACGACACCCAGCTCAAGGACGCCAGCATCAATGTGCGGTCGGACAACAGCGTCGTGACCATCCGCGGCAAGGTCGCGGACCCGAGGGCCAGGTCGCACGCGTCGGACGTCATACGCGGAGTGCCGGGCGTGAGGTCGGTGCGCAACGAGCTCGGCCTCAAGGGCTAGCTCGGCCTCGGTGACGCATGCTGGCTCAGGCGGACTTCCAGAGAGCCCTGACCCTGGCGCTCGGCGAGTTCGCGCCGGCGTGGGCGATCGTCGGTGATTGCTCGCCGGTCGATCGCGCCGACGCCACGCACTGGGGTTCGGGTCCGCAGAGCTTTCAGGTCACGCTGCGCCACCGCGTGACCGGACACTTGAAGGTGCTCGGTCGTCGGACCGCGCACCAGCCGGGCGCGACCGTCCATCCGGCGGTCGCGCTCTCGCTCATCGGCGCCTATCGTCACGGGAACTCCGAGCCGATCCGCGCCTACCTCGCAGAGATCGGCGTCGCGGCGGCCCGCACCGGCGACTCCGCGCATTTCTTCCGACGCTCGCCGGCCGTGCCGGCGCCGCAGCGGGCCGGTGGCGAGCCCGCCGAGGTCCGGGCCGCGGGGCTGGCCGTGGCGGCTCCCATTGCAGCGTCGCGCACGGGCGCCTCGGTGGTCGACGAAGTCGACGGTGCGGAGCCTGCGGAGTCCTCCCGCTCGTGGAGCTTGAAACCGAGGTGGCCGTCGCTCCTGACCATAGGCTCACGCGCGGCGAGCGCGGACCGCGCACCGCGCGATGAGCCCCCACCGCCCGTCGCGGCGCCCAGCATCGGGCGGAGCGTGCGGATGCCCGGGGCCTCCCAGGCTCGCACGCCGATGTTCGGCCGGCTCAGGCGAGAGCTCCAGATCTGGTACTGGCGCCGAGGCGCGGGCAACGCCCTGGACAAGAAGCACGCGGCGGAGTGACGCGGGCGAGACGGCCGCTCGCGGCCGCCCCGCCCGGTGCGATCGCTAGTTCTTCCGGAAGGCGTCGAACAGCTCTCCGAACAGGTCCCACTTCTCACCGTTGAACTTCGCCAGCTGCTCCTGCTCGATCGGCGCGAAGTCGGTCGGGCTCGTGTTGACCTTGATCCCGGGCAAGAGCAGCGGCAGCTCCAGGTTCTTGACGTTGGCCGCTTGGCGCATGATGTTCTCGCGCGACAGATCGTTGCCGCACTGCTTGAGCACCTGGGTCATCAGGATGGCGACGTTGTAGCCGTACGCGTTGGACTGATCGTCGAGCGCGCCCTCCGGATAGTACTTCTTCATGAAGGCCACCCAGTCGGTGAAGCCCTTGTCGTTGCGCCACTGCGGGTCGGTGACTTCCTTCATGTAGAGCGCGGTGATCAGATCCTTCGACGCCTCGAGCCCGGCCGGCTTCAGCACCGTGGCCAGCGAGCTCGAGACGTTGTTCAGGTAGTGCGTGGGCTTCCAGCCGATGTCGTGCACCTTCTTGATCGCTTGCACGGCGAACTTCGGGATCGTGATGTTGAAGAACACGTTGGCGCCGCTGTTCTTCAGATTCACGATCTGCGAGTCGATCGTGGGATCGGTGACCTCGTAGCTCTGCTTGAGCACGATCATCTTCTTGTTGGCCTCGCCGAGCCCGTCCTCGAAGCCCTTCAAGTAGTCCTTGCCGTAGTCGTCGTTCTGGTAGAGGATCCCGATCTTCGCGCCGGGGTGATTCTTGAGCACGTGCGCCGCGTAGACGCGCCCTTCCGTCTGGTAGTTGGGCTGGAAGCCCATCGTCCACGGGAAGTTCTGCGGGTCGTTCCACTTGGTGGCGCCGGTGGCGACGAAGAGGTGCGGTACCTTCTGCTGGTTCATGTATTTGTGGATCGCGCTGTTGGGCGGTGTGCCGAGCGTCTGGAAGAGCGCGGCCACCTGGTCCTGCTCGACCAGCTTGCGCACCATCTCGACGGTCTTGGGCGGCGAGTAGCCGTCGTCGTAGGTGATGTAGTTGATCTTTCGCCCGTTGACGCCGCCCTCGTCGTTGACCTTCTTGAAGTAGGCGCCGATCACCTTGCCGATCGTGCCGTAGGCCGAGGCCGGCCCGCTGTAGGGGTTGGTGTTGCCGATCTTGATCTCGGTGGCGGTGACGCCCACCACCGTCTGAGCGCCGGCCGGGACCGCAGCCAGGCCGGCCACGCCCAGCGCGAGCACAAGCGCGAGCAGTTGTCGGGTACCTCTCATGAGCACTCCTCCATTCACGTCGTGGTATGGGCCTGCGTGGGGACGGCGCTCCGCCCCTCTGGTTCAACTCGAGATCGCGTGGCTCGGGTCCAGAGTAGCCGGATCCCCCCGGCGATGCCAAACGGCATGAGGTACATGAAGCCGATCAAAAACACGCCGAAGATCGCCCAGGGCGCCGCCTTGGAGATGTCCTGGGCCCAGTTCGGGACGAACTGGATGAAGAGCGCGCCGAACACCGCGCCGGAGATCGACGCCAGTCCGCCGATGACGCTGCCGATCAGCAACGTCACCGACAAGAAGACGTTGAAGGAGTCGGGCGCGACGTAGGCGATCACCGACGCCGACAGCGCCCCCGCGACCCCGGTGTAGGCCGCGCTCACCCCGAACACCAGTGATTTGTAGAGCGCGGTATTGATACCCATCGCCTCGGCGGCGATGTGGTTGTCGCGAATTGCCACGATCGCGCGCCCGATCCTGCCCTTGAGGAGATTCGCCCCGAGCCAGAACAGGAGCACCAGCACGCCCAGGGTCACGAAGTAGAGCCACTGGTCGGGGTTCAGCTTGAGCCCGAACGGCGCGTTGGGCTTGCTCAGCACGATGCCCTGTGAGCCGCCCGTCCAGTGCTCGAAGTACTTGAGGATCTGCGGCACCGCCAGCGCCAGCGAGAAGGTGGCCAGCGCCAGATAGAGCCCCTCGAGCCGGAGCGCGGGCAGCCCGAACAAGAATCCGACGATCAGACAGAGCACGCCCGCCACCGGAAGCGTCCAACCATAGGCGATGTTCCAGCGGTCCATCATGATCGCGGAGACGTAGGCGCCGATCGCGTAGAACGCGCCGTGGCCCAGCGAGAACTGACCGTTGTAGCCGGTCAGCATGTTCAGGCCGAGGATCGCGATCGCGTAGATGTAGACCTGCGAGAACTGAAAGAGCCGGAAGTTGCTCAGCACGAACGGCAGCGCGCCGGCGACCAGCAAGAGTCCAAGCAGGCCGGCGACCCGCGGCAGACGCGGCGTGTTCACACCCGCTTCACCACGGTGGTGCCGAAGAGCCCCGTCGGCTTGACCAGCAGCACCACGATGATCATCGCCAGCGCGACGGTGAACTTGAGCTCGGTGCCGATGAAGCTCACGTAGGTGCCCACGAGATTCTCGACGACGCCGACGATGAACCCGCCCAGCACCGCCCCGCCCGGGCTCGTGAAGCCGCCGAGCGTGGCCGCCGCGAACGCGTAGATCTGCACACCGCCCATCAGGTTGGGCTCGAGGGTCAGGACCGGCGCCACCATCATCCCCGCAACCGCGCCGAACACGGCGGCCAGCCCCCAGCCGAGCGCCAGCATCCAGCCCACGCGAATGCCCACGAGCCGGCTCGAGACCGGGTTGTGTGCGGCAGCGCGCATGGCCAGACCGAGCGGGGTGAAGCGGAAGAAGAGATAGATGCACAGGAGCACGAGCAAGGTGACCTGGATCTCTCCGAGGTCGTGGGCGCCGAAGACGATGTTGCCGAACTTGAACGGATTCTCCGGGAATGGGCTCGGAAACGGCTTCTGCACGTAGGTCCAGATCCAGCCCGCGACGCTGTTGCAGATGACCAGAAGGCCGAGCGTGACCATCACGATCGACAGGATCGGCGCGTTCTCGACCGGGCGGATCACTACCCGCTCGATCACGACGCCGCCCACGAACGCGATCGCCAGGGTGGACAGGAACGCCAGCCAGTACGGCAGTCCCGCGTTGATCAGCGACCAGCAGATGTAGGTCGCGAACATCGCCATCTCGCCCTGCGCGAAGTTCACGACGTCGGTGGCCTGGTAGATCATGACCAGGGCGAGCGCCAGGCTCGCGTAGATGCCGCCGGTGGCGAGGCCCGAGACGACCTGCTGGATGAAGATGTCCATTCAGTACCCGAGATACGCCCGCCGGATCGTGTCGTCCTTTCGCAGGACGTCCGACGGCCCTTCCATGACGACGCGTCCGGTTTCGAGGAGGAAGACGTGGTCGGCGAGGTCCAGCGCGAGCGCGGCGTTCTGCTCGACGAGGAGGATACTGACCCCGGTCTGGTTGATCGTCCGGAGGATCCGGAAGATCTCGCGCACGACCAGCGGAGCCAGCCCCAGCGATGGTTCGTCGAGCAGCAAGAGACGCGGCCGCAGCATGAGCGCGCGCGCCACCGCGAGCATCTGCTGCTCGCCGCCCGAGAGCGTGCCGGCGGCCTGCCGCCGCCGTTCGCGCAGGACCGGGAAGTAGCCGAACACCCGATCGAAGTCGTCCTTGAGGCCGCCGCGCTCGCGGCGCCCCCAGGCGCCCAGTCGCAGGTTTTCCTCGACGGTGAGATGGACGAAGGTGCCTCGCCCCTCGGGCGCGTGGGCGATACCGAGCTGCACGACTTGCTCGGTGGCTTTCCGCTCGAGCGACTCGCCTTCGAAGCGGATCGTGCCGGTTGTGCGCACCATGCGCGAGATCGCGCGCAGGGTCGTCGTCTTGCCGGCGCCGTTGGCGCCGAGGATCGTGGTGATGCCACCCTTCGCCATGCTGAAGCTCACGCCGTGCAGCGCCTGCGTACGGCCGTAGAACGCCTCGAGCGCCTGCACGTCCAGGAGCGCGTTCACGCGGCCTCCCCGAGATAGGCCTTGATGACCTCCGGGTCGCGCTGCACCTCGGCCGGCGTGCCCTCGGCGATCTTCCGGCCGAAGTCGAGCACGACCACCTTGTCCGACACCTGCATCACCAGGCTCATGTGGTGCTCGACCAGCAAGATCGTGAGCCCGCGCTCTGCGCGGATCCGCTGGATGAGCCCGCCGAGCGTAGCGACCTCTTCGTGATTGAGCCCTCCGGCCGGCTCGTCGAGGAGCAGGAGCTTTGGACGGCTGGCCAGCGCGCGCGCGAGCTCGACGCGCTTGAGCGTGGCGAACGGCAGGCCGGCCGCAGGATTGTGCGCGACCGGGCCGAGATCGAGGAAATCCAGGAGCTCCTGGGCGTAGGCCCGGCACTGGGCTTCCTCCCGCGCGACCCAGCCGAGTTTGAGCGCGTTCGAGAGGAAGTCGCTGGAGGTACGGCAGTGGGCCCCGACCATCACGTTCTGCAAGACGCTCTGCGTGGGGAAGAGGGCGAGATTCTGGAAGGTGCGGCCGATCCCGAGCCCGGCGATCTGGTGCGCCGGCCGCGTCAGGAGCGGTGCGCTCTCGAACGTGACGGTGCCCGCCGACGCCGTGTAGAGCCGGCTCAGGCAGTTGAAGAGGGTGGTCTTGCCCGCGCCGTTCGGCCCGATCAAACCCACGATCTGTCGGGGCTCGATGTCGAACGAGACCCCATCCAGGGCGATGATGCCGCCGAACCGGACCGTGACGTCACGAACGCTGAGGATGGACACCTGGCTCTCCGCGCAGGGAATCGGGCTCCCGCTGAGCGCGCAGAGTATATGCGAAGGGCGGGTTTTCGAGAAGCGGAGGGCCCGGGCCTAGACGGCCCTCACGGACGCGTCATCATCAGCCCGCCGGGAACGCCATGGCGTGTGCGACGACGTCGTCCACCACCAGCGCCGCCCCGACGACAACGGAGCCCGTGAACCGGCAGTCGTCGCCTGCTCCGACACTGGGGAAGATCTCGACGGACGCGCTCAGCAGTGCCGTGAGACCCTCCATGCCCGTCTCGACCGGGCGTCCTTCGGGCGCTCTCCAGAGCGCGTCGAGGACATAGCCCGAGAGGATGCGCGGCCATGCCGCGGCGAAGAGTCGCGGGCTCGCCAGGACGTCCATCCCCCACCACGCGCCGCCGCCGTACACCAGCGCGCCCACTTGATCCGTCCCCGGCGCGAGGGCCGCCGTGTAGTCGTCGAGCTCCGGCGCGCGGGCGGCGAACGCGCCGGCCATGGCGGCGCTCTTCACCTTCAGCGCCTTGGCGCGCTCGCCCAGGTCACTCCAGATCGCGACCTGATCAGAGCTGAAGGACTGGCCCAGCCGGAGCGACGCGTGCACCTGAGCCGCCTTCTTCAGGCGCATCGAGGCGTAGAGCGAGTGGGCGCTCGACGAGAAGCGTCGGCCGTTGTACTGCCAGCGACCCTGCTCGACGCAGGAAACCGGCACCTCGAGCGTCGAGTGCGCACGGACGAGGACCGTCGTGTTGAGGACACGATTCTGCTTGGCGCCGACGAGCTCCTCGCCGTCGAGCAGCAAAACGTCCCGACTTCCGCGGTTGATGACGTGAAGCGTGGGCACCGACCCTCCCTCGCTGATCTCCGAGACTTCGGCCGATCCGTCGGCTAGAGCCTCGGGCAGGAGGAGCCACGGTGGATCGACGGGCGCGTGCGTCCGCAGCGGCAGGACCGTGATGGCGCGGAACGCGACGGGCGCGGCGGCGTGCAAGGTTTCGAGCCAGCGCCGGCCGGCGTCGGCGGCGCTCGCGAAGGCGGCCTTCGAGGTCATATTCGTCTCCTCATCGAGTCAGACGCCACGGCGCGGCGATCCTTCCGCCGAGCCGCCGGGAGATCGACGAGCTTCCCGTGTCCGACCTCGCTCGCGATTGTCGGTCGCGAGCCGTCAGCGAAGCGTCAGGAGCGGCGTCACAAACGTCGCGGGAGCCGAAAAGAGTCGCCCCGCGCCGGCGCTACGACTTGGCGCGAGCCTGCTCGTAGAGCGGCATGACCTTCTGGGAGAACTCCGTGAGGTCCTTGATGCGGTCCTCGTGCGACGGATGCGTCGACAGGAGCTTCGGCGGCGCGCCCGCGCCCGAGAGCTTGGCCATCTTCTGCCAGAGAGCCACGGCGGCACGCGGGTCGTAGCCGGCGCGCGCGGCCAGCTCGACGCCCATGCGATCGGCCTCGGTCTCCTGCACCCTCGAGTACGGCAGCAGGACCCCGACCTGACTGCCGAGCTGAGCTCCCGTGGTCGCGAGCTGTCCGGAGCCGGGGAGGAAGATGTCGGCGATCACTCCGGTCAAGGTCGCGCCGGCGCCGGCGGCCAGCTGCTGCGAGGCGCGCTCGCGACCGTGCTCGCGCAGCGCGTGGGAGATCTCGTGTCCCATCACGGCGGCGAGCTCGTCGTCCGTGATCTGGACCTTCTCGATGATCCCGGTGTACACCGCGATCTTGCCGCCGGGCATGCACCAGGCGTTGACCTCGGGCGAGGTGATGACGTTCACCTCCCACTTCCAGTCGAGCGCGTCCTTGCGAAAGACTGCGGTCTGCGGGATGAGGCGCTTGGCGATGTTGCGCACGCGCTCGGCCTGCTGCGGATCCCGGTTGACGTTGCCCTTGGGGGTCTCGGTCTTGAGCACGTCCTGGTACTGAGCCGCCGCGGCCTTGTCCAGGTCGGCCGACGAGACCAGGAGGAGCTGGCTGCGCTGGACGCCGACGGAGCCTTCCTCCGTGGTCGTCGTGCAGGCGACGAGCGCCGTCGTCATGATCACTGCTACCGCTGCGATGCCGATCATCCGGCTCTTCATGGGGCGCCTCCCTACCCGCGCCGCCGCCGATCTCGGGGCACGTCGTGTCGATTGCGTCGGTGTTTGTGATGATAGAGACTAACGCGACAGGGTCAAGGCTCTTCAAGGAGGACATGATGGATCGCCGAGACATTCTCGCCGAACGCCCACTCGAGAGCGGTCGCGGCTTCATGCCCGGCGTGAGCGTCAATCCGTCGAGGGTCCTGTTCACCGCGGGGCTGACCGGGCGAAACCCTGACGGCAATCTCGTCGCGGGCGGGATGGGACCGCAGGCCCGGCGGACGTTCGAGCGCCTGCAGGGGGTGCTCTCAAGCGCCGAGGCGCGCTTCGATCTGGTGATCAAGCAGCTCGTCTACGTGACGGACCTCGACGCGTACAATGCGAGCGGCCGCGCGGAGCGGGCCAAGTTCTTCGGCACGCGGCCGGCGTCGACGGGGCTGGTCGTGCGGCGGCTCGCCGACCCCAACATGCTCATCGAGGTCGAGCTGGTCGTCGACCTCGGCGGATCGGCCGCCGGCAAGCCGCTGCTCGACAAGTACAACGTGGAGAATCACGGCGGCGATTTCTACCAGGGTGTGATCGTCAGCGGCGGCCGCCTGCTCTACCTGGCCGGCCAGGTGGCGAACAACCCCGACGGCTCGGTCGCCGGCGTCGGCGACTGGCAGCGCCAGGCCGAGAAAGTCTACGAGAACATCGGCCACGTGCTGCGCGCTGCGGGCGCGACACCCGCGAGCGTCGTGAAAGAGACCACGTGGGTGCTCAGCATCGATTCGTGGCGCCAGCACGGCGGCGCCGTGCGCCGCGCGGTCTACAAGACCGATTTCCCGGCCTCGACCCTCGTCGAGATCCCGGGGCTGGCGCGGCCCGAGTTCCTGGTGGAGATCGAAGTCATCGCGGCCATCGCGTAGGGCGGGCCGCAGGCCGTCGCGGGGCTGGGGCCCCGCCGGCCGAGGTGCGCCTATGAAAGTTACGAGCGAGGAGGACAACGATGCCGTTCAGCACGATTGCGACACCCGAGGCAAAGCCGGTCGCGAACTACAAGATGGCGACGCGGATGGAGGGGGGCCGGCTCCTCTACATCTCCGGACAGGTCGCGTGGGACGCGGCCGGCAACATCGTCGGCAAGGGCGACGTCCGCGCCCAGGCCCGGCGGGTCTTCGAGAATCTCCGCGGCGTGCTGCGCGCGGCGGGCGGTGATCTCTCGAGCCTCATGAAGATCACGACGTACATCACCAAGCTCGAGGACTTCCCGGCGGTCGCGCAGGCGCGCAGCGAGGTCTTTCAGGGCGAGCTGCCGGCCAGCACCTTGATCGTGGTCAAAGGTCTGTTCCACCCGGACTTCCTGATCGAGGTCGAGGGGATCGCGACGGTGTGACGGGCGGCGGCACGCGGAGCGCGATCGCGAGCGCGACGCCGGCCAGGGCCAGGATCGACGCCAGCACGCAGCCGGCGCTGAAGGAGCCGGTGAGGTCGCGTACCCAGCCGGTTGCGATGGGGCCGACGATCGCCCCGACGAAGCTGATGCTGTTGCTGAAGCCGAATGCCGTGCCCAGCTCTTCCGGGCGGACCAGCCGCGCCAGGAGCGTGTAGACCGCGCCCCAGATCGACCAGCAGAAGAACGCGGCCACGAACAGCGCGACGGCCAGGCCGGGGATCGAGCCCTGTGCGATGACGGCCGCCATCGCCAGCATCGACACCGCAAGCCCGCCGAGCCCGGCCACGATGACGCTCTTCGAGGCATAGCCCCGCTCGACGAGCCGATCATGCGCCCATCCGCTCACGATCATCCCAAGCGACGCCGCGACGCCCTGCAGCGCCGCGTACGTGCCGGCGCGACCGGAGTCGCTCACGCCGACCTCGGTGAAGAACAGCGGCGCCCACGTCGCCAGGATGAACTGGACGCCGATGGCGCAGAGGCTGATCAGGGCGAGTACGCAGAGCCGCCCGTTCGAGACCAGACTTCCGAGGCGCTCCGCGACCGGCACTCGGACCGCCGGCACGGGCGGCGCCGGGACGTACCGGGCGATGAGCAGCGCCGCGGCGATCGGCCCGAGCCCGAAGAGCATCATCACCGTTCGCCAGGGCAAGACCTCGACCAGCAGGCCCCCGATGACCAGGCCGAAGGTGAGCCCGAGTCCGGGGCCCGAGAACGAGACGCCCTGCCCGAGGCCGATGCGATCGGGTGGCGTGACCGTCGCGATGATCGCCCGGTCGTTCGAGAAGAGCGAGCCCTGGAAAGCCCCCGTCAGCGCCCGCGCGAGGAACAGCGAGCCGAATGAGCCGGCAAGCCCGGTGAGCCCCGCGCCGAGCGCACCGCCCAGCAGGCCGAGCAGCAGGATGCGGCGCCGGCCGAAGCGATCGCCGAGGAGCCCCGACGGGATCTGCATGAGCACGTAGGCGTAGAAGAACGCCGACGCGAGCAGACCGGCACGGGTGTAGGTGAGCTGGAGCTCGTCGATGATCGACGGGAGCAGCGCCGAGAAGCCGATACGGATGACGAAGTTCGCCGCCCACGCGAAGATGAGCAGGATCCACACGACCACGTACGAGTGAAGGGGCGACACGCGCACGCGAGTCTAGCACTGGACTCTCGCTCGCACGCATTCGCAGAACTGCGACTTTCTCAAATCTGCGGCGTCACCGGCTGGACGCCAAAATGTCGCTCCTGGCTCTTCGTGGCATCGCGCTCGTCGCTCGCGCGTGCTTCACCGACGATCCGATCGATAGATGTCCTTTCATTTTTCGGAACTTACCGATCTCGCGATTACTCGACTGCGGCCATGGCATCACCAGTGCACCAGCTAGCTCACGCTCGACCCGAGCCGCCCACGACGCGAGCACGCGTAACCGGGCGAACCGCGGAGATGCCGGATGGCCTCGACGAAGGCGCGGTGGGTGCTTGGCGTGGGCGTCGGCTCTTTCTCGGTCGTGATCTTGATTGGCGCCACCCCGAGCGGCGCCGGCACCCTGGATGCGAGCTGGACCGCGCCCACGACGAACACCGACGGAAGCTCGCTCACCGACCTCGCGTCATATCGCGTCTACTACGGGACCCAGAGTGCTCCGTGCCCGGGTACCACGATCACGCAGGTCGCATCACCAACGACGAGCCCAGGCGCCAACCAGACGGTGAGCTTCCGGCTCATGGGACTGGCCGCCGGCACCAGCTATAACGTTGCCGTGAGCGCCGTCGATTCGTCCGGCAGAGAGAGCGCCTGCTCCAGCGTGGCGACCGCGGTGGCGCGGACCAGTTTCGCCTTGAGTCCCACGGGCACGGTGAGCTTCGGGACGGTGAGCGTGGGAGCCTTCGTCGACAAGACGTTCACCGTATCGAACACGAGCAGCGGCTCGCTCTCTGGTTCGGCGTCGGTCGCCGCGCCGTTCACCATCGTGTCGGGATCCCCGTTCACGCTCGCCGGGTCCGCGAGTCAGGTCGTCACGGTGCGTTACACGCCGACCGCACCGACGACCGTGAGCGCCACCCTCGCGTTCGCGGCGGGCGGCGACACCATCTCGGTGGTTGCAACCGGCAGTGGAGCCGGCGCGGCAGACACCGTTGCACCGACTGTGGCGATCACGTCACCGACGTCCACGTCGACGTACACGGCGACCACGCCCTCTTTGACCCTTCAGGGCACCGCATCCGACAACGTCGGCGTGACGCAGGTCACCTGGTCGAACAGCCGCGGCGGCAACGGTGTCGCGAGCGGCACGAGCAGTTGGACCGCGGGCGGGATCGCCCTGCAGCTTGGTTCCAACACGGTCACCATCACTGCGCGTGACGCTGCCGGAAACGCTTCGACGGCTACACTCACCGCCACGCTGAGCGATACCGTGCCGCCCACCGCGGCGATCACCGCGCCGGCCTCGGGTACGACCGTATCGGGCACGATGAACGTCACGGCCAGCGCGACCGACAACGTGGCGGTCGCGGGCGTTCAGTTCAAGCTCGACGGAGTCAATCTCGGAGCCGAGTGCACCCTGCCGCCGTACTCGGTGGCGTGGAACACGACCACGACCGCGGATGGCTCGCACGTTTTGACGGCGGTCGCTCGAGACACCGCCGGCAACGTCACGACGTCGGCGGGCGCCACCGTGACGGTGGCCAATGCCAGTGCGATCAACGCGACCGCGCCGGTGATCTCGCAGGTCACCACGACGGTCACCGCCTCGACAGCCACCATCGCCTGGACGACGAACGTGCCGAGCACGACGCAGGTGCAATACGGTGCGACCAGCCGCTATGGAACCGCGGTCCCGCTCGACGCGACGCTTGCGACATCGCATTCGCAGACGATCACCGGCCTGACGCCGAACACGTGGTACTACTTCCGGGTGACGTCTGCCGCGGGTAATCTCGCCGTGTCACGGGATTTCAAGTTCAAGACGCGCAACCGCTGAGGCGTTCGATCTGAGGCGCGTCGAGCGCGGCAAGACCGGAGAGCTCAGCGCGTCGCGGGCGGAGGCTCCGATGCCGGCGGTTTGAGCCGCACCGTCTCGTCGCCCTCGATGCCGCGATACCAGCCCGGCGGCGGGTCGAGCTTCTGCGCGCGTTGCCAGCCCCGGCTCCTGAGGCACTGCTTGTACTGATCCTGCAGCACGGTGCCGAATTCTTTCGCTGCATCCCGGTAGAGGGCATTCTCGCGCGCGCATTCCCCGCTGTCCCGCGCGAAGTCCTCGGGGCTGGCGCCCGCCTTGCCCCAGTAGTGCTTCCCGCAGCCGGCCAGCGCGAGGAGAGCGAGTAGCGTGATGCTCGTCGCGCAGGCTCGCGGGAGCAGCCGCATCAGCGCGTCGTCGCGGAGCCGGTGTAATTCATGCTCGCGATCTCCGACCTGGCCTTCTTCTCGTCGATGAGCAGGCCATATACGTGGCCAACAAAGAACCCCATCGAGATGTCGAGGCGTACGTAGCGCACCTGCCCCGGCTCGAGTGTGAAGGTCAGCTTCTTCTCGACCTCGGTCTCCGTGACGACCTGATAGTTGCCGGCCGAGCGGTCGACGTAGAAAAACCCGTTCGGGACGGCCTTGCCGACCTTCTCACCGTTCAAGCGAACCTCGGGCTGCACCGCCATGCCGACCAGCGCGGTGCGATAAAAATAGATGCGGCCCATGTCGGGCCGGGCCGCCGGCATCGTGGCGCGCATCTCGCTGAACTTCGTTCCCGAAGCGCATGCCGAGAGCAGCAACGAGGCGGCGACAACGGCGAACCTAACGACGCCGATCTTCATCGTCATGTCATGCTCCTATCACTCGATGAATAGCTGCCGGTTGCGCTCTAGGGGACAGAACGCCCGCTCCACGGGAAGGTAGAACCCGACCAGCACTCCTTCACGGCCGACGATGTAGCCTTCGTGAACGCCATCCCCCCGGAGCGTCACCACTTGATCCCGGGTGCGGTAGACCTTGCCCAGCGAGATGGTGCCGACCAGCTCCCAGCGCGTGCCGGCGCGCAAGGTCGTCGAGTGACCGGTCGAGATGTTTGCCTCGACCTCGCGCGTCAGTCGAAAGCTCTTGCCCGTGCCCGGGGTGAGCTGGGTTGGCAACTGTTTCACCGGTGGGGCACATGCCGCGAAGAGCAGCGCCATACCGAGGGAGACGATCCGGAGCGAGCGCTTGGACACGGGCCCGTCCCTAGAAGCGGAACGTGACGCCCACCAGCACGTGGTGCGTGTTGACGTCGGTCTCGACCTTCGTCTTCGAAAACCCCGCGACGTCGCTGTCGAACTCGAACTTCGGGCTGAAGTGGGTGAAGCGGTACTCGCCGAAGAGACCGATGTGCGGCGTGAGCATCCACGTCGTCCCGACTCCGGCCTTCACGCCGACCGAGGTGTCGTGACTGGTTTGATTGTTCGGCGTCCCGAAGTTCGTGCTGTCCTTGGCCGTGGCAAAGAACACCGCCGGCCCGACCGTGAGGTACGGCTGGAGCCGGCCTTTCGGGAATTGCGGGCTCGCCACCAGCCCGGGCCAGCGCAGCATCAGGTCGAAGGACACGTCGGTCACGTCCAGCTTCACCTTGTCGAACGAGACCTGGCCGACGTCGGCGCTGACGCCCGCGAACTTCACAGTGGTGTCGACGTTCTGCGACGACACGTTCGGCGCGAAGTACGCGACGTCCACGCCGAGACCCAGCCACGGGAGCGCTTCGAACCAGTAGCCGAGGCGACCGCCGCCCGTGACCGAGCCGTCGAACCGCAGATCCCTGGCGGTGAGCTCGAACTGGGTCCCGTTGAACGATCCTTTGGCCTTCAGATCGTCGTTCTGGGTGAACGCGCCCCCGACGTACAGATCGCCGAACCACTCCGCGGAGGCGGGCGCCGCCCCGACCGCCAATGCCAGCAGCAACATCATCGTGACCAGCAACCGTTTCGCTCCCATGACCGATCCTCCGTGTACGTTCTGATTCGCTTCTGCGGTGCATCGTCTCGAGCGCGCGTCACCGAAGCGTCACGAGCCACGTCAACGGAGAGAAAACTCGCTACTGACCGTTTCTCCGCCGCAGCTCGCGACGACGGGCGACAGCGCGTGGAGCGCCGCGCGCGCGATGATGCGGTGTCCGGCGCGGGTCGGATGCTCGCCATCCCAGAAGAGGTAGCGGTCCGGCCGCTCGCAGACCGCACCGCGCACGACGCCGGAGGCCAGGCAGGAGTCCTCGACGTTGGCCAGACCGAAATCGCTCGGATCGACCAGCACGTCGTCGAGCAGCGAGGAAATGTCGAGACGAACGAATCGGATCTGCGGCAAGACTTGCAGCGCCTGCAGCGCTTGCTCCAGGCCGCCGTTGTAGGCCGCCGTCAGCTGGCTCGCGACCGCCTGCGCCTCGGGGCCGAGGGCGCGGACCGCCGGAGTGATCGCCAGATCCGGCAAATTCGGGATCAGCAGGGTTCGCGCGCCGGCGGCCCAGAGCGTCTGGACGTTCCCGGCGACGGCGCCGATCGCTTCCTGGATGATTCCGATGCTCGTCGCTCCGGTGGCGTCCGTCGCGAGCGCGCTCAAGGCATCGCTCAGGTCGTTGGCGCCGATCCAGAGTGCGTACACGTTGTCGGCTGAGGCGTGGCCGCCGAAGTCCGACAGAAAGCGATTCACTTGCGTGCTCAGATCGTAGAGCGCGAACACCGGCGCGCCGGCACGCGCCCTGGCCCGACCGACGGCGTAGTTCGTGAAGACGCCGGGCATCTGCAGCGCCGGCCCGCCGCTCGTCGGCCAACGGAGCTCCCACGCGAGCTGCTCGGCCCAGGTGGCGCCGTTGCTGAAGTGATGACCGCCGATGGCGTACGGCGCAACCGGGATCGCTCGAAC
>Ga0306920_100004638_pt1 | contig 17634 bp, 15 predicted proteins | sample flu12Cox44000170_FD_204666 | JGI IMG/M metagenome (GOLD analysis project Ga0306920, IMG submission 204666) | Lab enrichment of tropical soil microbial communities from Luquillo Experimental Forest, Puerto Rico - flux4day.12C.oxic.44.000.170 (v2)... | ecosystem: Environmental > Terrestrial >... | reverse complement strand
GTGCGGCATCAAGGTGACGCGCAACCCGTCGGAAATGGGTCGTCTGCTGAAGGCGATGCTGTAATTTTGAAATTCGCGGGCTCTCGCGCATCACGCATGCGCGAGCAGCCAGCGTTTTTTGATATGCTTGCGGAATCCTTTCACGGGGTTTCCGAACAAAAAGCGAGGGAGCCAGGCATGGCCTCCTCGCTTTTTTATTTGGACCGCCGCGTGAGCCGTCGATCCTGAGTCACCGCGGAGTCTGTCGTTTTCATGCTCGATTTTTTCGCGTCGCTCCACTGGGGCGCAGTCATCCAGATCATCGTCATCGACATCCTGCTCGGCGGCGACAACGCCGTGGTGATCGCGCTCGCCTGCCGCGACCTGCCTTCGCAGCAGCGTTTGCGCGGCATCCTCTGGGGCACCGCGGGCGCGATCGCGCTGCGCGTGGTGCTGATCGCCTTCGCCGTGATGCTGCTCAACGTGCCGTTCCTGAAGTTCGCGGGCGGCCTCCTGCTGCTGTGGATAGGCGTGCGGCTGCTTGCACCCAGTCATATCGAGCACGCCAACGTGAAGCCCGCGGACAAGCTGATCGGCGCGATCAAGACGATCGTCGTCGCCGACGCGGTGATGAGCCTCGACAACGTGGTGGCGATTGCAGGCGCAGCCGAAGCCGCCGATCCGCGCCATCGCATCGCGCTCGTGATCTTCGGGCTGCTGGTGAGCATTCCGCTCATCGTGTGGGGCAGCCAGCTCGTGCTGAAGCTGCTCGACCGCTATCCCGTGATCGTGACGCTCGGCGCGGCGCTGCTGGGCTGGATCGCGGGCGGGCTCATCGTCAACGATCCCGCCGGCGACCGCTGGCCGCTGCTCGACACGCCCGTGGCGGAGTACGGCATGTCGGTGGCGGGGGCGGTGTTCGTCGTCGCGCTTGGGTCCTGGCTCAGACGCCGCAACACGCGGCGCGCGCAGACTTAAGGACGCAATGGCACTGAGGCGCGCTCGCTTGCGCCGCCATCGCGGCTAACCCATTCGGCCTGGGCCATTTGGCCGACTGCCCCGCAAGCCTGCCCGCCGATACGATCAAGACGCCTGTTCACGAGTGTGGGCAGGCGTTTCTTGTTTCAGGAGCCCTGACGATGATCGTATCCGTACCTGCCTTGAACCCTTCGAAGTGTGGCGGCGCACATGCTGCCAGCGCGCGCGATGGCCCCTTCGCGTGCTTTGCGAGATTCGCGAGCCTCGCTGCACGCTGGACCGCGCGCGGCTTCACGCTGATCGAACTGATGATCGTGCTCGCGATCGTCGGCGTGATTGCCGCCTATGCGATTCCCGCGTACCAGGACTATCTTGCCCGCAGCCGCGTGGGCGAAGGCCTTTCGCTCGCGGCTTCGGCTCGGCTTGCCGTGGCGGAGAACGCCGCGAGCGGCAACGCCTTTGGCGCAGGCTACGCGGTGCCTCCCGCCACGCGCAACGTGGACTCGCTGCGCATCGATGCCACGACCGGGCAAATCACGGTTGCCTTTACCCCGCGCGTGGCGCCCGAGGGCAGCAACACGATCGTGCTCGTGCCCTCGGTGCCAGACAACGCCGATGCACCCACCGCGCGCGTCGCGCTCGCGCAGGGCAGCGTGCAGGGCGGCACGCTCACGTGGGAGTGCTTCGCATCCGGCAAGACGGCTTCGTCGCTCGGCCCGCCCGGCGCGGGCCCATCGCCCGTGGACGCCGCGACGCTGGCTGGGAATCTCGCGCCGCCGGAGTGCCGCGCGTAAGGCTTGCGTGTCGGTGCACGGGCAACGGTGAGCCCGCTGCGCGTAGGCATGCGCAGCGGGCATGCCGCTGGCGCGAGCGTGCAATCTCACTGTTCGCGCGGTGCGCGCGGGTGCGGCCGGGCAGATGCTGAGCGCGTGCCGGGTCGGCAGTACCAGGCCGCACCCGCACAGCGGGGGAAAAGTTTTGTATAGTGCCCCGTTGCTGACGCCCGCCGCCTAATCCATGCCTTCCAATTTTGCGCGTTACCTTACGTTCGTCTTGCTGGCCCTCGCGTTGACGCTGCCTTATGCAGTCGTCAACCACACCTATCCGATTCCCACGTTCTATGCGGAATTCGTTGCGCTGACACTTTATGTGCTGGTCGGCGCCGCGACGCTGATGCTCGTTCGCCCGGCACGCACGGGCGAGGGTTTCGCGTCGCCCACGGTCGCGCTGGTGCCGCTTTTCTTTGGCCTGCTGCTGATCGTCCAGACATTCGCGCTGCCGCTCGCCGAGCCCTCGATGAACTGGCTGGGCGCGGGCTACCTGCTCGCCGCCTTTCTGGCGACGCACGCGGGCTACACCATCTCGCGCGCGCGCCTCATGCAGTCGGCGCTCGTGTGGGGGGCGTTCGCGTTGCAGATCGGCGGCCTCTTCGCCGTGTTCACCCAGGTCATCCAGCTCTTTCACCTGGAAACGAAAGTCACGCCGCTCGTGGTCGCGTACAACATCACGGTCGATCGCCGGCCGTTCGGCAACATGGCGCAGGCCAATCACCTCGCCTCGTATATCGCCTTCGCCATGGCCGCAGCGATGTACCTCGTGCAGACGCGCCGCCTGAACCCCCTGCTCTGGGGCGTGCTGACCGCAATCTATTCGGGCGGCCTCGCGCTCACGGTGTCGCGCGGGCCGTGGCTGCAGATGGGTGTGATCTTCGTCGCAGGCCTGTGGATCGCGCTCACGGGCTGCCGCACTGAAGCAGGCGAGGGGCGCGGCATGAGTGCCAGGGGGCTGGCATCCGCAGCGGGCTCGGCCCGCAAGGCCGGCGGCTTGCGCGCCTGGCTCATCCCGGTCCTGCTCGTGGTGTTCTTTTTCGGCATGAATGCGTTCGTGCGCTGGGCCAACGTCCGCTACAACCTGGACCTCGCCCAGTCGGCCGCCGAACGGATGAAGGACGCCAGCCAGATCGCTCCGCGCCTGGCGCTTTGGCGCTACGGCTGGACGATGTTCAAGTCGCATCCGGTGCTAGGCGTCGGCTGGGGCGATTTCCCGGTCCATCAATTCGAGCTCGTGCGCTCGCTGGGCGGCGTCGAGATCGCCAACAACGCGCACGATATCTTCCTCGACCTGCTCGCCAAGACCGGCCTCGTGGGGCTTGCCATCGTCGTGATCGGGCTCGCCACGTGGTTCGTGCGCGCGCTGCGCGTGCCGCACACCGCCGAACGCGTGTTCGGCTTCATGCTGATCGGCGTGCTCGTCATGCATACGCTCGTTGAATATCCGCAGCAGTACATGTTCTTCCTGCTGCCCGCGATGTTCGTGTTCGGCCTGCTGGAGACGAAGCCGCTCTCCGTCGTGCCGCCGCGCGTAGCGCTCGGCGTGTATGCGGTGGTCGTGTTCGGCGCCATTGCGGCGCTGTACCCGGTGCTGCGCGACTACAACCGCGCCGAGGTCCTGTACTACGGGCAGCATCCGGCGCGCGATTACGGCGACGATCCGTCGCGTCTTTTCGGCGCCTGGGGCGACTACGGCATGGCCACGCTGTTGCCGATGAACGCCGTGAGCCTTTCGAGCAAGCTCTACGCGCACCAGCGCGCCATCGCGCTGCTGCCCGGCGAGACGGTGCTGCGCCGCTATGCGGTCTTGCAGGCGCTGGATGGCGACACGGTGGGCGCATTCGATACGGTGGAGCGCCTGCGCATTTTCGCCACGGAACTGCACGACTGGCCGACGCAGCTCGCTTCGCTCTACGGCCTGCTCGACGAGCAGGACACGCTCAAGGACTTCAAGGCACAACTGGTGAAGAAGTATGGCGTTCCGGCGAAGTCGATCGAGCAAGACGACGAGGACGATTCGGACGACTGAGTCTCACGGCTCGTGCGCGAGGCGTCGGTGAGCCGGCGGCTCGCCGCAATCAAAGCTCGGAGTATTTCGCGGCGCTGCCCTTCGCTTTTTCAACCGGGTAGCGCTGCGCGTTCAGCTTGAGCTTCTCTGCTGCCGCATCGACGAGACTGAACCCCGCCGTATTGGCGACCAGCATGAGGTAGATGAACACATCGGCGCACTCGTGCCTGAGGTTCTTTACCTGCTCGGGATCGGCGAGCAGGGCTTCGATCTCGGGATCGCTCTTCCACTGCACCGTCTCCAGCAGCTCGCCGGCCTCGATGCTCGTGGAGACGATCAGGTTGCGCAACGTGTGAAACTGCTTCCAGTCGCGCGCGTCGCGGAAGGCCAGCACCTGCTCGAGCAATTCGTCGATCGTCATAGCCCTAGCCTGGGAGCCGCGCCGGCTCAACGCTGGGCCACCCAATCCCCCGACTTCCCGCCGTGCTTCTCCAGCACGCGCACATCGGTGATCGTCATGCCGCGGTCCACGGCCTTGCACATGTCGTAGACGGTCAGCAGGCCCACCTGCACGGCGGTCAGCGCTTCCATCTCCACGCCCGTGCGGCCGAGCGTCTCCACCTGCGCCGTGCAGTGCAAGCCCGGCAGCGCTTCGTCGAGCGCGAAGTCGACCTTCACGCGCGTGATCGCGAGCGGGTGGCAAAGCGGGATCAGGTCCGACGTGCGCTTCGCGCCCTGGATCGCCGCGATGCGCGCGACGCCGATCACGTCGCCTTTTTTCGCGTGGCCGTCGCGGATCAGCGCGAAGGTTTCCGGCAGCATGCGGATCGTGCCGCTCGCGAGCGCGATGCGCTTCGTCTCGGCCTTGCCGCCGACGTCGACCATATGGGCGTCGCCGGCTGCGTCAAAATGCGTGAGTTCGGGCATGGTGGGTTCTTCCTCGAGGGATGCCTATCTTATCAGCGCGGCGTGCGGCGGCAGGCGGGCTACAATCGACCGGTCAGCGCAGACGGCGCGCACCGGGTTCGCGCCGCCGCGCCCGCGTCCCGCATTCTCCGATCCTGTCATCAATGCGTCCGAAACGGCTGCTTGCTGCGTGGTTGTGTGCGTCGCTCGCGGTTCACCCGCAAGCGTACGCGCAGGCGTCGAATGCCGCCGTGCTCAGTCTCGGCGCGGGCCCGGCTGTGCCCTCGGGCGCGACGTCAACAGCGACCACGCCAGCGGCAGCCCACAAGCCCGTCACCGCCCCATCGGGCCGCGCGCCGGATGCGTCCAATGCGGCGGCGCCTGCGCTCGTCAACGGCCCGCTCGACGACTCGGCGGACCCCGTGGTCCCCGCCTCGATCGCGCAGGGCGTGTTCGGCACCTACGGCGGCGCGCAGAGCCGCTTGTCGGTCCAAAGCCAGTCCGGTCCGCTTTACCCGGGCAGCAGCGCCAGTGTGCGCGCCCCCACCTGGGTGCCGCAACTGCCCGACCTCGGCGACGGCTCTGGCGGCGCGCTCACGCCGCAGGCCGAGCGCCGGATTGGCGAGCGCGTGATGCGCGAGATTCGCCGCGACCCGGACTATATCGGCGACTGGCTCGTGCTCGATTACCTCAACTCGGTCGCCGCGCGCCTCGCGGCAGCGGCGAGCGCGCAGTTCATCGGCGGCTATCGGCCCGACTTCGAACTCTTCGCGGTCCGCGACGGCCAGATCAATGCGTTTTCGCTGCCGGGCGGTTTCATCGGCGTGAACACGGGCCTCATCGTCGCCACGCAAACGGAATCCGAACTCGCCTCCGTGGTCGGCCACGAGATGGGCCACGTCTTGCAGCGCCACATCGCGCGCATGCTTTCGCAAAACGAGCGCGCTAGCCTCACCGCACTGGCGGGCGTGCTGTTCGGCATTCTCGCGGGCGTGCTCGCCCACAGCGGCGATCTGGGCGGCGCGATTGCACTGGGCAGCCAGGCCTACGCGGTGGACACCCAGTTGCGCTTCTCGCGCGCCGCCGAGCATGAAGCCGATCGCGTGGGTTTCAAGCTGCTGTCGGGCGCGGGCTACGACCCATGGGGCATGGTGGCGTTCTTTGAACGGCTCGAGCGCGACTCGATGGCAGACACGGGCGTGCCGGCGTACGCGCGCACGCACCCGCTCAACGGCGAGCGCATCGCCGACATGCAGGACCGCGCGCGCAGCGCCGACTACCGCCAGCCGCACCAGGCGCCCGAGTACGGCTTCGTGCGCGCACGCGTGCGCGTGCTTCAGGTCCACACGCGCGGCGACTACATCGACGAGGTTTCGCGTCTGCGCGGGGAGCTGGAAGACCGCACGGCGCTCAACGTCGCCGCGAACTGGTACGGCATTGCCTGCGCGCAAACGCTGCTCGAGCGCTACGAAGACGCCACGGCCTCGCTCGCGAACTCGCGCGCGGCGTTCGCGCAGTTCGAGGCCGCAGACGGCAGCAAGACACGAAACTCACCGAGTCTCGATGTGCTCGCCATCGAGATCGCGCGCCGCTCGGGCCGCACCGTCGACGCCGTGCGGCTAGGCGAGGCCGCGCACAAGGCGTGGCCCGCGTCGCACGCGGCCGCCGATTCGCTGCTGCAGGCGCTGCTCGCGGCGCGCCGCTTCAAGGATGCCCAGGCGCTCGCGCGCAGCGAGACCGAAGCCGAGCCGCAGCAAGGCGTGTGGTGGCTCTATCTGGCGCAGGCGAGCGCGGGGCTCGGCGACACGCTCACGCGGCATCGCGCGATGGCGGAGAAGCTCGCGCTCGACGGCGCATGGCCCTCCGCCATACGCCAGCTCAAGGAGGCGCGGGACATGAAATCGGTGGGCTACTACGACCTGTCGACGATCGATGCGCGGCTGCACGACTTCGAAGCGCGCTACAAGCAGGAGCGCGAGGACGAAAAGGACGAGGGCCGCGGTTGAGCGGGGCGCCTAGCCGGGGGCGCCTAGCCGGGGGCGCCTAGCCCTCGCGTACAGGCGACGAGCCCTCGCCGGCGTGCGCGGCGGTTTGCGCTTCGCGTTCGGCGAGCGCCGGGCTCGTGACGAAGGCAAAGCGCGCGGGCACCTCGGCGCGCTTGATCGGCTGCAGCGGCAGCGCGGCGTCGGCGCGCCAGTGGAACGTGCCGCTGTGGGCGTCGTCGGCGAGCGTCGCGTGGTCGGTGAAGAGATCGAGGTCGTGATCGTGCAGCAGCGCGGCGCGCGGCGGCGTGCCGTCATCGGCAAAGATCACGCTGCCCGCTTCGTCGAGGTAGGCGGCCACGGGCTCGAACGGCTGGCCGGCCTGGTCGGTGAGCGTGAGCGCGCCATCGCGATCGTCATGACCTGGGGCGAGACGCGCGATCCACGGTGTGTATTCGAGCTCGACATACACGCGCTGCGGCCCGTTCTGGAAGTACCACTGCCCGTCTTCATCGCGCTCGTAATTGCGGTTGATGAAGCCGAGCAGCGCTTCGTGGCGGATCGCCGTGCCCGGCGCGTTCTGCGCCTGCGCGGCCTCGTCGCGCATGCGCCAGTTGCCGCGCGCGTCGAGCAGCAGCCAGCCTGTGCAATGCGGGACGTTGGGCCAGCGCGCGAGCGCCTGTTTGACGATGTCATCCATGAGAGACGAAAGGCGAGAGATAAGCGAACACGCGCTGCGCGAGCCAGTCGCTGCGGCCGGGGAACGGGCCCGTCATGAAGCCGACGTGGCCGCCATGCTCGGGCTGATCCAGCTCGACGGCGGCGCTCACTTCGTGGCGCGCGGGCAGCACGCGACCCGGCAGGAACGGATCGTTGCGCGCGTTCAGAACGAGCGTGGGGACGGCGATTTCGCCGAGCTTCGGGCGGATCGTCGCCTGGGTGTAGTAGTCGTAGGTGTCGCGGAAACCGTGCAGGGGCGCGGTCACGACGTTGTCGAATTCGTACATCGTGCGGCTGGCGAGCACGGTTTGTGCGTCGAAGAGGCCGGGGTACTGCTCGAGCTTCTGGAGCGCCTTGACCTTCAGCGTCTTCAGGAAACTACGCGTGTAGATCATGCCGAAGCCTTGCGCGAGCATCTCGCCGCCGGCATGCACGTCGAGCGGCGCGGAGATCGCGGCGGCGGCCGCGACGATCGCGGCGTCTTCGCGGCGCTGCGCGAGCCAGTGCAGCAGCACGTTGCCGCCGAGCGAAACCCCCGCGACGACGAGCGGTCCTGCGTGGCGGGCGGCGAAGCGGCGCAGCACCCAGTCGACCTCGGCGGAATCGGCGAGATGGTAAAAGCGCGGCAACAGGTTCAACGGCCCGCTGCAGCTGCGAAAGTGCGGGATCGCCGCGTGCCAGCCGCGCGCGTGCGCGGCCGCGGCGAGCGCGCGCGCGTAGTGCGAGCTGGAGCCGCCTTCCAGGCCGTGGAACAGGACGAAAAGCGGTGCGTTGCGCGCGTTGTGCGACGCCGGACCGGCCCGGCTGGCGTCCAGCCAGTCCACGTCGATGAAGTCGCCATCGGGCGTGTCCCAGCGCTCGCGCCGGTAAGCGGGCGCCGGCAGGCGTGAGAAAAGCGCCGGCACGATGGTCTGGATGTGCGCGCCGGGCAGCCAGAAGGGCGCGCGGTAGTTCGTGTCGTAGCTGGCGCCGAGCAGGGCAGCCCGGGCCTCGAGCGCGATGGCGACGCGGGCTGCCTCACTGGGCTTGCTGGTGTCGTCGGTCGTGCTCATGACTGCCCCCTGCTTGCGCCCTTATGTCAGTGCAGCGCGCCCTGGCCGTGGCGCAATCTGGCCGAGAACTGAGCGGCAGCGTCGTCGGGCATGCGGCTCGCGTGAATGTGAGCGATACGCCACTCGCCGCGCTCGTGAACCATCACGTAGGTCGTGAAGACCATGGCGGGAATCGCGCTGGGGTCGACCGGGCGGTGCGCTTCCACGATCGCGTAGACCACGGTGCCGAGGCTGTCGTACACACGGATGTCGAGCGGCTCGATCGACACGGGGGCCGCTTCGAGCTGCGCGGCGAGGCCCGCGCGGATGTTCGGCAGGCCATGCAGATGCGCGCCTTCCGCGGTGATGCAGCTCACGAATTCTTCATCGATCCACAGACCCATCAAGCTGTCGATGTTGACTTCCGCGACGGCCTGGTAGTACGCGTTGAGGGTGTCCGCGGCGGCTTCGAAGATGTGGGCAAAACGTGGCATGGCTCGTTAGTCTGGTGTGCTCAGATTTGCACTCGGCGTGTACCTGGGCGCGGGTTGGCGATTGATCAGTTGCGTCGGCTCGCGCGTCGACTGCGGCGCTTCGCGCGTTTGCCGCGAGCATGCCGCCTTCGCGAGACAGGCCTGTGACGTCGTGCTCCGACGCGGCGCTTTGGTCCCTCACGCGCTTCGCTTCTATTGGGCGCGCGCAATGCGCGTGGCGTCCGTTGTGTGGCGCACATCCGCTCGCGTGCGCAATGTCTTCAGCGTTGGGCGGCGCACAGCCGCCCAACGCTGCCGGGCGCTTTCTATCGCTGTCCGAGCAGCATGCCGCGCAGATCGCCGAAAACCTGCTCCGGACTCAGTTCGCGCAGGCAGTTCAGATGCCCGAGCGGACACTCGCGTGCAAAGCAGGGACTACATTCGAGATGCAGCCATTGTACCTTTGCAAGCTCGGACAAGGGCGGCGTGTGGCGCGGATCCGTCGATCCGTAGAGCGCGACGAGCGGACGACGCAGCGCGGCGGCCACGTGCATCAGGCCCGAATCGTTGGTCACCACGGCGTTCGCGCGCGAGATCAGCGCGCACGCTTCGCCGAGCGCGGTCTGCCCGCACAGGTTGCGTACGTTAGGCGCGCGGTCGGCAATGGCCTGGGCGAGCGGGGCGTCCTTCGGCGAGCCGAGCGCGACGATCTGCGTGTACGGGAACGACTGGCCCACCATCTTCGCGAGCGCCGCGAAATGCTCGGGCGGCCAGCGCTTGGCGGGGCCGTACTCGGCGCCGGGGCAGAACACGAGCAGCGGCACGCGCGTATCGAGGTTGAAGCGCGCCGACACGCGCGCGGCCTCGTTCGGGTCCGACTCGAGGCGCGGCATCGGCAGGTCGTCGGGCACGGTGGCACCCGGCGCGTAGGCGAGCGCGGCGTAGTGCCTGACCATCGGCGGCCGCTCGTCCTTCGGCGGATTCGCGTGGCGCACGTTCAGCATGCCGTAGCGGTTCTCGCCCGTGTAGCCAATGCGCAGCGGCACGTTGGCGAGCCACGGGATCAGCGCGGACTTGAGCGAATTGGGCAGCACATAGGCGGCGTCGTAGCGCTCGGCGCGCAGATCGCCGGCCAGCTGCCAGCGGCGCAGCAGCTGCAGCTTGCCGTGGCCGAGGTCGGTGGCGTAGACGTCGCGGATCTCGGGCATGCGCTCGAGGACGGGCGCAACCCAGGTTGGCGCGAGCGCATCGATCTGAATGCGCGGGTGCAGTTTCACGAGCCGCGAAAATAGCGGCTGCGCCATCAGTGCGTCACCGATCCAGTTCGGTGCGATTACCAGCGCGCGGCGCATCGGGAGTCAGGGTCCGGAGAGGGTAAAGGTTGCGCGCGGCAAACCCGTTTGGGTCGGCGCGCGAAACACGGTTAATTCAACGAAGCGGCAGCGTCACGTCCTGCCGGCATGCCGGCGGGCGAAAGCGCAAGGTTCGGCGTATTGCTTCGTGGCGATGTGCGTAATGACGTGCGTAGTGCCCGCAGCGCACCGCCGTTTTCCTGGCGGCGCGCGACGGGCAGTGATGCATGGGGAAGGCCGGCCGAGCGGGGTGCTTTCACTCAGCGGCCATGCCCTCACGAACGAAAGAACGGTGCGAGTGCGACGTTCGCGCCGTTCGGGCGCGATCGGCGCAACGCATCAGTGGCCGTGGACCACCTCGCCCGCGCGCAGCTTGTAACGCGTGCTGCAGTACGGGCACTTCACTTCGCCGTGCGTCACGTCGAGAAACACGCGCGGATGGTTGCTCCAGCGCGGCATCGACGGATTCGGGCAGTAAGCGGGCAGATCCTTGGCCGAAAGTTCGACCAGCGGCATTTCCTTGATTTCGCTCATGAGGACAATTCTCTGTGTAGCAGTGGGGGCAAGCGTTGGCGCGCTGCTTAGACCTTCGCGAGCCAGCTTGCGTATTTTTCGCTCTTGCCCGAGACCACGTCGAAGAAGGCCGACTGCAGCTTCTCCGTGATCGGGCCGCGCGAGCCGCTGCCGATCGTGCGGTTGTCGAGCTCGCGGATCGGCGTGACTTCGGCTGCGGTGCCGGTGAAGAACGCTTCGTCGCAGGTGTACACCTCGTCGCGCGTGATGCGCTTCTCGATCACCGGAATGCCCATGTCGCGCGCGAGCGTGATGACCGTGTCGCGCGTGATGCCGTCGAGGCACGACGCGAGGTCCGGCGTGTACAGCTTGCCGTTGTTAACGAGGAAGAAGTTCTCGCCCGAGCCTTCCGACACATAGCCGTCCACGTCGAGCAGCAGTGCTTCGTCGTAGCCGTCGGCGGTGGCTTCCTGGTTGGCGAGGATCGAGTTCACGTACCAGCCCGAAGCCTTCGCGCGCACCATCGAAACATTGACGTGATGGCGCGTGAACGACGAAGTCTTCACGCGGATGCCCTTGGCGAGGCCGTCTTCGCCGAGGTAGGCGCCCCAGGGCCATGCGGCGATGGCCACGTGAATCGTGTTGCCTCTCGCCGAAACACCGAGCTTCTCCGAGCCGACCCAGATGATCGGGCGGATGTAGCACGACGCGAGCTTGTTCGCGCGCACGACTTCGAGCTGCGCGTCCGCGAGCGTCTTGGCGTCGAACGGTACGTCCATCTGGAAAATCTTGGCCGAGTTGAGCAGGCGCTTGGTGTGCTCGGCGAGGCGGAAGATGGCGGTGCTGCCGTCGGCGGTCTGGTAGGCGCGTACGCCTTCAAAAACGCCCATGCCGTAGTGCAGCGTGTGGGTCAGCACGTGAATGTTGGCGTCGCGCCAATCAATCAGCTTGCCGTCCATCCAGATCTTGCCGTCGCGGTCGGCCATTGACATACGATTCTCCAGACAAGTGCAGTAAATATCGGGCTTATGAAGCGGGCTTCGCCGCACGCCGCGTGGCTGCGGGTGGCAAAGACAATTATTTTAGCGTCATTTGACGCCTCCCAGCGCGCCCGCCGGCGCGTGGGGCGGGCTTTTGGGGCGATTTGGGGGTCGTTTCGCGTCATTCGTGGGCGATTTTTTTCAGCCTGTGCGCATGTTGCAGCGCAGTAATTCGCGCGAACGCCCGCCGGGCTTGGAGCGTTTTCCCAAATACGGGAGATTCGCCTGGGCACGTCTCAGATCGACCTGGCTATCAGCTAAAATACCGATCTCGCAATTCGATGCCGGCTCGTGCCAGCGACGAGCAGCGACCCGGAGCGACCCGGAGCGACCCGAGACAGCGCCAGACCGGATCCCGCGCCGTGCCGTTGAGCACGTCTTTGCCGCCCGCCACCGAGACTGGCCCGCGGCGCCCGCATTGCCTTGCCACCGCCTTCCCACCATCAAGATGACATGTCCATGAACAAGGTTCTGCGTCTTTCCGATCTGATCTCCGAAGGCAAGCTCAAGGGCAAGCGCGTATTCATCCGCGCCGACCTGAACGTGCCGCAGGACGACAACGGCAACATCACCGAAGACACCCGCGTGCGCGCCTCCGTGCCGGCCATCAAGGCCGCACTCGACGCCGGTGCGGCCGTCATGGTCACCTCGCACCTGGGGCGCCCGACCGAAGGCGAGTTCAAGCCCGAAGACTCGCTAGCGCCGGTCGCGAAGCGCCTCGCCGAGCTGCTCGGCCGCGACGTGCCGCTGGTTGCGAACTGGGTTGAGAACGGCGTGAACGTCGAGCCGGGCAACGTCGTGCTGCTCGAGAACTGCCGCGTCAACAAGGGCGAGAAGAAGAATTCGGACGAGCTTTCGCAAAAAATGGCGAAGCTCTGCGACATCTACGTGAACGACGCGTTCGGCACCGCGCACCGCGCCGAAGCCACGACTTACGGCATCGCGAAGTACGCGCCCACCGCCTGCGCGGGCCCGCTGCTCGCGGCCGAGCTCGACGCGCTCGGCAAGGCGCTCGGCGCGCCCAAGCGCCCGCTGGTCGCGATCGTGGCAGGCTCCAAGGTCTCGACCAAGCTCACCATCCTCAAGTCGCTGGCCGAGAAGGTCGACCAGCTGATCGTGGGCGGCGGCATCGCCAACACGTTCATGCTCGCGGCGGGCCTGAAGATCGGCAAGTCGCTTGCCGAAGTGGATCTCGTGGACGATGCCAAGGCCATCATCGAGGCGGCGCGCGCACGCGGCGCCTCGGTGCCGATCCCGACCGACGTCGTGACCGCCAAAGAATTCTCGCCGACGGCCAAGGCCGAGACGAAGAACGTGGCCGACGTGGCCGACGACGACATGATCCTCGACATCGGCCCGGTCACCGCCAATGCGCTCGCCGCGCAACTCGCGCAGGCCGGCACGATCGTGTGGAACGGCCCGGTCGGCGTGTTCGAGTTCGACCAGTTCGGCAACGGCACGAAGACGCTCGCGGACGCCATCGCCAGCTCGGGCGCGTTCTCGATCGCCGGCGGCGGCGACACGCTTGCGGCCATCGCGAAGTACAACATCGCCGACAAGGTGAGCTACATCTCGACGGGCGGCGGCGCCTTCCTCGAGTTCCTCGAAGGCAAGAAGCTGCCGGCAGTCGAAGTGCTCGAAACGCGGGCGGCTGGTTAAGTGGCGCCGCGGGCCCCGGGCGCGAAGTCGGCAAAAGCCGCCGCCATGAGCAAACTTCCTCCTGCGGGCGCCGGGAAGTCGCGCAGCGCAGCCGGGGCCGCAACCAGACAGAAGGGGCGCGCAGCGCCCCAGCCAGATACGGCGCGGGCGGGCGCGAAGCCTGCAGCCGTGACGGCAGACGTCGCAGACAAAGCGGCAAAACAGTCGACTGCTGAATCGACAGCCGCTCAGAATCCGACAGGGCGCACGGCCACGCCCGCATCGAATGCAACTACGCATGTAAGAAGCACCGCAGCGGCTCACGTGAGCCGCGCGGCGCCCTCCAAGAAAGCGACGCCGGGCTCACCCGGTGCGCGTTCCGGCGCGTCCGCACCCGCGGCACAACCGGCCAGCACTTCTCGCAGCAACGGTTTTCCCAGCGATCCTATCCAGACGAGGAGACTCATGCATCGCGCCACCAAGATTGTCGCCACCATCGGTCCGGCTTCCAGCACGCCGGACATCCTGCAGAAGATGATCCGGGCAGGACTGGACGTGGTGCGCCTCAACTTCTCGCACGGCACCGCCGACGACCACCGTCAGCGCGCTGAAATGGTGCGGGACTGCGCCCGCCAGGCCGGCCGCGAAGTCGCGATCATGGCCGACCTGCAAGGCCCCAAGATCCGCGTCGGCAAATTCGAGAATGGCAAGACGGTGCTCGAGCCGGGCCACCCGTTCATCCTCGACGCCGAATGCGAGCTCGGCAATGACGAACGCGTCGGTCTCGACTACAAGGACCTGCCGCGCGACCTGAAGCCGGGCGACGTGCTGCTGCTCAACGACGGCCTGATCGTGCTCGACGTCTCGCGCGTGATCGGCAGCGAGATTCACACGGTCGTGCGCGTGGGCGGCGACCTGTCGAACAACAAGGGCATCAACCGTCAGGGCGGCGGCCTCACGGCGCCCGCGCTGACCGCGAAGGACATGGAAGACATCCGCACGGCCATGTCGCTCGGCGCGGACTTCGTCGCCGTGTCGTTCCCGAAGAACGCCACCGACATGGAAATGGCGCGCCAGCTCGCGAACATCGCGGGCGCGCCGTACGGCATCAAGCCGAAGATGATCGCGAAGATCGAGCGCGCCGAAGCGATTCCGGCGCTCCAGGAGATTCTCGATTCGTCGGACGGCATCATGGTCGCCCGTGGCGACCTCGCCGTGGAAGTGGGCAACGCCGCCGTGCCGGCGCTGCAAAAGCGCATGATCCGCATGGCGCGCGACTCGAACAAGCTCGTCATCACCGCCACGCAGATGATGGAGTCGATGATCCACGCGCCGGTGCCCACCCGCGCCGAAGTCTCGGACGTCGCCAACGCCGTGCTGGACGGCACCGACGCGGTGATGCTCTCGGCCGAATCGGCGGCGGGCAAGTACCCGGTGGAGACCATCGAGGCGATGGCCGCGATCTGTCTGGAAGCCGAAAAGTCGGAACAGAGCGAACTCGACAAGGACTTCCTCGACCGCACGTTCACGCGCATCGACCAGTCGATCGCCATGGGCGCGCTCTTCACGGCCTACCACCTGGGCGCCAAGGCGATCGTCGCGCTCACCGAGTCGGGCTCGACGGCGCTCTGGATGTCGCGCCACTGGACCCACGTGCCGATCTTCGCGCTCACGCCGCGTGCGGGCAGCGAGCGCGCCATGTCGCTCTACCGCAATGTCACGCCGTTGCATCTGGATACCAGCAGCGACCGCGACACGGCGCTCCAGCAAGCGATCGAAGTGGTGGTGAGCAAGGGCTACGCGGCGCACGGCGACATGGTCGTGCTGACCGTGGGTGAGCCGATGGGTCAGCCGGGCGGTACGAACACGCTGAAGATCGTGCGCGTGGGTGACGTGCTGTAACTTCGGTGCTGTAGTCGCGCGGCGATTTTTTTCGCTTTATTTTCGAGGCTCCCGAAAATAAATGGCGCTGGCGCCGACTGGTATCACATTGGTATCAGATCGGCGTCAGATCGGTGCCATTTAGACGTTTTTTCCCCGCAATTGCAGCCTGTACGCCGTAGAAGCGGCGCACAGGCTGTCAACCCTTTTTGCATCTTCTCGCTGATTTGACGTCCCGATATGCCAATTTCATGCCAGTTGCGTGCCTGGCGCCGGGAACGGACGCGCTTCGCGATAAAATCACGGAATTGAGCCCGCTGCGAGCATGCGGGCGGCGGCTGCCAGGCCGCCCTCGACCGGCTGCGCAAGACAGCCGGCGGCACGAAGCAATTCGTTTCAAATCAAAGGAGTAGCAACAATGCCTCTCGTTTCAATGCGTCAACTGCTCGACCATGCCGCTGAACACGGCTATGGCCTGCCGGCGTTCAACGTGAACAACCTGGAACAAGTCCAGGCGATCATGGAAGCCGCGAACCAGGTGGGTTCGCCGGTGATCATGCAAGCCTCGGCTGGCGCGCGCAAGTATGCGGGCGAGCCCTTCCTGCGCCACCTGATCGAAGCCGCGGTCGAGTCGTATCCGCATATTCCGGTCGTGATGCACCAGGACCACGGCCAGTCGCCGGCGGTCTGCATGGCGGCGATCCGCAGCGGTTTCACCAGCGTGATGATGGACGGCTCGCTCGAAGCCGACGGCAAGACGGTCGCTTCCTACGAGTACAACGTCGAGGTGTCGCGCAAGGTCGTCGAAATGGCGCACTCGATCGGCGTGACGGTCGAAGCGGAACTGGGCGTGCTCGGTTCGCTGGAAACGATGAAGGGCGACAAGGAAGACGGTCACGGCGCCGAAGGCACCATGACGCGCGAGCAGCTCCTGACCGATCCGGAGCAGGCCGCCGACTTCGTGAAGCTCACCCAGTGCGACGCGCTGGCCATCGCCATCGGCACCTCGCACGGCGCGTACAAGTTCTCCAAGAAGCCCACGGGCGACATTCTGTCGATCCAGCGCATCAAGGAAATCCACGCGCGCATTCCGAACACGCACCTCGTGATGCACGGTTCGTCGTCGGTGCCGCAGGAACTGCTCGCGGAAATCCGCGAGTTCGGCGGCGACATGAAGGAAACGTACGGCGTGCCGGTGGAGGAGATCCAGGAAGGCATTCGTCACGGCGTGCGCAAGATCAATATCGACACCGACCTGCGTCTGGCCATCACGGGCGCGATCCGTCGCTATATGTATCAAAACCCGTCGAAATTCGACCCGCGCGACTACCTGAAGCCGGCTCGCGAAGCCGCGAAGAAGGTTTGCGTGGACCGCTTCCTCGCGTTCGGCTGCGAAGGCCAGGCTGGCAAGATCAAGCCGGTCTCGCTCGACAAGATCGCGGAGAAGTACAAGTCGGGCGAACTCGCGCAGATCGTCCGCTAAGCGGGCTCGATGCGCCAGGCGCGCCGGGCAGGTCCCGCTGGGGAGGTCCGGCCGGGTAGGTTCGGCACGCGCCTGTTGTCGTAAAAACATCGCCGTTTCCGCCTGTTTTGGGGGAACGGCGATGGGCTTTTCCGGGAATTTTGGTTTACCCTCGCAATACCTTCAGGATTCCGGTTTCCTGGCGCGGTAGCTCGACGCGAATCTGGACCCGGACCCGCTTCCGTATCGATTGTTCTTTTAGCGAATCACGACGATGTCTACCCTCTACGAATCCACGCTCCGCTCGCTGCCGCTCCTCGGCCGCGGCAAGGTCCGCGACAACTATGCCGTGGGCAACGACAAGCTGCTGATCGTCACCACCGACCGGCTGTCGGCGTTCGACGTCATCATGGGCGAGCCGATTCCGCGCAAGGGCGAGGTGCTCAACCAGATGGCCGACTTCTGGTTCGAGAAGCTCAAGCACGTCGTGCCGAACCACCTCACGGGCGTAGCGCCCGAAACCGTGGTCGCCGCCGACGAAGTCGATCAGGTCAAGGGCCGCGCCGTGGTGGTGAAGCGCCTCGAGCCGATCCTCGTGGAAGCCGTGGTGCGCGGCTATCTGGCCGGCAGCGGCTGGAAGGACTATCAGGCAACGGGCGCCGTCTGCGGCGTCGAGCTGCCGCCGGGCCTGCAGAACGCGCAGAAGCTGCCCGAGCCGATCTTCACGCCGGCAGCGAAGGCTGAAATGGGCCATCACGACGAGAACATCACGTACGAAGAGATGGAGCGCCGCATCGGCACCGAGCTGTCGCGCACCATCAAAGAGATTTCGATCAAGCTG
>Ga0306920_100004637_pt1 | contig 17635 bp, 17 predicted proteins | sample flu12Cox44000170_FD_204666 | JGI IMG/M metagenome (GOLD analysis project Ga0306920, IMG submission 204666) | Lab enrichment of tropical soil microbial communities from Luquillo Experimental Forest, Puerto Rico - flux4day.12C.oxic.44.000.170 (v2)... | ecosystem: Environmental > Terrestrial >... | reverse complement strand
AGGCGCTGTTCGCGGTCATGGTGGAGCGCGGGGTGACCGCCGCCGCGATGGAGGTGTCGAGTCACTCGCTGGCCCTGGGCCGGGTCGGCGGCACCAGCTTCGACGTGGCCGTCTTCACCAACCTGTCCCAGGACCACCTGGATTTCCACGCTGACCTGGAGGACTACTTCCGGGTCAAGGCGTCGCTGTTCATGCCCCCCGTGATAGGCGTGGTCAACGTCGACGACAAGTACGGGCGCCGGCTCGCGAAGACCGCGCCGGTGCCGATGACCACGTTCTCGGCGGACGGCCAGGACGACGCGGACTGGCGCGCGGTCGACGTCAGGTCGGGTGCGGACGGCAGCACGTTCCGGCTGATCGGGCCGGGCGGGGTCGAGGCCGACGTGTCGGCCGGCCTGGCCGGGGTGTTCAACGTGGCCAACGCGGTCGGCGCCCTGGTCGCGCTGGTCGAGGCGGGGATCAGGCTGGAGGACGCGGTGGCGGGCGTGGGCGCCTGCCCGGGCGTGCCCGGCCGGCTCGAGCGGGTGCCCGCGCCCGGGCTCGGGGTGACCGCGTTCGTCGACTACTCGCACAAGCCCGGCGCGGTGGAGGCGGTGCTGCACTCGCTGCGGCCGGTCACCCAGGGGAACCTGATCATCGTGCTCGGCTGCGGCGGCGACCGGGATAAGGCCAAGCGCCCGATGATGGGGGCGGCCGCCGCGTCGCTGGCCGACGTGGCCATCCTGACCAGCGACAACCCGCGCTCGGAGGACCCGCTGGCCATCCTCGCGGCGATGATCGACGGGGTGCTGGGCGTGCCGGTCGCCGAGCGCGGCCGGGTGATCATCGAGCCGGACCGCGCCGCGGCCATCGGCCAGGCCGTCGCGCTGGCCTCGCCCGGCGACGTGATCGTGGTGGCGGGCAAGGGCCACGAGACCGGCCAGTACGTGGGTGGCTCGGTGCTGCCGTTCGACGACCGCCAGGTCACCGCGACCGCCCTGGCGGCGCGGGCACCGGCGCTTGAACCGTGGGCGGTGAACCGGTGATCCCGCTGTCGCTGGCGCGGATCGCGCAGATAACCGGCGGCCAGCTCGCCCACGGCGACCCCGGGGCCGTGGTCAGCGGCGAGGTGGTGATCGACTCCCGGCGGGCCGGTCCCGGCGGGCTGTTCGCCGCCGTCGCGGGGGAGCGGTCCGACGGGCACGACTTCGCGGCCGCCGCGGTGGCCGCGGGCGCGACGGCGGTACTGGCTACCCGGCCCGTCCCGGTGCCCTCGGTGCTCGTCGCGGACGTGCCGGCCGCGCTGGCCGCTCTGGCCAGGGCCGTGGTGGACGCGCTGCCCGCGGTGCGGATCGCCGGCCTCACCGGGTCCTCGGGCAAGACGTCGACCAAGGACCTGGCCGCCCAGCTGGTGGAGCGGCTCGGCCCGACGATCGCCCCGGCCGGCTCGTTCAACAACGAGTTCGGCCATCCGCTGACCGTGCTGCGCGCGGACGCCTCGACCAGGTTCCTGGTCCTCGAGCTGTCCGCCCGCGGCCTCGGGCACATCGCCTACCTGTGCCGCGTCGCGCCGCCCCGCTACGGCGTGGTGCTGAACGTGGGGCACGCGCACGCCGGCGAGTTCGGCGGCCTCGACCAGGTGGCCCGGGCCAAGGGCGAGCTGGCCGAGGCGCTGCCCGCGGACGGCGTGGCCATCCTGAACGCCGACGACCCCCGCGTCCTGGCCATGGCCGCGCGCACCGTCGCCCGCGTGGTCACGTTCAGCGCCAGCCCGCACGCCCGCATCTCTCTCCAGTCCCACGTGCCCCAGCCTGCAGTCAGGGCGGCGGATATCCGCCTGGACGAGCTGGGGCGGCCGTCCTTCACCCTGCTGACACCCGAGGGATCCGCGCCGGTAACCCTGCGGCTGCATGGTGCGCATAACGTGCCGAACGCGCTGGCCGCGGTGGCCCTGGCGCGCGAGCTCGGGCTGGGCCTTGACGGCATCGCGGACGGGCTCGGCGCCGCGGTCGCGCGCAGCCGGTGGCGAATGGAGGTCCACCAGCGGGCTGATGGGGTGACGGTCATCAACGACGCGTACAACGCGAACCCCGAGTCCGTCCGGGCGGCGCTCGACGCCCTGGCCCACTTGGCCCAAGGGGGCCGCGGGTTCGCCGTCCTCGGTCACATGGCCGAGCTCGGCGGCACCTCGCGGGCCAGCCACCAGGACATCGGCGAGTACGCCGCGCAGGTGTCCGATTCCGGGCTGGCCGGGCTGATCGCGGTGGGCGAGGAAGCCGCGCCGCTGCTGGCCGGGGCGCGGCGGGTGCGGTCCTGGCCCGGCGAGGCGCTCGCGGTACCGGACGGCGCGACCGCGCTCCACCTGCTTGCGAACCGGTTGAAGCCCGGAGACGTCGTACTGGTAAAGGCGTCCCGCGCGGCGCGCCTGGAGGGTGTCGCCGCTGCTCTCCTGGGAGAGGTCGGCCAGTGAAGACCGTCCTGCTGTCCGCCGCCGTGTCGATGTTCATCGCGCTGTTCGGCACCCCGGTCGCGATCAAGACGTTCAGCAGGCGCGGCTACGGCCAGGAGATCAGGTCCGACGGCCCGGCCGGGCACCTGTCCAAGCGCGGCACGCCGACCATGGGCGGCACGGTGATCATCGTCGCGTCGCTGACCGGGTACCTGATCGGCCACCTGGTCACCGGCAACGCCATGTCCGCGTCCGGCCTCCTCGTGCTGTTCCTGATGACCGGCCTGGGCCTGGTCGGGTTCGCGGACGACTTCATCAAGCTGTACATGCAGCGCAGCCTGGGCCTGCGCAGCGGGGCCAAGCTGGCCGGGCAGGCCATCGTGGGCGGGGTGTTTGCCCTGCTCGCGATCAGGTTCCCGGACGGGTACGACCTCACCCCGGCGTCCACCCACCTGTCTTTCTACGCTGACTTCGGCGTATCCATCGGGCCGGTGCTCTTCGTGGCCTGGGTCATCCTCATGGTGGCCGGGACCTCCAACGGCGTGAACCTCACCGACGGCCTGGACGGCCTGGCCACCGGCGCGGCCATCCTGGTGCTCGCCGCCTACATGATCATCGGGATCTGGCAGCTGCGCAACGACTGCACGGTCTTCCTCGCCCAGGCGTGCTACGCCGTCCGCGACCCGCAGGACCTGGCCATCGTGGCCGCCACCGTGATGGGCGCCTGCACCGGGTTCCTGTGGTGGAACGCGCCGCCCGCCAAGATCTTCATGGGCGACACCGGGTCGCTGGCCCTGGGCGGCGCGCTGGCCGGGCTGGCCATCACCACCAAGACCGAGCTGCTGCTGCTCCTGCTCGGCGGCCTCTTCGTGATCATCACGCTGTCGGTGGTGATCCAGGTGGGGTCGTTCAAGCTGACCGGTAAGCGGGTCTTCCGGATGGCCCCGCTGCAGCATCACTTCGAGCTGGCCGGCTGGGCCGAGACCACCATCGTCGTCCGCTTCTGGATCATCGCAGGCATCTGCGTGGCCCTCGGCCTAGGCATCTTCTACGTCGGCTGACCCCAGCACGCCGCCTATCACGCACGGCGCATATCCCGTGGGCATCGCGCCACCGCAGAAAACGGACACCAGTCACTCCGGCTCCGCCCGCACCAAGGCATACGGCGTGGATGCCACATCCACGTCGCTTCAGCGACATGGCTGGGACATCCACGCCTTATGTGAGCCGGGCGGACCGGATCGGGCGGGGGCGTAGCCCTCCCTGCGGAACCCCAGCCGCCGCGAGCCTAGGCGTAGGCCGCCAGCTGCTCGTCCACGGGTGCGCCGGTGAGCCGGTTGGCCAGGGTAGACATCGTGTAGGTGCCGATCCCGAGCACGACCTCGAGCGCGTTCTGGGCGGTGTACCCGGCGGCCAGGAAGTCCCGCAGGGCCGGGTCGCCGACGTCGCCAGTAGTGTCCAGGACCCGCAGGGCGAACACCCGGACCGCGTCGAGGCGCTCGTCCGGGAGCGGTCCCGCCGCGCGCAGCGCCGCGATGAGCTCGGCGCTCGCGCCGAGCTCGGTGAGCCTGGCCGTGTGCATGGCCACGCACATGTGGCAGCCGTTCCTGGTGGCCACGGTCATGACCACCACCTCGCGCGCCACCGGCTCGAGCGCCGCGCTCTCGAAGATCGCGGTGAGCTTCAGGAAACCGTCGACGAGCTGCGGCGACGCCGCCATCCGGGCCATGCCGGCCGGGAGGTAGCCAAGATGGTCCCTGGTCGCGGTCAGGAACCGGCGGGCGGCCGGCGGCGCGGACTCGATGCTGTGCTCAATGAAGGACATGATGATCTATCTCCGGGTAAGCTAGACAACTAGGTTGTCTAAAACAGTAAACAAGGTTGTCGATCTATGTCAAGTGACACCTATGGCTTCGAGCTGCCGCTGCTGCTGTTCGGCGGGTTCCGGTCGATCATCGACGAGCTGCACGCCGAGCTAGCCCGCCGCGGTCATCCCGACGTGCGCCCGGCGCACGGCTTCGCGCTGCAGGCGATCGGCCTGGGCGGGGCGACAGCCACCGAGACGGGCCGCCGGCTCGGCATCTCCAAGCAGGCGGCGGGCAAGACGATCGACCGGCTTGAGGAGCTCGGCTACGTGCAGCGCTCCGGCGATGATGCGGACCGGCGGCGCAAGCTGGCCCGCCTCACCCCGCGTGGTGTCGAGGTGCTGGCCCTGTCCGCGATGATCTTCGAAGATATCCGTTCCCGCTGGGCGGGCAGGCTGGGCGCCGGCCGCCTGGCCGAGCTCGAATCCGGACTGCGGACCATGGTGCCAGGCGAGACGTTCCGGCTCGACGTCCCGGGCTGGTTCGGTGCCTAGGCCCCGGAGCCAGCAGAGCCCGGCCGGGGTCACGGTGACCTTCGCCGGCTCCGGCGACGCGTTCGGCAGCGGAGGCCGGTTCCAGGCCTGCATCCACCTGCAGCCGGCCGACTCGCCCGGGCCGGTCCTCCTGGACTGCGGCGCGACGTCACTGCCCGCGCTGCGGCGGCGCGGCCTGGACCCGGGCGGGATCGGCGCCGTGTTCGTATCGCACCTGCACGGGGACCACTTCGGCGGGCTTCCGTTCCTGATCCTCGACGGCCAGTTCACCGGTCGGGCCCTGCCCCTGGTCGTGGCCGGCCCGGCCGGAACCGGCCGGCGGCTCACCGAGGCGATGGAGTGCCTGTTTCCCGGCTCCTCCCGGGTGCGGCGCCGGTTCGCGGTCGAGGTGACCGAGCTGCGGCCGGGCGGTTCGGCCGCCGTGGCCGGAGTGCGGGCGCAGGCATTCCGGGCCAGCCACCCCAGCGGCGCCCCGGCCCTGATCCTGAGGCTGACCCTGGGCGGCAGGGTCATCGCCTACACCGGCGACACCGCGTGGACGTCCGCGATCGCCGCGGCCGCGGCCGGCGCGGACCTGCTCATCGCGGAGGCGTATTACTGGGACAAGGCGGTGCCGCACCACCTGCGGCACGCGGACCTCGTCGCTCACCGGGACGAGCTCACCGCCAGGCGCACGGTGCTGACCCACATGTCCGCCGACATGCTCGGGCACCGGGAACAGGCCTGCCACCAGCCGGCCCACGACGGCCTGGTCCTCGAGCTATGACCGGGTGAGGCTAGGCGGCCAGCGCGCTCGGGTGCAGAACCGGCCGGTACCCGGCCGCCAGCGCGGCCACGGTGGCCCGCGGGGTGATCACCGTCACCGGGCCGCCGGGCGTCTCGACGGGCCGGGCCAGGTAGCCGCCCGGCGTCCAGGCCAGCAGCCGCCCGTCGCGGACCAGCCAGGGCGCCCCGCCGATGTCCACCATGGTCCCGGTCGGGAGCCCGGCCAGCGGCGCCCGGTAGGTGCGCCGCACGCCGGGTCCGGTGAGCCGGTCGCCGTGCAGCCGCGCGTCGATCTCAGCGGCGCCCGGCACGCCGACGGGCGACCCTCCGGCGGCTGCCCAGGCGCGCTTGAACGCCTGGTACTCCTGGTAGCGGCATTCCCCGCACGGCCGGTGCCCGGCGGCCAGCCCGGTGGCCTCGTCGAGGAAGTACAGCTCGGTCAGCCGCCCCGGCGTCCACTGCTCTCGGCGCCGGCCCTTGAACGACAGCACGCAGATGGCCCAGGCCTGCCCGCGGGAGTAGCGGGCCAGCCGGCCCTCGCGGTCCAGGAGCGCGCCGCGGTTGCCCCAGAACATGCCGCGATCGGGCACGGCGAGCAGCTCTCCGAACGGCGTCACCCGGTTCTGCCGTGGCATGGAAAGAACCTCCCTCAACATCAGCTAACACATTCTGGCGGCGGAACGTTGCGACGCCGGTCGAAGCGAGCCCCGCGGTACCGTGAGCCGGTGACCAGTCCGGTCTTCGACGCGGAAACGGCCGCGTCCCAGGTGGTGGCGGCGCTCCTCCCGCTGGCCGACCCGGAGCGCGCCGCGCAGGCCAGCAGGTACCTCAAGAGCGACCTGGACTTCCTCGGCGTCAGCGTGCCCGGCATCCGCGCCGTTGTCACCGAAGCCGCCCGCCCCCGCCCCGGCCTCGGCCGGGAAGAAGCGCTGGCGTGGGCCCGCGCGCTGTGGCGCGCGCCCGTGCACGAGCGGCGGATCGCGGCCATCGAGGTCCTGCGCCGGCACGTGCGGCTCCTGCGGCCCGCCGACCTGACCGACGTGGAGGCATGGGTCCGCGAGGCGCACGGCTGGGCCTACGCCGACCCGCTCGCCGGGGATATCGCAGGCCGGGTAGCGCTGCTCCACCCGGACGCCTGGCCGCTGATCGATACGTGGGCGACCGATGAGGACTTCTGGATCCGGCGGTCCGCCCTGCTCACGCTGCTGCCCGGGATCAGGAGGGGCGGGCTCCACCGGGAGAGGTTCGAGCGGTACGCCACCCCCATGCTGGCCGAGAAGGAGTTCTTCATCAGAAAGGCCATCGGCTGGGTGCTGCGCGAGACCGCGAAGAAAGACCCCGCCTACGTCGCCGCGTGGACGCGGAGTCACCTGGATCAGATGTCCGGCGTGACCTTCACCGAAGCGGTGCGCCGGCTGCCCCCCGGCCAGGCCGCGCGGCTGCGGGCCGCATACCGCAAACCGGCCCGGTCGTAAAGGGGCATTGCCGTTGTTAAGGACGCGATTCAGCGTAGTTTCCGTGAAGTTTCCACCAATACGGGCCGGCAGCTCCCGGTTCGCCTGACCTGCCGGTAAGTTACCTTTCGTCCGAAGGCCAGCTGCGCTGGGGAGCGTGGGGTTGATGGTGCGGTCGAAGAAAATAGCCGGGCTGGCGCTTGCCGTCGGCCTGGCCATCGGCGGGTTTACCGCGTACACGGCAGGCACGGCGGCCGCTTCGTCGTCGACCTGCGGTGGTTCCGGTTCGGTGAGCACCGTCAACGGGAAGCTGGCCGACGGGGCGGCGTACCTGATCCAGTGCCCGGCCGGCACCTGGAACGGCACGCTGTACCTCTACAGCCACGGTTACGTGGCGCCCGGCGGCAACAACCCGGCGCAGGACGCGGGCGACCCGGTCACCCGCGACTGGATGCTCGGCCACGGCTACGCGCTGGCCGGCTCGTCCTACGCCGGCACCGGCTGGGCCATCGAGCAGGCGCTGCCCGACCAGATCAACACGCTGAACGCCTTCGGCAGCCTCTACGGCCAGCCCACGACGACGGTCGCCTGGGGACACTCGCTGGGCGGCATCATCACCGCCGGCCTACTGCAGGACTACCCGAAGCGGTTCGACGCCGCGCTGCCCATGTGCGGCGTGCTGGCCGGCGGCGTGGCCACCTGGAACACCGCGCTCGACGCGGAGTTCGCGTTCCAGAAGCTGATCGCTCCCTCGGTCCAGATCGTCAACATCAGCAACCCCCGGGCCAACCTGCAGGCCGCCGAGGCCGCGGGCGCCCAGGCCCAGCAGACCGCGCAGGGCCGGGCCCGGCTCGCCCTGGTCTCGGCGCTGGCCGACACCCCAGGCTGGTTCACCCCGCTGTCGCCCGAACCCGACGCCACCGACTACGCCACCCAGGAGGCGAACCAGTTCAAGTGGGGTTCGCAGGTGACCTTCCCGTTCGTCTTCGCCTTCCGGGCCGAACTCGAGGCCAGGGCCGGCGGCAACCCGTCCTGGAACACCGGCGTGAACTACTTCGCCGACCTGGCTAAGTCCGTCGACTTCGAGGAGGTCAAGGCGCTCTACCAGGCGGCGGGGCTGAACCTGGTCCAGGATTTGCTGACGCTGAACAACTCGCCGCGGGTCAAGGCCAACCCGGACGCCGAGGCCTACCTGATCAAGAACATCGCCTTCAACGGCGGCATCTCGGTCCCGGTGCTCACCATGCACACCACGGGCGACGGCCTGGTCGTGCCGGAGAACGAGCAGGCGTACCGCAGCGCGGTCAACCGGGCCGGCCGCGGCAACCTGCTCCGCCAGGTCTTCGTGCACCGGGCCGGACACTGCGCGTTCACCCCGGCCGAGACCGTCACCGCGGTCCAGACGCTGGAGGACCGCCTGGGCACCGGGCGGTGGCACGTGCCCAGCCCGGCCGCGATGAACGCCCAGGCCGCGGCGCTCGGCCCGGGGTTCAACATCTTCTCCGTCGGCGGCAACGTCACCCCGACCCCGCCGGCCTTCCTCGGCTACCGGCCGGCCAGGTACCTACGGCCGTTCAACCTGTTCCCGCAGTTCAGCCAGTCACCGATCCCGTGGCCGGGCTCTAGGTAACGATCGAGCCTAACGGTCCGGGTGGCCCGCCCCGGTCCTGGTGGCGCGCCACCCGGCCTCGGCCGCTCCCATCGGGGTGCACGGCGGGCCCTGGACGAACGGCCAGATCTCCTCGGCGATGCAGCGCCAGTCCGCGGTCGCGGACAGCTCGCCGAGGAGCGCGAACAGGCCCAGGTTGATCCGCTGCAGGATCACGTAGGACCTGGGGATCTGCACGTACGCGGCGAGCGGGCTGCGGAAGTCGAAGAAGCGCCTGGTCACCGCCGAGGCGTAGGCTCCGGTCATGGTCCGCGGGCCCCGCTCGCGGACCGTGTCGTAGAACACCGCCATGTGCTCGACGATCATGTCCGTGGGCAGCGGCGCACCGCGCATCAGGAAGCCCGCGTCCTCCATCGCGTGGCGGAATCCCTCCGGGTCGTTGTCCACGCACAGGTGCTTGACCATCGCGACCAGCGGCCGGAGTTCGTCCGGGGTGAAGTGCTTGACCAGGCCGAAATCCAGGAAGGTGACCCGGCCGCCGGGGCGGAACAGGTAGTTCCCCGGGTGCGGGTCGCCGTTGAACGCGTGCGCCCCGTACAGGCTGCGGAACACGAAGCGGTAGATCGTCTCGGCGGCCAGGTCGCGCTCGGCCTGCGACCAGGTGACGAGCTCGGCGAACCGCGCGCCGTCGGCCAGGTCGCTGGTCACCACCCGCCGGGTGGACAGCTCGGGCACGATGCCGGGCACGGTGATGGTGGGGTGGCCGGCGTAGTAGCGGGCGAACATCTGCTGGTTCCGGGCTTCCCGGCGGTAGTCGAGTTCCTCGGTGACGCGTTCCCGCAACTCGGCCAGCAGCGCGTCGACGTCCTGCATCGGCGCGGTGATCTTGAGCATCCGGCGCAGCAGCGCGACGTTGCCCAGGTCGGCCTCGATGGTCTCGGCGATGCCCGGGTACTGCACCTTCACCGCGACGGCGCGGCCGTCCCTGGTGATCGCGCGGTGCACCTGCCCGATCGAGGCGGCCGCGATGGGCTCGGGGTCCCAGGTGGCGAAGGCCCGCTCCGGCGGCTGGCCCAGCTCTTCGGTGATGACCTGCGCGGCCAGTTCCGGGCTCATCGGCGGCACGCTGTCCTGCAGCCGGCTCAGCGTCCGCCGGGCGGCGGGGGACAGGCCGTCGTTGACGTAGCTGGCCATCTGGCCCAGCTTCATCAGCACGCCCTTCATCGTCCCCAGGGTGGCGGCGACATCCTCGGCGGTCTGCAGCGCCAGGTCGTTGCGCAGCGCCTCCCGGTGCTCGCCCGCGCTGGCGAACAGCCGGGGCGCGCTGGCCGCGTAGCGGGCCCCCCCGCGCGCCGCCAGCCGCACCGCCGTCATGCCCCGCTCGAGCCGGAGCTTCCCCGGCTGCGGCCGGACCCTCCGCCTGCCCCGCAGCAGCGTCAGCGCGGCGACCGATACGGCGCCTATCCCCGCGGCCATCGCCAGGCGCCTCGCCTTCACTTGCTGCCCGTCCCGCCTGCCGAGCGCATCCGCGCGGTGATCCGCTGCCTGGCCTCGAGCACACCGGGTTCGCCCAGGAAGCCCACGTCCAGCACGCCGAGGGCCTGGCGGATCTCGGTCCGCCGTTCGGCCGTCAGCGGCGCCGGAACCGGGTAGCCGTACATCTGGATGACCCAGCCGGGCAGCGCCAGCACCGCGGCGTCCCTGATGTCCTGCCACAGCTCGGCGATGTCCTCGTCAAGACCGGGCGGGTCGAGCAGGTAGCTCATCGACTCCGCGGCCGCGGGCGTGCGGCGCAGGTCCGGCCGGACGCCCGCGAAGTAGCGGTCGAGGGCCGCCACGCTGTCCGGGACCGTCCCGTGCGGCACCCCGAGCAGTTCGGCCGCGATGGTCATCTCGGCCACGTAGGTGTCGGCGTCCGCGGCGGTCAGCGGCGTGCCGAACAGCGCGCCAGCGGCCAGGCCCGAATCCACCAGGGCGGCGTGCACCCACAGCAGCAGCGCCGGGTCCCCCGCCGCGTACGGCTGGCCGGTCACCGTGTCCACGCCGCGGACATGCTCGTGGACGGCCCGCACCCGCTGCGCGGCGCGAGTTGCGCCGGCCCGGTCCCCGAACGTCACCGTGGCCTCGTAGGCGGAGGTGGCCGCGAGCCTGCCGACCGGATCGGTGCGCCAGCCGCTGTGCTGATCGACCCCGGCCATCGCCAGCGGGTGCAGTGCCTGGATCAGCAGCGCCCGCAGTCCGGCGACCGGTGCGGCCAGATCCGTGCTGACCCGCCAGGTCACGCTCGCGGGTCCGAAGAAGCCGTCGTCCTCCGGCGTGACGGGCACGGCGGCCGCGTACGCGGCCGCGGACCGCTGGACCAGCCCCGCGGCGTCCGCGTAGGACCCCGCGGTCATGGCCGCAGGCCCGCGAACAGGTCGTCCTCGGGCAGCGGGGCGCCGGTGCTGTCGCTGACCCGGATGAAGCTCTCGCGGCCGAACGTGGCCTCGGCGATGTCCTGCGGGATCTTGCTGAACCACGACTCACCGCCGATCTGGCTGTCGTGCGCGAACAGGGCCTCGCGCTTGCGGGGGAGGACGGACCTGATGTCGATGGTGGTGGTGATGCGCTGCTCGGACTCGAGCCCTCGCCGCTGCCGTTCCGGGTCAGGGTTCTCGAAGGCGGGCAGGTCGGCGCCGAGTTCGCGCAGAGCCTCCCAGATCTTCCGCCAGTCGCTGCCGCGCATCGCGCTGAGGTACAGCTTGCCCACGCTGCCGCTGGCGGCGAACGCCTTCTGCGCCGAGCGGCTCGCGTGCACGTGATCGGGATGCTGGTACGGCCCCTGATCGTCGTACGTGATCAGCACCTGCGGCCGGTACCTGTCGATCAGCTCTGAGATCCGGGCCGCCACGTCCGCCTCCGGGATGTTGCAGAAGGCGTCCGGCCGGTCCTTATAGTCCCATTCCGGCATGCCGGAATCGTGATAGCCGAGGAGTTCCAGGTTGGTCACGCCCAGGATCGCGCAGGATTCGCGCAGCTCGGCCAGTCGCCGCTGAGCCACTGCCCGCTCGTCGTGCCCGTTCTGCCCCGGCTTGACCCCGCCGGGTGCGTCCCCGAACTCACCGTTGGTGCACGTCACGACCACGGTCCGGATGCCCTGGGCGGAGTAGGTCGCGAGCACGCCGCCCGTGCTCGACGCCTCGTCGTCCGGATGGGCGTGGACGGCCATCATTGTCAGCGTTTCTGCCATGGATCCAGACTAGATAACCTATCGCGCGCTGATGGCGGCGAGCACGGCGAGCATGAACGTGGTCAGCGCGCCGAAGCCGTGGGCTACCGGGATGAGCGGGACCAGCCTGAGCCGCGGCCGGCGCGAGGCCGGGAACGGGTCGGCCAGCAGCCCGGCGATCATCTCGTCGGTGACGATATTGTCCCGGGGGGAACGATCCCCCCCAAACCCAACCTGTTCATGGGGGGGCTGCCCGCCCCCCCATACCCCCCCGGCCCCCCCGGCCCTCCCGGCCTCGCCTGGCTCGTCCGCCACCGGATAAGGGGTCCACAGGGTGACCGTGCAGATGCCCAGGGCGATCGCCCCGGCCACCAGGGTGACGCCGAGCCAGGCCAGCAGGTCCAGGCCCGTATCGATGAACCCGAGCCAGATCAGCAGCCCGGTGAGGGCGGCGCTGGCGTGGCCGAACGCCACCGCCGGCGGGACGCCGACCCCGGTGGCACGCTGCCGCCTCAGGCCGCCGCGCGTCACCCAGGTGCGCAGCATGTAAGCCCCGATGCTGGCGGTGAGGACCCAGGCAATCATCGCCGCGATGGCCATCACTCAGCCTATCCAGGCGGGTTCCGGCGGCGGTAGCCCCGGTTAGCGCGTCTTGTCCGGCGAGCCGGTGAGCGCCTCGGGGTGCATCCGGTTGTAGTGCTGGGTCAGCACCGCGCTGGCCTGGCCGGGCCGGTAAGCCAGGGTGCGCCCGCATACCTCGCAGCGCGTCACGGGAAGCCGGGATACCGTCACCGGGAAACTGGAAGATTCTGACCTGCTCATTGGATCACATCATGTCATACGAAATCCGGGCGACACGCACCAGATGTCCGGGTCTTGCCGCCGGCCTGCCAACACACTGGGACCATGCATCCGGATCTCGCGGAGCTGGACGCCGAAACCCTGCCCGAGCGGGATTTCCGCGTCCAGCTCCGAACGTGGCGCGCGCTGCTCGACCGGCCGCTCACGTCGTACTACCTGGTGCTGGGCATCACCCTGCTGCTGCTCGGGCTCGGCCTGGTCATGGTGCAGTCCACCGCGTCGGTGGCCGACCTGGCCGCGGGGCTCTCGCCCTACTCCGACTTCAGGAAGCAACTCCTGGGCGCCGCCGTCGGGGTGCCGCTGATGTGGGTGGCGGCGCGCTCGTCGCCGCGGCTGTTCCGCGCTCTGGTCTACCCGCTGCTCGCGATCTCGGTGGTCGGGCTCTGCCTCACCCTCATCCACGGCGTCGGTGTCACGCAGAACGGCGCCTCGCGGTGGATCAACATCGGCGGGCAGCAGATCCAGCCCTCGGAGATCGCCAAGCTCGCCCTGGCGATGTGGGGGGCCGACCTGCTGGCCCGCAAGGACAGGTTCGGCCAGCTGACCGACTGGCGGCACATGCTCGTGCCGCTCATGCCCGGCGCGGGCTTGCTCTGCCTGCTCGTGATGTCGGGCGACGACCTGGGCACCACGTTCATCCTGCTGGTCATCTTCCTCGCCCTGCTGTGGGTCATCGGCACCCCCGGGCGGGTCTTCAGCGGCGTGCTGATCCTGATGGCCCTGGCCATGCTCCTGATGATCGTCTCGGCCAAGTACCGCTTCCAGCGCCTGACCGGCTACCTGGCGCCGCAGGGCGGCGCCACCGGCGCCAACATGCAGAGCATCCAGGGCAAGTACGCGGTCGGCTCGGGCGGCTGGTTCGGCGTGGGCCTCGGCGCCAGCGGGGGCAAGTGGGGCTGGGTGCCGGAATCGACGACCGACTTCATCTTCGCCATCATCGGCGAGGAACTCGGGCTCGTCGGCACGATGTGCGTGACCATCCTGTACGGCGGCCTGGCCTTCGCCGGCCTCAGGATCGCGCGCCGGGTGCCCGATATGTTCTGCCGCCTGGGCGCGACCGCCATCACGGCGTGGATCGTGGTCCAGGCAGCGATCAACATTGGCGCGGTGATCGGCGTCCTGCCCATCACCGGCGTCCCGTTGCCGCTCGTCTCCGCCGGGCTATCATCGTTGCTGGTGACGCTGGTCGGGCTGGGCATGCTGATGTCGTTCGCCCGGCAGGAGCCCGGCGCCCGCGAGGCTTTGGCCGCACGTGGCCCCGGCTGGCCGCTCCGCGTTCTAAGCTGGCTCGGTCTGTCCAAGCGCCGAAAGTAAGTAAACAGCCATGAGGGTATTGCTCGCCGGCGGTGGGTCCGCCGGCCACATCGAGCCAGCGCTGGCCCTGGCCGACGCCGTGCGCCGGATCGACTCCGGCTCCGAAGTGACCTGCCTGGGCACGGAACGCGGCCTGGAAACCCGGCTCATCCCGCTGCGCGGGTACCCGCTGGAGCTCATTCCCGCGGTGCCGATGCCCAGGTCCGTGACGCCCAAGCTGCTCACGGTGCCCGGGCGGCTGGCCGGCGCGGTCAGCGCGGCCGCCGCCGCGATCGACAGGACCAGGGCCCAGGTGCTGGTCGGGTTCGGCGGGTACGTCGCCACCCCCGCCTACCTCGCGGCCCGGCGGCGCAAGATCCCGATCGTGGTGCACGAGGCGAACCCCAAGCCCGGCCTCGCCAACCGGCTCGGCGCCCGGTTCACCACGCACGTCTTCACCGGCCACCCGGATACCCAGCTCAGGAACGGCACGTACCTCGGCATCCCGATCCGGCGCGAGATCGCCGACCTCGACCGGCTGGGGCTCGGCGATAAGGCGCGGACGCACTTCGGCCTCCGCCCCGACCTGCCCGTGCTGCTGGTGACCGGCGGCTCGCAGGGGGCGCGCTCGCTGAACGCCGCGGTGTTCGGAGCCGCCGGGTGGCTCCGTGAGGCCGGCGTCCAGGTGCTGCACATCATCGGCCCGCGCAACGGCCACGAGGCCCCAGCCGCGTCCTCCGGGGTGCCCTACGTGGCCACGACCTACATCGACCGGATGGATCTCGCCTACGCGGCGGCGGACTTCGCGCTATGCCGGGCGGGCGCGATGACCTGCGCCGAGCTCACCGCCGTCGGCCTGCCGGCTGCCTACGTGCCGCTCCCCATCGGCAACGGCGAGCAGCGGCTGAACGCGCTGCCGATCGTCCAGCGCGGCGGCGGCATGCTGGTGAACGACGCCGACCTGACCCCGGAGTGGATCCGGGACACCCTGCTGCCCGTGCTGGTCAACATCGACCAGGTGGCGGACATGTCGGAGGCGGCCCACTCGCTCGGCCGCGGTGACGCGGACCGCTTGCTGGCCGAGGCGGTCATCAAGATTGCAGATTCGTATGCTCAAGAACCTGATCACGCCGGCTGAACCGGTGCCCGCGGCCCGGCTCGGCCGGGTGCACTTCGCCGGCATCGGCGGAGCGGGCATGTCCGGGATCGCGCGCATCATGCTGGCCCGGGGCATCGGCGTGTCCGGCAGCGACGCGAGGGACTCGGCGCTGCTCGGCGAGCTGCGCGAGCTCGGCGCGAGCGTGCACGTCGGGCACGCGGCCGGCCACCTCGGCCCCCTCGGCCCCGGTGACACGCTGGTGGTGTCGAGCGCCATCCGCGCGGACAACCCCGAACTGGCGGAGGCGACCAGGCGCGGGATGCGGGTGATGCACCGGGCGGCGGCGCTGGCCTCGGTCATGGTCGGCCGGCGAGTGATCGCGGTGGCCGGCACGCACGGCAAGACCACCACCACGTCCATGCTCACCACGGTGCTCCGCGCGTGCGGGGCCGATCCCGGCTACGCCATCGGCGGGATCCTCACCGAGACCGGGCTCGGCGCGGAGGACGGATCCGGCCTGGACTTCGTGGCCGAAGCGGACGAGAGCGACTCCTCGTTCCTGCTGCTGTCGCCCGACGTCGCGGTCATCACCAACGTCGAGGCCGACCACCTGGACAACTACGCGAGCCTGGCGGACATCCAGGCGGCGTTCACCGCGTTCGGCCAGCGGGTCAGCGGCTTGGTGCTGACCTGCGCGGACGATCCGGGCGCCGAGGCCGTCGCGGCGCGCCTCGATCCCGCCCGCGTCCGCCGCTACGGGCAATCGCCGCACGCCGACTACCGGCTCACCGACGTGGCGTCCCGGGGGATGGCGATCAGCTTCGCGGTGGCGGCCGACCACGGCCCGTTCGGTGAGACCTTCTCGCGGATAACGGTGGACGTGCCCGGTCACCACAACGCCCTGAACGCCACCGCCGCCTTCGCCGCCGCCGTCGAACTCGGCCTCGCGCCGCCCAGGGTGGCCGCGGCCCTCGCCGGCTACCGCGGCGCGCGGCGCCGGATGGAGCTCAAGGGCGAGGCGCGCGGGGTGCGGGTCCTGGACAGCTACGCGCACCACCCCACCGAACTCGCCGCCGACCTGCGCGCGGCCAGGGACATCACCGAGGGAGCCGGAAAGGGCCGGGTCATCGCGATCTTCCAGCCGCACCTGTTCAGCCGGACCAGGATCTTCGCGGCCGAGTTCGGCGCCGCGCTCGCGCTGGCCGACGAGGCCATCGTGCTCGACGTGTACGCCGCCAGGGAGGACCCGGAGCCCGGTGTCACCGGCCAGCTCATCGTGGACGCCGTCCCCGGCGGGCACGCCAGGTTCGTGCCGGACCAGGCCCAGGCCGCCGCCGTGCTCGACGCGATCGCCGAGCCGGGCGACCTCGTGCTCACCATGGGAGCCGGGGACATCACCGCGCTCGGGCCGCGGCTGGTCGAGATCCTCCGGGGGTCACAGGGTTGATCAAATCCAGCGGCGCGTTCCGGGACGGCCAGGCCTCCCGTGGTGGCGCCGCTGGTGACAGTGCGACTTCTGATGTTAATGCGGCAAAAAGACGTCGCGCGTGGCGCGTGACGTTCTTCGCGCTCGCGGCGGCCGGCATCGTCGCGGCCGCGGTCTGGGTTCTGTTCGGCTCGCCGCTGCTCGTCGTCCGTTCGGTGACCGTCAGCGGGACGCACCTGGTATCCCAGTCCGAAGTCGTCGCCGCGGCCGGCGTCCGGACGGGCACGCCGCTGATCCGGGTGAACACCGCCCGGGCCGCGGCGCGGATCGTGGCGATCCCGCAGATCCGCAGCGCACAGGTCACCAGGTCCTGGCCGAACCGGCTGGTCATCGTGGTGCGGGAGCGGACGCCGGCGCTGGCCCTGACCGCGCCGAGCGGAGGGTATGACCTGGTGGACGCGGACGGTGTGGTGGTGCGGTGGGCCGCCGCCCGCCCGGCCGGCCTGCCGCTCTACTCGACCCTGGTTCCCGCGGGCGCCCTGCGTGGCGATCCGGGCCTGGCCGCGGCCGCCGCCGTCCTCGGCGAACTGCCCGCCGCGGTGCGGCCCTCGGTGACGTCGGTCAGCGCGCCGGAGCCCGATCAGGTGACCGTGCGACTGGCCGGCGGGATAACGGTGCTCTGGGGCGACACCGGCCGGGCCAGGGTCAAGGCGCGCGAACTGACCGTCCTCATGCAAGCGCACATGCGCTATTACGACGTGAGCGGGTCGGGGTCCGTCGCGGCCAGGTGACTGGCGTTATACCCGGGACCGCAGATCCGCGACACGCTGATCGGTTCGCGCGTGGTTAGTTGACCCGGGTGCCGTCCCACCCTACTGTCCGTATCAATCGTGCGGACGGCAAAAACTCTAAATCTTAACCTGAAGGTGAAACCTGATGGTGCCCGGACAATCCCTGGGCGGTGAATTCAGGGAAGTATTGAAAAACGCCGCCCGCCTGCCGGGATGGCAGAGGTAAAACGAGCGGAAAGGTACCCTCCTCGTGGCAGCACCGCAGAACTATCTGGCGGTTATCAAGGTCGTCGGAATCGGCGGTGGCGGCGTCAACGCCGTCAATCGCATGATCGAAGAGGG
>Ga0306920_100004636_pt1 | contig 17636 bp, 20 predicted proteins | sample flu12Cox44000170_FD_204666 | JGI IMG/M metagenome (GOLD analysis project Ga0306920, IMG submission 204666) | Lab enrichment of tropical soil microbial communities from Luquillo Experimental Forest, Puerto Rico - flux4day.12C.oxic.44.000.170 (v2)... | ecosystem: Environmental > Terrestrial >... | reverse complement strand
CGGCCGGCTTCAAGGCGGGCGTTGCCAACGGCCACCATCTGGTCAACCGCTCCAACAGCGATGCCGTCTATCTCGAGATCGGAACGCGCACGCTGCGCGAACGCGCGCACTTTTCCGACGTTGATCTCGTCGTCGTCGCCGACGAGGCCGGCGTCCACTACAGCCGCAAGGATGGAGGGCGGCTGTGAACGTCCTCGTCGCGCCCAGCCGAGGATCGAGCCGACGTCCGCTTCGCGCGGGTCCGTCACGATTGAGCGCCTCCGCTTCGCGTCAAAAGGCCTTCGAAGCAGCGATCCCACCGGGTACCAAGCGAAAGATTCAATCCACTAGCAGGCTGCGCGCTCACCCTTTCCAGCCATCGAGCTCTCCAGCAGCAGCCCGTTCATGATCGACAAGAAAGCCCGCGCGGTACATGCTTGGTCGAACGCGGATCTCAGATTCCGCGCCCGCCGGTCGACGCGCCGTTGAGCGGATGTCTGCGCTTCCACTCGCGCGCGACCTCCGCCATCGTGATGAAGCTTACGCCGGCGCGCTCCTTCATGTGCTCCACGAGCCGATGAAGCATCAGTAAACGATGGCCGCGGCCGATGACCTGCGGATGCATCGTCAGACAATAGACTCCTTCGCCACAGAATTCGCACAAATAATCGAAATCACCGGCCCATCGCTCATAGACCTGCGACGCCGCCGAGAGCCCCTGGTTCACGCCGTATAGCCACTCGAAGGTGGGAAAGTCGTCGAGTCCCCAGGTTACCGGGATTTCCACCATGTCGACTTCGCGCCTAAAGACGTAAGGACCGTCCTTGGCCGGGACGTCGCCAATGCGGCAGTAATATGGAGTGTAGTCATTGCCCATCAAAAACGCTGTCGTAAAGAAATCCGCGTTCAAGCAAGAGGCCGAGCGAGTGGGGGCTTAAGTCCCAGGCCGGCGAGCGAAACCCCTACGGCGGCTTTCCGGTAATGCGCCGGATCGCGCCGGTGCCGCATCCAGCACGCGTGTTTCTTCTTCTAACGAGAGCGAAATTGGATTCTCGTGGCAGTAGTTGTGATGGCCCATTTCGTGTCCGGCATCGGCGATTCGGCGCACCAAGTCGGGGTAGGTATCGATGGTGTGACCGGGGATGAATCACGTCGACCTGATTTCCCATCGCGCCAGCATTTGCGGGAGGCGTTCGGTCGCCACCGCGCCGAACTCGCCGCGCGAGATCGCGCTGGGGGAGGCAGCGTTCAAGCTGCCGAGCCATACCGAGATCGCGTCGAAGTCGAACGACAGGCATACGGAGATGTTGGTGGCCATAGGTTCTTTCCTCCGAGCTCTTAGGCTCGCCCGCGTTAGGCCGGAACTTCGGCTTTAGGCTTGCGAAAACGCGAGGATGTCAGCGCACCTCGCTCGCCTCGCTTCAAGTTGGGCTAGATTTTCGGCGTCGTTTCACTTTATTCGAGAAGACCGCGTTCATGTTTGCGTCCACAGTCACCCAACGTCGAATAGTCTTCGGGTTACAACGGTCGCACACTCACCTTTGAACGGCAGAATCAGCGGCACTTCCGCGAGCTCGCGCGCGACAGCTTCAAGCGTCTGGTCGCGTCTCGTGATGAAATCCGCTCGCGCTAGGAACGTAAACTCATTCAGCGAGCCGACCAGACGGCGGCTGCGAGTAGGACCGATCGTGATCGGCGACATCGATGAGCGTTCCTGCTCGGCCGCAGCCGTAGGCACGCCGAAGCCGATTAGTGTCTCGGAAACCGCCTTCGGAAAGGCTAGCGCGAGCCGATCCGCATCACGTGCGGGTAGCAGGATGGGAAGCCGAGACCGCTCGCTGATGAACAGCAGGACGTGACGGCGTCCGAAGCGGATCAGGGTTCCGTACCAGTCGCCGAGCCGCGTCGTTGATTCCGCTGACGTATCTTCGTCAGGATACTTCAAACGCATCAAGAGCTGGCGCGTGCAGCGCAGAACTACCATCTTGACGTGCACTGTATCTCCGCAGCGAACCCGGCGGAAACGCGCGCTCTTGCGAACGGTTACCTCCTACAAGCCACCCGGCGCGAGTGAACTGTCACTTTCCCTCTTAATTGGCGCACCCAAATAGGAGGGAAAGATCTACGGCACCTAGCGGGGAAAGTGACAAGTGTCACTTTCAAAATTATCTGGCGTACAAGTTTCAGCGCTATTTGACGCACCGCTGATGCTGGCCTCGACGATTTTGCATGCGTTATTCGGATTTTCCAAGATATCGGGTTGGCACCGGAGCCTCGATTACTTTCCTATCAAGCAACCGAACACGGTAAACGCGTGCTTCGGGACGCGAAGAAACCGCCTCCGCGAATCGCGTTCCGACAAAATGCACGGCAGCACCGTCGTCGAGTGCGAGCGTCGGTGGGAATCCGCGTCTGATCAGCCGCAGCAACGCTGGCCGGCGCGCCTTCTCTCCGTCGTAATGTGGGCAGCATGCGCCGCGCACGAATCCGAGCCCATCATTTAGAGAACGATAGGGCATGCCGAACGAATCTGTCAGGCCGTCCTCAAACCAACAGATCGCGCCCGCGCTGATGCCAGCCATCACGACCCCCGCATTCCAGGCCGCTCGCAACACTCTATCGAGCCCATGCAAGCGCCATACAGCCAACAGGTTCGCACTGCTGCCCCCGCCCACATAGATGACGTCCTGGTCCATCACAAACGACTTAAGGTCGGAAACTGTCCGCTCAAAGAAAGTGAGATGGGTCGCGGCGGCTCGCGGTGGAGGAAAAGCTTCATGAAAGCGCCTGATATAGGAATCGCTATCGCCGGTCGCCGTAGCCACGAAGCATATGCGTGGCCGTCGCTTGCGGCGCGCAAGTCTCAATACGAAATCATCGAGCAACGGATTATCAGGCTCCATTGAAAATCCACCGCCACCGAGCGCGACAATGTGTCTCGCCGGAGATTGGCTGCGCGCTTTCACGACATTCCGTTGCGTGTGTTAGGCGACTCTAAAGGCGAGGCGATGTTGCCGATCCGACTCACGTTCTTGGCGTGCATACCGGACCAGGGTATTGTCGTGCACCGCTCCGGCAGGCGTGGTGATCGACACGGACGTCCGGTAAGTACGCCAAATACTGATGAAGGTTTTACGCCACTTAATCATGAAAGTGACACGTTACTGCAACTGAAAAACCGCCAACCACCGTACCCCGCTACAGCCGATGAGCAACGAGATCATCCTGTATCCGGCCAATGAGATGGCGCCGGCTCTTCACGCCGACTCCCAAGGCGGCCAGGCGCCCACTCGAATTCTTCACTGCCCAGATCAACAACGACCACACCCGCCTGGCATATCTGAATGCCACCCGCCGCTTCGCACACTGGTGCGAGGGCCGCGGCATCACCGAACTCGCCGGTGTCGAGCCCTTCCACGTAGCGGCGTTTATTAAGGCGCTGCAGGGTAAGTTTTAGCCGCCAACTGTTAAGCAGCACCTGGCAGCGCTCCGCATGCTGTTCGACTGGCTGGTGACCGGCCACGTGATTGAGGTGAACCCCGCGCACGCGGTGCGCGGGCCTAAACACGTGGTCAAAAAAGGGAAAACCCCGGTACTCGCCAGTGACAAAGCCCGCACCTTGCTTGACTCCATCGACGCGAGCTCGTTAATCGGCCGGCGCGATCGCGCGCTCATCGCCACCATGGTCTATACTTTCGCCCGCATTAACGCCGTGCTTGAGATGAAGGTGCGGGATTACTTCGTCCAGGGGCGCCGCGGCTGGGTGCGGCTGCACCAGAAAAGGCGGCAAACAACACGAGGTGGTTGCAACGTTCAAAAAATGATCAATTTCGCGTTCTAAAAGTGATCCACTTCCTGGTCTGAGTTGATTTGATTTTTCCGCGGTCAGTGGCGGGCGCGGTCATTCTTTGCTGTTGGTGCTTGGCGGAGAACGGTTATCTGTGTCGCTCTTGCGTTTGTTGGCCCGATAGGATTCGCCGCGAGTGGCGAGGATATGGGCATGATGGGTCAGCCTATCGAGCAGCGCGGTAGTAAGCTTTTCGTCGGCGAAGACCTTAACCCACTCGGAGAACGCCAGATTAGAAGTGATGATGGTCGACCGCCGCTCGTAACGCTGAGCTAACAGATTAAACAGCAGCTCACCGCCGGCCCGTTCGAATGGCACGAAACCGAGTTCATCGACGATTAAAAGCGCGACTTTTTGATAACGCTGCTGGAGTGCAGTCAGCCGCCGCTCATCTCGTGCCTCCAGCAAGCTCTGCACCAGGTCGGCAGCACGGGTGAACAGTACACGGAATCGGCGGCGCGTGGCTTCGACTCCGAGCGCAATCGCCAACATGGTCTTACCGGTGCCGATCGGCCCGGCGAGAATGACGTCCTCGGCCTGGCCGATGTACTGGCAGCTTGAGAGTTCGAGTATTTTCGGCCGCGACACACCCTTGAGCGCAGGCCAATCGACCTGTTCCAGAGTTTTTACGTCGGGAAACCGCGCCTCGCGCAGCAAGCGGCGCGCGGTACTCTGGCGGCGACTAGTGACCTCGGCTTCGAGCAATTCGCGCAGCAGATCCTCATAGGCCCAGCCACCATCGCGTGCCTGACGGCACAGCGCCGGATAATCGCGAACAACCGCCGCCAGTTTGAGTTCCTTGCAATGTTCCTGGATCACCGCCGCCTGTGCTGTGTCACTCATGGGCTTCCCCGTTAGTCAGCAACAGGTGGTCGTAGTCGGCGGCCTTAGCTGCCTCGATGACAATGTTCGCAAGGCCGTCCGGTACCGTGATGGATTCGGGTGATGCCGGCGGTGATGAAACATCGAGTACTCCGGGATGATGATGGGCGAGTGCCGCTTCGAGCACTGGCCGGAGTCGCTCTTCGCCGTGTTCCTCGAGAGTGCCAAGTAGTTTGGCCAGGACACGCGCGGCCTCAAGCTGACCATGAGCAGCGGCCAGCAGTTGCCACAGACTGCCCCAGGGTTCGCCCAACTCGGCCAACAGCTCCGGCGCGATCTGGCGGACCGCCTGCGGCTTACGTGCGAGTTCGGGCAGATAATGGCGATAAACTACCCGGCGACGGCCGAACCCAACCCGCGGATGGATCACGCTCTCGCCCATGCAGACCAGGCGGATTTCTTCCACTCCGATGAATGCGGTGGCACGCAGGCGTGCCCAGCGTGATGGCGTCGAATACCAGGCACCTTCGACCCTGACCAGCGCACGCGAGCTGATCTCTACCGTAACTGGTTCACTGACCTCGAATGATGAAGCCGGCAGGAGCAAAAGCTGTGGCTGCTCTTCATTCCATAACTCGGTGAGACTGCGGCCCTCGGAATTGTGCCGCTCAGCGAAAGCTCGCTCCAGATCACTGATCAGATGCTGCGCAATAGCAGTGAGGCTCTCGCCGCGCGGCACCGGCGTCATATGCTGCAGGCGGATCCCCTTGCCGCGACTCTCCACGCCGCCTTTGTCGTGGCCCTCGCCGACGCGAGCAAAGCATGGCTCGAATAAGTAGCGGCTGACCAACTCCTCGAACCGTTTGGTCAGTTTGCGCTCTACGCCAACGATCCTGCGCACTGCCGCCGGCAAATTATCGAAGATGCAGCGGCGTGGAACTCCGCCCAGGTAGGCAAAGGCGCGCACGTGACCGCCGAGGAAGGCGACCGTGTCACAGCGCTGATATAGCCAGATGAACTCACGGCCTGAGTACATCAGCCGCAGCAGAAACTTCCACGCCTTATGCCACTGGCCGTCTAACTCAACGGTTACTTCAAAGAAGTCGACCTGGGCTTCGTCGCCGACGCGATGAACCAGCGGTATATAAACTTCTAACCGCTGACGCCGGCGTTCGCGCAGGTATTGGTAAATCGTGGTCAGGCCGACCTGATAACCTTCTTCCACCAGGGCGCGATAGAGCCGCACCCCGGTCAGCCGTTGTTTCGCGGTCGTCCGTGGTTCCCGTTCAGCCACGAGTTCTTCCAGGCGGGACTGCACTCGCACCCAGACTGGCCGCTTCCGCCGGCGATATGCGTGACGCACCGGAGCCGATTGGTCCAAATATTTACTGACCGTATTACGGCTTAGCCCCAGCTCGCGCGCCACCTGCCGGATGCTCGCGCCTTCACGCAGAACTTTGTGTCGTATCACGTGCACTTGATCCATCCGCAGCATCCTCGTCCTCCAGCCCTCGCTGCACGTTTCCGTGCACTTCGAGCCGGAGTCTAGGTCTCGGAGCGGATCACTTTTAGAGCGCAAAACTGCTCAGTTCTTTAGCGCGATATCCACGAGGTGCCTTGCGACCACAATCTCGAAAAGTACCTCGACCAATACATCACAGCCGCCCGAATCGCGGATGACCTGGAGGGGCCCGTGTTCCGCACCGCGGCTGGCAAGAGTGGTAAGCTTACCGGCAATGCCATGTGGCAACAGGACGCTTACCGCATGATCCAGCGACGTTCGGCCGCCGCCGGTATCAAGACCCGCATCGGCTGCCATACTTTCCGTGCGACGGGCATCACCTCCTACCTCAAGAACAAGGGCACCCTCGAAGCCGCCCAGCAGATCGCGGCCCATGAGTCGCCCCACACCACCAAACTCTATGATCGGCGGCAGGATGAGATTTCATTAGATGAGGTCGAGAAGATTTCGATCTGAAAAAATCTTAACCTTAAGCCCAACACCGTCCACGGGATCGGGGTAGATCCGCAGAAAAAGCATGGGGCGTGCATGCAACTAATTGTCCAAGTGATCTGTTCACGGGGAAAGAGCCTACGGGACACGATCGCTAAAGACGGTCGGCTCGAAGATGACAGCCTCGAGGTCACCGAGCAGAAACGTTCCGGCCGGCGACACGGATGGACTAAGGTCCACAGCACCCTTCCGAACCGCCATGGTGCAATCAATGTCGAGTGGGACGCTGACACAAATATTTTGGTCTGCCGTGTCGTGACGCGCGGCAGAGGCAAGCCTAATCTGATCGTCGGTGATTTCGTCGGTTACCTGTTGCGGCGGTACCGCGGGCGCATCCAAGCCATCAACATCATTCCCCGACACTGAACTGGCCATACTCTTGGAGATTCCTTAGCATGCCCAACTGGGTTGAACAGGAACTCCATGTTGTTGGAGCGAAAGCGGACGTTGATCGTTTTATGCGCATAGGGCTGATCCGACGCAGACCGGGCGATATGGACGATGTGCTCGACTTCGAGCGCCTGTGCCCGCTCAAGAGCCGCGATCGGAAGGACCTCTACACGCATCCGAGCGGCGTAGTCCTGTCTTATTTCCGAACGCGCACGCAGGCGAATATCTCGATGATCACAAGTTACGACTACCCTGCCGAGTTTTATACGCGTCTCCTGTACCACTGGCCTGAGCTCGCATTTGCGTGCTCGATTAATGAGGACATGGGTCAGTTTGGCGGGATCCTGCTAGTTCTCAACGGTGAGGTCATCAATCTGGTGCGCGACTACAATCTCGATTACAGCCGCCGCTCACACGGGCGGGAGATCCGCGGGGTGCTGAGGCGGTGGAGTCTATTTCTCACGAAGGATCGTCCGTGGCGCGTTGTCGCCCTTGCGCCTTGGGAGCATAGGTCGATGGCTTTTGACGCGCACTTTGATGGCGATTTCTGGTTCTATTTCCGCACGCGCGATGAGTTGGCGCGTTTCCGGGAACGGTACAAATCGAGGGGGGTCATGCGGTACACCGAGGGTAGTTGGCGTCGAGCGCGCTCAAAATGACTATCGAGATGATGGCCAGGAGACGATCGTTAACTAGGACTTCGAGTGTACTGTTCGTGGAGAAGCGCGATTAGCTTCTTCGGAGGACTGACTGATTCGAGTTCCTCAAGTTTATGCGGGCCGAATCTGTGAACCGCGTTGCGGAAAGCAGTTCGGAATGGCGCGTCGATCCGGAATGGTGGAGGGGGATATTCGCGAGGAGGACCATTCTGAACCGCTTCGACAACATACGGCCAGTCCTGTTTGTACAACTTATCGGCACGCGGAATGGGTATGAGGTTCGAAACGCATATCCAGCTCGGGCGGTTTAGGCGACCGTCATGCAGTCTGAACTTAAGGGCCCAATCCCAAAGCGTATAGTCTCCCTTCTTCGTGCCGATAAAGTCATAGGGCAGACGTCCGTACTCCTGCTGGGCGAGCTCCTGCGTTTTTCTAGACGGTTTCGTGGCGACCGTAGAGAACATACCCAGCTTCCACTCATCGCGAGCTGGTGATTCATACCACTCGACGAACGTGCGAGCTGGCTGTCGCCGAGGGAATTGCTTCGGATTCTTCGCGAAGTATTCCTTGTGTTGTTTATCGAGCCGTCGAAGTGCCGCTGATGTTGCTGGTTGCACATTGAGGGAGCGAAGGATGTGATCGATTTTGAGCATTCCCTCTGGCAGCAAGACGCCGACCTCCTTGAGTCCGCCGGAACCCATCGCATTCGTCGAGAGATTTGCCGAGGTCACAACACTTCCCAGATCGGAGGTCCAGTAGACCTTCATGTGAAGGGAGTGCACAAACTGCACAATCGCCCCGCGCTTGATAAGACGGCGGAGGACGGCCGGATTCGTGCCGCCAGCCTTGGGCCAGCAAATCAGAAGCAGGCCACTTGGGCTTGGAAGGTAACTCTCTGCGCCGTCGCCTACAAACGCGGAGATGGCAATGCGGCGACCTCGCGATCGCGAGAAAAGCCTCACGATCTCTTTTCTGACATCCGAGGAAGTGGAGAGAACCCGTACCATCCAAAAATAGTTCGTTGACTAAGTTATGCTCTGCCCAGATGCTACGGGCCAAGACCCTAGGTAACGCTGCCTGGGAACTTCAGACAACGCGTGAATTAAGGTTTCGGACTGGAGATGCGCGACGTAACGCAACTCTTCCGCGTAGTAAAATCTGACTGTTGCTAGATTGGCTTCCCGTGGATCCATCAGGGTTTAAGTTAAAACACAGGGTTCCTTAATACCTGACTCGAAACGTTGGACTGTCTTCCGGTCGGGTTTTGCGCCGGTCATAGAGCCGTGTGGTGGAGACGTTCGCGTGGCCAAGCCATTCCTGGACCTTGGCGATATCCGCCTTATTGTCGAGAGCGTTCGTGGCGGCCGTCGCGCGCAGTGAGTGCACACAAAGGCCATTGATTTGTGCGCTGAGGCCCGTCTGGCGCGCGTATTTGCGCACGATGTGCTTGAGGACCGTAGAGCCATCGAGCGGACGGTTAAGCTCACCCGTGCGGTTGTTTGCCACTGGCCGGAAGAGGGGACCGGCGGCATCCTGGCCATGGCCGGCGAGCACCAGATATTCTTCGATGAGCCGTTGCGCCAGTGCGTGAACGGGGATGAACCGAATTTTGTCGCGTTTGCCGTGGACGCGAAAATGCATCACACCTTGACGGCTCTGGACGTCCTTGATTTTCAGACGGCAAAGTTCCTCACGGCGGATGCCATGATAGAGCAGGGTCGCCAGAATTGCGCGATCGCGCACGCCTTTCAGTGTGTCATCAGGCGGAGCCTCCAGTAGCTTGCGGGCCTGAGCATCGCCAAGCGCCGGCGTCGATCCTTCGTTACCGTTCGCCGCTGGCCGCTTAACCCCATCGACGGGATTGCCCGCGACCGCATTGCGCTCGCAGAGATAATCGAACAAAGACGACAGGGCCGAGAGCTTACGGCGGATCGATGAAGCGGCCAGGTTGCGTGACTCGAGATACTTGCGCCAGGCGATGATGTGAGCACGCGTTACGAGACGGAACTCGACCGGACCGCGCAAACCCGCGAAGGCGGAAAACTCACCAACGTCGATTTTGTAAGCGCGCCGGGTTTTGGGATTGGTGATGTTGGCGAGCCATTCAAGTTCAGCTGGGACCTCTGCGAGCTGGCCGAATTGGACGCGTGTCAGCGCCGACGGTTCATCCGCCGCACCCGTGTCCGGTACCGCAACCAGGTCTTTAGCCAAGCTTTGCCCCGTGTGTTTCCATGAGTCCCCTACCGAGGCTTTCTATCCCGATAATGTATTTTATCAGGATAGAGAGCAAGTTCAAAAAACGAGTAGGGGCCTTTGAAAAATTTAGGCTTTTTGTCGCCGACCACTCTACGAATAAAAAACGAATATGATCATTGCCAAATGTGGCCCTGAAGACATGTCGCGTTTCGTGCGTTGATCTTGGGGGATTGAACACGCTTACGCTGCTTTGCTGGCTGTCCGCCCACTCGGTCTCGATTTCATCAAGCAGAACTTTAAGTTTGTCGAAGGTTCGCGTCCGCCGCAGATATCGCTGCCGACGCCGGAAGCGCACCCTGCCCGCTTCAGTTTCCGCCGCCACGGTCACACGTCGAGCTTGTAGAGGCGCGTCACGTTCTCGCCCAACACTTTCGGACGCGCGGACGGCGACAGTTTGTCCACCATTTCCTCAAGTTCCTCAATGTAATTGCTGACGTGATCCGAATGAGGAAAATCGGAGGCCCAGAAAAACTTGTCCTCACCTTCCAGCTCGACAATCGCGGGTAAGGCGCGCTCGTCGGGGTCTCCAGAAACCCAGATGTTGCGATGAAAGTAAAAGCTGGGCTTTTCCTTCAGCGGCACTCTACGTCCTGCATAGCTGCTAAACGCTGCGTCCATCCGATCCAGCCAATAGCTGATCCATCCGGCGCCCGCTTCTAGCAGTACAAGTTTGAGGCGAGGAAATTTCTCGAACGTGCCGTACTGCATAAAACTAGTCAGGGCCTGGCGAATGGAATCACCGGCGGTCACATTGATCCAGAATGTATGGCGATGCACATATTCGAAGGCGTAGCGCCCGGAAAAGGCCCAAGGCGGTTCCCATGTGGGATGGATCCCGAGAGGAACATCGAGTTCCTGCGCCTTCGCAAACAGCACGTCATGATCTGGATGGGCGTGCGGCTTGCGGGTCATCGTGAATTGCGCCACCCATCCGCCTTTGTGTCCGGCCTTGACAGCGCGCTCCAGTTCGTGGGCCGCAGCCTGTGGATCGCCGAGTGACAAATGCGCGGCCGCAATCAAACGTTTAGCGTTGCCTTCTGCGCACCAATCCAGTACGGCGCGGTTATAGGCCCGGCACATCGCCTGTGCGTAATCAGCGTCGTCGCACTCGGTTTCCCATTGTAAGGCCAGGGTTGGATAGATGACGGCCGCGTTCAGCCCTTCTTTATCAAGGCGTTCGATGCGGCCCTTGGCGTCGAACGCGCCCATCGCAGGGTTGGGACATTCACCGTAGGGAACGCTCGGATCCCATCTGCCGCTCTCGCGTGTATTTCCAAAGGTGCCGAAAACAGCGCCGCTGATGGTGGCACCGCGCGAGATCTTGGAGGGACGTCCATTGATCTCCAGGTACTGCACGCCATCGCTGGTCCATTTGAATTGCAGGGCGCGGGGTTTGTATTTGGCTTCGCTGTATTCGAGCCACAGTTTTGGACCTTCGATGAAATGGCCGTCGGCGTCGATCGCCCCGGGATATTTCAGCTTGTGAAATCGCTCTTCCTGGTAGTTCATGAAATGGAACCTCAGTGAGATGTTCTATCCAGTAGCGGTCTTCGAGAAAGGACATCCATTCAGCGATTGAAATGCATACGAAGTTCGGCTCGGCCGTCAGATTTGATGTACAGTGTTAATGCAATCCGAGTATTTCGTACCCGCCAGCGCCAGATGCCACTTATCGATAGGTTTTTGACGCGAAAAAACTCCGCGAGTCAAGCTCCATTTCTTCCCCGGCGATCACACCGCGGCACTGCTGCGCCGATGCTTCTGGCCGCGAAGCTCTTGCAACTCCTTTAACCCCAACACCCTGGCGGTCAGATCCATTCCTTGGTCGGTGATCCAAACGATCGCTTCTCCAATGTCCGCGTACGTTCTGGCCAATTTGACAGGTAGCGGCCTCGACGGTCGAGACTGCAGTAACCGCGTCGCCATTCCTGATATCAAGACCGCTTCAAAGCCGTGGAATTACCGACTCGCCGAAGTTTCTGATCGCCTCCAACGCTCTTTCGTGAGGTGGACCTCCAGGCTGGCGCACTCGAATGATCAAGTAATCAGGCCGAATTTCCTCTTTCCACCTAAGTAACTGTCCTAGGCAGTCGCCCGGGGATCCGACTACCAGCCGATCTTTGGCGGCTATGCGAAACGTCAGATCTTCGGCTCGGTGCACATCCTTCAGGTAGTCATCGGGCACGTAAGCCCCATAAGTGAAATAGAAGCGGTGGGTTACCATCGTGGGCGCGCTTTGCGCTTCAGCCTGTTCCATACTCCCGGCAATTACGGCATCACGCATCAGGCAGATAAACGGTTTGCGCCCAAGTTTGGCCGCCTCGCTTCGGTAGCGTTCGGCAAAGCCTCTGATCACCGGCAGAGACTGCACGGGGTCGGTTATCCAGCCGTCAGCAATCCGCGCGGCCCGACGCAATCCCGGCGGAGTCCAGGCCGCCATCCATATGGGCGGTCCGGGACGCTGGTACGGCTTCGGCGAAACCAATGCGTCCTTCAGATGGAAGTGTGTGCCGGTGAACGAGAAACGTTCTCCCTTCCAGCCTAGCCGCACCACTTCGAGCGCCTCTTCCGTACGGCGAGCCCGTTCTGCGATTGGAATCTCGAACACGTCGAAGTCCGGCGGCTGATAACCCACGCCGACGCTCAACACCAGACGCCCTTTGGTCGCAAGGTCGATGACCGCGCAATCCTCGGCCACATGCACCGGATGATGCAACGGTAGCAATAGTACGCAGGTGCCAACCTTGATCCGTTGTGTCTTCATCCCGACCAGAGCGGCGATCAGTAGAGGATTCGGCAGGTAACCATCAGGCTGCTGGTGATGCTCGGTGATGAAACAGCCGTCCCATCCGCTCGCCTCCGCAGCCTGGGCCTCAACCATAATCTCGTCGAGGACTCGGGCCATGTTCCGGCCCTCCGGCGGATCTTGTGTGCAGGGTAAATAGCCGACAGGTAGCATACTTCTCCTCCTGTGTGAGGATTTTTCTAAACTGCGAAATCCCCTTTGGCTAGCACTGCGTAAGGATCGGAATCGTACATCGCGTGCTGCTGCCATTGTTCGCAGTTTCTCAGTCCATGGTTGCCGCGATCAGTGACTCTAGCAGTCGCAGCTGCACGGCACTTGCACTGGTGAGAAACTACTTTTAGCATCGCAAACGCTGGTGGCTCAGACTGCATGAAAAAGGCGATAAGCGCCACGAGGTGCATGCCGTCCCAGTCGAGGAATACCCGAACGTCTGATCGTGACCGACTCGGCGAACGAGTACCCCGATTCGATGTGTTGCATCTTTACTCCTTCCTCGGGACTGGCGGGCATACCGCTATTGTTATGCCGTGGCCCGCGCGCAGAGTTGACATAACCTGCGCGGCTATAGAAACTTGTTGCCCACCACCCACCTTGCCCTGCCACTCCCCAGCCGCCGATGGCCGCGCTGTTCGCCGGCGCGATTTGCGCCGCATGCCTCGCGGACGCGGTAATTTCTCTGGTCTTGTCCAAAGTTGTCTGCGCTTGAACTCGTCAGGTAAGCCCGCTAAGGAAGCTCTGCGCTGGTTGTTTCTGCTGGAGGTAATTCCAATGTCAATCTTTCGGCTTTACAGCGGTAGTGACGGTCAGTCTCATCTCGAGAAATTGTCGTTTTCTTTCACGCCGGGCGATATCGCGGAGCAGTCGCCGACGCAGGCCGCCAGTGGGATTTCCTTCAGCAGGATCAAAGGCGGCGCTTTTTCCGATTGGCACAACGCACCGCGCCGCCAGTACGTAATCACACTGGCGGGAGCACTCGAGATCGGGCTCGGCGATGGCTCGGTTCACCGCTTGGGGCCGGGCGACGGCATTTTGGCCGAAGACCTGACGGGCAAGGGTCATACCACTCGTGCCGTCGGCAATGACACGCGCGTCGTCGTAGTTCCGCTGGCCGGTTGAATGGGAACGCGGCTCATAAAGGAGCGTAGATCATGGATTCACTGAGTACCGACCCGGTCGCCGCCGTTCTCAGAATGTTGTACCGAGACGCCGCGCGCGCCGATCGACCGCTCATGGAAAGGTATCGCGACCGAGACGTAGCCTTGGACGAACTGCTTAAAGCAGAGGCGAAAGACTATCGAGCATTGTATCGCACATACGCAGACAACTTCTTGAACGTCTCCGCGGACTTCGGCCGATTCCTCTACATGTGCGCCCGCGCCCGTCAGGCCAAGCGGATCGTCGAATTCGGCACGTCATTCGGTATCTCAACTATTCATCTCGCCTGCGCTCTTCGCGACGGCGGCGGTGGCCATTTGATCGGGAGCGAGCTGGAGCCGACCAAAGCGAGGCGTGCTCAGGAACACCTGAATGACGCCGGGTTGGCTGACCTGGTGGAAATCCGCATTGGCGACGCTCTCGAAACCTTGAAGGATGGTATCGACGGAGACGTGGATTTACTGTTCCTCGACGGCGCGTTCAGCCTCTACCTGCCTGTCCTCAAGCTGTTGGAGCCTTACTTGAGAAATGGCGCACTTGTGATCGGCGATAACGCGTTGGAGCAATCGGGGGGATATCTCGACTACGTCCGCAACCCGCGGAACGGCTATCTATCGCTACCACTGCCATTCGCTGCGGGTCGAGGTAATGAACTCACCGTCGTGACCCGGTGACTTCTTACGATCAGGAAGAGCATCCGCCGAACGAACTCACGCAGCTCAAAGAGCCCGTCCTGCTCCTGCCATACGAGCGTTGCTGCAACTTGAGCGCCCGCGCCGGCGAGGCGTGGTAGCTCAAAATCTCCGCCACGTTCATCGGCTTTCAAGTCGTCGCTGAATCGTGCGATAACCTTCGCGACATCGATGAATTGTTGCCGAGGAGATTCAACGATGAACTTCATCAACCAATTAGACCCCGAGCTGAGAGTGGTTGTGGAGAAGTTGCCGACGGATCGTCCGCTCGATCTCAATGATATTCAAGCCGCGCGGCCCAAGATGAAAAAAATGGTGACCGCGCTGCTGGCGAACTTGCCCGCGGTCGAGGGCGTAACCAGCCAGGATCAAATTGCCCCCGGTGCTCAGGGCGATCACGCCGTGCGGGTCCGCATCTACCGGCCAGACAATCATCCGAGCAAGCTTCCCGCGCTGTACTGGATTCACGGCGGCGGTTACGTGATGGGAGACATCGAGCAAGACGACCGACTCATGAAGCAGCTGGTCAAGAGAGTCAGCTGCGTAGCGGTATCGGTCGATTACCGGCTAGCGCCGGAACATCCGTTCCCGGCGCCCGTCGAGGATTGTTATGCCGGATTGAAATGGCTGTTCGGCCATGCCGACGAGCTTGGCGTCGACCGATCTAGGATCGCGATCGCAGGCGCCAGCGGCGGGGGCGGTCTGTGCGCGGGATTGGCGTTGCTAACGCGCGACCGTGGCGAATTTTGCCCCGCTTTCCAGCTTCTGATCTACCCGATGATCGCAACGTTACTCCTGCCAGCTATGCGATTACCGACCCGCGTATGTGGAATCGCGAGAGCAACCGCCTTGGCTGGAAAGCTTACCTGGGCCGCGACGGTGGCGGGGCCGATGTATCGCCTTATGCGGCAGCGGCGCGGGCTACGGATTTGACCAAGCTGCCACCAGCTTACATCCCAGTCGGCGCACTCGATCTGTTTGTGGACGAGAACATCGAGTACGCACAGCGTCTCATCCAAGCGGGCGTACCAACTGAGCTCCACGTCTATCCCGGAGCGTTTCACGGGTTTGATGTCTTCGTCCCGTCGGCAGCGGTTTCAAAGCAATTCAAGGCCGACCGCGATAACGCGCTCAAGCGCGCACTTCATGGTGCAGCGACATGATCTTGTCGGCCGTCCGACGAGCACGAAATGGGCGATGACGCGAGTTCAAAATTACTTCCTGCCCGCTGATAGCCGAACTCCAAGGTAATCTCGCGATCATTTGATGAGTTGGGCTTACCCGATTTCGTGTTTCACTCGCCGAACTGGCAAAAGGTGAGAGTCTGTAGGCCCAGTGATTAGCGGTCCATACATACCTGGCATGGGCTCCTGAAGCAGCGCAGAGCACCGCCAACTTGAACGATCGCGTTCAAGGCGCAGCGCTTGCGGCATCTCGGAGGTCGAATCATGAACAGCCGGGATCGACAGGCATGGATTATCGCTGTTGGGTTATTCGTTTCACTCTTCTTCCTGTGGGGCAGTGGCTACAATACGTCCCCTGTATTTCTGAGCGCGCTGCTGAAAGCCTTTGGTTGGAGTCATTCCAAGGCTTCGTGGCTGCCCAGCGTGTTGGTCCTTGCAGTCGGAATAACAGGTCCGCTGACGGGCTGGCTGCTCGATCATTTTGACGCGAGGGCGGTAATGGGAATCGGCGGGTTACTCACCGGTGGAAGCTTCATCGCGGCCAGCCGTGCCACTACCTTCACCGAATTGCTTATCGCTTACCTGTTTCTCGGCGTGGGCCTGGGTGCATCGGCTTGGATGCCGGCCTCGGTCGTGATCGCGAATTGGTTCGGCGAGCGCCGCGGCACGGCATTGGGAGTGGTAACCGCTGGAATGGAGTCGGGCGGGATGGTCATGGCTCTGGTAGTTGGTTACATCATCTCGCACTATGGCTGGAGCGATGCCTATTTTGCGCTCAGTATTCCGGTTTTTCTGCTGGTTGTGCCATTTCTAGCGATCTTCCTGGGAGGCAAGCCCAGCGCAACCGTTCAGCCGCAACCGGGCGCGTCGAGCGAAACGCTGCCCGGTTATGAAGTTGGTGAGGCAATCCGCACCCGCGTTTTCTGGATGCTCGCTCTCGCGCAAGTGCTGTGGGGTCTTTCCGTTCCATATTGTTGCCTATTTGACGGGTATCGGTTACACACTGCAGTTCGCTACGACCAGCTTCGCCGCCCTCGCCGGCCTGGCCGCACTCGGCAAACCGGCCTTTGGCGCCATCGGCGACCGTATCGGTGGCAAGAACGCGCTCGCAATCGCGCTGCTGCTGATCGCGGCCTCTCACATACTGGTGTTGAGCGTCAGACATGAGTGGCTACTGATACTCTATTTGCTGGTGGTTGGACTTGCAGTTGCCTCACCGGTCGCGCTGGCGCCGTTGGTGCTGGCGGAGTCGGTCGGCCTCAGGCGCTTCGGCACCCTCTATGGCTGGATCCAGCTAGCTTCAACTGTGGGACTTTTCGGTGGCCCGCTCATCGCCGGAGAGTTTTATGACCTCACTCACAGTTATGTAACAAGCTTTGAAACGGCGGCGCTGATTGCCGTGAGCGGTGCGGCGGCGAGTTTTCTTTGCATTGCTCCTCGTCGAGCAGGGCTGACATTGCCCGCGGCGGTGCACGGTACAGCAGGATAGAAGCGTTGGGCTCGAGGCAGATAAGCAGGTCTCCGAAGTTTGCCCAGAAATCCATTAGGCAGCGCTGCCGCACCGCCCCGACTAGCGTCGAGCGCGTCGCTCAGCTCTTCTTCATAACCACCGAAGAAGTGGTCGGCGGTTTTGGTGAGGCGCATCTCTGCCGAGCCTCGCATATACGCGCGCGGTCTCACTCGACGATATTGATCGGCTTTGAAGGCGCATTACTATCGCCTTCGTAGTAACGTCGGGAGCATCCACACTAATCGCAACCGGGCGAACTCCCAGGGATTGGAACGTGTTCAGATTGTTTTCGATACCCCGTAACTCGGAGTTACAGAACGGT
>Ga0306920_100004635_pt1 | contig 17637 bp, 12 predicted proteins | sample flu12Cox44000170_FD_204666 | JGI IMG/M metagenome (GOLD analysis project Ga0306920, IMG submission 204666) | Lab enrichment of tropical soil microbial communities from Luquillo Experimental Forest, Puerto Rico - flux4day.12C.oxic.44.000.170 (v2)... | ecosystem: Environmental > Terrestrial >... | reverse complement strand
GGTGGCGGTGATCTCGCTTAACGGCAAGGCCGTCGTGGAAAAATACATTGCCGTGGACAGGCATCCGACCGCGATGGTCTTGAATGAGGAAGGCACGCGGCTGTTTGTCGCCAATTCGAACGCGGATAACGTTTCCGTGATTGACACTGTCGCGGACCAGGAAATCGAGCGCATTGACGTGCGCCTCGCGGAGAACGCACTGCCGGGGTCGAGCCCTGAAGGAGTGGCGCTCAGCGAGAATGAAAAGACGCTTTATGTCGCGAGCGCTCACAGCAACGCCGTCGCGGTCGTGGCGCTTTCAGAAACGGCTCGCGGCGGAAAATCCCCAGGAAAAGGCGGAGGCGCGGCAAAGTCAAAGATTCTCGGATTCATTCCAACCGGGCAGTACCCTTCGGCAGTTGCGGTGGCGGACGGAAAACTTTTTATCGGCAACGGCAAAGGGACGGGTTTCGAACCTTCCTCGATGCACGTAAGCAACACCGGCTTCACCCCCAACCCGCCAAACGGCGAATTTCCTCCCAACAAAGAAAAGAATCGCCAGGGCGGCCAGTACAGCGGCTCGATCGTCTCGGGAAACATCGGCGTGGTGGCGGTGCCGGATGACCCGAGCCTGGCGCACTACACGCAACAAACCATGCAGAACGACGGGCTCCTCGATTTTGCTCCGACAAAGCTTTTTGCCGGAGAAAGCCCCATCAAGCACGTCATTTACATCATCAAGGAAAACCGCACCTACGACCAGGTGTTCGGCGACGTGAAAAGGTCAGGCGACGGCCACGCTGCCGATGGCGACCCGAGTTTGGCGATTTTCGGCGAGAGCGACACGGCGCGCCGTCCCGATGGCACCCCGCAAGCGGTGACGCCCAATCATCGCGCGTTGACGCAGCGTTTCGGCCTCTTCGACCGCTTTTTCGTGAATTCCGAAGCCAGCCCCGACGGGCACAACTGGGCGACCGCCGCATTTTCGACCGACTACGTGGACAAAGCCTTTCGCTGGAACTATTCGGATCGCGGGCGCACGTACGACTTTGAAGGGTACAACCGCCTACCGGATTACGAACCACCTGGCGACCTGCGACTCGATGAATTTCACGGCGACGCCCTGGCGGCGTTGACCGATCTGTTGGAGAAGCATCTGCCCTATCGGCAAGGGTTCACGGACCTCGGCGAGCCGAAAACGCTTTATCTTTGGGATGCCGCCGCGCGCGCAGGATTGAGTTACCGGAATTACGGGGAATTCGTCACCGTGATCTCCGCGAATGACGTGCAGGCCGCAAAGCAGGGGCGGCACAAGGAGTACCCGGATATCACGAAAGCCGTTCGCGACATCCCCAACAAGGCTTCTCTCGCGAATCATCACAGCGCGAGCTTCCGCAGCTTCGACCTGACGGCCCCGGACATCATGACCGTGGATTGCTACAAAGCCGCGCTCGAATCGCCGGGCAGTGCGGACGCCGCCGTAACCGAAGACAGTGCGAATACCAGCTGCCGAGGTAACTCGCGGTTTGGCGAATGGCTCGCGGAGTTTAAGGAATTCGCGGCCGAGCGCGAGGCCGGCAAACCGGATCCCATGCCGGCGCTCGTGGTGATGCGTTTTCCCAACGATCACACCACGGGAATCAAAAAAGGGTTTCCGACGCCGCAATTCATGGTGGCGGACAACGACTACGCCGTCGGACGGCTGGTCGAGGCGGTCTCCTCGAGCGTGTATTGGAAAGACACGGCGATCTTCGTGGTCGAAGACGACGCGCAGGCCGGGCCGGATCATGTGGATTCACATCGGTCGGTGGGCCTAGCCATCAGCGCGTACAACAGGCCCGGCGCGCTGATCCACAAGTTTCACAGCACCGTGAGTATGATCCGAACCATCGAGTTGCTGCTGGGGATTCCGCCGATGAACCAGCTCGATGCTTCCGCGATCCCCATGGACATCTTTCAGGACAAACCGGATTTGACGCCGTACAAAGCAGTGCTGCCGACCATCGCCGCCGATAACCTAATGACAGGTAAGCCCAAGGACAAAGCCACCGCGGAATGGATGAAAAAAACGTTGCGGCAGGATTTAGACCACGCGGACATGGCCGATCCCCAAGCACTAAACGCCATTATCTGGTTTGCCTGCCGGGGAGACGGTTCCCAGGTGCCGCCGTCGGCAGTGCTGCCGGCCTATAAGGCGATGCGCCTGGGGGTTTTGGATACGGAAGAAGTCCCCGTCAACGACAAGAAAAAAGACGACCATTAATAGCACCAGTGGGTTTCGGGCGGGGCACTACACAGCGGTGACGAAATTCCCGTCAGGGGCCACGTAGCCGTAGGCCATACGCGGCGTGTTGGATGCGAACCCAGGATTGCCGCGGCAATCGAGGAGAATCAGCCCGCCGGCGCCACGCGTACGTTTGGCAAGCAGATGAACGGCTTCACGAGCAGCCAGTCCGGCTGAGGAAACGCCGCAGCATTCACCGACCGGAATATCCACGCAGACCGGCGATTGACGCAGGAGGTCGACGGTAGTTTTGGCCATCACGATTTTCATGATGGCTTCGCCGTAGCCGGTACAAGAAACACCGCCCGCTTCGGAATCGGCATAACAGCCGCAGCCGATCAGCGGCGAATCGCCGACGCGGCCCGGAAGTTTGCAGCAGGTACCACCGGTGGAAGTGGCGGCGACGAGCCTTCCGCTTTGGTCGATGGCGACGGCCCCGACGGTGCCTTGTTCATGTCCCCGATGATGTGCCGCGGCGTGCTGGTCCTCTCTGCACTTGCGCCAAGCTTCGCGCTCGGCTTCGCTGATCAGCTCCTCTGGTTTGCAAAGCGCAATTCCCTGCTCCGTGGCGAAGCGCTCCGCCCCTTCTGCCACCAACATCATGTGCGGACAATTGTCCAGGATGGCTCTGGCAAGCCGAATGGGGTTCTTCACGCGCTGCAATGTAGAGGCCGCGCCGGCACGCAGCGTCGCACCATCCATGACCATGGCGTCGCACTCCACGCGGCCGGCCAGATTCAGATGAGAACCGTAGCCTGCGTCAAAAACAGGATCGTCTTCCAATACGATGATAGCGGCTTCGATGGCGTCGAGAGCATTGCCGCCTTGCGAAAGGATGGACCAGCCGGCAGCAAGGGCACGCTGGCAGCCGGACTTGCAGGCATCGATGGCCTCGTCAGGAATGTCCCAGGCGCCGCCGTGAACAATCAGAGCAGGTTTCATCGAAACGAGAATCGCAAAGCGAGTTCGATTTGTCCACTGAGACGCGAGAATCGAGTCTCGAAAGAAGAAAATACTTCACACGCTGAAGCGCCAGTCGACCGAAAGGCAGAAGGTAAAGGCTAGAACGCTGAACAATGGCAAAATTCAAATGAAAAAATCGAGCAGAAAAAGCAGCAGGCCGACGAGCAGGAAGGCAGCGCCGCCATAGATACGGGTGCGCGAAAGCCGCGAAATCGAATTCAGGACGTAATGCGGAACAGATTTGAAGCGGGAATCCGAGCGGGGAATATAGAAAGGGCCGGCGGGTATATAGCGTGAAAAGCTGCGGTGAAAGAAAGAAATCTCGTCCTGGATCCACAGCAGGAAGTTGTTTCGGTTGCGCCACACAATCACGGCGCCAAAAAGAAAAAGCAAATAGCCGCAAAACGTGAGAAGCCCGAGCGCCGGGCCCGCTCCCCAAAACATAAGGCCCCCTGTGGCTGGCGCGACAAGGAATAAGACGCAGGAACAGATGAGAAAGCTACTGGCCCTCGTGAATGGTTACCAGCTCAACGACTTCAAATTCCTTCTTGCCCGCGGGTGTGGCCACTTCGATCTCATCGCCGACCCGGCGGTTGAGCAGGGCCCGGCCGATCGGCGAGTTCGTGGAGATGAGGCCTTTTTCGGCGTCGGCTTCTTCGCTGCTAACCAGCTTATAGGCAACCTTCACATCGCGAACGACGTCGAGAACCACGATGCGCGAGCCGTATCCGGAGCGATCCTTGGGAATATTGTTGAGGTTGAGCATTCCGAGGTCGCCCATACGCTTCTTGAGTTGCGCGATTTTGGCGTTGACGTAGGTCTGCCGCTCCTTGGCGAATTTGTACTCTGCGTTTTCGGATAGGTCGCCGTGCGCGCGCGCGACGGCGATTTCCTTGGGAAGCTCGACGTTCAGCTCGTGCGAGAGCTGGTCGATTTCTTCCTGGAGTTTTTTCTTAATTTTCGCCAGTGGATCGGACATGGTCATTTGCTTGCCGCGCGCTAAAGTCCCAGCTGCGGGCTCAAACCCCTGCTGCGCATTGAAAAAGACGGCGGAGTCCAGAAAGCACCGATGGCGCCCCAGACTCCGCTTAAACAACTATTATAGATGTGACAAGGGGGCTGCTACAAGGGCAGGCGAAGCAGGGCAAGGAGCCGAACAGGCAAGGAAAAACCTCATGGCCCTCCCGGGATCGCTGGCCATGGCAGCGATGCGACTTGCCCGACCGAAGGGGATAGAAGATCGGTCCTACTGATGATCTTCAATCGTTCGCGTAACTAATGTCGGGGTCGTAGAGGTATTGAACAGCAAGCCCTTTACCGACACCGTGTCGCCGACGGCCAGCTGGCGCTGGTTCGGAAAACCCTGAAAGTCCATATTCGAAAGGGTTATAACCGTGATGCTATTCACCGGCGGAGTTGCACCGGTGAAAAGCGGCGAGAGACCCGCCAAGCTAAACGTGCCGTTGTTGCCGTTGATGCTCGCCACCTGGCCGGTAATCTGTGATGGCCACAAGCGAACCAGGTCGGTGGTAAGGGCGACGGCGCCGTTCGAGGAGCTCACCAGGCCCGGACGAACCTGCACATCCTGACCGACCATGAGGTCCGCCGAGCTGGCAAAACTGAAGCCAAACATGCTGAAGCCCCCGTCCTCACCCATCTCTTCGCCACCGATCTGGAAGACCGCGTTGGGAGCAATGGTCACGGCGACCGGCGCACCTTCCGAGATGCCGTTTACCGGCGGCTCCTCTCGAAAAACAACCATGTGGAACTGCGTAGGGTTGTCCACGCTGGTGATGGTTCCCTTGATGGCCTCCTGGCTGGCGTTCTCGATGAACTCCACGCGCGTGGCCAGCATCGTGCCCATTCCGTTTTCGCTCAGCTTGACTTCCACGATTTGGTTCATCATGAGGCAGGTAAAGTTCTGCGGACTGGCCATACATCCCGCGCGGTCAAAATCTTCGAACACCGTGTTGCTGTCGACATTCACGGTAAACGACTGGCCGTTTCTCCGGTCGACGAGTGTGAACTGGTTGGTTCCCAGGGAGGTTATCTGGCCATCCAACTCATCGAGCTGTTCCATCTCCTGGTCTTCATCGGAATCCTGCCGCTGCCTCAAGTGTGCAATGGTCACAGCGGGATTAATCGAGAGATCGCCCTGCACCGAAGAATTCACGTTCAAATCCAGCTTGATTCCCACCACCGAGTTCATGTCGATGGTGATCGGGAATGGCATGCCGGATAAAGTGACCATCGACGTAGAAAAACTAGGTGTCAACTGGCAGACCGAGTTTTTCGGGCACGAACCGATCGCCGCTCCACGATTCACGATGGTCATTTCCGCGTTCCCGAAGGTCAAAGTCAGGCTGCTATAAGTGTCCGGCGTGACCTTTGCCAGGCTCAGAAAGGCCGTGTCGGTCTGCAAATGGCCGAACTCAACTTCCACGGGATTCGTTAATACCGAGACGGCAGGTTTTTTGGAATCAGAGGGTTGCAAGCTGGCTCCGGTGATGGAGGCCTCAAAAAAAAGCACCGCCACGCCGCTCGGTGGCATATCGCCAACGGTCACGCTCATGGGAACGCCATTGTTGACCTGCATCGGACTCATCGAACCTCCGCAGGCAAACAGCAACCCCACGGTCAAGAGCACGGCAGCCGGAAAGAGCATGCGCTTCATAGAGATCCTCCGTAAACGGTCCCGAAGTGGGGATGCCACTCGGAACTGGCGCGCAGGGGCGAATCAGTCTATGTTGCAAGTATGTTTATGCGAGGAAAATGGTTGCCTGAAACGGGCTGCGAATGCGATACAGAATCGGGCATTTCTTGCTACGTGCGACTGTGTCATTCCGCCCGACTTCGGATAGAATCGCGGGCGCGGGCTGCGAGTGGCTCTCCGCAGGCGGTGCCAGCCGCTTGCAACTCCATTTGCCCTGAGAGCGGAAGAATCCGGGCCGGGTTGAGGTGAAAGCATGAGTCGGCGACGGTGGGTAGTCGCAGCGGTTCTGTTTTTGAGCTGGAGCGCACAACGGGTCGAAGCACAGCAGCGCCGCGAACGCGAACCGAACAGCGTGTACGCCGAGCGCCGCGCAAAGCTGGCTTCCCAGGTGGACGCACCCATCATCCTCTGGGGCTTCACGGGCCGGGAAGAGGCCTCTCAGGATTACGTTTTCGCGCAGGAAGAGAATTTCTATTATTTGACCGGGCACAACGAAGAAGGCGCGGGCCTGATCTTGCTTCCGTCGGCTCAGGGCAACCACGCGGCACCGGCAGACGCGTCCTTGAATGGGCAGCGGGAAATCCTTTTTCTTCCGCCGGAGAATCCCGATAAAGAAAAATGGAATGGCGTCCGTATGTCGCCCTCCGAACCTGGCATCGAGGCGCGCACAGGGTTCGCCAGCGTAAGGCCGTTCCCCGAGATGCGCGCCGTGGTAGAAAACCTCGCCACGCTCCATCCGACCTTCTACACCATTCTTCCTTACAACAAAGAACTCGGTGGATATCCACATGAAAAGGCGGTCGTTGATTGGCTTCAGCTTGCCGCGCCGCAAGCAAAGCTGAAAGACGTTCGCGGGCAGATCGCAGCGATGCGCCCGATCAAATCTCCGGGAGAAATCGCGTTCCTGAAGCGGGCCATCGATTTATCGCTGGATGCGCAGCTCGAAGCGATGAAAATGATGCGCCCGGGCCTGTACGAATATCAGGTGGCGGCAAAAATGGTGGAAGTGCACGCCATGGGGGGATCGGAAAGAGAAGGATACGCTCCGATTGTCGGCGCGGGGCCGAATTCGACCGCGCTGCACTACGATAAGCTTTCTCGCAGGATCGAGAATGGGGACATGGTCGTCCTCGACGTCGGAGCGCAATATTCGGGCTATTCGGCGGACATCACGCGCACCATTCCCGCGAGCGGCAGGTTCACCGCGCGCCAACGCGAAATCTACGAAATCGTTCTTGGCGCGCAAAACGCGGCGCTCGCCGCCCTCAAGCCCGGAGCGCATTTCTCTTGCAAAGGCAAGAAAGACGGGCTGATGAACATCGCGTACGACTATATCAACTCGCACGGGAAAGACCGCGACCGCAAGCCGCTTGGGCAATACTTCATCCATGGCCTGGGCCACAATATCGGCCTCAACGTACACGATCCGGGCGACTATTGCAGCCCGCTGCAGCCGGGAATGGTGGTCACCATCGAACCGGGCATCTACATCCCGGAAGAGAATCTGGGCGTGCGCATTGAGGACGACGTGCTGGTCACCGACTCCGGCTACAAGCTGCTGAGCGAGCGACTGCCGCGCGAGCCAGGCGAAATCGAAAGAATTATGGCGGAAGGCGCGAAGGCGCATGAGAATGCCTCAGCCGGAAGCGATTTAAGCTCTTCTGAGGGCAGAGAGTCGGCCGAGGAAATCAAAAACCTCATTGCGAAATATGCGAAATCGGTTAGCGACGCGGATGCCGATCTGGCCTCCCAGATTTGGTGGAATTCTCCCGAGGCCTCGTTCATTCATCCTTTGGGCCAGGAACATGGATTCGAACAGATCAAACAAAATGTGTACACGCGGCTGATGGGCGGGATGTTTTCTGAGCGGAAGCTGAGCGTTCGCGACGTGGCGGTGCAGGTGCTCGGCGACGCAGCAGTGGCGGAATTCTATTGGGATTTCACCGCCAAGCTTCGCAAGGATGGCTCTCCGGTCACCACGCACGGCCGGGAAACGCAGGTGTATCGAAAAATGCCTGGCGGCTGGCGGCTGGTCCACGTACATTATTCGGCAATACCCGTCACGCCGGACCGGGGCTTCTAAGGCCATGATTGACCGCGCGGAACGGAGCCCGTTATCGGGTCGCGCCGTGAAACCCCGCCTTTGAGGGCCCTTGAGGGCGGGGATATAAGGGGCCATTGGTTGTGGTACAATCCGGCCTTGTAGCACCCGTCGGTCGGCCGGACTCGGCTAGCGTGAAACTGGCTGGACGAGGCTAACAAGCCAATGACTCCTTCCTGTCGACGTAAACTCCAAGGTACGCGAAGCCGCTCCCTTTAAGGAGAGGAGTGGTCACACTGTTGGTTCGCGCTGGAGCCCAAAATGCGCGGGCGTGCATCGCGCCCGTCCTGTTTCGAGCAGGCAAGCCGCGCCAGGCGGGTCATTCCGGATGAGGCCACCATCCTGGCCCGCCCTGAATCTGCGAAATCGAGACTTCTCAGGGAGCATATGAGCAGCGTCAAGGCTACACAACTTCGCCCCGGCATGGTCATCCAGCACGAGGGCCAGCTTTTCACCGTGTTCAGCACGGAGCACCGCACGCCCGGAAACAAGCGCGGCTCCATGCAGACGCGCATGAAGAATCTCAAAACCGGAGCGATTATCGATTACCGGTTCCGCGCCGAGGAATTCATCGAACGCGCCATTCTCGATGAAGTTGAGTTTGAGTACCTCTACAGCGACGGTGACAGCTTCCACTTCATGAACACGCAGACCTACGAGCAGATGCACCTCACGCGCGAGCAGCTCGGCGAAACGGTCTACTATCTGATTCCCAACGCGGTTGTGCGCGTCGAATTCTTTGACAACAAACCCATCGGTGTCGCCTTGCCGGATACCATGGACCTGAAGGTCACGCAGACCGAGCCAACGTTGCAAAAGGCCACCGCCAGCGCAGTGATGAAGCCTGCGACATTGGAAACCGGCCTGGTGGTGCAGGTGCCGCCGTTCGTGAATGAAGGCGACAAGATCAAAGTGGATACTTCGGAAGCCCGCTACGTGCAGCGGGTGGAGTGATGAGTTTTTCAGCTTTTAGTAAGCTGAAGGCTAACAACTGACGGCTATAAAGGTTTCCGCCTCCGCAGCTAATTTCGGCGCAAGCGGGAATTAGATGAGGCTGAAGGGCGCCCCGGTAAAACCGGGGCGCTTTTTTTAACTTCGCAACTCCGTGGAATCTTGGTTTCTCAAGTCTTCCACGCCGTCAAATCTAGTTTCTCCCTCCAGATCGCGCAGCCGACTTTTCGCCGGGGGGATGCGGACCGAATACGCGGTCGAAGATGGCGTCCACGTAACGCAGCTGGCGATGGAGATCGAAAGTGTGCCCCAGGGCTTTCGCATCGAGATACTTTGTAATTCGCTTATCGCCGCCAACGCGCTCGCGAAAGCTGGTGTCGGACTCCCAGGCGGCCATGGCGTTTTCCTGCACGGCCTTATAGGCATCGTCGCGCGGCATGCCGCCTTCTATCAGGTCTTGCAGCAACTGGCCCGAAAAAACGAGGCCGTGCGTGGACTCGAGATTGCGCAACATGCGCTCGGGAAACACGCGCATCTGGCCCAGGATGGTGGTCATCTTCGAGAGCATGTAATCCACGAGGATGGTGGAATCGGGGAGAATCACACGCTCGACCGAGCTGTGCGAAATGTCGCGCTCGTGCCACAACGCTACGTTTTCGAAAGCGGCAAGCATATTTGACCGCACCAACCTTGCCAATCCGCAGACTTGCTCGCAACTCACTGGATTGCGCTTGTGCGGCATGGCCGAGCTACCGCGCTGCCCTTCGCTAAAAGGCTCTTCCGCTTCGCGGACTTCCGTGCGTTGCAGATGCCGGATTTCCAGCGCGATCCGCTCGAGCATCGCGCCAATATGTGCGAGCCCGCTGAGGTACTGCGCATGGCGGTCGCGCTGGATCACCTGTGACGCAACGGGATCCACCGCCAGACCAAGCCGCTTGCAGATGCGTTCTTCGATTTCCGGGCCGAGATGCGAGGCCGTGCCCACGGCGCCGGAAATCTTCCCCACGGCCATCTGTGCCGCGGCCTTGCGGAAACGCTCGATGTTGCGCTGGTTCTCCGAGAACCAGTTGGCGATCTTCAAGCCAAAGGTGATGGGTTCCGCGTGGATTCCGTGGGTGCGGCCGATTTGCGTCGTGTGGCGGAATTCGTGCGCGCGGACGTCGAGAATTTCTCCGAACATCACCAGCTCACGCTCGATTAATTTCGAGGCTTCGCGAACCTGCAGCGCCTGCGCGGTGTCCACCACGTCGTTCGAGGTCATGCCATAGTGCAGCCAGCGGGCGGCGGCAGGGTCGCCGATCGATTCACCCACGGCCATCGTGAACGCGATGACGTCGTGCCTCACTTGCGCTTCAAGTTCATGGATGCGCGCAACGTCCACCCTGGCGCGCGAGCGAATCGCCGTGGCTGCTTGTTTTGGCACTTGGCCTGTTTCCGCAAGAGTCTCGGCAGCAGCGATTTCCACCTCAAGCCACTTGGCGAAGCGGTTCGCGTCGCTCCAGACATGGCCCATCTCCGGGCGCGTGTAGCGTGGAATCAATTCCTTCTCCTAAACGGAAAACAAGAAAAACGGGGATGCCTGACAGAACTTCCCAATACTCTATGATACCGCAGATAGCCCCGCGGGCAGCGCGACGACCGACCGGGCCGACCGGGCCGTCCGAATTTGGGATGGAGAGTCTCGCAAGCGGTCACGGGGGAACAAGCGCCAGCGCCCAAGACAAGCCAGTACCATGAAGACAAAGGGGTTGCGAGGCATTGGCAGGCAGCACGCGAGTTGCTTCAACCGAGGATGTAGGATGTCTACAGGCATGGGGGTAGAATGTCGACGCCCTGAGGGTGACGGAACGGGGCCGGCAGCGTCTGAACCATCATAAGCACCCGCCGCAGAGAACGATCGTAGGTAAGAACTTCGGGAGAAGAGGGATGCCAGAGAAAAAGGAGCGTTATCAAAACCGGATTGAATTACTGCAAGGAACTCTGGATCTCCTGATCTTGCAGACGTTGCAATGGGGGCCGCAGCATGGCTATGGAATTAGCGTGGCCATCCGCAACCGCTCCGGCGAGATTCTGCAGGTGGACACGGGATCGCTCTATCCTGCCCTGCACCGACTGGAAAAGCAGAAGTGGATCAAGGCGGAATGGAAGGTTTCGGAGAATAAGCAGCGGGCGAAGTACTACCAGCTCACAGCTGCGGGAAAGAAACAGTTGAGCCGGGAACGTTCGAAGTGGTCCCAGCTCTCCGACGCCATGGCCGGCGTGCTGAATCCCGAACAGATGTGATCCGCGAGCGAGAGCGGCCTGAGAACGGGGTGAGAATTCGATGAGCTTCTGGCGCCGCAAAACCCGCGAAGCGGAACTCGACGAGGAACTGCGCGCGCACTTGAGCATGTCCGTAGAAACGCGCGTCGCGCGGGGGGCCGACCGGAAGGAGGCGGAGCACGCGGCGCGGCGGGAGTTTGGAAACGTGGGTTTGGTGAAAGAAGTGACCCGCGACGCGTGGGGACGGAGATGGCTCGGAGACCTAATCGACGACGCGCGGTACGGCTTGCGGATGCTCAGGAAGAATCCGGGATTTACCGCGGTGGCCATTTTGACTCTGGCGCTCGGGATTGGCTCGAACACGGCAGTCTTCTCTTTAATTGATGCTTTGCTGCTGCGCAGCCTGGCGGTTCCCTCGCCTCGGGAGCTCGTCCACATCTCCTTTGGCCCCCCCGGGACGAAAGGACCGCTCCCCGGCCCGATGTTCGACCGCCTGCGCGAGCGGCAAAGCGCGTTCACTGACCTGTTTGCCTGGACTAATGCCCCAATGGTTCTGACGGAGAAAGGTGCTGCGCGTCCCGTTACCGGAGCATACGCAACCGGCTCAGCCTTCCCCACTTTGAAGCTCAAGCCGCGCCTTGGGCGCTTGCTGAATTGGCAGGACGATGAGGCTGGCGGCAGCTCAAACGGAATTGCGGCCGTGATCAGCGAAGCCTTCTGGATTGAACATTTTGGCGGAGACCCCGGCGTGCTCGGGCAACCTATTACCGTTGACGGAGGAACGGCAACCATCGTGGGCGTCGTGCCACGCTCGTTCAACGGCATTACCGTGGATTATGCCCCTCAAGTGGTGCTGCCTTTCGCCTTTGATGTAGCGCTCCACGGAAAATCTTCGTGGTTTCACACCATGGGGCGCCTCAAACCCGGCGTCGGCTTTGAACAAGCCAAAGCGAACCTCTCGACCATTGCCGGCGAGGTAGTGAAGGAATCGGTCCCGTCGAATTATCAGCGCGCGGACGATTTGCGCAACGGAATACTATCCCTTGCCCCAGGCCGTTCCGGCAACTCTCCCTTGGGAGAAACGTACGGCCGGGAACTCTGGACGCTGCAGGCACTGGTCGGGTTGCTGATGATCATTTGTTGCGCCAATTTGGCGACCCTCGAGCTGTCACGCACGCTGAACCGACAACACGAACTTGTTGTACGAAGCGCGCTCGGTGCCGGGCGAGGGCGGCTGGTGCGACAGCTCGTTGCCGAGAGCGCCATCCTGGCCTTTGCCGGTGCCGCAGCCGGCATCGTGCTGTCGCAGTGGATGAGCGCGCTGCTCGTCCGTTATATCGAGCAGTCGGACTTTCCCGTGTTCCTCGATTTGCGCCCCAATGCGGCCAGTTTTGCCGCAACCACCGCTCTTGCCACGCTCACCGTGATTCTCACGGGAGCCTTGCCAGCACTCCACCTGACGCACGTGCACACGGAGGAGATGTTGCGTTCTGGAGTACAGCGAAGCATCGCTCGCAAAAGGCACCCCCTTACGGCAAGCCTTCTGCCCGTTCAGGTCGCCCTTTCGCTCTTGCTCGCATCGCTTGCGCTGCTTTTCGCAATCAGCAGGGGAAAGCTTCTCCACGTGGACCCCGGCTTTCGGGTCAAGGATATAACCCTATTCGGCGTCGATTTCGAGCGTGGTCCCGAAAAAGGCGAAGCCCGGCTCGACTTGTATCGCAGGATGCTTGGGGCCCTCCGGCAAGCACCTGGAGTAGAAGCTGCCAGCGTGATTGCCGTTCGTCCCCTGGGAGAGGGCGGAATGGATGAAAGCGCCGGCCCGGTTGAAGGTAACGGGCCAGCGACCAAGCATCTGTTCGAGAATCTCGTGGGACCGGAGTACTTTGCAACGGCAGGGACAGAAGTTCTTGCGGGCCGCGAATTCTCGCAGTTCGACCGCTTCGGCCGAACTCCGGTATGCATCTTGAATCAGGCCGCGGCGAGCTTTTTCTTCCCGCGGCAGAACGCTATCGGCAAACACGTTCGTCCCGGTGAGCCCAACGCCGCGCGAGATACTTGCGAAGTCATTGCTGTTGTGGCCGACGCCAAATATCTATCTCTTCGAGAGCCAGCGTCCCCAACGATTTACTACCCCTACGAGCAACTGCCGAATTTTAATTGGGTAGGATTCATAACCCGAAGCCACGATACCTCGGCCGCGGTCGCTGCGTTCAAAAATGGATTGCGCCGCGTTGCTCCGGAGACGCCACTGTTGCCACCCATTACCATGCAGCGTCAGTTGGAAGATTCGATCGGTAAAGAGCGGATGACCGCGGCATTGTCGCTGTTCTTCGGAGGCTTAGCGTTGTTGCTGACTTCGATAGGGCTTTACGGATTGCAAAGCCAGCGTGTCGTGCAGCGCACCGCGGAGATTGGGTTGCGCATCGCTCTGGGGGCGCAGCAAAAAGATATGCTCTGGTTCATTCTGCGCGAAGCCACCGCGGTTTTCGCCATCGGCCTGCCCATTGGGCTAGCCCTAGCCTTTGCGGCGTCCCATTTCATTGGCGCCCAGCTATACGAGATCTCGCCACACGATCCGCGCATTTACTTTGCCGCCGTCATGACCTTGCTCGGCGCGGGATTCCTCGCTTCGTCGATCCCCGCGCGGCGGGCGACGAATGTCGATCCGATGGTAGCCCTGAGATACGAGTGAAGGAACGCAACAGAGAAAGAAAGGAAGCGAGTGCTCTTGGTGAAGTGACTGAATGAGGTTCTGGTTTTGGCGGCGAGCAACACGTGAAGCAGAACTCGACGAGGAAGTGCGTACCCATTTAGACATGGCCACGCAAGCGCGCGTGGAGCGTGGCGCAAACGAGAACGAGGCGCGCCGCGCGGCGCGGAGAGAGTTTGGAAACATCGATTTGACGAAAGGCGTGACCCGCGACGTATGGGGACGGAGGTGGCTGGAAGATTTGGTTGAGGACTTGCGGTATGGGCTGCGCATGCTAGGCAAGAATCCGGGATTTGCCTGCACCGCTATTTTGACTCTGGCACTGGGCATTGGAGCGAACACCGCCACCTTCAGCGTGGTCAACACGGTCCTGCTGCGGCCCCTGCCTTATAAAGAGGCGGACCACTTGGTGACGGTTTCGGGCAACAACCGCGCGCGAGGCTTCGACACAGACCAGGTATCGCCTCTCGACTCTGCCGATTGGCGGTCACAAAACCACGTTTTTGAAGCAATGGCGGCATCCACTGACGCGCAATACACGCTGACCGGGAGGGCGAGCCTCAGCTGATCACCGCCTATTCTTTCTCCGCGGACTACTTTCACGTGCTTGGCACCGCTCCGCTGTTGGGCCGCACTTTCCTCCCCGAGGAAGAAGAACCGGGAAAGAACCATGTGGCTGTGTTGAGTTACTCGCTCTGGCAAAAGCGCTTCGGCGGAGACCGGGACTTGGTAGGAAGGGATATCCTCCTCGACGGAGCGCCGTACACGGTCGTCGGGATTAAGCCGCCCGCGTTTCAGTATCCGAGCCGTACAGAGCTTTGGACGCCGTTCACGGTGAGCCCGGACGCTGCACAAGACCGCGCGTATCGCTATTTGCGCGTGATGGCGCGCCTAAAACCCGGCGTGACCATTCGGCAGGCCCAGATGGAGATGAACACGATTGCCCGGCGCCTGGCGCGCGAGTACCCGAAAACGAATAAAGACGAAGACGCGACCACCCTTATCGGCCTGCGCGAGACGATTTGCGGGGACATACGCCCGGCTTTGCTGGTACTTCTGTCGGCCGTGGGCTTCGTGCTGCTCATTGCTTGCGCAAACGTCGCCAGCTTGCTGTTGGCACGGGCAACCCGCCGGCAGAAAGAAGTGGCCGTGCGTTCGGCGATCGGGGCCAGCCGGTGGCGGTTGGTGCGCCAATTTCTGACCGAAAGCATGCTGCTCGGGATTTCGGGCGGGGCGCTCGGCTTGGCACTCGCGTCATGGTGCACCAGAGCCCTGCTTAGCATGTTTCCCCCGACGGTGTTCAACGTCAGCATTCCCCGCCTCGAGAAGATCCCAATCGATGGCTGGGTGCTGGGCTTTGCCTTGGCCGTTTCCTTGGTGACGAGTGTGGTGTTCGGCTTGGCCCCGGCGCTGCATGCCTCCGCGAACGCGAGCGAGCCGCTGAAAGAGTCCGGGCGAGGTCTGACGGGACGTGCCGAAGGCCGACGTTTGCGCAGCACGCTGGTTGTCGCGGAAGTGGCGATGACTTTGATCTTGCTTACGGCTGCGGGGCTCGCTCTCCAAAGCTTCGTTCACCTGGTGGGCAACAACCTCGGCTTAAACCCGGATCATGTTTTGACCATGCGTGTTCTGCCGCCGCACTACAAGTACAGCTCGGACGCGCAACTAATTGCCTTCAGCACGCAAGCCCTGGGCGGCCTCCGCTCGCTCCCAGGCGTAGAAGCAGCAGGGACGGTGACCTTTCTTCCCTTGAGCGGATGGTGGGGAGTCCGCCCGGTTTCGCTCGAAGGCCAATCCGTTCCCGAGAATCAGCGGCCAATCGCGCCATGGAGCTCGGTGACGCCGGACTACTTCCGTGCCATGGAGATTCCGCTAATCAAAGGCCGTTTTTTTGAGGAGCGCGACGATGAGCGCGCGGCCCCTGTGGCCATTATCAGCGAAAGCCTCGCAAAGCGGCTTGTGGCAAACGGCGAGCCTTTGGGCAAATGGCTGAAGGTAGGTGGCTTGAAGAAACCCGCCGAGGTTGTCGGCGTCGTTGGCGACGTGCAACAGCTGGGCCCCACGTCGCAAACCATAACAGAAATCTATCTGCCCTTTTCCCAAGTTACCCCGCCGATTCTTTGCTTTGCAATCCGTACAACCGAAGACCCGTCCAGCATCGCAAAGGCGGCTCAGCAGGCCATCTGGGCCGTAGACAAAGGTCAAGCTGTTGGCTTCGTGATGAACATGGGTCAACTCGCGTCAGAAGCAGTGGCTCCTCAGCGCATCCTTATGCTAGTCCTGGGCCTTTTCGGAGGAATGGCTCTGCTCATGGCCGTCATAGGAGTGTACGGAGCAATTGCAAACTCCGTGGCCCAGCGCACCAACGAGATTGGCGTTCGCATGGCCCTTGGCGCACGTTCCGGCCAAGTGCTGAGGCTGGTGATGAGCCAGGGGCTTCGGCTAGTGCTGTTGGGCGTCGCCCTCGGGCTCGCGGGCATTTTGGGTTTGATGCGCTTCGTTTCAAGTCTTCTCTACGGTGTTCGCCCTACGGACCCGGTAACCATTCTCGGTGCCGCTTTCGCGCTGGCCGGTTCGGCGCTATTGGCGTGCTACGTTCCGGCGCGCCACGCTTCGCGGATCGATCCGATGGTGGCCCTCAGATACGAGTGAGGCCAGAGGGTTGCACTCAGCCTCGATTACCGCTTATCTCACTGAGCCGTAAGGTGCTACGGTCAACCTAACCGCAGGGGCGGATTCCTGTCTAATGATTCGAATGCAGCCGAGCGTTGAGAACACCCAGGCCATCGCGCAGAGCGACGTCGTCGCCGTGGAGCGCACGCTGGCGGGCGATCGGGATGCCTTTCGCGTTCTCGTCGAGCGGCACAGCCACAATGTTTTCCGCCTGGCTTATCGCATGACTGGGAATCGTCAGGATGCCGAAGAGGTAGTTCAGGAGGCTTTCTTGCGCGCGTACCAAAAGCTCGGACAGTTTGCCGCGCGAGCAAATTTTGGGACCTGGGTTTATCGCATCGCCGCAAATTATGCGATCGACCGCATGCGGCAGCGAAAAAAAGAAGAAGCGCGAAAAGTCGAGCCTGCTGTCTATGAACAAGGAACCGAAAACGATCCTGTGACGCTGGTCCACGATGCGGCGCCGACGCCAGAGCGCTTGGCTCACAACGTCGAGCTCCGAAGACACATGGAGATTGCCCTGGCCGCGCTCTCCCATTCCGAAAGGACCGCCTTTGTGATGCGGCATTGGGAAGGCTGTGCCATCGAGGAGATTGCGGCAGTCCTGAAATCGAGCTCCGGCGCAGCGAAGAACACCGTTTTTCGCGCGGTGCAGAAATTACGCCTGGCTTTGCAGCCCTTTGTGCGGAGAGGAACAGAGGCCAGAGCGATGGGAACGGAATCATGAAACACATGACCGAAGAAGACTTGATTGCTTACCGCGAAGGAGTGGCCAACGAGCGGGCTGGAATTGCGGGGCACCTGGCAGTCTGCGAAGAGTGCCGCGCGGAATTGGAACGAATCGAGGCTGTGCTCGCGGCACTCGATACGTTGCCGGTGCCGGACCCCGGTGATGACTATGGACGACGCGTATGGCAGCAGATCGCCCCGCGCTTGCCGGAAAAACCTAAGGGGTGGTGGCGGCCTTGGTTCGAAACGAAGAGGCTAGGGGCACTGGGAGC
>Ga0306920_100004634_pt1 | contig 17639 bp, 13 predicted proteins | sample flu12Cox44000170_FD_204666 | JGI IMG/M metagenome (GOLD analysis project Ga0306920, IMG submission 204666) | Lab enrichment of tropical soil microbial communities from Luquillo Experimental Forest, Puerto Rico - flux4day.12C.oxic.44.000.170 (v2)... | ecosystem: Environmental > Terrestrial >... | reverse complement strand
ATTCCACAAGCGGGGAATATCTCAACGAGTTGGTGAACAAGGGCTAAAGGAGTTGCTCAAGCTGCAGACGACGTGCGAGCGAGCGAGGCCGGGCATAGATTCCTCCCGGATCACGGGCAACGCGGAAGGAACCGGATTACTTCCGGATCGCCGACCATCCACGCAGAATCGCCGGTCTTATTGACGCGCCTGGGGCTCCAGAGTAGGCTGACGCGGGCCGGGTCGGTTGACAGCCAGAAGGCAATTCGCTGATTTTGAACAACGGACACGTTGTATCCAATACCGGGGACACCGTCTTCACGTGTCCTCCAAGAAAGGAAAAAGGAGAAAATCTCATGAGCACGATTACCGTCAAAGATGGCACCACGATTTACTACAAAGATTGGGGATCTGGGCAGCCGATTGTTTTCTCACATGGCTGGCCCCTGAGTTCGGACGACTGGGATGCGCAAATGCTGTTCTTTTTACAGCGCGGCTATCGCGTCATCGCCCTAGACCGGCGGGGGCACGGACACTCGGATCAGACCTGGGAAGGCAACGATATGGACAATTGCGCCGATGATCTGGCGGAACTGACGGAGAAGCTGGACCTAAGAGATGCAATTCACGTTGGGCACTCGACCGGTGGCGGGGAAGTGGCGCGCTACATCGGCCGGCATGGAACGAAGCGGGTGGCCAAAGCTGTGTTGATTGGAGCCGTGCCTCCGATCATGGTAAAGAGTGACAAAAACCCCGATGGGGTGCCGATTTCCGTGTTTGATGACATTCGGGCGGCATACACGCAAAATCGCTCGCAGTTCTATTTGGACCTTACCCTGCCGTTTTACGGGTACAACCGGCCGGGCGCGAAGATTTCGGAAGGTATCCGGCAACACTGGTGGCTGCAAGGCATGATGGGCGGCACCAAAGCGCACTTCGACTACATCAAGGCCTTCTCCGAAACGGATTTCACGGACGACTTGAAGAAGATGGATATTCCCACGCTGGTCATGCACGGCGATGACGACCAGATTGTGCCGGTCGCCAATGCGGCGCTCAAATCGGCCAAGATCCTCAAGCGCGCAACGCTTAAAGTCTATCCCGGACTTCCGCACGGCATGTGCACCACGAATCCCGATCAGATTAACGCGGATCTGCTGACGTTCTTCAAAGGCACAGCCAGTGCAGCAGCAGCTTTGCTGTAGTCAGCAAGGTCAACTGACAAGGCGCTGAAAACCACCACGCTAGCGTAGGAAGGATGTTGTATGACCACCAAACTAGATGATCGTATTTCTCGTCGCTGCTTTCTTGCATCCGCCAGCGCGGCCACGACCGTGGCTTTACTGGCTCCGCGCAAGCTCTTCGCTCAAAATGACGGACTTGTACAGACAGCACGGAGGACGGCCGCAGCAAGCACCATCACGGTCCAGAAACTCCGCGGCAACATAAGCGTTCTGATGGGGGCCGGTGGAAATATCGCGGTTCTTACCGGTCGGGACGGTAAGCTGCTGATCGATGCCGGTTTTGCCGGTGCGCGTCCAAAAATTACTGACGCGCTGGCCTCGATTAGTTCCGATCCCATCAAGCACCTCATCAACACCCACTGGCACTTTGACCATACCGATGGCAACGAATGGCTGCACTCCGAGGGTGCAGTCATTCTCGCTCACACGAATACACGAAAGCGCCTCTCTAACACCACGCGAGTGGAGGGCTGGAACTTCACTTTTCCGCCCTCGCCAGCGGGAGCAATTCCCGCAGAAGTCTTTGATGACGAGCGGACCGTGAAGCTCAATGGAACGACTATCGCCCTCAAGCACTACGACCCAGCCCACACCGACAGCGACATCTCCGTTCACTTTACAGACACCGATATTTTCCACGTCGGTGACACGTTCTGGAACGGCTACTATCCGTTCATCGATTATTCGACGGGCGGCAGCATCGACGGCATGATCCGCGCTACCCAAGCCAACGTGGCGAAAGTCACGGACACGATGACTGTCATCCCGGGCCACGGCGCGGTTGGCGACAAGTCCCAACTCGTCTTTTATCGCGACCTTCTGGTTGGCACTCGTGAGAAAGTGGCGGCTCTCAAGAAACAAGGCAAATCGCTCGACGAAATTGTCGCCGCAAAGCCTACCGCTGACACAGATGCAAAGTGGGGCAACGGCTTCAGAAGTCCTAAAGACTTCATCGGAGACGTTTTCCAGGGCGTTTGACGTGTTTGCGGCTCGTCAACTCCATTTTCGCGAAAGGGATTCATATGACTATTCAAGAAAACGCGCTTCACATCGATATCCCCCACGCCACTGGCCATCGGGTTCGATCACTGCCAATAACGCTGGAGAAGGTCTTGGCGAGCGCATGAAGCTGGTTGCCACCTTGAAGCTGTCAGATCGAATCGGAACGGATTTGCGAGCAGCGGTCAGTGGTCACCGTTGTAGCGAAGGCTTCTGGCAATCGCGCCTGAAACATTTCGTGCGCTTACTTCGTTCCTTAAGTAGATCACTCAGGTGAGGTGTGGCTATGCAGATGTTCCGAGCTGATTTACTGCTCGCCTTTCGTATGCTGGCGAAGAAACCAGGATTCACGGTTGTTGTTGTTCTTACGCTGGCGCTGGGCATTGCTGTGAACGCCACGATGTTCAGCCTCGTGAGCGCCTTTCTCCTGCGGCGCCCGCCGGTCCGCGATCCCGACCGAATCGTTGTTGTATCGTCGGTGAATCCAAATCCAGTATTCAATCAGGATGCGAGCCCTATTTCCGCTCCCAACTATCTTGCCTGGCGTGAAGCCAGTCACGTGTTCGCCGACACGGCTGCAGCTGATGAATATCGTACGGTTAATTTGACGCTCGCACTGAACCAGGTGAAAGGTTCCAGAGCGAGCGTCGCAGCTGAACCTGAGGTGACTCGTTCGGCGGCGGTGACGTCTCATTATTTCAATGTCCTCGGTGTGTCTGCGCAGTTCGGCCGTACCTTCATGGAAGGAGAGGATCAACCGGGGCGCAGCCACGTGGTGGTTCTGAGCCATGATCTGTGGGAGCGAAGATTCGGCTCGGACCCTACGATTCTCGGCCGCACCATCCGGCTGAATCGCGAAGATTACACGGTTATCGGTGTAATGCCTGCGGATTTCCACCTGATGGGCTTCATCGCACAGCTTTGGACTCCCCTGGTGCTCACTCAGTCGGATCAAACGGCAGCGGCGCACAATGACCGCTCGTTTCGGTTTTTCGGCTGGCTGAAGCCCGGCGTGACTCTGGAGCAGGCGAGCGCTGAGATGTCGGTCTTGGCACGTCGCGCTGCGGAGGCGTTCCCGGAAACGGAAAAAGGCTGGGGCGCCTCGGCACGGACGCTCCCGGATTTCCTCATCTACGATTTCAGTATCCGGAATGGGCTTGCGGTAATGATGACTACCGTCGGCTTTGTGCTGATGATCGCCTGCGCGAATGTCGCGGGATTATTGATGGCGCGCGCGTCGGGACGCCGAAAGGAATTAGCCATTCGTATATCGCTGGGCGCGAGCCGCTGGCGCATCGTTCGTCAGTTGATGGCCGAGGGCTTGGTCATTGGGATTGTTGGCGGCGGCTTCGGTTTGCTGCTGTCGTATTGGGGCATTAACTTCATTCGAGCGAACATGACCTTCAACGAAGCGGTTATTGCGGTGCCCATAACTCTGGACCGCAACGTCTTGCTGTTTGCGCTAGCTATCTCGCTGGTTTCTGCGGTGCTCTCGAGCCTCGCGCCCGCGATAACGGCTTCGCGGACGGACGTCAACACGAGCTTAAAGGATGAGAGCCGGGCCGCGTCCGCTGGGCTGTCGCGAGGCCGTCTGCGCACCGTGCTGGTCACGGGAGAAATTGCTGCAGCTTTGTTTCTGTTGATCGGGACCGGACTGCTGATTCGCGGGATTTACATGACCGAGCATCAAAACCTGGGCTTTCGGCCCGATCATCTCCTTACTGCCAGCCTCACTCTTGACGACGCGCACTATAAGGATGCTTCGCAGAGGGCTATCTTCGTGCGTGATGTGATTCCGCGCCTCGAGCAAATTCCTGGAGCCGAAGGCGTCGCTGTTACTTCCGATTTGCCAGCAACCGGACCAGGCAGCGTAAATTTCCGGATTCAAGGCGAGTCAGAGCCGCAGGCTAACCAGCAGCTCAATGTGCTCGACTCCGTTGTCAGCACGGAGTTTTTCGGTACTTCGGGAATTCCCCTGCTGCGGGGCCGGACGTTCACGGATATGGATAACACTACCGCGCCGCGCGTCATCGTCGTAAACCAAGAATTTGTTCGCCGTCATCTCCACGATCAGAATCCACTCGGGAAACAGATCCGGCTTGATGTGCCAGGCGCTGCTCCGCAATGGAGCGAAGTCGTGGGCGTTGTCGGCGACGTCAAAACCTATTCCGAGGCAACCCGCGACGACCCACAGGTGTATGAGCCGTTGTTACAGCGGCCTGTGTCTTCCTTCTCGCTGATGGTTCGGACCAGTGTCGATCCTAACAGTTTGGCGCCGACTCTACGAAATGCCGTACGGCAGCTGGATGCCGAGCTCCCACTGGCTCAGGTGATGAGCATGCCAACGGTGATCGACCGCCAGAAGGGCGGAGATGAAATTTTCTTGCAGGTGCTCGGCGCCTTCGCCCTTTTGGCATTAGCACTGGCGGCCATCGGGATTTATGGTCTGATCGCTTATTCCGTTGGTCAGCGCACACACGAAATCGGTATTCGCATGGCTGTCGGAGCGAGCAGAACCGACGTGTTGCGTATGATTTTGTGGGAAGGCTCGAAGATGACACTCATCGGAGCTGCCATCGGATTCGCCTTGGCGCTGCCATTGCCGAAGGTTTTTGTGGCTATGTTCTTCGACCTGCACCTCGGCGAGCCGCGAATCTACCTCATTGTGCCGGGCGCCCTATTCCTGGTCGCTCTTTTAGCCACATACATCCCCGCGCGTCGAGCAACGCGAGCGGATCCCATGAGCGCATTGCGCCAGGAATAACCCGCTCGGATTCGAATCGAACGCGATAAACGAGCTTTCACGCGGCTGGCTGGACGGGGTGGGGCTCGGTGACCTACTGGAATGCCTTCGTCGTCAATCTTGCGATGCACGGCAAGGGCACGTTCTTTGACCCGCGCCTCAACGATCCCGTGCGGTTCCCCCCTCGCTGCGGCCTGCGGGCTCAGCAACGTCCGCAACGATCCCGACCAGATCACTCCCAAGCTGGGTCCGCTTCATTTCTATCAGCTCGCCATTCGCGCGCCTCGCCCTCCGAAAGGCAGTTTCGATGAAGAAGCCGGCGAGCGCGGCCGCGCAGTCTTCAACGGCACGAGCAGGTGCACTAGCTGCCATATTCCGCCGCTGTTCACGGAGCCGGGACGGAATATGCACACGCCTCAGGAGATCGGCACTGACGATTTCCAGGCCAACCGCGCGCCCGACCAGCGCTACCGCACGTCTTGTCTACCGGGAGAGTGCGATGTATCCTAAAACTCCCTTCCGACTGGTAGTATTCTGAATCCAGTGCTTGCTTCTTACCGAAAGGTTGCGCAAAGCAGAGTGATGGATATGGCCTCAGCCGAACCTCGACCGAACCTGCAGCTGACTCTCGGAACAGTCTCCTTCGGGGTCTGCTTCGCAGCGTGGGGTTTGGTCAGCGCATTCGCTCCGCGCTTCCGTGAGGCTTTTCATCTCACAGCGACACAAACGGCATTTCTCGTTGCCGTTCCGGTCTTACTCGGCTCACTCATGCGCATCGTCACGGGCATGCTCGCGGACCGGTTTGGTGGACGCTCTGTGTTCGCGGTGCTAATGGTGGTTGTAGCCATTCCTGCCTTTATCGTTCCTCTGGTCACTAGCTACGAGAAACTGCTGTACGTGGCTTTTTTTTTGGGCATCGCGGGGAGTTCTTTCGCGGTGGGAGTCGGTTTTGTTTCCCGATGGTTTCCCGCTGAAAAACAAGGTGGTGCCTTGGGAATTTATGGCCTTGGGAACATTGGACAGTCCGCTGCCGTGTTTCTCGGGCCAGTCCTCGCGACACTGGCGGGCTGGCAGAACATATTTCGTGGAGCAGCTGTACTGCTGGTGGTCTGGGGCGTGACTTTCTATGCTCTGGCCCGAAACGCTCCTAAGACAGTGCGTCCCACTAGTGTTGGGGATATGATGCGTCTCCTCGCACGAGAGCGTCTCTCCTGGGTTCTTTCATTCTTTTATTTTCTCACTTTCGGCGGTTTCGTTGCCTTCTCTATATACCTCCCAGTCTTGTTGAAAGATCAATTCGGCTTGAAACCTGCCGATGCAGGCTTCCGAAGTGCGGGGTTTGTTGTACTAGCCACACTGGCTCGACCACTCGGTGGCTGGCTTTCGGACAAGATCGGGGGGGCGCGCGTTCTTCATGTTGTATTTCTGGGAATCGCGCCGTTTGCCCTGCTGATGTCTTGGCCTCAAATGCTCCCATTTACGGTGGGAGCCCTGGGCTGCGCCTTCTTGTTGGGAATTGGAAACGGGGCTGTTTTTAAGCTCGTGCCGCAATACTTTCCGAAAGAAGTCGGAACGGTGACCGGCTTAGTGGGTGCGATGGGCGGTCTCGGGGGATTCTTCCCACCCTTGCTCCTGGGGTTCTTTCGTGACCACCTTCACACCTCTTGGCCTGGCTTTGTCCTGCTTGCCTCTCTCTCCGTTGTTCTGTGGCGGACCAACGCAGTCATATTCCTTCAGAAACAGAAGTCGTTGGAGCTGAGCCTTTCGTCGGAACTCACTCGGACAGTCGATCGTATCCGTGCGGGTGTTACTGCCACGCTGTTTACTGGTCTGCTCGTGGCCGCGATCGTGGTAGGTTCCCGCAATCTTCAGAATTTCGATCCGGCGCTTGTCATCTATACGTTTGCAACGATTTTTGCCACTTGGGGGGTCGTCTATCACTACCGGGTGTGGCTCGATAAGCCACCCACTAAAGTCTATTGGGAACGCGGGTGGCAATTGTTTCGCGATCAAGGAATTCTGCGTAGCACGGTCCGTGTGGCCATTCTCGCGCTACGCAACCTTGCGGCACAAGGATTCATTCACCGTCGCTCTGCGTTGCGATGGTGGATGCACCAGCTCCTCTTTTGGGGTTGCATCCTTGCCGTACTCATCACGTTTCCTCTCGTCTTTGGATGGATTTCTTTCCAGACGCTTCCGAACGATCAGGACATGTATGTGACTCTGGTCTGCGGCTTTCCTGTGATGACCTTTCGCCTGCATACTTTGTTTGCGGAGTTGCTGTTTCACGGGCTCGACATTTCAGCAATCTTGGTGCTGGGAGGTGTCGGCCTTTCCTTGTGGCGACGATTCCGGGATCGCGGAGCACAGGCAGTACAATCGTTCGCTCTCGATTTCCTGCCAATCATTCTTCTTTTTGCTATTTCTGTGACGGGACTGGCCCTGACAGTTTCTCAGCATTGGCTGCGCGGTGAGTTCTACAGCTTTCTCGCCATCTTGCACGCCATTACCGTAATTGCAGCCCTTCTGTATCTTCCGTTTGGCAAGTTCTTCCATATTTTCCAGCGTCCCGCACAGCTCGGCGTCAAGCTTTATCAGGCCGCGGGAGAAACCCGCGAGCCTGCTCTGTGCAAGCGTTGTGGCGAACGCTTTGCTTCCCGGATGCACATCGATGATCTGAAGCGGGTGCTTCCACAGGTCGGATTCGATTACAGCCTCGAAGGAACCGGCGCGAACTGGCAGGATCTTTGCCCTCCCTGCAAGCGCAAATCGCTCTCGCTGGCGCAACTGCAGCTCAGGGAGGAATCTCGTGGCTGAACCACCAATTTCGCCAGAATCGCTTCAACAGCGTTTCGGTCCGCACCCAGCCTATGCGCCCCCCGGCGGCTGGCAGGAGGAATCGCGAAACCCTGCGGAGCGGCTGGTCAAGACACACTGCTGTTTCTGCGGTCAACAATGTGGCATCCAGCTGAAGGTCCGAGGGAATCAAGTCATCGGCTTCGAGCCATGGGAGGAATTCCCGTTCAATCATGGAATGCTCTGTCCGAAGGGCGTGAAGCGCTACATGCAGGGCGGGCATCCTGATCGTTTGCTTGATCCCCTCATGCGAACACCGGGCGGTTTTCGGACGGCATCGTGGGACGATGCGCTGAACTTTACCTCCCGGCGCTTGCTCGAAATACAGGAAAAGTATGGTAAGGACTCCGTCGCTATTTACGGTGGTGCTTCGCTTATTTCCGAGAAGTCCTACCTGCTCGGAAAGTTTGCGCGTGTCGCGCTCGGCACTCGGCACATCGATTACAACGGCCGGCTCTGCATGGTTTCCGCAGGCGTTGCCTACAAACTGGCGTTTGGAGTGGATCGCAGCCCATTGCCTTGGAGTGATATCACTAAGGCGCAAGTTGTATTTGTTGCAGGGGCAAATGTTGCGGAATGCGCTCCGATCACAACCGACTATATCTGGCGTTGCCGCGATGCCGGCGGAAAGCTCATCATCGTTGATCCGCGGATGACTCCAATTTCTCGCAATGCAGATTTATATCTTCCGGTTCGGCCAGGCACGGATTTAGCGTTGTACATGGGAATTCTTCACGTTGTGCTGCGGGATAGGCTGGAGAACCGCGAATTCATCAACACGCACACGACCGGCTTCGAGCAAGTAACAGAATCAGTTCGTCCTTGGGATCCGCGAACGGTTGCGGAAAAAACCGGCGTACCGCCAGAGTCCATTGAACGCGCCGCGCATTTGTTTGCCAAGGCCGAGCGCGCCATTGTTCTTCATGCTCGCGGGGTCGAGCATCAGTCCAAGGGCGTAGAAAACTGTTTGGCTCTGATTAATCTTTGTTTGGCCACGGGCCAGATTGGCCGCGAAGGTGCGGGCTGCGCCATGATTACTGGGCAAGGCAACGGACAAGGCGGCCGCGAGCACGGCCAGAAGTGTGATCAGCTTCCTGGGCAGCGTTCGATCAACGATTCCGAAGCGCGTGCCCATACTGCAAGAGTGTGGGGCATCTCGCCAGACGAAATCCCTCAAGCCGGCTATTCGGCTGTTGAGATCATGGAGGCGATACATCGTGGCGAGATTAAGGCTCTGCTCTCCTGCTGCTTTAACCCCCTCGTGTCTCTGCCGGATGCAAACTTCACACAGGCGGCTCTGAAAAAACTCGAATTCTTCGGCGTCGTCGATTTTTTCATGTCGGAGACCGCGCACTTCGCGGATGTGGTGCTCGCGGGCAGTTTGCAGGAAGAAGAGGAAGGTATCGGTTGCACTGCGGAAGGCCGTGTGATTCACATCCAGAAGGCCGTGGACCCACCGGGAAATGCCAAAGGGGATAGCTGGATCTATTGCGAACTCGCGAAACGTCTTGGCAAGGGGAAGTATTTTCCATATGCCACGACTCGTGAAATCTATGATGAATTGCGTGAAGCCTCGCGCGGCGGACATGCGGACTATTTCGGAATCACTTATGAAAAGATCGACAAGTACATGGGAATTTTCTGGCCATGCCCATCGCTCGATCACCCTGGAACTCCGCGGCTTTTCGAAGATGGCCACTCCTTCCATCCCGACGGGAAACATCACTTCATTGTCACCGAGTGGCGTGAGAGCGGCGATCCTGTTTCAGATGATTATCCCGTGTATCTGACGACCGGCCGCGTCGTCGGCCAGTATCTCTCGGGCACACAGACGCGCCGGATCGGCGCACTGCTGGACCCGTACCCTAACCCACGGTTGGAAATCCATCCGAGGTTGGCGGAGCAGTACGGTCTCGCGGAGGGAGACTGGGTGACCATCACTTCTCGCCGGAGCGAAATCACCCTGCAAGCCCTGGTGGTGCGAACGATCCGTCCGGACAGCGTTTTCATTCCGTATCACTGGCCCGGCGACCGGAGCGCGAATCGCCTGACGCATCGCACTCTCGACCCGCACAGCAAGATTCCCGAGTTCAAGGTCTCGGCGTGCCGTTTGCGGAAGGCGGATGGTCCTCCGGACTGGGCTCAGAAGCCTGGTGGTTTGACAGCGGCAGTGGCGAAAGAGAGAGCCTGATGCACGGCTACGAATTCTACGTAGACCCCTCGCGCTGTATCGGCTGCCAGTCCTGCGTGAATGCCTGCGAGGAGTGTGAAACACATCGCGGCCACTCGATGATTAATTTTGACTTTATCGACCGCCGCGGTACGACCGCGACCGCCGCCTATGTCTGCTGGCACTGCGAAGAACCGACGTGTGCGAGGGTGTGCCCGGCCGACGCGATCAAAAAAGGGGAAGACGGCATCGTCCACTCTTCGCTGAAGCCGCGTTGCATCGGTTGTTCGAACTGCGTTCTCGCGTGTCCGTTCGGCATCCCTAAGATTTTCCCGGAGTACGAGCAGATGATGAAATGCGACATGTGCTACGACCGGACCTCGGTCGGCAAGCGGCCCATGTGCGCAACGGTTTGTCCGAGCCAGGCGCTCTCCTACGTCCGTCCGGAAGAGATTGCCCGGCGCCGCGAAAAGCCTGCGAGCGTCTTCTATTTTGGCAAGCAGCGCGTGGTCACTCAAGTGCACATGATGGTCCCTGCGGACACCAAATCCATTCCACTGGATGTTCTGGATCACATCTGGGAGGAGAGTCATGCCGTTCTTCCGCAAACCCAGTAAAGAAGCTCTCTGGAAGGATGAATTTTCGATTCATACCTCGGACGAGCGCTATGTGGCCCGCCGTCAGTTCACGAAGTTCCTTACACTGGCAAGTCTCGGCATGTTTGCTGGTAATCTCTGGATTCTCATGCGGTCGTATTTTGCAAAAGCTCCGACATTTTCTTCCTCTGTCATAGCGCAGGTCGACGAGATTCCCGTTGACGGAGTGAAGCTGTTCTCCTATCCAACGCTTGAGGACCGTTGCATCCTCGTTCGGACGGGAGAGAACGAATACAAAGCGTACAGCCAGAAATGCACGCACCTCTCCTGCGCCGTGTACTACGAGAAAGAGGGGCAGCGATTGGCGTGCCCCTGTCATCAGGGATATTTTTCTGTCAAAGACGGCTCAGTGTTGCAAGGACCACCGCCGCGACCCCTTTCCCGCATTGAGTTGGAGCGTCAAGGCGAGGAATTAGTGGCCACCGGAGTAAAGGTAGGCTGACGTGATGGACAGAGAAGCCCGGAAGCAGAGACGAAGTCTCGTTGCAATCGATGGAGCAATGGCGCTGATCGCACTGTTGCTGATTGTCCAGATATGGCTACTCAGCGCCACTCTAGAGAGCTTTCTTGCGGGGCACGCGAGCGTTGCTCTGCCGGCGGGTATTTTCTCTGGGTTACTCTTCTCAGGTTGTCTCGCTCTGAACCTTTTCGTGGACCGAGTCGATCAAGAGTAGCGGAAGCCTTAGCCCAATCGCCCAATCGAGCTTCGCCGCTAATCAGCTTAGCGCGGCAACGGAGGCAGCCAGAGATGAGTCCAGAGCAGTCACAAAGTAAGCGTGAAATGCCTGTCGCGGAAATGGTCCGCTTGATAGACCTCGTGAATTACCAAGAAGGAGCCGTTGTTAGCCGGACGCTTATCAAGCGTGCCATAGGAACAATCACGCTTTTCGCCTTCGATGAGGGGCAAGGACTGAGTGAGCATACGGCCCCATTCGATGCCCTGGCTCACATATTGGAGGGCGAAGCGGAAATCGTGGTTTCTGGTAATGCGCTACCGACCAAGGCGGGCGGCGCAGTTCTCATGCCCGCACATCAGCCTCACGCCGTAAAGGCCGTCACGAGGTTCAAGATGCTGCTGACGATGATCCGCTCGGTGTAGCCTTGTTCTCCCTGTTTATTCCTGCGGCAGAGTCGCTCAGAGGAAATATAATTGGGTGAAAAGACGGACTGGAAGAGCAAGTGTATCTCTCCGTAAGGCTGCCTCCCAGAGTATGGTGGGAATGGAGGGTGCAATGTCGAATGTGTCTCCGGTTGCCAGCCAACGACCTGTTTGGCTGGACGACAAAACAAAATCCGTAATGGATCGCGCAATCGTGCGCGAGCAATCACTCTCGCGCCTGCTGATGACTTACATCGTCACTGGGCTGATCTTCATGCTTTTGCCAGGAACCTTCCTGGGAGTTTGGAATCTCATCAAAATCAGTAGTCGCGAAGCGGTCGAATCCATCTCGCCGGCGTGGATTCAGGCGCACGGCCATGCGCAACTGTTCGGTTGGGTGGGAACCTTTATCCTCGGGATCGGCTTCTATTCGATCCCAAAGTTGCGAAAGCTGAATCCGTTTGCACTGTGGGAAGGCTGGCTATGCTGGATACTTTGGGTCGTTGGTGTGACGACCCGATGGCTTTCCAATCTTTATCCTTGGCACTGGCGCATCATGTTGCCTCTCTCAGCAGCGCTTGAAGTTCTTGCGTTCTGGATTTTCTTTCAGGCCGTGGCCAGCCATCGGCCGTCTGGTGGTGCGCCGAAGCCGCTGGAACCTTGGATCTTCGTCGTGATTGCGGCAACGTTGGGTTTGTTCGCGTCGCTAGCGCTAAACCTTGGAGCGTGTATACAACTTGCGCTTCACGCAACTTCACCGGCGTTCCCACACGAATTCGACCAGCGCTATTTGATCGTCTCAACCTGGGGCTTTCTGGTCCCGATGGTCTGGGGCTTCAGCGCGCGCTGGCTCACGGTGTTCCTGGCGCTGCGGCCCCTGCGAAACTCATTGCTCCTGGTAGCCGCGGGTTTGAACACGGTCGGAGTAGTGGCAGGTTTCTTCGACCAATTCACGGCCGCGGGTGTTCTTCTTTTGGGGGGAGCGGTGATGGCAGTGGCGGCGATTCGCTTCTTCGAGCCTGCAGCAAAGGCTGCCAAGACCATCAACGTCCACGGAAGTTTTCCGGTATTCATCCGGATTGCGTACGCGTGGCTGCTGATTGCTGCGACCCTTGGTATTTGGGCCGCGCGCGTGGGAGCGGCACCGGGAATCTGGGGCGCGTCACGACATGCACTGACCGTCGGATTCATAGCAGCGATGGTCTTTTCCGTGGGGCAAAGAATCCTGCCCTCATTTTGCGGGATGCGCGTGCTATGGAGCCCGAAGCTAATGCTTGTGATGCTTGTCTCGCTGATGACCGGGTGCACGCTGCGTGTAGCGTCCGAAATCCTTGCTTACCAAGATTACGCATCCTGGGCATGGAATGTTCTGCCGGTTTCCGCGCTGATTGAGTTGACGGCAGTCACCCTGTTCGCCGTCAACCTAATCGTGACATTCATCCGACCACCCGTTGTCGTTACCACTCCGCTTACCATGACCACCGAGTAGCGAGGAACGTTTCAACCGACCGCGATCCGCGCCGTTTCGCAAGACCCTCATGGTGAGCATATTCATAAAAGCACGTTCCCCGATGGTGGAGTGGACCCCTAGAGTGAGGCAGGTTCAACACAGGTAATGATCTTGGGGTAGGGGAAATATTCCCCAATGACCGAGGCAAACGTTTTCAGGAACGGCGCATAGCCGGCGGTAAAGGCGTGGTCTCGTTCCGGGGGCAGGGTGCTCCTATCAATGCTTGGCGTGCAGGATGCATACGGTGTTTACATCACGAAAATCACGCAGTAAAGAGGGATCCTGGAAACGCGATTCCGGTCGGTCTTCGCGGGGAAGACCATGTGAGCTTATGCTCGTCGGCATGGGCCTCCAACTCTATTTAATCTACTCGACGAGCTGCAGGTTCAGAGCGATACGCACGCCGTTGATGAGCACCTGGCTCTTATCAATGAGCGCTTGATTAGTGATTTCCGAATTCGTGAATTGACGGGCGAATGTTTTCGGAAATACAAACTCAATGGCTTCCGAGCGTTCTTTCGCGCCCGGAGCCGAAGCGAGGGGATTCACCACCGCAAAGTCGTAAACGTCCAACACGGCATCCTCCGGCAGCTTCTCTAGAATATCCTTCAACTTCGGCGCCAGAAACAGATCGAAGGTTTGCGCCGCGCGTTTATAAATGGAGGATTTTTCTGTGTCGAAACGCAAGGTATTGCGCAAGGTCATCTGTAAAGCCAATTGCTTCCCGATGACCACAAACGCAGGCGGGTCGTAATCCACAAACTGGAACCTGGCCTGCCCCTCCTTGGAAAGCACTTCGAGTTGTGCTTGGTATTGCGCTTGCAGCCGCTCCGCGTCGGCTGCCGTCGCCGCGGGCTTGGCCTGAGACAGGTCCGGTTTGGCGGACGAGGCTACCGGCACGTCACCGCCGACTCCGGAAGGCGGAAGAAGATTGGAATTGCTGCTCTTCAAGCGGCTCGCGGAGGTGGATGATCTTGCCGTGGAGGTCGCGTCCGCCTTGGAACCTTTTGTCCGCGGCAGTTCGGTAACGATGAGCGGATCCTTGTCCAGCAAGGACAGGCCGAATTCCTCACCACCCAGAAAAATCATCGAGCGATTTAGGATATCCTGACGCGCAGTGTCGTTGGTTGTCTGCGCAATGAGAAACGCATCCTGCCGGTCGAGCACGATCACCAACTGTTCCTTGCCTTCGTAGTCGTAACTCTTTTCCACGGCGCGCGTATGGTAAGCCACCTCGAAACCAATCGCATCGCAGCCGACGTCTGTTGGCATGGTCTTCGTGATGGTTTTTAGAACCGGGAGAATCACGTCGGTAAACGTGCGGGCGGCGCGCTCGTTGCGTGTAAACCTACTGGAATCGTAAGCCGCGTTATAGTTGCCGGTGGTTTTCAGGACCGTTCGGTCGCGGAACTTCACGAATTCCAGACCGCGTGAATCCGCTTCCGCCTGTTTGGCCGGTTCCAGACCGACGTAGCGGCTCAGGAAAAATGGAAACGGGAAATGCATCCTGGCGATTTCCTGGTGGAGGCTCTTGAGCTCCGGAAAATACTGCTTCTCCAGCGCTTTCAAGTCTGGATTCAGGATTTCGTTCGGATTGACTTGTGCAAGACACCAAGGCGTGCCGCCGAGGACCAGTGTTGTAGCGAACCAAAGCACACGGATGCTGACAGATAGGCGCATGGAAATCATCCTTCCGAGTCTATCATTCACTGCTTCGTTGCGTATTGCGATCCGGGACGCCCCGGCCTCTGGTACGGCGGCTGAGCAATCGCCCGCGTAAAGGCGATAACGGCCTTGATCTCTGCCGCGCTCAGCGTCTTTCCGTATGGCGGCATCATCGGGGATTTCCCCATCGCGCTTCCCCCAAGAGTAATGATGTTCTGCATGAACTCGTCGCTCTCTCCATTCAGCTTTTCGCCGTCATTCAAGAGCGGGGGCGCGGGTGAGAGGTTGCTGCGGTTGGAGGGACCTGCGGGGCTGGCATCCGCATGGCACCACACACAATATTGATAAAAAATCCGTTTGCCTTGCGACTCCGGGTACCCCAGTTTGACCAGCTTCTGGCTGTCGTTCCAATCCGCTTCGGTGTCGTAAACGCCGAACGCTTCATTCGGCTTGATCGCCGCGGTCCGCCGGCAGCCGGAAAGGGCGACGGCACAAAACAGGAGGGACACGACGGCCAGATTTCTCATTTTCATCGGCCTGCCCCTTGCCCATTTGCATGGCCGTTTGCCAAACTGGCGCTCGCTTGCGGTTTGATTCCGGCCCGCAAGGTCATCAGGTAGGCTGTGAGTGCGCGGATTTCATCCTCCGTCAGGCTTCGTCGCGGTTCGATCGTGTCCGGCTGGAGAGCCTGGGGATTTCGAAGCCAGGCTTCGGTCCATGCAGGCGTGAGCCAGTTCCCCGCGTTATTTAAGTTTGGGCCCACGTAACCTCCGGCACTTCCGATCGTGTGGCAAGATTGGCATTGGTATTTCACTTCGTAGAGTTGCTTGCCCATGGTCACCATCGCCGGAGTAAACTGCCTCGCGTCCACGCCCTCGGGATTCACGTCCGGCTTCTGCACCGCCATGGCCAGGTAATCGGCAGCGATTGCCGCTTCCTTATCGGTCATGTTGAATTGCGGCATGCGCAGAATCAGTGTCGGCCGTATCGTTTGTGGATTCTTAAGGAAGTCCGCAATCCACTTCTTCTGCGCGCGGCTGCCTTCAAAGGAAAGATCCGGGGCCAGCGTGCCGCCATACCCATTGAAGCGATGGCAGGCATAGCATTTGTAGCGTTCGTAGACTTCCGCGAATTCCCCGACTGCCTGGTAAGTTACATCCGTCTTCGGCACCACGAGCTGCTGCAACGCGCTGGTGGCTTTCGGTCCTGTTTGACTCAGCAACGCCGTGGTCACCGCATCGAGGTCGTCGGTTTTCCATATATATTGCGGCATGCGGGCGGCGGGATTGACCGCGACGGGATCCTGAAGCTTCGCTTGTACGTAGGAAAGCAAGTTGCGCTGGATCTTGGCCTTTCCGAATTCCAGCTCGGAGGCGTTCTTTGCTCCCAGCGCTGTCAGGTCCGGACCAAAATCCCTTTGCGGCGTGACCCCTTCGAGACCATGACAACTCGCGCAGCCCTTCTCCAGGAAAATCCTCTTGCCATTTTTGATCTGCTCATCGGTGGGTGGTTCGAGCTTGGGCACCGTCGTGAGCAAATCCGAGTCCGTCAGCTTGTTCATCACATACTGCGAAACTTTGTAGAGGTCTTCGTCGCTCCATCCGTACCGTGGCATATTATTATGCGCCAGGTATCCCTGGGGGTTGCGCAGCCAAGCCACCAGCCACTCTTCGTTAACCTTGCTGCCGACCTTGGTCAGTTCCGGCCCGATGTTTCCGCCGATCAGCTTAATTTCTCCCGCGCGCGTCACGGCCAGAGGATGGCATGTCGTGCACATCATCTGCCGGAATCGCACTTCCGCTTGCGGCAACAGATCCGGCTTCTTGCTCCAGGCCGCGACCACCGCCGGGCTGATCTTGTAGCTTTCGATCGGCTTGGCTTTTTGCGCGCTCAAAAACGCCGAGAGCGCCACAATCTCTTCGTCTTTCAGCCGGAACTTCGGCATCCGCGATTCATCGCCATTTTCGTAGCCGTTTACCGTGACATTGCCATCCTTGTCCAGGACAGTGCGCGGCTCCTTTAGCCATTTGTAGATCCATGCACGGGAAACTTTATAACCGACGCTCGACAGGTCCGGCCCGAGCATGGGCTTCGCCACATCTGAAAGCTTGTGGCAAGCCTGGCAATTCAGCCTTGTCAATAATTCACGGCCGCGGGCCAGTTGTGGCGTTTCATTCAGGTCCGCATGGTGGCAACTTCCGCAGGCAGCCTGGAGATAATGCGCCGGCAGAATAGGCTGCTCCCAGGCGAGGGTCGTCTCATGCGCCTCCGCCACTTCGGTCGCCGGGCCCTGGCCCCGATGACAAATCGTGCAGCCCCAATCCCGCACATTGTGCGGAATGGGCGGATGCGAGCGGAACGGCTGCGGCACGGAAGCGTCCCTAAGGGTGGGCTGCATCATGCCTTGGTGGCACGTCGTGCAACGGTCCACGACATTCATTCCGGGCAACCAGACCTGATCGATGTTCGAATTGTAATCGGCGAGGAGTTTCTTGGTGTCTGGCCGCCCCTGCGCGAATCGGACGAAGGAGCGCTTGTAGTGTTTCCACTCCGACCGGAAATCCTTGATCGGCGAAATCGCCAGTACGAGCACACACACAACCGTGGCAACCGCAAAGGTAAGCCGCGTCCGGTAGGACAGCTTACCCATGTCTTCAGCCGGCATGTGTCCCCCAAGGCCACACCCAGGACCAGCCTGGGCCGCGGAAAAATGTTCCC
>Ga0306920_100004631_pt1 | contig 17646 bp, 15 predicted proteins | sample flu12Cox44000170_FD_204666 | JGI IMG/M metagenome (GOLD analysis project Ga0306920, IMG submission 204666) | Lab enrichment of tropical soil microbial communities from Luquillo Experimental Forest, Puerto Rico - flux4day.12C.oxic.44.000.170 (v2)... | ecosystem: Environmental > Terrestrial >... | reverse complement strand
GCACCGGCGCCATCACGATCGGCACCTCGTCGAAGCGGAAATGCTCGCCGCGATAGGTGAGTGATCGGCCGGACAAAGCCGCGAGAATGACCTCGCTCGCCTCGAGATAGAGCGGCTGCGCGCTCTCCGGGCGTGACCCCATAATAAGCGAGCTCGTGGGGCGAGATGCCCCGACCGATGCCGAGCTCGAGGCGGCCGCCGCTCATCTGGTCGAGCATGCAGATCTCTTCGGCGAGCCGCAGCGGATGATAGAGCGATAGCGTGTGCACCAGGGCGCCGAAGCGCAGCCGCTTCGTCCTTTGGGCGACGGCGGCGAGGAAGACCGAGGGCGACGGCGCCATGCCGAGCGGCGTCGCATGGTGCTCGGCGAGGTGATAGGCGTGAAAGCCGCCGCGGTCATAGGCCTCGATGAGGCAAAGCCGCTCTTCATATTGGCGCGTCAGCGGCACGGCGCCGCGATCCATGTGATCGAAGACGCCGAACCTGACCGACATCAACGCGCCGTCCGGCCGGCCGATACGGCCCCGAAGCGTTGAGCCCGATCCCCGGCCGCTTTCACCCTTTCAGCACCTGCTTCTCGCGCACCAGCGTATCCTCGCCGAGCCGGTAGAGGATCGGCTCGCCGGTCGCGAGCTCCATCGACGGGATGGTCTTCGGCGTCAGATGGTCGAGCACCATGACGAGGGCGCGCAGCGAATTGCCATGGGCCGAGACCAGCACGCGCTGCCCCGACATGACGCGCGGCAGGATGTACTGAATGTAATAGGGCAGCACGCGTGCCGCGGTATCCTTGAGGCTTTCGCCGCCCGGCGGCGCGACATCATAGGAGCGGCGCCAGATATGCACCTGCTCCTCACCCCAGCGCTTCCTGGCGTCATCCTTGTTGAGGCCCGAGAGGTCGCCGTAATCGCGTTCGTTCAGGGCCTGGTCCTTGAAGGTCTCGAGACCGGGCTGGCCGATCTCGTCCAGCATCAAGGTCAAGGTGCGTTGCGCCCGCGTCAGGGCCGAGGTGAAGGCGAGGTCGAAGGTGAGTCCGAGCTTCTTCAGCTGGACGCCGGCGGCCTTCGCCTCGGCGACGCCCTGCTCGGTGAGGTCGGGGTCCTTCCAGCCGGTGAACAGGTTCTTGAGGTTCCAATCGCTCTGGCCGTGGCGCACGAGCACGAGAAGACGGTCCATCGGGGCTCCATTGGTCATGCGAGGGGGTGAGCTCAACCGGGCAGGCCGAGCACATCCGCCATTGAATAGAGGCCGGGCTTGCGTCCCCGCCCCCAGAGCGCGGCGCGCAGCGCGCCGGAGGCGAAGAGCGAGCGATCCTCGGCGTGATGCGACAGGGTGAGACGCTCGCGCGGGCCGGCGAAGATGACGCTGTGATCGCCGATCACCGAGCCGCCGCGCAGGGCCGCAAAGCCGATATCGCCCTCGCGCCTTTCGCCGGTGATGCCGTGACGGCCGCTCGCGCTATGATCGGCGAGCGTGATGCCGCGCCCCTTGGCCGCCGCCTCACCGAGCAGCAGAGCCGTGCCCGACGGCGCATCGATCTTGTGACGATGGTGCATCTCGACGACCTCGATGTCGAATTCCGCACCGAGCGCGGCCGCAGCCTGCTTGACGAGGCTCGCGAGCAGATTGACGCCGAGGCTCATATTGCCGGACTGGATCACGACAGCGTGGCGCGAGGCCGCTTTCAGCTTCTCCAGATCCTCCGCCGTGAGGCCGGTGGTTCCGATTACATGCACGAGCCTCGCCTGCGCCGAGAGCACCGCGAAACCGAGCGTCGCCGGCGGCACCGTGAAGTCGAGGACGCCATCGGCCTCGGCGAAAGCGGCAAGCGCATCGGTCGTGAGCTTCACGCCCATCGGCTCGCCGCCGACGATGCGGCCCACATCCTTGCCGATCTCGCCATGCCCCTCGCGCTCGATGGCGCCCGAGAGCACGCAGCCTTTGGCGTCGCGGATGGCGCGGATGAGCGTTTGCCCCATCCGGCCGGCCGCTCCGACGACGACGAGGCGCATATCGGACATGTCAGGTCAGCTCCGGATCAAGTTGAGAGAGGATGTGCGGCGAGCCAGCCGAGGACGTGGGCCGCGCTCTCATTCGGCGGGAACACTGGATAGAAGACGTGCTCGATATGCCGATCCCGCAAGATCAGCGTCTGGCGTTTGAGGAGCCGCATCCCCTCGACCGTGAAGGTCGGCAGGCGCAGCGCGTCCGCGAGCTCGAACTCTGCGTCGCTCAGCACCTCGAAGGGCAGATGCAGACGCTCGCTCATTTCTCGCTGATAGTCCGTCGATTGCGTGCTCAGGCCGAAGAGCTCGGCTCCGAACGCCGCGAGCTCGGCGTGATGATCGCGAAAGCCGCAGGATTGCGGTGTGCAGCCGCGTGCTCCAGGGATCATGTCCCAGCCTTCGGGCAGCGCCTTCCCGGGCACCCCCGTCATCGGATAGGCATAGATCACCGTGCGTGGCGCGGCGAGCGAGGCGAGGTCGACCATCCGGCCGTGCGTCGAGCGCAGCCGAACAGGCGGCACCGCCATGCCGACGAGATGTGCCGCCGCGCCGTCATCGACCGGCACTGGCAGCCCTTCCGGCAAGGGGAAGGCGGTCTCGCGCATCACTCTTCGTCCCTTCGTTCCAGTTGTCGCACCAGTTATCCCGGCTATTGAGGGCTGCTCAAGGCCTAGCTGCTCAAGGCCTACGAGCTCAAGGCTTCTTGGGATCGAAACGCTTCCCGAGGCCCTGCCAGCATTGCGCGTATTCGGTGTCGAGTACGTCGAGCTCGGCTGCGTATTTCGTCACACGCTGCGGGAAGCGGGTCTCGAACATGAAAGCCAAGGTGTTGGTGAGCTTCACGGGCTTCAGCTCCATTTCGGAGGCGTGCGCGAAGGCCTCGGCATCCGGTCCATGCGGCAGCATGCAATTGTGCAGGCTGATGCCACCCGGCACGAAGCCATGGGGCTTTGCGTCGTAGACGCCATAGATCAGTCCCATGAACTCGGACATGATGTTCATATGATACCAGGGCGGGCGGAAGGTGTTCTCCGCCACCGCCCAGCGCTCAGGGAAGATGACGAAATCGACATTCGCCGTGCCGGGCGTCTCCGAGGGCGCGGTCAGCACCGTGAAGATCGACGGATCGGGGTGATCGAAGGAGATGGCGCCGACCGGCGAGAAGCTGCGCAGGTCGTATTTATAGGGCGCGTAATTGCCGTGCCAGGCGACGACGTCGAGCGGCGAATGGCCGAGCTCGGTGACGTAGATCTGCCCGCCCCATTTCACATAGAGCTTCGAGGGAACCTCCTTGTCCTCATAGGCCGCGACCGGGGTGAGGAAATCGCGCGCATTGGCGAGGCAATTCGCGCCGATCGGCCCGCGCTCGGGCAGCACGAAGGCGCCGCCGTAATTCTCACAGACATAGCCGCGCGCCTCGCCATCGGGAAGCTCGACGCGCAGCTTCACGCCGCGCGGAATGACCGTGATGTCACCTGGGCCCACATCGATGATGCCGAACTCGGTATGGACGCTCAGCCGCCCCTGTTGCGGCACCACGAGCATCTCGCCATCGGCGTTGTAGAAATACTCGTCCACCATGGAGCGGTTGGCGAGATACACATTGGCGCCCATGCCGGTCAGCGCCCCGGCATCGCCGCCGGTCGTCATGGTGCGCATTCCCTGCAGGAAATTCTGCTTCTTCTTCGGGATCGGCTGTGGCCCCCAGCGCAGCTGGCCGATCGGCATGTCCTGCTCATGGCAGGGTGCGGTTCGCCACAGGCCGGCATCGACCTTGCGGAAGCGGCCTGAATGCCGGACGCTCGGACGGATGCGGTAGAGCCAGGAGCGCTCATTCGCCGAGCGCGGCGCCGTGAAGGGCGAGCCGGAGAGCTGCTCGGCATAGAGGCCGTAGCGGACCTTTTGGGGTGAGTTGCGCCCGACCGGCAAGGCGCCCGCCAGCGCCTCGGTCTCGAAGGAATTGCCGAACCCAGACATGTAGCCGGGCGCGACCCCGATCTTGCGGCTCGGAGCCACGAGATCCTTCGGCTTCGGCGCGTAGTTCATGCGATCCTCTCCCAGTCTCGCGGCCTTCGCCCCAAGAGGCCGCACGGCAGGCACCGGCGCCTGTCTGGTAAACCCGACGCAGCCCGCATTCAACTGCCGGCTCTCGAGGGCCACCGGCCTCCAGCCGGCAACATTCCTTCTGGACTTCTGGATTCCCGCCGGCAACTTCCCAAACGCCCAGGCCACGCCGGAGGGAAAGGCCGGCCGGAGGCCGGCAGTCCGGGGGCCGCAGCCAATCCCGTCATTTTCAGAAAGAGCTGATTAACGCCAAGGCCCGAAAGCCCGTCCGCGGCTTTGACGCCGCCGCCTCGGCACTGTATCAGAAGCAAGAACCGTGCCGACGATCGGGCAAGCTCGCCGCGATCTCGGCGCGGGCGTGCAGAGTGCGGGGTTCAGGCGAAACGATGGCGTTGTCACACCGGCTGGAAATGCGCCAGGGACAGTCCCTGGTCATGACGCCGCAGCTCCTGCAGGCGATCAAGCTGCTCCAGCTCTCGAGCCTCGATCTCGCCGCCTATGTGGAAGCCGAGCTCGAGCGCAACCCCCTCCTGGAACGGGCCGAGGGCGACGGCGAGCGAAGCGCCGCGGTGAGCGACGGCGAAGGCCCGGGCGATGCCTCCGCAGCGGATGCCGCCGAAGCGCTGGCCGGCGAGGCAGATTGGGCCGCCGAGAGCGCCGAGGCGGGCCTCGCCGGCTCGGGCCTCGACGCGACGAGCGGGGAGAGCCTCGGAGGAGCCGGCCTCGATGGGGCCAATCTCGACATGTCGGGCCTCGATCTGCCCCCAGGCGACTGGAGCTCGCAGGACACGCCCCATGACCGCGCCGATCTCGAGGAGCGCTTCGGCAGCGATCTCGGCGACGTCTTTCCGGATGAAGCCGCGATGCTGCCGCCCGCACCTGCCACGAGCCCGTCGGAGACGCTCGCCGTCACGGGCATGGGTGCCGGTCCCTCGGGCGCCACCCATGATGCCGAGGACCATAATCTCGAAGCCTATGTGGCAGCCCCGCTATCGTTGCACGACCACCTGATCGCCCAGCTCGGCATCGCGACCGAGGTGCCGGCCGAGCGGCTGATCGGCCGCGAGATTATCGACGGCATCGACGACGCCGGATATCTGACGCTCGATCTTGCCGAATTGGCCGAGCGGCTCGGCGTCAGGCTCGCCCGCATCGAGGGCGTGCTCGCTCTGCTGCAGCGCTTCGAGCCGTCAGGTGTCGGCGCGCGCTCGCTCGCCGAATGCCTGTCGCTGCAGCTCGCCGAACGTAACCGGCTCGATCCGGCGATGCGGATCCTCCTCTCCCGGCTCGATCTGGTGGCCAGGCGCGACATTGTGGGCCTGTCGCGGCTCTGCGGCGTCGATGCTGAGGATGTCCACGACATGATCTCGGAGATCCGCGCCCTCAACCCCAAGCCCGGCCTCGCCTATGGCGGGGGCGTGGCGCAGACCGTGGTGTCGGATGTCGAGGTGCGCGCCCATCCCGACGGAAGCTGGGATGTGGAGCTTAATCCGACGGCCCTTCCCCGTGTCCTGGTCAATCAGGAGTATCACGCCAGGGTCGCGGCCGGGCCGCTGCGCGAAGGCGACAAGACCTATATCGCCGAGTGCCTGCAGAGTGCGAATTGGCTGACCCGCAGCCTCGAGCAGCGCGCCCGGACCGTGCTCAAGGTCGCGGCCGAGATCGTACGCCAGCAGGATGCCTTCCTGGCGCAAGGCGTCGAGCATTTGCGCCCGCTCAATCTCAAGACGATCGCCGACGCCATCTCGATGCATGAATCGACGGTATCGCGCGTCACCTCGAACAAATATATCGCGACGCCGCGGGGCATGTTCGAGATGAAGTATTTCTTCTCCTCGGCGATTCAGAGCGCCGATGGCGGCGAGGCTCTCTCGGCCCAGGCGGTGCGCTTCAAGATCAAGCAACTCATCGATACCGAGGACCCGACGGTCGTCCTTTCGGACGACACCATCGTGCAGCGCCTGCGCGACGGCGGTGTCGACATCGCGCGTCGCACCGTCGCCAAATATCGCGAAAGCATGGGCATCGCGTCCTCGCTCGAGCGGCGGCGCCTGAAGGCGGCCCAGGTCGCGGCGGCGAGCGCCTGAGGCGCCCCGGAGGCGAGACTTCCCGGCCAAGCAATCCTTACCGGCCAAGCGATCGTTGCCGGCCAAGCCATCCTTGCCGGCCAAGCCATCCTTGGCGACCTGTGGCTATCGCCAAGCTTGCGATCAGCCATGCGCTTGAGGATAGCGCCCGCGCCGGCGGTTGAATGCACGGCACGAACTTCCTACGTTACGCCTCTGCCAACTTGGCCCCCGGACGCAGCAGGCGGGCCGCAGCGCGAAAGGGAATGCCATGCCGACCGCGAAGATAACCGATGCCTCCTTCGAGAACGACGTCCTCAAATCCGAGAGCCCGGTGGTCGTCGATTTCTGGGCGGAGTGGTGCGGTCCGTGCCGCATGATCGGCCCTTCGCTCGAGGATATCTCGAACGAGCTCGCCGGCAAGGTGAAGATCGTCAAGCTCAATGTCGACGAGAATCCGGAGATCGCGGGCAAGTTCGGCGTCCGTTCGATCCCGACCCTGATGATCTTCAAGGACGGCAAGCTCGCGGACCAGAAGGTCGGCGCGCTGTCGAAAGGCGATCTGTCGCGCTGGATCGGCGCCCACGCCTGAGCCGCGAGCCGAGCTTGTCCGGGAAACGCCCGGGCATACGGCGAGCCCACAATCAACGCGTTGCGTCACGGCCGGGAATCTCCCGGCCGTGCGCATTTGCGGCGCTTTGGGGTTTCCCGATTTGATTGACTCAGATCGGGGCTCTCGATTTTTGTTTTGACTGCATTTTCTACGCCGAACCGGTGACCGCTACGGCGGAAAATTCTCTAGGCGAGATTGCTGCCCGAGCAGGTCGAATAGGTCTTGCCAGTGGACGAATTGGTCCGCCCGACCGACACGACGTAGCGCGGCACCATGAAATTCGACTCTTGCAGTTTGATGGTGCCGGTGAACATCTTCCCGATTGCCGGATTATAGGGAAAGGTGGCTTGCCCGAGGATCACAGATCCGCCGGGCGTGCGGATATTGGCCGGAACGATGCTGGTCGAGATCGGGGTCGTGCAGCTCGGCGTCATGGCGGTCGCGCCCGGCCCGGTCGCGTTGCTCCAAACCACGAAGGCGTTGGGCATGCTGCCATCGGTCGGCGTGCTGAAGACGAAGCTCGTGATCACCATCCCGGCCTGCGTCGAATTATAGGGTGTGAGGACTGCGGCCGAAGCGTTGAAGATGCTGTTGACGTCGGTGTCCTGCAGCGGGTTGCTGGAGCTCGTCTGCAGACGCGTCGAAAGGTTTGCGAGGGTCAGCGACAGGTTGGCGAGCTTGCGATCGGCAGTGACGGCGCCTCCGATCTCGACCGAGCCGATATAGGCCGTGAGCATCACGGGCAGCACCATCGCGAACTCGATCGCCGCGGTCCCAGAGGCCCTGCAGGCGAAATCGCCGAGCCTCGCACGCAGACGCAAACCGGTTGCGCGCAGATGCTGCGCCAGAGAGGTCTTGCCTAGAGACGCCTTGACGCATGAAATCCTGGCGAGCGCGATCTTGCCGAGCGACATGAAGTCTCCTCGAACTCAAACTGAAGGTGTTCGATTCATCAGGGTCCGGGCGCGAAGGGCTCGTTCATGAAGGCGACTGTCGACATGATCAGGCGGGCGTTGTTGCTGCCGGCCGTCTTCAGCTGCGAATCCATGTTGCTGCCCATGAAATTCACCGGGAAGGACAAATAGAGCGGCTGGAGCAATGCGGCCCGCACGATCACGATCTGGTTGCGCCCGGGGTTCGAATACATCGGGGCGCCGTTCGCCGTGCCCCAATTGATGGTGTTGCCGGACACGGTCGGCGGGGTGAGCACGGCATTCGCGAAGCTCGACGGCGCGCGGATATCGAACTGCAGCGACCCATTGGTGTAGGCGTTTGTGCAGTTGAACAGCGCGGGGATACGTCCGCACACGCTGGTTGCGAAGGCACTCGCCGTCATGCTCTGGGCCTGGCCGGTCATGATCAGGCGCGCCGCATCCTGCAAGGCGGAATCGAGCACCTGGCCGGTGAACACGACGAGCGCGGTCTGGAAGATCGCGAACAGCAGCGCCAGGAACGGAATGGCCACGAGACCGAACTCGACGGCTACCGACCCCCGCTTATCGGCATGGAAACGCATGGCGCGCGCCACGGCCCGAGCAAGCCACCTCATGAGGGGCGATTTCGGCCCCATGGGGATCGTCATCAGGGAACTCCGCTGCCGCAACGGCTCAGCCAATCCGGCATCTCCTACGGGAGAGCTGTAAACATGCGCTGAATCGCGCAACTCGGATTCACCCCTTCACCATGTCGGGTTGTGCCGCGTGCCGGCGCCGTCTGGCCCTTGCCTCGGTGTTTCGTCGAGCGTGGCGTGCCACCGCTTGAGAGCAGGGATAATGCATTGTTATAAAGTGCTATTTTTTCAAGACGCAGCGGCTCGACGCAAGCCCGGCCGAGCCCTCCCTTGCAACAAATTGCCTGCCGTTCACCACGACCGCAATTGTGCTCGGAAGGCTCGAGGATTGCGCTGCGCCTCGAATGCGCTCAGCGCGCGCGCAGCGAAGCGCCGTGGAAGACGTGCACACGTCCCTGCCCGAGCACGATCGCCTTGAGGCTCGTGCGGTCGAAAATCGACGAGAACGCCGATGCGCGCAGATCGAGCCCGCCCGCATAGGCGCCGAAGGCCGGCAGGACGCAGCGCTGCCCGTCCGTCGCAAAGCAGCGCCGCCGCAGGCCACCGCCGCGCCCGACGATGCGGGCCACGGGATGCAGGTGGCCGGCGATCTCGGCTCCGGCCAGGCATGCGTCCAGTGGCTCGTGCCGCGCCGTGACGCCGGCGACCTCGCACACCTCGGCGTGGATCCCCGGCAGGCCGAGCGGCGCTGCCGGGTCATGGTTGCCTGCGACCCAGACCCAATCGCGCCCGGCCTGCATGGCGAGCAAGGCGGCGCGGCAGTCATCAGCCAGCCGCTGTGCGCCGAGGCCGTCATGGAAGCCGTCGCCGAGCGAGACGACACGGCGCGGATCATAGCGGGCAATCACGGCGGCGAGCGCCGCGAGCGTGGTCGGCGTATCGTAAGGCGGCAGCATCATGCCGCGCCGCGCCAGCGACGAGCCCTTCTCGAGATGAAGGTCGGCAACGATGAGCGCGCGCTCGCCCTCATGCCACAGGGCGCCGGACGCATCGGCCAGGAACACGGCCGCGCCGAGCTCGAGCTCGCAATTGCGCCGGAGCGCCGGAGCGCGCGAAGCCGCCTTGGTGCCCGCGCGAAGCTGCGGGCTCTCATCCATGCTCGCGACGCGCAATCGTCTCGCGGCTGTGCGGCGGATCGGTCGGGATCGCGCCGGAATGTCGAACGCCAATCGCTTCCTCCATCAAGGCGGCCTCAGCCTCCGCCAGGATCTCGTCACGCGCCTCGCCATGCACCGCCTCGCGGCCGATCTCGAGCACGATCGAGACCGCGAGCGGCGAGATGCGGTCGAGGTCCTTATGCCTGATTCGCCCGACGATGCGCGAGAGCATCTCGGCGAGGCGTTTCAGGTCGAGAAGGCCGGTCGCCGCATCCTCGCGCGCCGCCCGCAACAGGATATGGCCGGGCTCGTGGCTGCGCAGCACGTCATAGACGAGGTCGGTCGAGATCGTCACCTGGCGGCCGCTCTTCTGCAGGCCGGGATGGCGCCGCTCGATCAGGCCGGCGATGATGGCGCAGGCGCGGAATGAGCGCTTCATCAGCGCAGTCTCGGCGAGCCACGCCTCGAGATCGTCGCCGAGCATGTCCTGCGCGAAGAGCTCGTCGAGCGACAGGCGCCCCTGCGTGACCGCAAGCCCGATATCGCCGAGCCCCCAGACGCTGATGCCGTAATCGTTGCAGGCGAAGCCGAGCGGGCGCAGGCGGGCACGCTCGAGGCGGCGCGTCAGCAGCATGCCGAGCGTCTGATGCGCGAGGCGCCCTTCGAACGGGTAGGCGACGAGGAAATGGCGGCCGGCGCTCGGGAAGGTCTCGATGAGGAGCCCGTCGCGCGCGGGGAGCAGGGAGCGCTCGGATTGATAGCCGAGCCAGCGCGCCACTTCGACCGGCAGGCGCGACCAGCTCTCAGGTTCGGCTAGCATCGCCCGCACTCTCGCGGCGAGGAAGGTCGAGAGCGGAAACTTGCCGCCGTCATAGGACGGGATCTTGGGATCGGTGCCGGCTCGCGCCCGGGAGGCGATGACCTCCATCTCGGTGATGCCTTCGAAACGCAGAATCTCGCCTGCGAACAGGAAGGTGTCGCCGACCGTCATCTGCTCGGCCCAATATTCCTCGAGTTCACCGAGCACACGCCCGGAGCGGCGCAGCAGCGGGGTCGACGATGCCGCTCCAGGCCGGGTCGGGCGCAGGCGTCCGAGCCGCACCTTGAGCATCGCGGCTTCGACGATGGTCCCGACATTCAGCCGGTATTGCTGGATGACGCTCGCAGTCGCGGCGCGCCAGCGCCCGTCACGCCCCTCACGGATCTTGGCGAAGCGCTCATAGGAGCGCAGCGCATAGCCGCCCGTCGCCACGAATTGCATTACGGCATCGAAGCTCTCGCGCGACAGATGCGCATAAGGCGCGGTCGAGACGATCTCGGCATAGAGCTCATCCGCAAGGAACGGGTCGCCGCAGGCGACGCCGAGCACATGCTGGGCGAGCACGTCGAGGGCGCCGCGGCGCGCATCGGGCGTGTCCTGTGCCGCGGCCTCGACGGCTTCGAGCGCCGCCTCTGCTTCCAACGCCTCGAAACGGTTCGAGGGAACGATCACGGCCTTCGACGGCTCGTCGAGACGGTGATTGGCGCGCCCGATGCGCTGCATCAGGCGGCTTGCGCCCTTCGGCGCCCCGACGTTGATGACGAGATCGACATCCCCCCAGTCGATGCCGAGATCGAGCGTCGAAGTGCAGACCACGGCCTTGAGGCGCCCCTGCGCCATCGCGGCCTCGACCCTCTTGCGCTGCCCCGCATCGAGCGAGCCGTGATGCAGCGCGATGGGGAGCGAATCCTCGTTCATGCGCCACAGCGCCTGGAACAGATATTCGGCCTGCATGCGGGTATTGACGAAGACGAGCGACATCTTGTGCGAGCGGATCGCCGCATAGATCTCGGGTAGGGCGTGGCGGGTGATGTGCCCGGCGAGCGGCAGCGGCGCCTCGGTCTCGAGGATCGAGAGATCGGCGGGGGCTGCCCCACCCGCCGCGACGAGATCGGCGAGACTCTCAGCCGGCGGCTCGCTTCCCGAAGGCCGCGTCGCGCCGAGCCAGAGCCGCAGGGCATCGGGCTCGCGCACCGTCGCGGACAGGCCGACACTCGCGAGGCCAGGCGCGATGCTCTTGAGGCGCGCGAGATCGAGCGCCAGCAGATCGCCGCGCTTCGAGGTGACGAGCGAATGCAGCTCGTCGATGATGACACGCCGCAGCGAGCCGAAGAGCTCGCGCGATTCCTTCGCGGCGAGCAACAGGGCGACCTGCTCGGGCGTCGTGAGCAGGATATCGGGCGGTGCCGTCTTCTGCCGCTGGCGGGCCGAGGCCGAGGTGTCGCCGGTCCTCGTCTCGACACGGATCGGCAGGCCCATCTCGGCGAGCGGTGTCTCGAGATTGCGCTGTACATCGGCGGCGAGCGCCTTCAGGGGCGACACATAGAGCGTATGGAGACGCCGCTTCACGCGCCGGCGTGGTTTCTTGCCGGCGGCCGGCTCAGTGCTCTCCACCGGAGGCTCTGCCCCGACTGGGCTTGCCGCGGCGAGCTCAATCAGCGAGGGCAGGAAACCGGCAAGCGTCTTGCCGGCCCCGGTCGGGGCGATGAGCAGCACCGAGCGCCCCTCTCGCGCCTTGTCGATGAGGCCGAGCTGATGGGCTCGCGGCGCCCAACCGCGCTGCGCGAACCAGCCCGCGAAGGGTTCAGGGAGAGCGCCGGTCATCCGGCCCGCCCAGTGAAGGCTCGGCTGGCGCCTCGCGCCGATCCCACAAGGCGAGGCTTCGGCGCGTTGCGCCTCGTTCGGCGTGAGCTGATCTGCATGCGACTGGTCCGGTCGCGAACGCTATTGCGCGACGGAGACGCGGTCAATTTGGCGGAACTTCTCGTACCCTCCAAAGGCCGACCTCGGCACGGCCGCAGGCCCATGCGACATCGCGAAGAGAAGGGCTATGAGAGCCTGCCATACTAGCGTAGTCTCAGCCGGAGCCGGACCATGCGGTCGGCGCGAGACTTCTGATCGGACCGGTCATGCCCCCGCTCATTTCCGCACAGGACGTCAGCAAGAGCTTTCCGGGTGTCCGCGCGCTGAAGCGCGTCGGCTTCGAGCTCCTGTCGGGCGAGGTGCATGCGCTCGTCGGCGAGAACGGCGCGGGCAAATCGACGCTGATGAAGATCCTCGCCGGCATCTACAGCCGCGACGGCGGCGACATCTTCTACAATGGAGAGCCCGTCAATTTCACGAGCCCGCGCGCCGCGCAGGTCGTTGGGATCGGCATCGTTCATCAGGAGCTGCAGCTGATGAACCATCTGACCGTCGCCCAGAACATCTTCATCGGCCGCGAGCCGCGCGGCCGGTTCGGCCTCCTGCTCGACGAGGACAAGCTCAATCGCCAGGCGCGCGACATCCTCGACCACATGCATCTCCGCCTCGATCCGCGCGCCATCGTCGGCGGGCTCACCGTCGCCAAGCAGCAGATGGTCGAGATCGCGAAGGCCCTCTCCTACAATTCCCGCGTCCTGATCATGGACGAGCCGACGGCCGCGCTGAACAACGCCGAGATCGCCGAATTGTTCAAGATCATCCGCGAGCTCAAGGCACGCGGCGTCGGCATCGTCTACATCTCCCACAAGATGGACGAGCTGAAGGAGATCTCCGATCGCGTCACCGTGCTGCGCGACGGCGAATATGTGGCGACGGTGCCGACTGCGACGACGAGTCTCGACACGATCATCAGCATGATGGTCGGCCGTACCCTGATGGACATGTCGCGACCGGCGCAGCAGAACGCGCGCGACGAAATCGTGCTCGAGGTGCGGAAGCTGAATTGCGGCCCCCTCGTCAAGGATGTGAGCTTCGCGTTGCGGCGCGGCGAGATCCTCGGCTTCGCCGGGCTGATGGGGGCCGGGCGCACCGAGGTCGCGCGCGCAATATTCGGTGCGGACCGCCCGACCTCAGGCGACATCGTCGTGCGTGGCGAGAGCGCCACGATCAAGTCGCCGACCGACGCCGTGGCGCACGGGATCGGCTACCTCTCCGAGGACCGCAAGCGTTTCGGCCTCGCGGTCGGCATGGATGTCGAGTCCAATGTCGTCATGGCGACGCTCGCCAAGCATCTCGCCTTCGGCTTCGCGCTGCGCCGGCGGAGCATGCGCCAGACGGTCGACACCTTCATCAGGCTCCTCAACATCCGCACGCCTTCGGCGACGCAAGAGGTGCGGCTCCTGTCGGGCGGCAACCAGCAGAAGATCGTTGTCGCCAAATGGCTGGCGCGCGATTGCGACATCCTGTTCTTCGACGAGCCGACGCGCGGCATCGATATCGGCGCCAAGGCCGAGATCTATAAGCTTCTGCGCTCGCTCGCCGATCAGGGGAAGGCGATCGTCATGATCTCGTCCGAGCTGCCGGAGATCCTCCTGATGAGCGACCGCATCGCCGTGATGTGCGAAGGCCGGATCACGGGCGAGATCGCGGCTTCGGGCGCGACCCAGGAAGGCATCATGCGGCTCGCGACCCAACGCGAGAGCGCGAAGGCTGCCTAGGAGCCGAAGATCTCGTGGTGGCGACGGATGAGGCCCGAGCGCGGCTCAAAAGAAAAGGATCTTAGGGGATGACGCAGACCAAAACGGCGAGCATCGAGACGGGCAAGGGCGTCGCGACCCTCAAGTCCCAGCTCTTCACCTCGGGCGCACGTCAGAAGCTCTTCGCCTTCGCGAGCCTGATCCTGCTGATGGTGTTCTTCAGCTTCGCCTCGCCCGCCTTCCTGCAGGTCGAGAACATCCTCGGCATCCTGCAATCGACGGCCGTCAACGGCGTGCTCGCCATCGCCTCGACCTTCGTCATCATCACGGCCGGCATCGATCTGTCGGTCGGGACCTTGATGACGCTCTGCGCCGTGATGGCCGGCGTTGCGCTCACCTATTGGCACCTGCCGCTCTGGGTCGGCGTGCTCTTCGCCATCGCGACCGGAGCGGTCAGCGGCTTCCTGTCGGGCAGCTTCGTCGCCAAGCTGAAGCTGCCCCCCTTCATCGCGACGCTCGGCATGATGCTCGTGAACAAGGGACTCGCCCTCGTGGTCGCCGGCGACAAGCCCATCTATTTCGACGAGACCGAGGGGTTCTCGACCATCTCGCAGGGCTCGCTGGTCGGCTATGTGCTGCCGAGCCTGCCGATACCGAACAGCGTGCTGATCCTGTTCCTTCTCGCGATCGCCGCGTCGGTCACCTTGAGCCGCACCGCGCTCGGCCGCTATGCCTTCGCGCTCGGCAGCAACGAGGAGGCGGTCCGGCTCTCGGGTGTCAATGTCGATCGCTGGAAGATCACGATCTACATGGTGGCCGGCGCCATCTGCGGCATTGCGGGCCTTCTGATCGCCTCGCGCCTCAACTCCGCCCAGCCGGCGCTCGGGCAGGGCTACGAGCTCGAGGCGATCGCGGCCGTCGTCATCGGCGGCACCTCGCTGAGCGGCGGCACCGGGACGCTGCTCGGCACCATTATCGGCGCTTTCATCATGAGCGTCCTCACCAACGGCCTGCGCATCCTCTCGGTTGCGCAGGAATGGCAGATCGTCGTCACGGGCGTCATCATCATCCTCGCCGTCTATATCGACATGCTGCGGCGCAAGACCGCCTGAGACCATAGGCAGCATCACGAGCCGCGAAAGGCGCGACGAAGCGATTGCGTATCGGGCGAGATCACTGACATACTAGGCTGGCATGCTAGTTAAGCGAAACAAGCGAAGCAGGGGAAGGAAACCGATGTCGAACAGAATCATGATCAGCGCGCTCCTGGGAGCCGCAGCCCTCGTCGGCCTCGTCAGCGCCTCGCAGGCCGAGGACACCTATATCCCCCTCATCTCCAAGGGCTTCCAGCATCAGTTCTGGCAAGCCGTGAAGCTCGGGGCCGAGACCGAGGCGAAGCAGGAGAAGGTCAAGATCAGCTTCGAAGGGCCTGAGACCGAGGCGATGGTCGACAAGCAGATCGACATGCTCTCGGCCGATCTCGCCAAGCACCCGCAGGCGATCGGCTTCGCGGCGCTCGACAGCCGGGCCGCCATCCCGCTGCTCAAGAAGGCGCAGGGGGAGCACATCCCGGTGATCGCCTTCGACTCGGGCGTCGACAGCGACATCCCGCTCACCACCTGCGCGACCGACAATCTCGCGGCCGCCGCCGTCGCCGCCGACAAGATGGCGGCGCTCATCGGCGATGCGGGCGAGGTCGCCGTCGTGGTGCATGACCAGACGAGCCGCACCGGCATCGACCGCCGCGACGGCTTCCTCAACGAGATGAAGGCGAAGCATCCGAACATCAAGATCGTCAGCGTCCAATATGGCGGCGGCGATCAGCTGAAGTCGACCGAGATCACCAAGGCGATCCTGGGTGCTAACCCGAATCTCAAGGGCATCTTCGGCGCCAATGAAGGCTCGATCATCGGCGTGCTGCACGGCGTGAAGGAGGCGAAGAAAAAGCTCGTGGTCATCGGCTATGATTCGGGCAAGGAGCAGATCGAGGCGATCAAATCCGGTGAAGAGGCGGGCGCCATCACCCAGAACCCGATCGGCATCGGCTCCTGCGTCGTCGCCTCGGCCGTGAAGGCGCTGAAGGGCGAGAAGCTGCCGAAGACGGTCGATACCGGCTTCTACTGGTACGACAAGTCGAATGTCGCCGACCCGAAAGTCGCCGCGGTCCTCTACAACTGAAGTTTCGCGGCGCCCGAATGCGGTCGACGCCTCGGATGTGCTGCGACAGCGCTTAACGGCAAGATCTTAGCCCCGCTTCGGCGGGGTTATTTTTTTCCACATGTCTTGGATCTTCCCTCACCGCCGCCTCGTGAATAATTGCTGGCGCCGCCGAAACACTGTAGCGCTCGCCCAAGGGCGGCCGATTAGCGGGGCAAACGGGGATCTTCACATGAGACGCATATTGCTCGCCGGCGCTGCCTTGGCGTTCATCGCCACGCCGGCGTTTGCCAAGAACTCCGCCATTCCGGCGCAAAATCCGGTCGCGACCGTCGTCCTGCCCGACGATTGGGATGCCGACGAGATCGACAACGGCGTCGAGGTCACGTCGAAGGATGACGAGATCTACATGGCGTTCGAGGTGACCAAGGCCTCGAAGGCGGAAGCCGCCCTCAACGAGGGGCTCGACTATCTGAAGGGCAAGGGCGTGAAGCTCGACGACAGCTCGATGAAGCAGGAAGAGCTGACGATCAACGGCATGAAGGGCATCGCCGTGAACTTCACCGGCAAGGACAACGACGGCGATGCGCGCATCAGCCTGATGCTGCTCGGCGCCTCCAAGGACCGGCTGGTGATGCTCACCTTCTGGGGCACGCCGGACGGCGCCAAGGCCAATGCCGAGACGCTGACCAAGATCACCGACAGCATCAAGCCGGTGAACTGGGGAGGGGCCTGCTCACCTCATGGCATGGATGATGGCGGCGCCAATGCACGCAACTCCAGTGGGGGTCGTCCCGGACGCGACGCAGCACGGAGTGGTGCGTCGCTGATCCGGGACCCATCTCGGGGTGCGAGCGGTGAGGCGATGGGTCCCGTGTCTGCACCACATCACTTCGTGCTGCGGTGCGCACGAGATGACCAAGCCGGATGATCGCGGCTCCTACGCCTTCAACAGCCACTCATGCTCGGCCGCGTTGTGGAAGCGCCAGGTGCGCTTCGGGCCGGCCATGACGTTGAGATAATAGAGGTCATAGCCATGTGTGGCGGCGCAGGGGTGGTAGCCCTTGGGCACGAGCGTCACATCGCCATCCTCGAGCGCCATGGTCTCGTCGAGCGAGCGGTCATCGGTGTAGACGCGCTGGAAGGCGAAGCCCTGGGCCGGCGACAGCCGATGGTAATAGGTCTCTTCCAGTAAGGATTCATGCGGCAGGTTGTCGGTGTCGTGCTTGTGGGGCGGATAGGACGAGGTGTGACCGCCGGGCGTGATGACCTCGACGACGAGAAGCGAATCGGCCTCCGCCGTCTCGGGCAGGATGTTGGTGACGTAACGGGTGTTCGTGCCTTTGCCGCGCACCTCCTGGCCGAGCCCCTCCGGCGAGATGAGGCAGGCTTTACGGGCCCCGGCCCTGCCGGGCGCCGAGCAGACCGCGAGCACCGCCTCCCCGGCAGCGCCCGCCCGCCAGCGCGAGCCCGCCGGCACATAGACCGAATGCGGCTTCCCCTCGAAGGGCGAGCGGCGCTCGCCAATGACGCCGAAATCCTCATTCGCCGCCTCGATGCGGGCCCGTCCCGAGATCAGCACGAGGCAGACCTCGCGATCGGCGGTCTCGGCCGAGACCGCCTGGCCGTCCTT
>Ga0306920_100004630_pt1 | contig 17647 bp, 11 predicted proteins | sample flu12Cox44000170_FD_204666 | JGI IMG/M metagenome (GOLD analysis project Ga0306920, IMG submission 204666) | Lab enrichment of tropical soil microbial communities from Luquillo Experimental Forest, Puerto Rico - flux4day.12C.oxic.44.000.170 (v2)... | ecosystem: Environmental > Terrestrial >... | reverse complement strand
TGACCTTGCGAAGATCGAAGGTCAGTGGCGTTTCACCCGTAATCTCCAGTTTGATATCGGGGTATTGCGACCTAAGCTGACCTTCCATCCAGTCAGCTCTTGCCCTCAGTGTGGGGACGAACGCCTCGACAGTTTCATCGTGCGGGTCCAACCCGACGAGGATCAGGGCCCCGCCATTGTTTGCCGTGAACAGAGGGTCTGGCCAATCCAGACTGGAGACGACCCCCGACACTCCAGGCACACTACGCAATGAATCGGTCAAAAAGCTCAATGCCTCTGCACTTTTTGCTGAATCCGGATCGGGAATACCGCGGATCACCAAAACCAGGCGCTGGGCGTACGGCGACCGGAAACGTTCGGCCAGTTCCAGGTTAACTTTTTCGGATTCTCCGCCCTTGATGTGAGCGGCTGTCTCCAGGCGACGTTCGACTTTGTAGGAAAAGGGAAGCAACGCAAGCGCCATGACAAAGCCCGACATCGCCAACCAGAATCGGAGGCGAGCGGCATCACGGCCAGTCTTCAAGCCTGGCGTTACCATGGAAGATCCTCGTCGTTTCTTGGTCCGTCTGAGAGCAATGAAACGACTTCGCTGATCGGGCACATCCATAATAAAGGATCAAATGGGAGATTCACTGGGGTTCGGCCTTGCGCTTAGTTAACGATAGTTCAAATAGTTACTGCCCATAATCAATGCCGACGACGTTATACACGGGACTTGGCTTTTGGGGAACGGAAAAGTTCCGGTCGAAAATGATTTTCATGGTACCGCGCAGGGGCCTGAGGGTGTATGCTGGCCGCTATTCTTGGGCCAAAAAGAAGATTCCAGTTCACTTTTCGGATGGCTTCCTCACTTGAGCCTGGTCTGGTGACAAATTCGCCGCGTTGAGGGCAGAAGAAAGGATCAAACGGATGACGGTTGGAAGTGCCCAGTTCAATCCAGAAATGTCGAGCAAGCAACGGAAAATTGTCCGGAGGTCGCTGCAATTGGCCGCCATCGGGGTGGTTTTCGTTGCGACGGCGGGGTCGGCGTTCAGCCAACAGCTTGGCACTCCGCAGGCTTCTCAAACCACCTCGATCCCGCACGTCAAGTGCGTCATCGGCCTCGAAAACATTAAGGCCAATAGTAAGGGCACGCTTAGCTTGCTGCCCAACGGGTTGGAATTTGCAACCGGCAAGAACAAGGTCGATATCAGCACCGCCTCCATCCAGGACATTTTTACCGGCCAAGAGAGCAGGCAAGACGTTAGCGGCCCCGCAGGCACCGTGGCCAAAGCAGGCATCCCGTATGGAGGGGGCCGGATTGTAAGTCTTTTCTCGCACAACGTGGAGGTCCTCACAGTGGAATACGTAGACTCGAATGGCGGCTTTCACGGGACCGTCTTCGTGCTTTCACCGGGCAAAGCCACTGTGCTCAAAAATCAGCTCGTTGCGCAGGGCGCGAAGGTCACCAATCACGTGCAACCTCCGCCGCAGGGAGAGAAACCATGAAGCCTATCACCCGAACTGCATTTTTTTCCAATTTCTCCGTCGCTCTGAACGGCATCGTCCTTCTGATGTTCGCTTCTCTTCTGGCGCAGCCCAGCCTACTTGGAAAGCCCGGACCTGCTCCCCAGCAGACGCAGAAGCTGACGGCTTCCGCCATTCAATTGGAACGGTCTGATCCGCCGGAGGACTTGCTGATCCCGGAGGATACCCGCGTCGCGACATACGAAAACGTGATCCTCCAGCTAACCAAGACACAGAAGTTTCAGCATGTCTATCGGAGCGGCGACCGCACCGCTGCTAGTGTGCCCGATCTTGTCATCCTGCGGGTGATCCCTCAGGCTTTCAAGGCCGGCAGCCAAAAACAGCGCGAAGTCACCACTGTCAGTGGAGCCACCTCCATGAAGGTGAAAATTCAATTTGTTTCGAGAGACGGCAAGGTCCTCCGTGAGAAGATTGTCGAGGGCAAGGTGCGCTTCTACGGAGAAAACCTACGCGCTACCTACGACCTCGCCAAGAAGGTCGCCGCTGTAGTCAACGAGACTTTCTAAATCTCCGCCGTAAAGGTGCTCGACCAGCGACAAGAGTCTGTCGGCGCGGTTGGGCCTGGCCGTTTGGACGTTCGCTTCCATGTGGGTACCATGCGGAACTTCTCCCGTAACCGGACAACCGGGACTGAGGCCGACCGAGCGATAACCTCCCTGCGGGTTAGCTGGGTACCTTGAGTCTGACGGCAATTCTGCTCTCGCGTGCGAACAACCGGTTTTCTGAGGAATTAGGTCTGACTACCTGCTGAGCTCGCTCCCGGCCGATGTCCCGCTGATACCACTGCCGAGCCTGTTCGCAATCCTGCGACGTTGACGTGGAGCAACGATTGGCCAAGTCTTTTTGCCATAACCTCTGTGCTAAATGGCGAAATCGCGATCGCGAGCAGAAGAAATAAAAATCCGAATACGTGGCGCAGAAACTGTCTTGTCTGTCGGAAACCCATGGCAAATAAAGATCCCAAGGAAACTGTTACTTACCCCCGTGGCAAGTACGTATCGAAGGGTTAGGCCGCAACCCCAACTGAACAGCTACCGGGACAGTCAACTCCTGTGTCGCGAAACCGGGCGAAACCCATGACCGTTGCAGCACCTGCGTCTGCGACGCGAATCACCGAACGCCGATTCAACCCAGATCGCCTGTTCTACGTCGTCGCTGCAGGCGTGATGCTAATCTTCACGGCCGGGGGATTCCGGAATTTCTATCTGCACGGCAGGGCTCCTTGGGGTGGATGACCACCCAGATTATCCCGCTGATTGTTGCTCACGGGCTCGCCATGTCCGGTTGGGTAATTCTATTTTTGGTTCAAAGCATTCTGATACTGACTGGCCGCCGGCGACTTCATCTGGTGATTGGTCCGCTTGGGGGTGTGCTGGCCGCTGCCATTGTGATTCTGGGAACAACGGTGGCGCCCTTATCTGTTCAGTTCAGCCCGCAAATTTACGCGACGCTAGGCGGGCCGAGACCTTTCTTGGCAACGATGTTCGTGCAGATGCTATCGTTCGGAACACTCGTGGGAATCGGATTGGTGTATCGCCGCCGGCCCGAGATCCATCGTCCGATGATGCTACTGGCCACAATCGTAATCCAATCCGGCTCACTTGGCCGATTCCCGTACATTCAAAACCTCGCGGCGTTTCCGCCCTTGTATGTTTGGGGACCGGTCCTGCTTTTCGGCGGGTTGCTTTTTGTTCTTCAATGGGGAATGAACAGAACCCCGAATCGGTGGTATTTGATGGGCTACGCCGGGATGGCGGTAGCGTCCTTCCTGTCTGTCGCTGTGGGCAGCACCGCGCTCTGGAACCGGATGGTCAGTACTTTCGCACCATGAAGAACTTGGCCCGAGACTACCTGCGAGCTGATTGAAAATCAGCGAACCGCCCCTACCAGATTTCCGTTGAACTCAATGCGATAAAAACATTGGGCGCAGCAAGTACCGCGGCGCGTTGTCCCAAGGGAAGGCTTCCAGCAGGTGGCTTTACGCTGCCCGGCCACCAACAGGCAGCGGCGGAGGCTTCAAATGGCAAACCTAGCAAAATCCTGCAGCGAAGGGAATCTAAGATAAGATGCGGCACTACAATCACTTAGAGGCGGTACGCAGGGCAAAGACAGCGCACCTATCACAAGTGACAGTTGCGCTGCGAGCGCAACCACGAAAAATAATTAACCGACACGTTCATCAGGCACTTGCCTCAACACTTCTTTAGACCGCCTGAGGTAATCGAGCCTTGATCGTAGGGAGGGAATATGCCTGCCATCAGATTCACTTTTGCAAAGACAGCCAGGTTCGCAATCCGTGCTGGACTGTTCGTCAGCCTTATTGGGGTAGGTTCACTCCCGTTCTTCTCGCAAGAAAAAAAAGTGAAGAACGAGACCATCGAAGCTACGGCCATGGGTACCGGCACGCAACTCGGTTCCGTGATTAACGTCAGCCTCGAAATATATCAATACTCCACGCCGGAGGACCGCCAGCTTCTCATTCAGGCGTTCGAGAAGGGACAAAACCAGGGCCTCGTGAATGCGCTAAGCCGGATGAAGGCCGTGGGTCACTGCTCGATCACCGGCACACTTGGGTACGATGTAGCGTTTATCCGCATGATTCCTACGTCGACCGGACGGAAGCTTCTCTTTGTAACCAACCGTTTGCTGCGCTTCGGCGAGGTCTACTACGACACCCAATCAACAGCCTTCAACCTCACTGCAGGTGAGTTTGAACTCAATGACCAGGACAAGAAAAAGAGCGCCGGTGTGTTGTTTCCCTTGGCCCAGCTTGCGATCGACAAGGAGGGCCAGCTCCAGATCGAACTGAATCAGAATCCGTGGAAGTTGGTTGACGTTCTGGATTGGAAGGGCACGCCCGGCGTGAACTAAGCGTCGCGTGGCTCTCGGTTCAGATTCTCAGCAAGGGTGAGGTGTCCGATGAAGGCTCAACGGCTTTTCCCAGTTCTTTTTTGTCTTCTGGCCGTTCCCGTACTGATGACCGGGTTCCTGGACGGGAAGGAAAAAAAGAAGCCCAAAAACGACGTATGTTCCGCATCGACGCCGGGCAGCATCTGCAACGTTGCGAATACATGCGGCTCGGCGGCGTCCGCGTGCGAAGTAGACATCAAACGAGAAGGCGGCGATTCCGCCTCAGCCACGCCCAATATTCCCCATGCTAAGTCCAATGCCCCATTCTGCGTGAAGGCCGGAACCACTATCACGTTCCGGAGCACCTCGAAGGATACAGGGTTCGTCTTGGATTTTGGCACTTCCTCGCCGTTTGACTCTGGCACGGCGATTACGGGAGGCGCGGACCGGCCGGTATCCGTTGTGGCTAAGAAGCCCGGCTGCTACACCTATTCGGTAGGGGCATGCACAGCCGGAACCATCTATGGCATGTGCGGCGACGATGCGGCGCAATTCATCGTCTCCGGCAAGTAGCAATTCTTCGGACGAGTGCATCCTGAAAAAGCTCGATCACGAGAAGGGTGGCTTCGACATCCTCCGGCGCTTCCGCATCACGGCAGTCCAGACGGCGGAATGCCCTAAACCGGCCAGGGCACGCGCAAACACACGTATCAAAGCGTTACACCAAATTGGTGCTCAAGAAGAGCGATTTCAGACTGGAATCGGCAGATAGGATCGGAATGGGGTTCGAGCTTCCGGTCCGCTCAATTGCCCCACGCGCCCCACAGAAGGGGTTCGAAGCCTCGGCCTCTTGGTTGCGAACGAGAGAATAAATCTAATAAGATGCTGTGCTGCAACCACTTAGCCTTTTTCCGACGGCCTTGAAATGGGCAATTTGGGCAACCAATCAGAAAATGCCCAAACGCGCGTCCCTGGTTGCTTAATCGGGCCCTGGCCAGAGATTTCTAAAACGGATGTCGAAATGGACGGTGGCCGTGCGACTAACTTATGGATGGCTCAGGCCGTCCAGGACGCGTAAGGGAGAAAACTGGTGAAATATACCTCCGCACCTGGGGACAAGTGTCGGGAATCGGGCATCGGGGGTTATCTCGAAGCAACTTACAATGTGACCGCTAAAATTGGCAGGAACGCTGCTGCTTTGGCTGAACAGGGGTGAAAGCATGTCGTTCGTCCGCGACCTCAAATTTGCGGTTCAATCGTTAACGCGTACTCCAGGTCTTGCCTGCGCGGTGATCCTCACGCTGGCGCTGGGCATCGGCGCCAATGCGGCGATCTTCACGCTGGTGCGCGGCGTGCTCCTGCGACCGCTGGTAAACCGCGGCGAAGATCGCCTGATTTACATTCGACAGAGCGCCCTTGGCATCGGGGCGGAAAACGACCGTTTTTCAGTGCCCGAAATCCAAGACCTCCGTGCCAGTGTGAAGTCGGTCAGCGAGTTCGGTGACTTTTCGACGATCGGGTTCACGATGATTGGGCTGGGTGAACCGCGTGAAGTCCGCGCCGGCGTTGTGGGTGGCTCCTACTTTGAGGTCATGGGCTTACGCCCCGTGCTCGGCCGGCTGCTGGACAAGCGCGACGATGGACCCAATGCTGCCGGTGCCGCGGTACTTACCTACCGCTTCTGGACCACGGTGCTGCATAGCGATCCCTCGGTGATCGGGAAGCAGGTCCGCATGGATACGCGCACAGCCACCATCGTTGGCGTGCTTGAGCCTTCGGTGCCCTACCCAGCGGACACCGAGCTCATCGCCAACGTGGTGACCAGCCCGCATCACCTCTCTGCGACAATGGTCACAGGCCGCGTTCATCGGATGACGGAATTGTTTGGGCGTCTGGCTCCAGGAGCTTCTCTCGAGCAAGCGCGAGCGGAGCTGCGGTCGGCATACGCTGCGATGAAGAACGAGCACCCCGAAGCCTACCCCGCAGGCGGGCAATTCAGCATTGAAGCCAAGTTGTTGCGCGATGAGATTACATCGGGCGCCCGCACCGTGCTACTGGTGCTGCTGGCCGCCTCCGGGCTGGTGTTTATTATCGCGTGCTGTAACGTGGCGAATCTGATTCTGGCTCGGACGGTGCGCCGCGAAGCGGAATTGGCGGTGCGTACCGCGCTCGGCGCAAGCACGGGTACGTTACGCCGCCTGCTGCTGGCGGAAAGCCTGGCGCTGTGCGGCGCAGGGGCGATTCTTGGGGTGGTCAGCGCAAGTCCGATGGTGAAAATCCTGGCGCGGTACGCTTCGCGGTTCTCGGTGCGTGCCCTCGACTTGAAGATTGACTCGAGCATGCTGTGGCTTGGCGCGAGCTTGGCGATCGTGGCGGCGGTGCTCCTGGCCTTCGTTCCGCGGCTACCCACTGCTAACACCTCACAAGGTTTCGGCCTCAGCAGCGGCGGAGTGCGCATCACCGGTGGCACGAGCCGGCGGCTGCGCATTTTCGCGGTCACACAGATTGCAGCCTCGTTCGTGCTGCTGGCCGGAGCGAGCATGCTGATCAAGACGCTGCTCACGCTGCAAGCCACGCAGACCGGTTTCGACATGCACCGCGTGCTGGCGATGGATATGCCGGTGATGTCGTATGGCAAGACGCCGGATCAGATCATCAATTTCTACCGGGACGCGATACGCCGCATTAAGGAACTGCCGGGAGTGGACGGCGTCGCGGAAGGGACCAGCGTGCCGTGGCGAGATGCGGGCGGCTTCGGTCCCGGATTTGCCTTCACCGGCGAAGGCCACGTGAAAGGCAATCATGAAGAGGATCCTCTGGCGCAGTTCCGCGCGGTTACGCCGGGATTCTTCGCGGCACTCGGCGTGCCCATCGTTGAAGGCCGCGACTTCAACGACGATGACCGGCGCGGCGGCGAGCCTGTGGTGATTATCAGCCTGACCGCGGCGCAACGGATGTTTCCCGGCCAAGATCCCCTCAATCGGCACATTATGTGGACCGACCCGGTGATGGACTTCATCAGCATGAGCAAGGGACCACGCCGAATTGTCGGGGTCGCCGCTGATGTGGATGATGAACATGTTGTCCCGGCCGCGGCACTTACCATCTATCATCCGTTCGGCCAGGTGCCGGATAATCTCTCCGACAACGGCGTGAGCATCTTTGGCGGGAGGCTGTTCGTGCACACGCGCATCAATCCCTATGCGCTGGTTACACCCGTAACGCGCATCGTGCGAGAGATGTCGGTTGATCAACCGGTTGAGCACGCCGCAACGCTCGAAGATATTCGCGCCGAAGTGCTCACTCCCGATAGGCTCAACACAATTGTGTTCGGCGGATTTGCTGCGGTCGCTCTGGCGATCGCCATCGTGGGTGTCGCGGGCGTGCTCGCGTTTTCGGTCAGTGCACGTACTCGCGAGTTCGGCATCCGCCTGGCAATCGGCTCGCAACCTCGGCACCTCTTGACCAGCGTCATTGCCGAAGGAGCCGTAATGGCGGGTGCTGGCGTGATTGCTGGCGCGGCGGCCGGGTTCATGCTAGCACGGTTGGCGGGTAGATTTGTTGAGGAGGTCAAAATGCCGGGCGCCTTGCCGGTGGTCGCTTCCGCGTTCGTGTTGATGGCGGTCGCGGTTGTCGCCTCAGTGTTGCCCGCGGCGCGCGCGGCGCGCGTCGATGTTATGCAAGCGCTGCGCGCGGAGTGAGACGAAGCTCCTCGCGCTTAGCTAGATACTCCGGCGATTCGCTGGTCAAATTGGTTTGCCGAAACGTTCCGTCAACCATTGTGTTTAGGATGGGTGGTTTTCTCCACGTGTCATTCTCTCTCCGGCAGCAAGGAGGCGCAAAGTCAAAGCCTCGCGCGCATCGCTCCCGCAAATCCACCGCAGGTTCGCGGGACGAAGCTTGCAATAAAATGGACCTATTCTTGGGCGCCTGAAAACAATCGACCGCCCTTCATTGAGAATTAACGGTCACGTCTCGCGAAGTCCACTGTAATAAGCAAATCGCAAATGACCTAAAAAGAGAGCTCCACTCCCCACTTTTTTTGCGTTTGTGAAGCCAGCGGTTTTCATGATCTCGAGGATTTTGCTTTCGGAGTTGTCTTTCAGACGGTGGCTTGAGTGAAGCCAGCGGGCCAGGACGCCATGTGCTCCGCCCTCTGAGGATTCAAAATCAAGCAGGTGCAGTGATCCTCTAGGGACGAGGACGCGCTGCACCTCTCGAAGCGTCTTTCCTCTCTGGTCCGTGTGGACATGGTGAAGCATGAACGAGGAGAACACCCGGTCGAACGAAGCGTCGGAATACGGCAGCTCATCGGAAAAGCCTTGATCAAATTGGATGGAAACCCCCGCGTGTGCTGCCTTCTTCTTGGCCCGAGCCAGCGCTTTCGGATCTGGGTCGAGCCCCACAACGGAGACTTCGGGTTGAACGCGCTTGATCAACTCAACTAAAGTACCCGTTCCGCAGCCGATGTCGAGAATGCGATCACTGGGACGAAGATCCGCTTGCTTAAGGAGTGTTCTTCTCGCGGCATCGGCTCCGAGCAGCTTCACAAGCGGATCGTAGAACGGCAAAGCCCAGTCGCGCCCGGCCGCAGGAAGGTAGGTTCTTTGACCTTCTTGCATGGGTTTTTACTCCTTTCAGACAGATCTGTTCCGTACTGAACATACGTCGGCTTACGACCATTAAGATTCGCGTATTCCGCCTAGTGGTACAGAACAATGAGGGCCTGGCTGTTACTGGAAGAAACAATCGCTTGGTTGGCGGTCTGAATCTATGAATCGCACAGGCATGTCGAAGCAATACGGCTGAGATTGATTTAGGTGAAAAACCGGCCGCGCCAAGAGAGTGAAATTAATTGCGGGACTCCTCGGGGCAACGAGGCGCTACCTGCTAAAGTGCACCGCTGCAATCCATTGGTTCTTCGGCACACTCGTTCGACGGCGTAAGCCCTTTGGAATCTGGTGGACGAGAGGGGACTCTCACTTGGATTCTTCGAGGCTTCTTAACTGCCCGACTCGCCTCACCGGCTCACTTCCCCTTCTTTTTCAGGGGCGTTCCCGCTTATCTTCGTAATGGTGCAGTTCAGTGCTACGGCGTATTCCCCTCGGCTTGTCCTCTGAATTTCCCGTGACCCTGTCATCTCTCACGCCCATGGCGGTTTTCGCGCTCACGGGCGATTCTGGCGGGCGATTGCCCCTTCGCGCTATGGTCGCGCCAGGCGAGATGCAAGCGGGCTCTTATGGTTTGAACCCCGCAGGGTCCAGATTCATACTTGTGGCCGCTGGCTCCGCTCACGCCTGCCAGCGCGCTCAATTTCCGCGTTGATCTCTGCTCCGATCAGGCACGCTAATCCTGTTACATAGAGCCAGACCAACAGAATCATGACCGCCCCTAGCGACCCATACGAGATACTGTAACTATCAAAAAAAAGCAGATATATCCGGAATCCGAAGGAGGCCACTAGCCATACAAACCCACCGAATGCCGAACCCGGTGTGAACCAGTGCCAGCGTCGCCGCTCCTTCAGATTAGGACCGAAGTAATAAATCAGCGAGCACGATATGCTAACGAACAGGATAGCAGCCGGCCACTGAATGCCCTTCCAAATAAGGACGACCATCGGATAAGTCGAAGTCCTGTCCCTAACCAGCCGACAAGGCGGCTACCTACCAGCGCCATAAACAAGGCCGTGAAAAGGAGGATCGAAATCAGTAGGCTCAGTCCGAGTGCTATTGCCCAAACTTTGAGCCCGGGTCGTCCCTCGCGGACGTGATGGGCCAAGTTGAGAAAGGAAATCATTGACTTTATGCCACCGGAGATACACCAAAGGGCTGAAACTATGCCAAAGGTCAGTTTTCCGGGGCTAGCGTGTGCCGCCAACTCGGTGGCCACTTTGCTCAAAAGTTGGAACGCAGTCGGTGGAAGAAAAGCTGCGAAATAAGAAAGTAAATCGCTTTGAACTTCGGAACTGTGCGAGGCGAACAGGCCAAACAGCGTCATCATCAAAAGAATCAGCGGAAAAAGAGCGAATAAGAAATAGAATGCTAACTCAGCAGCCCGTCCGAAAACATCATTTGCGACCATCTGCTCGAAAACGGTCCGACCCAGTTGCCCGGGAGTCAGACCTCCCAGCTTCCAAAGAGATTTAGCGCCAGCGGAGGATGAACCTATCATTTATTTGTATTTGCAGCCGGAGGTTCTCTGCAACGACGCGGGTCTGGACCGTGAGCACCAGTGGCCTTGTGACTGATTCATGTTGATTGCAAGCGCCTTGAGTTCACACAGGCTTGGAGGTTCGTCACTCACGTATAAGCCCTTGCAACAGACCTTGCAGGCACGGGAATCGCTCTGATGCGCGCGGAATCAAGTCTTTATGTTGAGCGTCATATTTACGCGGCCCGGCCATTTACTGTTCCTTGGCTGGAATTATGCTTCATTTTCTCTCCGATTCGGAAGCAGGCAGCTCACGGGCGACCGGAATCCGTTGCGGTCCCGTCGCCGAGACCGAGGCTCTTTCCCGTCTCGCTGTTGGCTGTGGTCCGCAAAAATTATATAACGCCCCCATTCAGGGGCGTGCCTTCGGTGAAGGTAGTCCCTCAGCTGTGCGAGCGAACGAGCGAAAATCTAAGATAGACGCGGCAGCACAATCGCTTAGATTTTTCGGGGGCTTCTTAACTGTTCCCCTCGCCCAACCGGTTCACTTCCCCTTCTTTTTCCCGAGCATCTAGGCAGATTTTGTTCCGAAGTTGTTCCGAAGGCGGAAGCTTCTATTCGCTAAGACGGTCTCGTAATCAATAGGTTAGGGATTTCGTGCAGTAATTCTGCGCGCCATCTACTCTGATTCCAACGGATGACATGTCAATCTTATGGCGCAAACGTCAACGGACTAACTCGACAGTCGCGGTTGCCCACTCATTAAGTGCTCGATTGCGACTATATCTGTCCTTTCTCAGCACCTTGCAGCCATGTTGTGATAGCCGGGTTGGCAAGGCGGGTGCATGTCCTGTTCTTTAGGCGTCTTGGCACAGCAAAATTACTCCAATGAATTTGAAAAGATACTTTGTGCCCCACCGCAATCCGAACACGGCGACCTCTTGATTCGACCAAATGCGGATACATTTTTTCTACTTCCTCTCGGTTCCCTTATTGCTTTCGAGCGTGGTTCGTGCACAGGAGAGTCCCTCCAATCCCTTAGAAGAGGCGCAGAAGGCAAAGCCAGCAGAAACCGTACCAACTGCCCAGCAGGTGGCGCTCGCACAAAATCCAGGGCTTCAAGAGGAGCATCCGCGATTGTTTTGGATCATACCGACCTACAGGGTCTCCGATAGCAAAGCGCCACTATCGATGAGCACGCCTGAGAAGTTTCGTCTCTTCGCGAGAAACACTATCGATCCATTTACCATCAGCTATACCGCATTGACTGCGGGCATTAAGCAAGCGGACAACAGGCTGTCCGGATATGGGCAGGGCGCGGCAGGGTACGGCAAGCGACTGGGAGCTGGATTAGCCAATGAGGCGTCAGCAGGCTTTTTCCGAGGCTTTCTGTTTGCTTCTCTTCTTCATCAAGACCCGCGTTATTTTCGCCAGGGTTCCGGTCCTCTTAAGAACCGTCTTGATCACGCAATGATTCGACCCGTCGTGACGCGGAAAGACTCGGGAGGGCGCGCGTTTAACTGGTCGGGCGTGCTGGGCAGTATCGCCGCGAGTAGTCTCTCGAATGCGTATTATCCCGCAACAGATCGCGGGGTCGGGCCGACGTTCAGGCGGGTAGCGACAGGCATCCCGATTAGTGTGATTTACAACTTGATTCACGAGTTCGGACCGGATCTGGAGAGAAAGTTCAGGTGATTACCCGATAGACAGACTACTGTACCCGTAGAATTCGTTCAATGTTCTCCTCAGCGCCGAGGGGGCGGGATTTTACCTGACATGTGCTTGTACCTCTTCGAGTGATGGAGCGACCGGTTAGTCGCCCTGCGTCAGGCTAGTCGGGATTCTCCCTAAACGAAATGGCCTACGCGCACGACAGAACGCTTCAACGGGCCGGTGTTACCGAGCCGTTCGGGTACCACTGGCGGCCTTGGGGGGAAGCATAGGAAGCGCAGCGAGGGCTCTCTCGGCTTTCCGTGTTTTGTTTCTCTACCGGCGTACCTACGGTCCTGCCTCCACGGTGACCCCGAACGGCGCCAGCGCCTCGCGGATCACTTTCTCCTCTCCCACCGCCACCACCGCCGTTCGCGTCGCTGGAAAATATTTCCGCCCTGCCCCATCTACGTCCGCGCTCGTCATCGCTCCCACCCTCTTCCCGTACTCCCCAATTTCCTCGGGCGGCAATCCGAGAATCCACAGTCGCGACAACTCCCCGGCAACCGAAGCCCGCGCTTGCAATCGGATCGCTTCAGTCCCTACCAGGAATCGCTTCGCCTTTGTGAGCTCCTCTTCCGTCGGACTCGTCGTCGCCATCCGGTTCAATTCGTACGTGATTTCGTTGAAGCTCGCCCCGGTTACTTCGTTCCGCACGTCCGCTCGCGTCATCAGCACGCCCGAGCAGCGATACGTGCTCTGCGACGCTCCCGGCGAATACGTGTAGCCCTTGTCTTCTCGTATATTCGACACCAGCCGCGAGCTGAACGTGCTCCCGTAAATCGCGTTCGCGAGCTGGGTCGCGGCGAAATCCGGGTCGCTCCGCAGCGGCCCGATCGTCCCAAGCCGCAGCGTCGTTTGCACCGATCCCGGCCGCTGCACCAGGTACACAACGTGCTTCGGCAGCCTGTCGAATCGTGCCGGCGCTGCGGCGACCGGCCCGGTGCCCGCCTTCCACCCGCCGAATTTCCCTTTCAGCAAGCCAAGCATCTGTTCCGTTTGGAAGTCTCCCACCGCCACCAGCACCGCCTGGTCCGGACGGAACCTTTCCCCATACACTTTCCGCAAGTCCCCTACCGTCGTCGCCTCGATCGACTGCTGCGTCGGCGAAGTCACCGCGTAGGTGTTGTCCCCGAACAGCACCTTGGCCATCGCTCTCCCTGCCAGGAACGATGGCATGGATTCTTCCTCTCGCAAGGTATCCGACAGGTTCCGTCTCGCCAAGCTCACTTCCGCGTCCGGAAACGTCGCATTCTGCAGCACGTCCGCCAGCACCATCAGCGCTGGCTCTACTTTGGACGACAGCAGCGACGTCGAGACCGTCATCGAATCCTTCCCCTTGTCCACAGACAGGTCGCCACCGGCAGCCTGCAGTTGCTCTGCGATCTCTCGCGCCGTCCGCGACTTCGTCCCCTGGTCGATCGTCTTCGACAACAGCTCGGAAATTCCCGGTAGGTCCTTCGGATCTGCCGCCAGCCCTCCGCGCACCGCCACCGCAATAGCAATTTTCGGCAAGCCGGGTGTGGACACCAGCCATACTGTCAGCCCGTTCTCCAGTTTTGCCGTTTCCACTTTCGGCGATCTCAGTGGCACTTCCGGTCCGTACGCCGGCAATTCCTTCGGCAGCGGCTGCTCTTTCTGTGCGCAAACCCCTGCCGAAAACATGCAGACGAATCCTAACGCGACCCAGCTCCTCATTGTCCGCCTCCCTGTTTGCCGCTCGCTTCCGGCGCCCGGTTGATGATCGTTCGATTCGTTTTCACGAGATATTTCGCAGCAAACTTCTGCACTTCCGCCGGGGTGACTTTCGCAAGGTCTTCCGGAATCTGGTATACGCGTTGGTAACTGCCGTCGAACAGCGTCGCGTGCGACAACGCGGACGCGCGATTGATCGGTATCTCCAGCTGGTCGTACCAGTCCGACCTCATCTTCGCCACGATGCGGCTCAATTCCTCCTGGCTCGGACCCTTCTCGGCCAGTTCCTTGACCGTCGCGTCGAACGCCGCTACCACCTGCTCTTCCTTCGCGTTCGGTGGGTAAACGATGAACGTCGTCATCAGCGTCGGCCCGTTATATTCATATGGCGTGCCCAGCGGCCAGTTCACCCCGCCATCCACGGACAGCGCCACCTGCTTCTCTTTCACGAGCGCCTGGTACAGCCGCGACGCTTGTCCGTTGTGCAGGATTTCTCCCGCCACCGCCGCCGGCAGTGCATCGGCCGAATTCCGCTCTGGCATCCGGTACCCGATCGCCAGCGCCGGAACATTCGCCAGTTTGTCGGTCTGTTCCGCGTGCCGCTCCGTCGTTTGCGGCTTTTCCTCCAGGTTCGGCTTCCCCGGCACGTTCCGCGCCGGAATCTTCCCGAAATATTTCTCCACCTTGCCGAACACCTCTTCCGCCTTTATGTCCCCGACAATCGCCAGCACCGCATTATTCGGCGCGTAGTAGTGCTCGTAAAACTGTTTCACGTCTTCGATCTTCGCCGCGTCCAGGTCCTTGAAATCTCCATAAAAGTTGTGCGCGTTCGGGTACGTGTCGAACGCCTTCCCCGGCAGATCGATTCCGAAAAAAAGCCCGTACGGCTGGTTCAGCACGTTCACGCGTACCTCTTCTTCCACAACCTTTCGCTGGTTTTCCAGATTCTTTTCCGAAAAATCCAGCGTCTTCATCCGGTCCTGCTCAATCCACAGCAACTGGTCCAGCGCGGACACCGGCGCCGTCCCGATGTACTCAGTGAAGTCATACCTCGTATCGCCGTTGTTGCTTCCTCCGCCGCCCTCGATCACTCGGTCGAGTACTCCCTTCCGGGCGTTCGGCGTCCCCTCGAACATCATGTGTTCGAACAGGTGTGCAAACCCCGTTCGCCCCTCCGGCTCCAGCCGAAACCCGATCCCGTACGCCACGCAGATCCCTATCGTTGGGGCCGAGTGGTCCTCCGACACCACCACCACCAACCCGTTCCCCAGCTTCTTCATCGCCGTCGGCGCCGACCACTGCTGCCCCTGCGCAGCATTCCCAAACAGCAAACAGACGCAAAAAAGACCAACACGCAATCCTTGTCTCATCAAACTCCACCCCAATCTCAATCCCTGAATCACCACGGAAAGACCGCCCCAGGATGCTAACAAACCCTTTGGCGTACAACAAAGCCTAGGGTCGATCCCGCGGCCTCCTCGTTGCGAACGAGTAAAAATCTGAGATAAGGCACTGTGCGGCAATCACTTAGCCTTTCGAGGGGGGCCTTCCCATTGGAGTACTTGGACTACAGGGCTATTTGCCCGCTCTCTTTGTCTTTCCAGTGCGGCGTTGACATAGTGTTGGCGACACCGGTACTGCTCATCAGGATGGGTTTCTGCTGCTTGACTTCTTTACCCTCTGCCGTCCGATTTTGAGCGTTCAACAGTATAAGTTGCCGCTCTGCCCGATGGGCATCGCCCGTGGATCAGCCGATGGCTCTTTGGCATCTTTCCTCCCTCTTCTGGGCCTACGCGGACGACAGAACGCTTCAACGGGCCGGCGTTACCGAGCCGTTCGGGTACCTGCTCAAGTCAGGATTCCCCGTTGCGGACCGCGGTCGAGATGGCCCGGTACAAGCACGTGGCCGATCCCAAGCTCCGCGAAAGCGACGAACAGAGAAGGGAATCAACATATTTCGAAGCTTCCCTGGCTTCGGACGGGGGTTCAAATTCCCACCGCCCGCTCAGATGACTGGGGTGTTTGCGCAACCCATTGGAGCAACATGAGCGAGAGCGAAAGGTACTCCCACGCATTCCAGGAGCAAAGATCCGGGGCATTCGCGATTGTGGACATCTAATGCCCGTCGCGATGTACCCCAGGTGCCTTTATGACGCTTCATGTAGTTGGAGGTTGGACACAGAGTGAGGATGGGTTCTTGCACGGGTGCGGACGGGATGTAAATTGAAAAGAGCTTCTCTGCCAGGTCCCATACTCATGAAAAGAGTCTATCGGTTCGTACTTCTGGTGCTGGCATGCGCGACGAGCTTCGCCTTTTGGCGAATGCGGCGGACCGTGCCTCTAGAGGATACGGACTCCTTGCTCCTGGGGGAGGTCAGTAATCGAAGCGGCGAGGCAATGTTAGATGAATCATTGCGGGAAGCGTTGCGCATTGCGCTGAGTCAATCACCGCACTTGAACCTGATTAGCGACGAAAAGGTTCGTGATATATCAAGGAAAAGGGGCACGTCCGAGAATCAGGCATTGACTGCGGATTTTGCGAAGCAAATCTGCGCCGAGTTGGATGCAACCGCGTACCTGACGGGAATCGTTGTGTACGCCGACGCGGAGTATACGGTGCAACTAGATGTGAATCGGTGCAAAGGAGGATCGCGAATCGCCGATAGCCGCGGCAGCGCGCCACGAGCGGAGTTATTAATCCACCAGCTTGGGGTGGCAGCGGTACAGCTCCGCGAAGAGTTGGGAGAGGATGCGGGGTCGCTGCAGAAATTCGACACGCCGCTGGAACGGGCGACTTCCCCGATGCCGAGTGCTCTCAAGGCGTATGCCGACGCACGCAAAGTCCTGCGCGAGCAAGGCGACCTCGCTGCAGTGCCGTATTACCGAAAGGCTGTGGAAGCGGATTCGCGGTTCGCGGTGGCACGATCGGGCTTGGCGGTCAGCTTGTACAACCTCAATCAACTGGACGAAGCGGCGGAAAGCATTCGCCAGGCGTTCGAAGCGGCCGACCGGCAAACTGCTCGGGAACGGCTGAATATTTCGACGCTGTATTACGACATGGCCCAAGGCGACGTGGAGAAGGCCATCGAGGGTTACCAGGAGTACATCCGGATTTATCCCCGCGATGATGTGGCGCTGGGAAATTTGTCGAGCGAATATTTCGTCATTGGCGAGTACGAACAAGCAGCGAAGTATTCAGCAGCGGCGCTGAAAATCAATCCCGACGCGGCGGCTTGGTATGAGAATTACTCGACGGCGCTGCTGGCGCTGGATCACCCGGAAGAGGCCGAGCGCGTGCTGAAAGAGGCGTTCGCACGAAAGTTGGACGACGCATCGCTGCACGCAAACATCTATAGCATCGCATTTCTGCGAACAGATCAGGCAGGAATGCGGCAGCAGCTGGATTGGGCGGAAGGCAAACCGGGCGGAGACAGCCTGGTAGCGGCACAGTCGGATACGGAAGCCTATTTCGGGCATCTGCAAAACGCACGTCAGCTCACCCGCAAGGCCATCTACATGGCGAAGAGCGCAGAGTTGCCGGAATCGGCGGCGACGTGGTCTGCAGAGGCCGCTATGCGTGAAGCGGTTCTGGGTTATCCCAAGGAAGCGCGGGAATTGGTGCACGAGGCGCTGCAGTTCGCTCCGCACAGCAAGGATGTGCGCGCACTTGCGGCGGTGGTCTACGCGCGGATTGGGGACGAGCAGGACGCAC
>Ga0306920_100004629_pt1 | contig 17650 bp, 13 predicted proteins | sample flu12Cox44000170_FD_204666 | JGI IMG/M metagenome (GOLD analysis project Ga0306920, IMG submission 204666) | Lab enrichment of tropical soil microbial communities from Luquillo Experimental Forest, Puerto Rico - flux4day.12C.oxic.44.000.170 (v2)... | ecosystem: Environmental > Terrestrial >... | reverse complement strand
GGATTGTGCCAAGGCAATACTGTTACCGCCGTGCCCAATCGCAGCCGGCTCGTGCGGGCACCAAGCCAGGTCAACAGGTTGAGCGTGGCCGATACCTGACCAAAGCCGGTAAAATGGTGCTCGACGACGAAGGTGCTGTGGAAGCCGAGCGCCTCGGCCTCGACGTTGTAGTCGATAAAATCCCGGAACCCTTCGCTGCTGTCGAACTCGGGGCTCCCGCGTCGTGCCGCAGCGCTACCGAAGAGGCCGAATTTCATGATCCACCCCTTTATTGTTGTACCGCTTCTTCTCAAAACCGCCGCCGGTTGGCGGGCTCCATAACCCGCGCAGCACTACTTGACCGGGCGAGAAGGCCGTTGCCACCCAAGCCACGCGCACATCGCTTCTCCCATTACCAGTTCCATGTCGCGTCCCTTGAGCCAGGGCAGTTCCTCCGTGAACATGGTCACGCACTGACTGTAAGAACACGGCATGCGGGTGATATCGGTGCCCCAGAAGCAACGCCGTGGACCGAAGGCGTCGAATATCTGCTCGAGATAGATGTGAATGTTGCGATAAGGATAAGGCAGGCTCGAATAGCTCGGCGCCCCGGAAAGTTTGACTGCGACATTGGGATGCTTGGCGAGTGCCAGCAGGTCGCCGAGATCAGCAAAAGCAGCGGCATCCTTGATGCCCCCAGCTCCACCGCCGCGGCCACAGTGGTCGATGTGGAGCTTCAGCCCGGGATGACGGGCGGCAATCGCGCCAACCTCGGCCGTATGGCCGCCAGCCAACAAGCCGACCACCAGTCCTTCCCGCTCACTGGCAGCCCAGAACCAGTCGAGCGAGCCGTCAGACCACCAAGTCTTCTGATGCGGCTGATTGAACGTGAAACGGAAACCGAGCATACCCGGTCGTTGCCGCCAGTTCTTGACGATATCTAGTCGATCTTTGGCCTGCAAATCGAAGTGCCCGAGAATGCAAAACTTGTCCGGATGCTGGCGCACTGCATCGACCGCTTGCACGTTGACGCTCTCGCCCAGCGTACTCGGCGGATGAAGCACTGCCGCATCGACCCCGGCTGCCGCCATCTCCTGCATGGCGTCGTGCACAGCATAGGTGGGGACCTGCCGGTGGTGCGGCGACATCTTGGCATTTTCCCAAAGGTGGATCTGAGAGTCGACGATCATCATTGCCTACCTCCGTGTTGCTGCCAGCGGAGCTCGTCGCGGCCCGTGATTTCCGCCGAACTCGACCGCTTGCGGTAGCCGTTCCAGCCAGATGTTGCGTCGACACGAGACGGTGACATCGAACCCAGCCAGCTGATGTTCAATCTGCCCGCACGAACTTGTCGACGCTGCGGTCAACGGTCAGTCCCGCATAAATGTCGCCGCGCGAATCGACACCGACGCCGTGCACGTGACGGCTTTCTAGGCGCGTCAGCACCGAACCTTTCGCATCCCGCAAGCAGATGTACGCAGGCTTGTCGCCATCCTCCTGCTCGGCGATGTAGAACGTGCCGTCCTTGGCCCGCGTGATGTCATTGGGTCCACCCATGCCGGTCCACATGCCGAGGTAATCACCCCCAGGCGAGAAGATCTGAATGCGCTTGTTCGAGCGATCGGCCACGTAAAGCTTGCCGTCAGCATCGAATGCGATGCTGTGCGGGAGGTGGAATTCGCCAGGGCCCTTGCCGGGCGTACCCCACGATTGGACCAGCTTGCCCTCCCGCGTGAAACGGTGCACGCGGGAATTACGATAGCCGTCCGTCACGTAAATGTCGCCGTTGGGGTGCGCCATCATCTCCGTCGGATGATTGAAAGGCCCCGCCGCGCGCTGCGCCAGCCAGGGGGCGCCCACGCAGCCCGTATCGGAATGGGCGCCCGGAGTCCCGAGCGTCAGCAAGGTCTTGCCATCGAGCGTGAACGACTTCGCGATCGAATCGGAGCGATCCGTCGTGTAGACGATATCCCCGACGATCTTCAGGCCGTGCGGGTCCTTGACCGCGCCGCTGCCCCAGGCGCCGAGGTATTTCCCTTCGCAATCGAAGACGACCACGGGCGGATCCTTGCGTTGGAAGACATAGACGCGGTCATGCGAGTCCGCCGCCACCCGGCTAACCAACCCGAACCCCTCACCGTTCGGCATTTTGAGGAAGTCGCGGATCAACTCATAGGTATGTCCGCCCGAGCCAACTCGTGCCATCGCGGTCTTCCTTTCCAGAAAAATGGATCGGGTATGGCCTTCGCCTCTCTGCGAGCCAGTCTTTGCCAAGCTATCATGCGGGTGCAGTTCGCGTGATAGCAAGTGTCGCAACGTGCAAAGTCGAACAACTCATGGCCGTCTGCACTTGCATGCTGGGCAGGCGCGGGTTTGCCTGCACGACGGTGCCGCGGCGCTGATGCGCGCCGCTTCCGGAAAGTTCGCCGCGGTTCTTGTTCGCCTCCCGCCAGGCCCAACTTTTGACCTTCATCCACCCGCTTTTCGTCCCGGAGATGTAGGGTGCCGCTCGGCGTTTTCGACACCTCTCCCTTGAACCCGATCTTGTCGGCCGAGCAAGGCGTCGAGCTCGGCCGCCTCCGGCACGGGCCCGGGTCGGCTCGTCCACCTCGATCTGATGGCACCCGATGGCCCATGCACTTGCAGGTAAAGGTCGTATGCGGTCAGATCGTTTGTCGGCCGACGAAGTGAGCGGCGTAACCTGGTAGCGAATCGCCGCAAGAGCGGCACGGCCGCGCTTCCTTTCAACCTGGGTCTGTCCCAACAGAGCAAGTATACTGTGAGGGAATGACAGCGGAACCCGCACAGACCGGAGCAAAGAGAGGCATGCCCGGTCTTTCACCGCCGCCACTCCCTCCGACAATAACAGAATTGGTCACCATGAACCTCGCCTTGATCTAGGTTAAGCCGGTGATCCTCCTCTCATGCCAACGGTACGTCGCGCCCAATGATATTCGATTGCAGATTTGGCTTCGGAAGCCCCACGTGATAGGCGAGCTGATTGACTGATGATCCATCAGGGACTTTGGCGCACCCCTTGCGCATGAAGACCATTGACGACGCCCAGCGTACCGATTGGATGCCACCCACCCAACCCAACCGACATGAAGCCGTCCACTTTTCAAGGTGAAGCTGCCCACGCCTCGGGCACGACTTCGTCATCAAGGCCGATGACTTGCTCAAGGCAACGCCGATAATCACTGTCAGCTCGTTTGCGATGAAGGGGAACGAGGAGAAGTTGCGTGCCTCTGGCTGCGACGACTACCTAACCAAACCTTACAGCCCCGCGGATTTGCTCTGCCTTGTACGGCGTTATTTGGAGGAGACGGCGGCATATATCTGCATTGTGGGTCCGGTTTCGGGGCGAAATGTGGGATCAACAGCAGGCATTCGCGGCGAGCTCACGTCCGTTGTACCCCAACCACGCGTGCTGCGCTCATCCCTCACCGCAGGCAGATACTCAATCATTTCAAAGGGGCGAGACGATGCGTTGTTTGCGGCCGCGGCGAGCCTGCGCCGCGCCCTGCCGCAGACGATGAGTTTTACTCAACCACATGGCGGCACCCGCGCGGCGAGGTCACGCTCGGAGACGACGCTGCGTAGATCGAGCTCTTCTGTGAGGATGAAATAGTCCGTCGCGTGGGTGCGCAGAAAGGTCGTCGTCAACAGCCTACCCTCGCCCAGGGGTTTTCGATGGCATGCATCCACTCCGGTCGCAATCGAAACGCCCGACCCTCCGCCCGCCTCGGCGATGAACCGTTTCAAACGTTCGACATCGGGCGCAGACAACCGGTAGACCCAGATCCGGAAGCCGGCTCGCATGTGGGCCGATAGCCGCGCCAGCTCTCCGGGTTCGATGGCCGGTTCCAGAACGATGTCTGCCGATCTTCTCGCGGCAGGCGACGAGCCCGAAACGTCGAGTCTGACCTTGACCCCGTCGCGGCGCGGTTCGAGCGCCTCGGGCAGCCGCGCCGCGACACGCAGCTCCGATGGCACGATCTCCGCCAGCTTGAGCGACGCTAGTCGCACCATGGTGGACACGGGCACGTGACTCATGACCGCTAGGCTCGTGCAACCGCCGAGCAGCGTGGACATAAAAGCAATGGAGGCGACGCCTGGCGTCGACTGCTTGTCCCGCATGATCTCCCTTTACATCTAAAAATGATTGTTCTACGATAATTTTTATATCCGCAACACTGGAGAACGTCAATGAGCAACGAGTCTTCCGTGGACCCGCGGTCCGACCTGAGGGTGCTACATCGTCGTGTGGCATTGCTCTGTCACGCCATCCGCTGGAGCGCGGTTGCGTGGGGAGTGTGGGCGACGGCTGCAGTGTTCATGCTGTTTGCGAGCCCTGATCGCGTCGCCGAGCACTATGGCCGCGCTCTCAAGGTCGACCTCGGCCATTTGCCGGCGTCAGGCTACTCGATGGTGCTGACGATCATTGTCCTCGACCTCGCGCTCGCATGGCTCGTCGTCGCATTCGTCTGGCGCCTCTTCGGCCGCTACCTCAGGGGCGACATCTTTAGCCATGCGGCGGTCGCCGAGATGTGGCGCGCCGGCTGGGCCGGCGTTGCCGCGGTGGCGGCCGACCTCATCGCGCGTCCCTTGCTCGCCTACGCGCTGACGCTGCATCTGGACGAAAGCCAACGCCACCACTTCTGGACCACTCCGAACGATCTCCTGCACCTTCTGATGGCGCTGTTCATCGTGGCGCTTGCGCACATTTTCAGGGCCGGCGTCGAAATCGCCGATGACAACCGCCAGATCGTGTGAGGCGGCATGGGCATGGCCATCATCGTCAACCTCGATGTAATGCTTGCGAAGCGCAAGATGCGGTCGAAGGATCTCGCCGAGCGCATCGGCATCACCGAACAGAACGTGTCTCTGCTGAAATCAGGCAAGGTGAAGGGCGTGCGCTTCGAAACGCTCGACAAGATCTGCGAAGTTCTGGAGTGCCAGCCCGGTGATATCCTCGAGTACCGCGTGGGGGACGAGCGCCAGAACTCTGCCCGGCGCCGCGAACCCAGTTGAATGCCTTGTACCGCTGGCAGATCAGAGATACGTGCCTTCTTCTACTCTGTGTTCCTTCGGGCCAGTTGAACAGCGATCGGCATTACTCACCCATTGATGGTTCCAAGGAACCAGAGAGTTCAAGACAGTCCACGAATTTGCTTCGCTACTTCAATCACATAATGGTTCGCACATCTATTCAGTCCGGAGCGCCACGTTTAATGGCCATGGCACCTCGGTCAGTTTGGTATAGAGCGGGCTAAATAGGCGCCACGACGATCCCGCAAAGATCGGGTCGCTGGAATTTATCTGCGGAAGCGGCCACTCATCGGAACCTACGGAGGGGTTCTCATCTGTCGAGTTTTCCCCGCTCCACAAGAGGGTGGCTATCCTACCGCCGTAGCGCCGTCGGCCTCCTTACCCAACTGCCGACACAGGAAACGGCATCCTGGCAGCGAGCGGCCGGGCGGATTGGGCGGGGCCACCCCACCCCCGTGCCGCCGGCGGCTTCCTTGCCCCGCCCGTCAAGCCAGAAGCCACGCGCCGTTGCATGAACCACCGCTTGATCATCGCGATAGTCGCCCAGCAGACCGCTACAACGACGGCGACACACCCGAGTATCGTAATCCACGGCATCGCATCAGGCATGCCAATGCTCCGGCGACCTAGTTGCCACGAATTCGATTTCGGGCGCGGCACCTCTCTGGTTAGTCGAGATGGATGATTGTCTCGACGGCTTCATCATCTGCAGTCCCAGTGAGCCTCAGCTCTGCCGCGCTACCCGCGAAGTCGGGTGGGCAAAGCGTCGCAGCCCTTCCGGTAATGCAACTGCAACGTGCAAAACATCAACGCATTTCCATGCGAGGCGCTAGGGGGGCGGGCCTTCGACCTGCTCGACGAGCACTATGCCAAGGGGGACATCAATCGAGAGGAATATCAACAGCGCAAGCAGGACGTTCTCGGAAGATGAAACTTTGTTTCTCGATGTGACGGAAGGCAAGCCAGAAGTGATACTACCGCCTGCTCCATCGCCCATGCGTGGTACATCCGATGACGAGCAATATCGCGAGCGCACCTGATCGCCTTTCGCTCATCCGGCAAGCATTTCGCCTGGAGTACCTCACACTCGCGTGGATGACCATTGAATCTACGGTGTCGATCGGGTCTGGTATCGCCGCCAATAGTCTGGTCCTCGTCGCGTTCGGCCTCGATAGCCTGATCGAGGCTGCATCTGCCGCCGTTCTTCTTTGGCGCCTTACCGTCGAGTTGCGTCAAAGTCAGGTGCTCGCAGAGCGCGCAGAGAAAACGGCGTCTCGGATCGGGGGCGCCTTGCTCTTTGCATTGGCAGCCTATGTCGTCACCGCTGCGGGCTGGCGGCTCTGGATACAGCAAAGAGCAGACTTCTCTCTACCGGGACTCGTTGTGAGCCTTCTAGCCATCCCTATCATGTACGTGCTGTCGAGGAGGAAGTTAGAAGTTGCGCATCATCTAGGCAGCCGCGCACTTCGGGCGGACGCCGTTGAGAGCATTACATGCGGTTGGCTTGCGTTCGTCGTTGACCCTGTGGCTCACCACCTTGCTGGTGCTGGTGCTTAAGATCGGCCCGGCGGAAGCCTCGTTCCTGGTGATCTGGTTCGGGGTGGCCGGGATTGCCGGAGGCTTCTTCTGCGCGTGGATCTCGGACGCGATGGGTCGCCGGCACTCGGTCGTATTGGCCTGCCTGGTGGCCGCGGCGGCGACCTCGCTTAGCGGCTATTTCAGCACCGCTTATATCGGCCCGGTCTCGGTGTTCTACCTGATGGTCCTGGTGCACGGATTTTTCGGCAGCGGCAACTACGCCATCGTCGGGCCGTACATGGCCGAGGTGTGGCCGGCGAAGCTGCGCACCAGCGGCATGGGGGTCGGCTACGGCGTCGGCAATCTCGGCAAGTTCATCGGCCCCGCCGGGCTCGCGCTGATCGCCGGCTCGTCCAATTACGTCAGCCCGCAAGCGACCCTGGAGGCGCTGGTTCCCGGCATGAACTACTTTGCGTTCTGGTATGTGCTCGGCGCGGCGGCGATCTGGTTCATCGGGTTCGAACCCCGCGGCCGCACCATCGACGACATCGACCGCGAGCTGACCCGCCCGGTGCGCACGTAGCCGCGCGGCAATTCAGGCTTGAGAAATCGCCGCGCCGGTCTGATGGATCTCCGGGCTGCCCGGTTGCAGCGAGGGGTGCGACCGAGATCACTGTCTCAAGCTCGGCGTGCTTAATCTTTGCCTCCTTGCGCAGGTAATCGACAAAGGCTTGTAGCGGCGCGCGCATGTGTCGGCGGCTCGGGTAGTGGCTTGGCTACCCGATCGAACCCTTCTCGTTGGCCTCGTGGTGACTCCGACATTCCTCGCTCGCGCCGACGAGGTGATCGAATGGCGAACCGATCCTCTTGGACTGCGTCGCTTTCAGAGCGGGAGATCCGCGCTGCCGCGGCAATCGGGTCCGATATGCGAACGGTAACCTGACGCGGCCGGGGGCTTCTGGGGGGTTGGCGGCGACAGCTGAAATTGCCGATCGCGGTGGATTGGGATCAGCGACCTGATCACCGAACCCGAAGGGCCCTCCTTCATCTCCGGTACAGTTGCGCAGCGCCGTTTTGGATCGGCGATGCTCGTGGCACAAGATCCAAGGCTGACCTTCGCGTCTCCTCTCCCGTCTCCCGTCAGTTGATCCGCTGACCCATGATTTGCCAAGGTCCAGGATTGAGCACAAGTCGCATCGTCGGGCCGGCTGCGTCGCGCACAAAGGCCATGCGCGTATGGTCGCTGCGGTCGACAAAGAACTCATTGCTCGACATAGGGACGACGGTGATGGGTGCACCCTTCTCAAAATCCAGGACCGGCAGCGGTCCGCTCCCCTCGATCTGTAGCTGACCGTCCTTGTGACGGCGACCTGAAGATCGGCGCCGGTCCCCGCTACTCGGATCAAAGCGCGGACAATGGACACCTCGATGGGATTATCCTGCCCTTTGCGCACGATCTTGAGGCGGACCGCGGTGTTGACCGGGCCGCGCAGCTTCTCGACCGCCTGGTTGACGCTGAGCCCTTGGAGCGCCTCGCCGTCGAGGTGCGTGATAATGTCGTTGGCCATGATGCCGGCCCTGGCCGCGGGCGCGTTCGCGACCGGAGACACCACTTTGACGCGGCCGTCCTCCACGGTGAGATCGATACCAACGCCACCGAATCCGTGGACTCCGCCGCGTGCCTCCCCGTCCTGCTGGTCGCGTGAGCTGATAGAGGGGAACCTGTACGTGCCCGCGTAGGCCGCGAGCGTCGCCGCGTCGATCGTCACCGGTGCCGCGGCTGAAGTCGGGACGTCTTGGTCGGGAACGCGGAAAGCTCCATACGTGAGATCACGAAACGCGCGGGAGAACAAACCACCACCGCCCGGCGCGCCCTGGATCAGCTGCACGGCGACCAGCTGCTCGGCCGGGTCAACCCAGAAATAGGTGCCCCAGATACCGCTCCAGGAGAAGCTGCCGACCGACCCAGGCACTACGCCATCCGGCATCGCTGCGGATCGCGAAGCCAAGCCCCCAGGTCGCGCCCTCCTGCGGCCCAGCGAAACTGCTCTCGACCCCTGCGAAGCGAATGTCTGCAGGCAGCGCGTTCGAGGTCATCCGCTGGACGGTTGCGGGCTTAAGGATACGAACCCCGTCAAGCTCCCCGCCGTTGAGCAGCATTTGGCAGAACCGTAGATAATCGGCAGCCGTCGACACCAGGCCACCGCCGCCCGCGAACAGTGTGGTCGGTTTGGTGACGTCCCACACCGGCGGCCGGCCGCCGGTAGACGGATCAATGAGGCGGGAGAGATTGGCTTCGGGCACATGAAAGCCGGTGTCGACCATGCCTAGTGGTTTGAACAGACGGATCTCCAGGAAACGGTCGAACGGTTTGCCGGAGGCAACCTCGATGACACGCGCGAGCACATCGATGGCGTGGCTGTATTCCCAGACCTCGCCGGGTTGGTGAGCAAGTGGGAGCTTGGCCAGGGCGGAGACGAAGTCGGCAAGCGTTTTGTCCCGCCAAACGCCGGTATAGCCATAGAGGCCGTTGTACAGTCGATGCACTTCTGTGTATCCGCCACCATAGACCAGTCCGGCGGTGTGGCGCAGCAGATCCTCGACCGTCATGGGGTGCTTCTGCGGCTCGCGTGCGAACTCGCTCTTGCCGGTCACCGGGTCCTGCGTCTCGGCGGCGACCATCATGTCCTTGAGCTCGGGAAGATATTGGTGGACCGGCGCCGCGATGTCGAGCTTGCCGTCTTCGACGAGCATCATGGCGGCAACGCTCGTGACCGGCTTGGTCATCGAGGCGATCCAGAAGATCGCATCAGGCTGCAGCGGGATGTTCTTGGCGCTGTCGCGAAAGCCGACGGCCCGCAGATACGCGATCTTGCCGTAACGGGCGATGGCCGCAACGGCGCCAGAGAAGGCACCTGCATCGACCTGCGACTGCTGCCAGGCTGCAATCCGCGCCAAGCGAGATGAAGAGAAGCCGAGTGCTTGCGGATCGCTAACCGGTGCGGGGTCGTATGCGCGGGCAGCGGTTGCCAGGCAAAGCGTCAAGACTGTTGCGAGAGGGCTGTGCAGCTGCTTCATCGAGGCGTCCCTTTCTGTCGGCGGGCGCAAGGCCAGCCGACCTATTGCGGTGTATCCCAAGCGGCAGAACGACAGCGAGTGGTCCGCTGATGGCAGTGCGCCAGGGGAAGTAATCGACATTTGACCCGTTCCATCCGCCGGGATAGGGCACGGTACGTCGGAAAGGCGCTCGTGGTTTTCACTATTCCTGGTGCGCTAGCGCGCCGGCAACGGCGAGAAGTTCCTCCTTTCCACATCAAGCTTGCAAAAGGCGTTGATGAGATACTTTACGCGATCTTCTTCGGTCGCGATGCGATAACGACCTCTCGGCTGCAGCATAGCCTTCTGGGCGTCTGCCGTTTTGAGTACGAGATTTGGGGAAAGCCAGAGCGCCGGAACTGCAAAGTATTCTGCGATCCGGGTCAGCAGCAGCTCGGGAGGCAGCTTCGCATTTGTTTCATAGGCACGGTATTGATTCGCCCCGATTCCAAGCACTCGCGCAACGCTCATTGTGCTTAGCCCCAGATGCGTGCGGCGCGCCCGAAGCTGGTTACTGATCTGCGCCGGAAATGCAGCACCTCGCTCCAATTGAGCGGAGCGTGCAAAGCGTCCTCTCATGCCACCTCCTCCCACGGTGCAACCAGCACATAAGCGGCCGGGTATGAAAGCGCAGAGAACGGCAGAAGTTCGTCCGTCACCGCATTACATATGACTTTTGAACAACTACGGGCTTCGATGGCAAAACGATGCTTCACAAGAGTGTCGCTTTGCTAAGTGAAGATGAGGCCTCGTCGCTGGGTGGCCTCACGAAAACTCTGATCTTAGCTATCTTGAGCTATTGGTTGATCCGCAAGCCGGTTCTGGTTCCCGGAAGGCTGGGGCTGGCGCAATGCCAGCCCATCCTTTGCGCGGCGATGAATGACCGCAGGTTCTAGTCGGACTCCCAAATTTTCTTCGGGTCAAAACCCTTGCTGCTGGCGGGCGGCGGGTTTGCGCTTTCGCTCGATGATGAGGGAAGTTTCCTCGGACGCCTCCTCTGCTTTGCCGTTCGCTGGCTGGGCGATTGTGCTTGCGCGAGAACGACCAAACGTTGCTCGGGGGACGTGAGTCCAGTTGTGATGGTAGGAGCAAATGCAGTGGCGCTTCCGCAACGCGCGCATAGAATTACGGGGGCAACGGCGCTCGATCGCATGGCGACTCCTCGCTTATTTGTTGTGTGGCTCTTCCAGGATGCTGAGAGGGCTTTGCTGACAGAATCCTGATGCGCGGCGCGAAATTTTGAGCATGGCAGACATTCGTCAGCCGCAAACGACCTACCGCTGCGCTCCAGATTGCGCGGTTGCGAGTGGGATCTTGTTGTAATTCGCAGTCCAAGTATCCGACACTTTACTCGGAGAGACGATCGTGGTCTGGTTCAAGCCCTTCGGCCGCGTCTTTCGTCCGGTCTCGATCGCCGGGTGGGTACGCAGTTTGCTCGCGCTCGGATTCTGCCTCGACGTTTTTTTGGTTGTTGATGCCAAGTCGCATTCTGTTTCGGACACTTTTTATGGCGTCTTCCCATTCTGGGTTCCGACGTTTCTCGGTTGGATCTGGGTCGCCGAGCGGACAAGTGAGCGAGGGGTCAACCCCACAAACTGAGACATGTTAAGGAAAGAGTTCGCATAAGGTTTGCGGAGCTACAAGCTAAGGTTGAGGGCAAGGGTTCGTCGACGGGTGACGACGAGCAGCCGCAACTGCAGGCAAGGGCCCATCAGATAAGCGCCGTTGAATGGCGTTCGCGTTCTCAAGCGTCAGATGTACTTTCCTTCTCTCGCGAGCTGGTCCCGCAGGCGTATCGCATGCAGTTCGGCGAACACCAACGGCGCCAAGCGAGAATTTCGACGCCGGTACACGTGCAATCAAGGAAGCAGGTACGGCGCGAACGTCAACCAACCGGCCCAACCCAGTAAAGCGCCGATTGTGAGGAGAGCGCCAACTCGAATGCGACGTCCTGCTGGCATGCAATAGATGATGAACAGCATCAATGGGATCGCCAAAACGAGCTCTATAAGAATGATGTCCCGCGCGGACATGCCGAGAGATTGCGCGATCACCGCTTCATCCGTTTCAGCAAGCTCTCCCGAAACGCCGAGTTGGGAGAGGTCGAGGCCGAGTAATCCGTGTAAAAACTGGAGGGGTCTCGCAACCCAAATGGCGAGGACGAGGGCTAAGGGTGAAAAGCGGCGCGCGAGGAAAATGAGCGCGACGATGCCAACCAGCCAGTCCACGGCCGGGCCGGCGGCAGTGAAAAGGAGGTGCTGACGCGGCCCCCAATGCGAAGAGCCCTCCAATCCGACGCGGTTGAAATGCATCGTTGGATGCGCGCCGAAGGCGTGCGCGACGAGGTAGTGGGCTCCTTCGTGGGTGAGATATTCGACGGGTCCTGTCAGTAGCGAGAAGACGAGCAATACGAGCATTGCGGAATCGAGGCTCTATCAGCGGGAACAGGAACGGGCCGAGGAGATTGTAGAGCCGTGGGTCGCTCAGAATGAAGGTGCAAGATGGACACAGTCGCCGAGATCACCAAATACCTGCCTATCTCATCGGTGCGATGATCGTGCTTGACGAGCAGGAACGCGCTGACTGAACGATGTTACCCCGTCACACGTTTGCGAGTCGCGCGCGTTAGGGCGGACCTTCTCCTTGGCAGCGTGGTGCCGACCGCGCACTGGATGAAACGATTGGCCAGAGATCGACCTACGCATGCCGTAGATCTGCTGCCATAGCGCGCGCTGAACGCCGGGTGATCTCGATGCGGGTCACGGCTTCCGCCCTTCGGTCTGATCGATGACTGGACGATCACCGTAGGCGGCGGACCACGCATCTGCCGCTCGGCGGGCACGTTTGACATCATCGTATGTGAATTTGCGCGTAGTGACGCCCTGGTCATCAATGATCCTGACCTCGAACTTGCGGTCCGTGCTGGCGATCACGATTTTCATGCTTATAACGCAGCGACTTCAGCGACGCCGCCGCAATAGAAGATGCTGCGATGTGCCCGTCTCCGTCGCATCTTGAGGCCGGCGCCCACGAAAGAGGTGAACCAACGATGTTCAGGATGGTTCTGATGAACGATAACGTGACCAAGGTCTCATGTATAAGTCGTAATTCATCGGGGCCTCGCCTCGGCGATAACGGGCACCCGTATCCAGCAGCCGCACCAGGTGCTTGAGCTGATGGCTGCTTCCGTCTTAATCGCCAGCAGCCGGGTTGGCGCCCAGCTGACGCAGAGCTTGCATCCTGGCGGCAGCCTACTGACCAATTCTGGTCGCCGTTGCGCTGGGCCGCTCCGATATCGGGCTCGGCGACGTCTGGGAGGCAACGCGGCGGAACTCATGGCGCTCGGCATTGGGTCCGCTTGTGTGCCTTATTCTTCTCGCGCTCCCCGGCCTGATCGTATTTCGTCTTGGGGCCATGAACCGGCTGTCCGCTGCGGCCGTCCTGACCTTTCTGGATCTGATCTCCATCATTGGCGGAGTGGTCGGCGTGAGCTTCCTTTCCCTTGCCTATCGGCACTTCTTTCCGATGAAACCGCGCATCCGCATGAGGCCCCAAGGATCGTCATCGCACCGGCCCTTTGACACCCAGCTCCTCTCACAAGAAGCCTGGTGCCCGATCGCCGCAGCAACCGGCAAACGGCATCACGCTTGTTGTGGCCATATCCGGATATCTCGCTGAGCCAAGAGATACCGCGCGGATACTGAGCCGAAGCTCTGGGAGAAATGCATGAGCAGGGTATCAGCGACAGAAAGTGATGCAGAACTCAGCTGCTCCTCGTCGTTGTTGCGGCGCAAGACCTATTTGGTCGCCGGACTGAACTGTTATCGTCGCCGCATCCCCTCTGTTCGGAGAGAGCGAAATGAAGCGGCGGGGGTTCATCGCGCTTCTTCGGCGCAGCCACTTCCGTAAGTGGCACTAACGGTGAGCGGGACGCGGCCCTACGGCGTTGGTCCGTTGCTGGGGCTAAACCAGGAGCGGCCCCTGGCTCAAGGCTAAGGACGGCAATAATTGAAGCTCGTCGACCGGTCATCGATCAACACCGCGACAGAAGAACCAGGCGATCGTCAAGCGGGCCTGCCAAAAGGCCGATATCGACAGCGAACTGAACTGAAGTCAGTTGTCGCATCGGTGTAGAAGGCCGATGCTCGCATCTCGTATGCTCAGGTCACTGGCAGCTCCACCCAACGCAGGAGATCCCCGTGAAGCTCGATGTCGGCATGCTTACTCACGATCTCAAAACTACTCCGGACTACGCGCGCAAGATCGAGGCGATGGGCTACGACTGCCTTTGGTCGTCGGAGACGCAGCACAACGCCTACCTTCCTCTCGCGATCGCCGCTACCACCACATCACGGATCAAGCTCGGCACCAACATCGCCACCGTCTTCTCGCGCAGTCCAATGATCACAGCGCACATCGCGTGGGACCTTGCCAAGGCTTCGGGTGGACGCTTCACCCTGGGGCTCGGCACCCAGGTCAAGGCACACAACGAGCGCCGCTTCTCCGTGAAGTTCGAGTCGCCCGGGCCCAAAATGGCGGAAGCGATCCGCGCCATCCGGGCCATCTGGGATTGCTGGCAAAACGGGACTCGCCTCAACTTCAAAGGACAGTTCTACACCTTCGACGTCATGACGCCGTTCTTCAACCCGGGCGCCATCGACCACCCCAAGATCCCTATCTTCATCGCGGGTGTGAACCCGTACATGTGTCGGGTGGCAGGCGAGCTCTGCGAGGGTCTACACGTGCACCCTTTCAATAGCCCGAAATATCTCCGGGAGGTCGTGCATCCTGCAGTCGAGTCGGGGCTGCGGAAATCCGGGCGCGCGCGGGAGGACTTCACCTTCGCCACCACGAGCTTCGTCGTCGTGGGCGACACCGAGAAGGAGCGAGCCGAACAGGCAATGATGGTAAAGCAGCAGATCGCCTTCTACGGCTCTACCCGCACCTATGAACCGGTACTGGCCGTGCACGGCTGGCAGGACTTGACCCAGAAGCTCCACCGAAAGTCGGTCGAAGGCGACTGGCAGGGCATGGCCGATCTGATCAGCGATGAGATGCTCGACACATACGCCGTGACAGCGACGTACGACAAGTTGCGGGACAAGCTCGTTGAGCGGTACGAGGGCCTGCTTGATCGCACTGCGCTCTACCAGCCCTATCGACCCAATCTCGATGACCCCAGGCTGTCCGCAGTCATTCGCGCCTTCAACGGCTAGCCCCAATTGAAAATGCTCGGTAAGGGTGCCACACCTCAAGACTTTCCAGGTTCTGCGGCGACCATTGGGGCATGAGGTGTATCGACCCCGCCACGAAGTTCTCTCCCCTCTCTCGATCCAGCTCCGTGGGTACTTTCGTCGGCCGCACTCGCTCATTGCTGCAATGGAAGCATCTGAAGTTGGCACAAGGCCAACCTTCAGCGAGGCCGGCCAGCGGCAGGCAGCTCTGGGGGTAAAGCCGGTCAGTCAACTCCCGGCCACCGACGATCAAGCGTCATCCTCCTCGTTGTCTCGGAGTGGCTCCGGCAGCTTTGCGGTGAGCTTCAGCCGAACCGGGCTCCGTTCTCAGGTTCTCGCTTGGCCTCAGTTTGACCAAGGCGGGCCTGCCGTCCCAAGAATCTCGCCCGGCTGCCGCAGCGCGCCCTCCAACTCGGGGGACTCTTCTCCATGACGCGACTGTTGCTCTCCTCCGCTCTCAAGCTGAGCCGTCAGGACGAGGCTCGCCACAGAGGTAGCCTACGATCAATGTCTAGGTAGGGCCATCGCTGAACGGTCTTTCGCGTCATACTCTTTCGCTGTAGCTTTGCTCGCGCTCGCGTCCGGGGTTGCCTTCGGTAAGTGATTTCGTTGCCGATTGAGCGCTCCTTTGGCCCTCATTCTGGGGAGGGAGAGATGCGGTGGCTCATTGTTGCTGGTGCGATTTGGCTTCTTTCCTCCAGTGCTGATGCCGAGGAGACGAGCTGCCCGAACGAAGAAACGCTCCGTTCACGGTACAGAACCGCGCCAACCGAGATAACCTTTATCAACGACACAGGGGGACCGTCAGACTGTATTGGATCAACTTTCAGGGAGAGCGCCAGCTTTACGCACAGCTTCCGACCGGACAGCGTGTTCGGCAGCTAACGTTCGTCACTCATCCCTGGGTCGTGGTGGACAGTGAAGGGCGATGTCTCGGCGTCTATCGTGCGGCGCGCGCGCCGCACACCGTGCAGATCGCGGGCGAGCTAAGCGAGCGTGTTGCGCAGGTCGCATCGCCACCAAGGACCAGGGAGGATACGCCAGAGTATAGAGTCGTCGGGGTTGCCTCCGATGACACTCTGAACCTGAGAAGTGAACCCGATCATGAAGCTGACATACTGCGGCAGATACCGAACGACGCGGTTGGAATCGTTGGCACGGGTCGCAAGGAGACGGTGGATGGCGAGACTTGGATTGAAGTCATCTTTGACAATGAGAAGGGTTGGGTGAACTCACGCTACGTAGCCGGATTATCGCGAACGAACCAAGCGAGCGGAGCGCGCCGCAGCGCAAGAGACAAGGTCCCAGGCGTCGCTGATTGAGAAACCCTGCTTCAACATCGCGTGCGCAAGTGAGGAGCTTGATGAGTACAGGCGGAGCTCGCGCGCCACGCCCCTCGACGTTCCGCACTCCCGAGGGGAGATTGTCATGGGTTCGGTAGGGATGAATTTCTGGACACCGTAAAAAGCGCGTGCGCGACTGGCTGAAGGAGGCTTGCGAACGCGGCTGCGGTCAGTCCCACTGTGCGATCTCGAAACTGTAGAGGATCTGCTGATGTTCGTCTGCTGCCAGGAAGTCAAGCAGTGTGATCACTACCCCATGGTCCTGATAAACAGCCGGCCTTACTTGCGTAACAATCGTAGCCATGCGCACCATCCAATTGCAACCTTCAATGGCTGTATTTACGACGCCGGAAATCGCATAAGGGCAAGAGGCATCCCGATAACCTACCACACAGCGTCCATCGAAGGGGAGCCGGCAGACGTGCAAGCTCAGCATCGAGGACCACGTCGATATCCCTTCGGCTGATCGTTGAATTGCGACTGCCGCCACTTATATGCACTGCGTGTCCTGCGCCCGCCCGAGGACAAAGGAGAGATGCGGCCAGGTTCCCTTCCATGATTGCTCCGGCGGCCGGCAACTGACGGTGATCCGGCTGAAGTCCGCCGAGATTGTCGATGACTGCATCGATCCTCCGGCGAATGTCAAAAGTATGCCACCGTGCTCCAGAGGCTTGCGCATGACTAAGATGGAAGTGATGGAGAGGTCGCGGGCAGCCGCAAAGCGAACGGCGGCGCGACCGGAGCTTGCCGGACCTAAGGCACCCGCGAAGCCCCTTTCCTTCTTTGCCGCGCTCCGCGCGATGAATGTCAATCCGCTCGCCACGATTCCTGTGATGGCTTATGAACAGCCCTTCTGGGAAGCAAAGAGCATGTTCGGCAATCAGCTCCTCGTGAGCGATCCAGCCGGCATCAAGCGCATCCTGCTCGACAACGTCGCGAACTACCCAAAGACCGAGCTCGACGTCCGCATTCTGAGTACGGCCTTCGGCGACGGCCTCTTGACCAGCGACGGCGATCAATGGCGCGCGCACCGGCGCGTGATGTCGCCTTCCTTCGATCACCGTAGCATTTCCTCCTATGCGCCTGTCATCACCGATGCCGCCGAGGCGCGGCTCAAAGCCTGGGACGCGAAGGGCGACCATGCGGAGATCGACATCGCCCGTGAGATGGTCACGCTGACGCTGGAGGTCATCTCGCGCACGATGTTCTCCGCCGACAGCGAGGCGCTGGGGTCTCACCTCGACCAAACGGTCCGCGAGGGATTGACCGAGCTGAATTTTGGGTTGCAGCACATCGCACCTCTGATCGGTCCCTTTCTCATGAAACGCAAACTCGCCCGGATCCGTGCCAATTTCGAGGCTCTCGATGCCGCGATGCAGAATCTGATCCGCAGCCGCGAGAAGCGCGCAGGTGCCGCGCTGAAAGATC
>Ga0306920_100004628_pt1 | contig 17650 bp, 13 predicted proteins | sample flu12Cox44000170_FD_204666 | JGI IMG/M metagenome (GOLD analysis project Ga0306920, IMG submission 204666) | Lab enrichment of tropical soil microbial communities from Luquillo Experimental Forest, Puerto Rico - flux4day.12C.oxic.44.000.170 (v2)... | ecosystem: Environmental > Terrestrial >... | reverse complement strand
CGCGTTGCGAGGGTTTGCAGCGGGCAGCGCAGCGCTCGGTTCAAAGGGAGAATCGATCATGTGGCGACGACTGGCGATGGTGGGCGCGGTTCTCGGCCTTGCGGCCGGCCCGCGGCAGGGGCCGGAATTGCGTAGGGTCATGCAGGACAAGCTCGTGCACGCGCAGAAGATCCTCGAGGCCGTGGTAACCAGCGACTGGATCAGCTTGGAGACACACTCCCGAGAACTCGAGCAGCTCACGAGCGATCCCCGATGGACGGTTTTGAAGTATCCGGAGTACGCGCAACACAGCGGCGCCTTCGTCCAGGCAGTCCAAGCACTTCATACCGCCGCCGCGCAGCGCGATCTGAACAAGACGCCGGAGGCATATATCGCCGTCACGATGCAATGCGTCGCGTGCCACAGGTATCTGGCGCGGGCGCGAATCGCGAAGTGAACGGCTCGCGGCGCCTGAATGTGTCGGTCCGCTCATGTTGGGTTCCCGGTGAACAGGACATGGCCCGGCGCGCTCGGCCAGGATTCGCTCGTCGCGATCCTCGCGGTCGCCGGGATTGCGATCCATCTGGTCCTGCGGTTCGTCACGGCAGCGTCCCAACAGACCGCAAATGCGCCGCTCCTGGCGGTGCTGTTGATCGGAGGCACGCCCCTCGTGCTCCGCCTCGCCAGGGACGGCCTGCGCGGGAAGTTCGGAGCCGATCACCTGGCCGGCATCTCGATCGTGGCCTCGGCGCTCCTCGGCGAGTACCTCGCCGGCGCCATCATCGTGTTGATGCTGGCGGGTGGCGAGACGCTGGAGCGATTTGCCGTCGCCCACGCCACCTCCGTGCTTCGCGCGCTGGCGGCGCGGGTCCCGATGCTCGCGCACCGGCGGCTAGGCTCCGCCTTCGAGGACGTCCCAGTTACTGAGGTTCGGATAGGCGACGAGCTCTCGGTGCGGCCACACGAGGTATGTCCCGTGGACGGTGAGGTCATTCAGGGTCATGGCGCGATGGACGAGTCCTATCTGACCGGCGAGCCCTTCAGAATCTCGAAAGGCCCCGGCGCCGCCGTGTTGTCGGGCGCCGTCAACGGCGGTGCATCCCTCGTCATCCGCGCCACGCGTGTCGCCGCGGATTCGCGTTACGCGCAGATCATGCACGTGATGCAAGAAGCCGAGCAGCGCCGCCCGCGGCTGCGGCGCCTCGGCGATCAACTCGGCGCCTGGTATACGCCGCTGGCCCTCGTGGTCGCCTCCCTCGCCTGGTGGCTTTCGGGTCATTCCACGCGGTTCCTCAGCGTCGTCGTTGTTGCCACGCCTTGTCCGCTCTTGATCGCCATCCCGGTCGCGATCATCGGGTCGATTTCGACCGCCGCCCGCCGCGGCATCATCGTCAAGGATCCCGCGGCGCTCGAGCAGTTGGTGCTGTGCCGAACGATGATTCTGGACAAAACGGGGACGTTGACTCTGGGCCAGCCGACGCTCGCCGAGGAGCACTATGCGCCGCCGTTCACGCGCGACTCGGTGTTGCCGATCGTCGCCGCGCTTGAGCAATACAGCCGCCATCCGCTGGCAAGCGCCATCGTGCATGCGGCTGGGGACGCAGGCTTTCCGCTACCGGACGCCGACTGGGTGAGGGAAGAACCGGGCGTCGGCCTTCGCGGCCAGGTGAGGGAGTCGACGCTGCTCATCACGGGGCGTTTGTACGCCGCCCAGCGCGGTCTGTTGCCGGAGCAGCCACTGGGCGAGGCCGGCGGGCTCGAATGCGTCGTCATCGTCGATGGTGAGTACGCGGCCGCGTTTCGATTCCGGGATGTTCCGCGTCTCGAGAGCCGCCCCTTCGTGCAGCACCTGGCGCCGCGGCACGGGTTCACGCGCGTGCTCCTCGTGTCGGGCGATCGCGACATCGAGGTGAGGCGCCTGGCGGATCTTGTCTCGATTACCGAAATCCACGCCGAGACGTCGCCCGAGGAGAAAGTGGCGATCGTCCGCCGCGAAACGGCGGCGGCCAAAACTGTGTTCGTCGGCGACGGGATCAATGACGCGCCGGCGCTCATGACCGCAACGGTGGGCATCGCCTTCGGGCGACAGAGCGACGTGACTGCCGAAGCCGCGCAAGTGGTCATCATCGATTCGTCGCTGTCGAAGGTCGATGGGCTGCTGCATCTGAGCCGGCGGCTGCGGCGCGTGGCGCTCGAAAGCGCTGTCGGCGGCATGGCGTTCAGCGGGATCGGCATGGTGTTCGCCGCGTACGGCTTCCTGTCGCCGGTCGCGGGTGCCGTGCTCCAAGAGGTCATCGATCTCGTGGTCGTGTTGAACGCGCTCAGAACCGCGCGAAATCCACGAATGCAAACCGATTTCGACGAATCGGTTCCGGAGCGATACGTCACGTCCATCCCGTCGGGCGCGGCGGGGCGAGTTTAGCGCGGCGTGGCGCAGCAGGTGGCGCGGTCGCTATTGAAATTCGACGCTGTCCAGGTTGAAGCTCACGTAATGAAAGTCGCCCTCGTGCAGGTTCCAGGAGCCGTCCATCCTGGAGCCGAGCATGATGCCGGCATAGCTCTTCGGCTGCGAGATCTTGCCCGTGAACCGCTCCAGCGTGGCGAGCCCGTTGCCGCGGTCGAAGTAGCGCATGACGACAATCCGATCGAGCGAGCCGTCCCGGTTGACGACCAGATTCGCGTCGGCCGAGAAGCGGCCGTCGGTCACTGCGCATTGAACCGTATCAGGCCCGGTTTGCTCGCATTTGACGCGATCGCGATCGAGAAAGAACGTGGGCGCCGTCGCCGCCAGCTCGACGATGCACCGGCCGAACGCTGAGTGCGAGACCTGTTCGGATCTGTCGTCCGTGATGGTGAACGCCGACATCAGGCGCACGAGCATGCGCCCGCGCCCGTTCGCGTAAGAGTCGAGGGCGACGGCCGTGATACCTGGGGCCATCCTCAGCTTGCCGTACCAGGCGAACGTCGGTTGTGTCGTGGTGACGTAGTACTCGCCCTGAATCGGCATCCAGGGTCTGTCCCGCTCCAGCTTGAATGTCCCCGAGTGCCTGAGATGGACGGCGCTGATGCGCTTCTTCCCCAGCACACCCGACCACCGCAGGTAGCGGGCCATGGGCTCTGGCAGTTCTTTCAGGTCTTGCTCGGTGACGAGGGTGTCTGGCTGCGTGCCGATGGCCGCCCTGATTCGAGCGGCGCCGGCGATGAAGGACGCGTACAGTCTGCTGTCGGCAAGCGCAAATGCGGCCGCGACGGCACCCACCAGCACGATAACGACGATGATGGTCAACGTGGTCATGTGATTTGGAAGCTCTGGTGAGTGGCAAGGCACAAAGGGTGCCGGCTCCTTGCCGCACCGGATAGCATGGAGAACGAAGGCCGTGCGGAATTTTCCGCATCGCCCCGAGATTTCAGCCCTTCCACCATGCCGACTGCGCCGAAACCGCCGAGCCACGTCCTGAGGCTCGTTCGGCCGCTCCAGTCATTCTTCGCGCCGCGAGCGGTCGCGGTAATAGGAGGCACCGAGACGCCCGGCAGCGTCGGCCTGGCGGTCATGAAGAATCTGACCGCGACGCCGTTCGGCGGTCAGGTCTTTGCGGTCAACCTGCATCGCGCGGAGGTGCTCGGGACCTCAGCCTTCCGTGGCATCGGCGACGTGCCCGCGCCCGTGGACCTGGCCGTCATCGTGACGCCCGCTGCGACCGTGCCGAGCGTGGTCCGCGAGTGCGTCGAGGCGCGCGTCGGCGCCGCGATCGTCATCTCGGCGGGATTCAAGGAGCGTGGTGAATCTGGCGCGCGGCTCGAGCGGCAGGTGCTCGAGGAAGCTCGACGCGGTCCGCTCCGGATCATCGGTCCCAATTGCCTCGGCGTGATCTGCCCCGTGACCGGCCTCAACGCGACGTTCGCCGCGACAACGGCCAAGCCCGGCCACGTCGCCTTCATCAGCCAGAGCGGCGCGCTCTGCACCGCGGTTCTCGACTGGAGCCTTCGCGCGAACGTCGGGTTCAGTGCGTTCGTGTCGGTCGGCTCCATGCTCGACGTGAGCTGGGGCGACCTCATCGACTACCTCGGCGACGATCCCCACACCACGAGCATCGTGCTGTACATGGAATCGATCGGGGACGCTCGCGGATTTCTTTCCGCGGCCCGTGAGGTCGCGCTCACCAAGCCGATCATCGTCATCAAAGCCGGCCGGACTCAGGAAGCGGCGAAGGCCGCCCGGTCGCACACGGGGTCGCTCGCGGGCAGCGACCTGGTCCTCGACGCCGCGTTCCGGCGCAGCGGCGTCCTGCGGGTGGATAGCATCGCCGAACTGTTCTATATGGCCGACGTATTGGCCAAACAGCCGCGCCCCTCCGGGCCACGCCTCACGATCGTCACTAACGCCGGCGGTCCCGGCGTGCTCGCCACTGATGCCCTAATCGCGAACGGCGGCGAGCTGGCCGCCCTCTTACCGGCGACGGTGCAGGCGTTGGATGCGGTCTTGCCGCCCGCATGGAGTCATGGCAACCCAGTCGACATCCTCGGCGACGCGAGCCCTGAGCGGTACACGCAGGCGTTGACCATCGCCATCGACGACGAGCAGAGCGACGGCCTGCTGGTCATCTACACGCCGCAGGGCGTGACCACGCCGACTGCCGCGGCCGGCGCGGTGAAAGACTTCGCGGTGAAAGCCTTTGCGCATGCCCGCCGCAAGCCGCTCGTTGCCAGCTGGATGGGCGGGGTCAGCACCGAGGCGGGCGAGACCATTCTGGACGCCGCGAACATCCCGACGTTTCCGTACCCTGATACGGCAGCCAAGATCTTCACGCACATGTGGCGGTACACGTACAACCTGCGCGGGATCTACGAGACGCCTGCCGCCGCATTCGATCCCTCGAGCGACGCATCGTCCCGAGCGGCCGGTTGGATCGCGAAGGCGCAGACGGCGGGCCGGACGCTGCTGACCGAGCTGGAGTCCAAGCAGTTGCTGGCGGCGTACGACATCCCGACGGTCGACACGCGTCTCGCGTCGACCGAAGACGACGCGGTGACCCACGCCGAGGCGATCGGATATCCGGTGGTCCTGAAGCTCAATTCCGAGACGCTGACGCACAAGACAGATGTCGGCGGGGTCGTGCTCAACGTGACCGACGCCCCATCCGTCCGCGACGCCTACCGCCGCATTCAGATGGCCGTCACGATGCGGGCCGGGGCGGAGCATTTTGGTGGCGTGACGGTGCAGCCGATGGTCACGGTGGATGGCTACGAGCTCATCATCGGCAGCAGCCTCGATCCGCAGTTCGGCCCCGTCCTCCTCTTCGGCTCCGGCGGCAAGCTCGTGGAGGTCTATCGCGATCGGGCGCTCGCCCTGCCGCCACTCAATACGACGTTGGCGCGCCGCCTGATGGAGCAGACGAAGGTGTTTGTGGCGCTGCGTGGCGTGCGAGGCGAGGCAGCCGTGGACTTGTCCGGGCTCGAGCGTCTCCTCGTCAGATTCAGCGAGCTGGTCGTCGAGCAGCGTCGGATCAAGGAGATCGACGTCAACCCGCTGCTGGTCGCATCCGCGCGCTTCCTCGCCCTCGATGCCCGCATCGTGCTCCACCCGTCCGATGTCCAGGACGCGTTTCTTCCCGCGTCCGCGATTCGACCTTATTCGGTTCAGTACGTGGGACGCTGGATGCTTCGTGACGGCACCGATGTGATCATCCGGCCGATCCGGCCGGAAGACGAGCCGTTGATGGCCGCGTTTCACAAGAACATCTCCGAACGGAGCGTGTATTTTCGATACCTGCACCTGATGGGGCTGAGCGAGCGGGTGGCGCACGACCGTCTGACCCGCGCCTGCTTCATCGACTACGCGCGTGAGATGGCGCTCGTGGCCGAGTCCCGCGACGGCGCGGGCCAGGCGTCGATTCTGGGCGTCGGGCGGTTGATCAAGCTCCACGGCACGCACGACGGCGAGTTCGCGATCGTTGTCGTCGACGCGAAACAGGGACAGGGCCTCGGTACAGAGCTGCTTCGCCGCCTGGTGCAGATCGGCCGTGATGAGGGACTGGCGCGCATCGTCGCGACGATCGCCACCGAGAATCGGGAAATGCAACGCGTCTCGGCGAACCTCGGGTTCCGGGTGTCCTACGATAGCGTCGAGCAAATCACGAAGGCCGAGCTGATTCTCTAAGGGGCGAGCGGGCGGCGTGCCACTGGCCTTCCAGCGGCGTGCCACTGGTCTTCTATTGGATCCAGAAGTCGAGCATGAGGGTCACGAGGACGTCCACTGGCTTGCCGTTGAGACGGCCGGGCTCGAAGCGCCATTGGCTGGCAGCCGCCGTCGCCTGATCGTCGAGCCCGCCGGGGTCGAGCGAGCGAACGACTCGAATATCGGACGGGCACCCATCGCTTCGCACGACGAGCTCGAGCACCACCGTGCCTTGAACTCGATGCAGCAGCGCCAGGGACGTATATGTCGGTTTGACCTGCGTGATCACTCGCGGGGTCGTGACGGTCCCTCCTGGATGATAGACGCCGCCGCCCGTGCCGCCGCCCGATCCCGGGCCGACTCCAGGGCCACGCCCGGATCCGATACCCGGACCGACGCCGGTCCCGACACCACCCCCGGAGCCGGGCCCTGTCGATGAGCCGAACGGGACACCGCCGTAAGGAAGCCCCGCCACCTCCGCGGTGCCGGCGGCGAGTGGCTTGGCGTCGAGCAGGACCCGCGGCAATGGATCGGCTGCGGGCAGGCTGTCATTTGCGATCAGGGTATCGGACGGAGGGATTCTGGTTGTGCGCAGCGTCATACGGTCAGTTCCGATCCCTTCCGCGCGGCGGATGGGCCCCGCTTGACGATTCCCACCCCCACCACCGCCGCCGCTTGGTTCCGCGCCTCGAGCGATGAACACGATGCGCTGGATTTCCTCGAGAGGGATGACGCTCCGCTCAGGCCCTGTGATCGTCTGTTGGGGCCGTGATACCGAGCCTGCCGTCACGGTCAGCCACAAGACCCCACCGGCGAACAGGTGTAGGGTGACGGACGTCGACAGTTGCGCAGCCACGGTCGTCCACCGACGCGGCGGCAGCGCCGGAACGGGACAATCAAGATCGATGACGTGCTGCACGTGCTACGCCTTCTCGGTCGCGCCCGCCTCATAGCGAGCGCGAATCGCTTGGGCGATGATCTCCGCTATCTCGCGCGCCTCGTCAGCGCGCACGCGAGCCTCGAGCCGACGGACGTGACTCGCGAGCGGATGGTCGCGGAAGACTCCGTCGATCCAACGCGAGAAGTCGTGGCGGCGGAGGTGGCCCTCGATGAGGTCGGGCGGGAGGCTGATGAGCAGGCCCGTGAACGTCTTCAACGTCCGGGCACGCGCACCTGGTCGTCCGTCCGACGCGAACACGAACGCTTGATCCTCGGCGACCGGCATGTCCAGATATTTCGTCTGATGGCGGACGTGAGCGGTCAGGCGGGGCGCGAGTTGAAAACGCAAGATCTGGCCGCGTGCTTCCTCGGCGCCGGGAAGCAGAGCGGCTTCGGTCGTGGCCAACTCGCCGAAGACATCTGGCAAGGTGGACGTGCTGGAGGAGCGATGACAGAGCGCTCGAAGCGCGTCGGCTTCGTTCGGATCGGTCTCGCGCGTCACGATGACTACAGTGTCGGAGGCGTTCCGAATCGACGGATCGAGGCTGGAAACGCGATACGTGACGAGGATGTAGCCGGCCAACTCCGTGTCGATGCTCTGACGGCTCTCGTTGCCGGCGAGAAAGTAATGCGCTTCGTCCAGAAGGATCTTGTGCGGCAGACCCGTGCGGCGTCGAAAGGCGGCCAGCAGTGGGAGCAGCGAGTCGACGTAGTGCCGTTTCTCGTGGCTCGATAGCTTGGAGAGGTCCACGACGATGCTGACATCGGGATGCCGCAACGCGTGAAGCAGCTCACGCGCGTGCGGCGGCGGGTCGTCGCCACCGAGGACGGTCACGGCAGGCAACGACTCCAGCGCGCGATAATCGCCTTCGGGATCGACGATGCACAGGCAGTAGCCCTGGAGAATCAGCTGCTCGCAGATGAGCCCCGCCAACCATGATTTCCCGGTGCCTGGCTCTCCCGCAATCAGCAGCGTCCGCCCTCGAACGGCGAGGTCGACGGCTTCGCCGTTGTGTTGATGGCCGAGCAGAAGCCGCCGGCGGCCCATCTGGGCGGTGGTCAGTCGCGGTTGGCGGGCAAGGCGTCGAATGTACGCGGCAACGTCCTCCGGCCCTGCGCCCCCGATCACTTCGTCGGCGACCGCTCGTAAGGCCGGGCTGCCCCACTGGACAGCCACGCCCATTTCGCACGCATCCAGAAGGTCGTGGTCATTTTCGCCGTCCCCGATGCCGACCGTGTTGTGAATCGAGAGACGGAGCGCGAAGAGGGCTCGACCGAGGCCGCCCGACTTGGTGACCGTCGGCGGGAGCACCATCAGACGATCGCGGTTGAACATGAGTGCCAGCGGCTGTTCGAGCGCTCGGACGACCTCGAGAATGGGGATGGCCAACGAGGCCTCAGCCTCGAGCACGCATTCGCCGGCGACAACGCTGATGTGGCGACGACGGAGCTCTTGAAGGACTTCCGGCCGGGGAGAATGTGCGAGCACGACATGGCGGCCGCTCGCCGGGAACTCGAGCACCGCCCCGTTTTCGGCCACCACCACGTCGAAACAGGTCAGATCGCCCGCCACCTGCCGAAGATCCGCCACTCGACGTCCCGTCACGAGGGCGACCGCGATGCCTTGTTGCCGGACCGCGGCGATGGCTTCTCGAACGGCCGGACTGAACCGGCCGTTCGAGGCGATCGTGCCGTCATAGTCGAGCGCGAGGGCAGAGAGCTTCATAAGCCCAGTTGTACATGGAGGTATCAGCGAAGGACGTGCCATCCCTCGCTCGGTTAACGTCGGAGTACACCGTGTGGCTCCAGGTCAAGTTTCGCGCCGCGTGGAAATTTTCCCATCGCGCAACCGGAGCGACCGCCGAAAGCCCTAGCGCCCGCCAGGTATACGGATTGCTTAGTTCACACATAACCCAGCCTCGGGGAATCCGCGAAGGAAGGCTGCAAGAACGAGCAAACCCGCAAATGCGCCTGGGCGCGAAGAGAATCAATATGGCGGGCGAGGAGACACCGGTGACCGAATGGGTTCGGATCGTTCGGAAGGAATTTCAGGAGATTCCGGGGCAGAGGTTGACGAAACCCCAGGTGCAACGGCTCTGGGGTTTGGACGAAGACACCTGTGATGCGCTCGTGGAAGCGTTGGTCCAGGCCCAATTTCTGACGCGAACCTCCACCGGAGCATACGCTCGAGCCGACATCGGCAATTGATGGCGACGTATGGCGTCAATTGAGCTGTCGACGAACTACCTCGGGTTGCCGCTCACGAACCCCTTCATGGTCGGAGCGTCTCCGCTTGCCGATCACCTTGATACCGCCCGTCGGTTGGAGGACGCGGGCTGCGCCGCAATCGTGCTCCATTCGCTTTTCGAGGAGCAGGTCTCAGAGGCCGAATCCGGCCGAATTCGCCATTTGGATCCTCTGGATCCCCGGTTTGCGAGGATCGTGTCGTACTTCCCCGCGCCAGAGACCTACGCCCTTCGTCCGCACGAGTACCTCGAGCACCTCCGCCGCGTCAAGGACGCGGTGGACATTCCAGTCATCGGGTCGGTCAATGGAACGACGGCTGAGGTATGGTTGAGATTCGCGAAGCTGATTGAGCAGGCTGGTGCCGACGCCATCGAGTTGAACATGTACGAAGTCGTCACCGAGCCAGGCGATTCGGCAGTCTCCGTCGAGAGCGCCCTGCGACAGATCGTGCGAGACCTGAAGCACGAGCTCGGGATCCCGATCGCCGTCAAGCTGTCTCCCTTCTTCACGGCATTTGCGAATGTCGCCCGCGAGCTGGAACGAGCCGGGGCAGGCGGTCTCGTGCTCTTCAACCGGTTCCTTCAGCCTGACATCGACGTGCAACACCTGTCGGCGTGGCCGCATCTCGAACTCTCGACCAACGCTGAGCTGCTGTTGCGGCTGCGCTGGCTGGCGATTCTGCGAGGGCACCTCGAGGGCTCGCTGGCGGTGACCGGCGGCGTTGCGACGCCGAATGACGGCATCAAAGCGATCCTGGCGGGCGCGGACGCGGTTCAGATGGTCTCGGCGATCCTGCGACACGGCCCGTCGTACTTCGCGGCCATGCGCGACGGGCTTCGGCACTGGATGGAATCGCTGGAATTCAGCCGCCTGGACGATGTTCGAGGCCGGGTCAGTCTCGCCAAGACGGACGCGCCCGAGGCATTCGAGCGCGCTCAATACGTTCGGACCCTGAGCGGCTGGAGCTCCTGGCTGGGATACCAGGCGTACCTTCGCGCGCATGAGGACGACGAGGCGAAGCGGCCGTCATAGGCCGGCGCTGCGCGCGGGTGCGGCGCCACCCGCGGCGGACGGAACGTGTCACCGCGGGGCGGCGGTTTGTGCGACGGCCACGAGCGTGTCCGGACGTACGAAATCGTGCTCGGGACGCCTCACGGTGAGCACGGGACAGGGCGCGAACCTCACGACGCGCTCGGCGACACTGCCCATGATCAGATGCGCGAATGCCCCTCGGCCGTGCGTCCCGGTCACGATGACGTCAATGTCGTGATCCTTGGCATAGTTGACAATCGCAAAAGCCGGCGAGGTCGAGGTCATCACAACCGGAACCGTGGCAGGCCCGCTCTTGTCGCTGTCGATGAGAAGCTCCTTCAGGCGCTCCCGGGCGTCGACTTCCAGCTGTTCTTGCAGGCCGGGAGCCATGGCGACGTAGCTGTCGACCCCGAGCGTGTTCGCGTAAACGTTCTCTACAACGTGCAGTACGTGGAGGGTGGCACCGAAACGCGTCGCAAACTCGCGACCGTAGGTCAGCGCCGGGTCTGAGGCCTCGCTGAAATCAGTGGCGACCAGGATCCGGTTGAGCGTAATCATCGTCCCCTCATGTCAGAAGAAGAGCTTCAAACCCTTGTCAGGCAACAGCCGTGCCTGGACGGATGCGAGCCTTATCTGAGGAGGCTCGTTCAGGGCGGCCAACACGATCGCGCACTTCTTCTCGCGCAGCGCGAAATAATCCGCATCGCCTCGAAGCTCCTCGTTCTCGTGGCTCCGAACTGGGCCGTCTTCGGGGGGCCAGCGTGCTCCCGTCGGGCACGGCGGTTGCGATTTCCGAGTCGGGAGTTGCATGGTAATCAACTTCCCAAGGAAGCGTTCGTCATGACCACGATGAAAGCGGTTGTCTTCAAAGGTAAGGACCGAATCGCCGTCGAAGAGGTTCCGAAACCCGTCCCTCGCACGGGCGAGGCGGTCATCCGGATCACGACGACCACAATCTGCGGCACGGACGTCCACATCGTCCGTGGCGAGTACCCGGTGAAGCCGGGCCTCGTCCTGGGGCACGAGCCGGTTGGTGTGATCGACGAGCTCGGACCCGGGCTCGAAGAGCTCTACACCGTGGGTCAGCGCGTCATCGTTGGGGCGATCACGCCCTGCGGCCAATGTTTCTACTGTTTGAACGGCGTCCACTCGCAGTGCCGCGGCGGCATTGGAGGATGGAGATTCGGCAACACCATTAATGGGGCGTGGGCCGAGTACCTGCTCGTGCCCGATGCGCGCGCCAACCTCGCACCCATCCCGTCTGCACTGAGCGACGAGGAGGTCGTGCTGTGCCCGGACATCTTCTCGACGGGCCTGTCGGGCGCCGAGAGCGGGAATATCAGGGTCGGGGATTCCGTTGCCGTCTTCGCTCAAGGGCCAATCGGCCTGTGCGCCACGCTTGGCGCGACGCTCAAAGGCGCGTCGCTCATCATCGGGATTGATGCCAACATGGGGCGGCTGGCGATGGCTCGCCGATTGGGGGCGAACGTCACGCTGAACACGAAGGACGGCGACCCGATTCCGGTCATCAAGCGCCTGACGGAGGGACGCGGCGTCGACGTGGCGATCGAGGCGCTCGGGAGACAGGAGACGTTCGAGAACGCGCTACGGGCGATCCGTCCCGGCGGCACGCTGTCGAGTCTCGGCGTGTATTCCGGCAAAGTCGCGGCGCCCTACGACGCGTTCTACGCGGGGCTTGGCGATCAGAAGATCGTCACCACGCTCTGTCCCGGCGGCAAGGAACGGATGCGGCGGCTGATGGCGATGGTCGAGACCCGGCGCGTCGACTTGACGCCGCTGGTCACGCACTCGTTCGCACTCGATGACATCGAGGAGGCGTTCGATCTCTTCAGCCACCAGCGAGACGGTGTGCTGAAGGTGGCACTCTATCCTGACCGGGCGCGCGCGAAGGCCGAACGCGCAGTGGCCGTGGGCGCGGTCGATGAACAGTGCTGATTGAGGGTGCTCCAGCCCGGCCTGGCTGACCGTGAACCATCACTCGAACCGCAGCGCGATGATCGGATCGACCTTCATGGCGCGACGCGCGGGAACGATGCTGGCAGCCAGGCCGGATAGTGTCAGGAGGGCCGAGACCCCGACGAACACCAACGGATCGAGCGGGCTCACCTCGTACAACACCGCGCCCATCACGCGTGTGGTGGCAACCGACGCGATGAGGCCGCACACGACGCCCGCGGTCACCAGTGCACCGGTCCGCGCCAGCACGAGGCGCAGGGTCGCGGCGGCGTCGGCGCCGAGAGCGATTCGCACGCCGAGCTCGCGCGTACGCTCCGTCACTGTGTAGGACACGACGCCGTAAATGCCGACGACCGCGAGCAGCAATGCGGTCACCGCGAAAGCCACGAGCAGCACCATGCTGATCCGAGGCAGAAAAAGTGATCGGGCGACCACATCGACCATCGCGCTCGCATCATAGACCGGCTGCTCGGCATCGACCGCCACGACTTCGCGCCTGATCGCATCGAGGAAGGTTCGGGGATCGGACGCGGTTCGGACGATGAAGGCCATGCCGTTCAGCGGTTGCTGCCAGGCGGGCATGAAGAGCTCGGCGCGTGGCCGGCTGTCCAACCCATAGTGCTTGACATCCCCGACGATCCCGATGACTGCCGCCGCTCCGTGCGGATTGCGAACGACCGTGCCTATCGGATCGCGCCCGGAAAAATAGCGCCGGGCCATCGTTTCGTTGATGACCATGGCACCAGGCGCGCCCGCGCGGTCGCGTTCGTCGATGAAGCGACCGCTGACGAGCGGCACCTTCATCGTCTCGAAGTAGCCCGGGGTGGCCATTCTCACATCTGCGCGCGGCTCTTCGCCGTTCGTCGGTTGGGGTCTCCCATCGACGGTGAACGGCAGCGCGAAATCGATTCCGACCGGATACATGGGCAGCGCGCTGACGGCCGCGACCCGGCTCACGCCAGGGAGCGCCGCGATGCGTCGAATCGCTTCAGAGTAGAAGCGAATCCGTTCGGTATTGTTCCCATATCTCGCCTCTGGAAGATACACCTGGACGGCAAGCAGATTGGCAGGCTCGAAGCCCGGCGCCACATGCATCAGTTGCGCGAAGCTGCGGGTCATCAGGCCGGCGCCGACGAGCAGCAGGAGCGCAACAGCGACCTCGAGCACGACCAACGCACTCAGCACGCGGGAGGTGCTCCGCCCGGTCGTCCCCCAAAACGCGTGCATCGTATCGCGGAGCCCTGCGCGTGAGGCATGCAACGCGGGGACGAGCCCGAACATCGCGGCGACCAGCACCGTCACGACACCTGCGAATGCCAAGACCCCGGTGTCAAGGCGGACTTCCTGCATTCGTGGAAGACTTCCCTCCGGCAGCGTGTGCACGAACCTGACGCCCGCCCAGGCGATAAACAGACCGAGCGCGCCTCCAATGCCCGCCAGAATCAGACTCTCGACCATGACCTGACGAGCAAGCGCCCAGCGGCTCGCGCCGAGCGCGGCGCGCACGGCAATTTCCGTTCGGCGGCTCGACAGGCGTGCGACCACCAGGTTCGCCACGTTTGCACAGACGATCAGAAGCAGGAAGGCGACGGCAATTGAGATCAGGCGCAGGGCCGGGCGAACGGTGGCCACCAACTCCTGCTGTGCGCCCACGACGCGAACACCCCAACCCGCATTGCTGTCGGGGTACGCGATGGCCAGCCGCGCGGCGATGAGCGCCAACTCATGTTGTGCCTGATCGAGGTTCGCGCCGGCGGCAAGGCGCCCAACCACGCTGAGCGATCGAGCCTTGCGCGATCGGGCATGCTGGTCGCTCGGGTCGAAGCTGAGCGGCGTCCAGATGTCGATGTGGCCGCCCGGTGGGAAGTCGAATTGCGGCGGCATGACGCCGACGACGACATACGGCTGGGCGTCAAGCTGGATCGTCCGGCCGATGATGCCTTGTGATCTCCCGAAGTGACGCTCCCAGAACGAGCGACTGAGGATCGCCACATGATCCGACCCGGGCTTGCCCTCATCGGGCGCGAAGGTGCGGCCGAGCGCAGCGTTGCTGTGCAGCACAGAAAAAAGGCTCGGCGTCGCCCTCACGCTGGGCACGTCGAGAGGCTCGCCGTGGCCTGCGAAGGCATACCGCAGATGACGGAACGCCGCCAATGACTCGATCGCGTGCGACTGCTCCTGCCAGTCGGTGTAGGTGAGCGGGGCAACCAGTTCGCTTTGCCCGTCGGGATTCCGTTCCGAAAGGATGACGAGGCGCGACGAGTCCTCGTACGGCAGCTCGTTGAGGAGGACCGCCTTGATCACGCTGAAGATGGCGGTGTTGGCGCCAATCCCAAGGAGAAGCGTCAGGATGGCGACGGCGGCAACTCCCGGATGCTTCCTGAACGACCTCAATGCGTACTTGACGTCGCCGACGAGATGGCCCATTGCGCGTTAGATTCTGACGCTTCGCTGCCCGTCACACAACCGGCACGCAGAAAACGGGAAATAGTCCCCAGTGACCCTGAAAAAATCCGCATTCTCTGAAAGCAACTCAGGTCTGAAAGGGATGCCTTCTCCCCAAATCCTGGGTACGCCCTCTGCATGCAGCGGCTCTACAACTCTTTGCCAGCGTTCGATGAGGCATTTCGACTCTTGCTCTAGTCGCCTCCCACCAGTCGGAAAGGAGTTTGGGATGGGAATGAAGCTCCGCTCGGGCGCAGCCGGCGCGCTGCTGGCGCTCATGGGCGCCGGATTATCGGCACAGTCAGCTGAAACAACGAGCGTGACGTTCTCGAAGGACATCGCGCCGATCTTCCAGGCGAAGTGTCAGTCCTGTCACGAACCGGGCTCCATCGCCCCGATGTCGCTCAGGACGTACGAGGAAGTGCGCCCATGGGTGACTTCCATTCGCCTCCGTGTCTCCACGCGCCAGATGCCGCCATGGCACATCGATCGGGGCGTCGGCGTCCAGAAGTTCAAGAACGACATGTCGCTGAGCGACGAGCAGATTGAGACCATCGTGAACTGGGTGGACAACGGGGCGCGGCGGGGCAACCCGGCCGACATGCCCCAGTTGAAGGCGGTGGAGACCAGTCTGTATTGGCAGGCCGAGCGGGACGGCTACGGACCGCCCGACATCGTCGTGAAGTCCGGCGAGCAAACGATGCCCCGCGTGCATCAGGACGAGTGGTGGCGGCCCGTCGTGGACATTCCGGGTCTTACCGAGCCCCGGTGGGTACGGATGGTGGAAATCCGTCCCTCGAATCTAGCGGGCCGAAAGATTCTTCATCACTCGATTGCGTACCTGGTGCTGAAGAACGACCCTGATGCCGTCAACCATGGCACATCCACGGGGGCAGCGCGCCCACGAATCGATGCGGCGGACCTCGTGGACCGCCGTCCACAGCTCATGGAGTGGGCCATCGGGAAGGGTTACGACCGGTACAAGGACGGGACGGGCAAGCTGATTCTGCCGGGCGAACAGATCGCGTGGGACGAGCACATTCATGCGGCCGGTGAGGAAATTACGGCCGGGTCGGAGCTCGGAATCTGGCTGTATCCGAAAGGCCAGGAGCCCGCGCACCGCAGCTACCTCGTGGCGTTCACCGGACTGAAAAACGGCCAGGCGAGCCTCGACATCCCGCCGAACTCGATCGCGATGACCGACGGCTTCACGCTGCTGAAAGAAAACGCGATCATCACCAACTTCCAACCGCATTTCCATCTGCGCGGGAAGGCCATGCGCGTCGAAGCCATCCTACCCGACGGCAGCACCCAGATCATCAGCTCCGTGTCGAACTTCAACTTCAACTGGATGACCAACTACATCTTCGACGAGGACGCGGCGCCGGCGTTTCCGAAAGGGACGATGATTCACGTCATCGCGTGGTACGACAACACGAAGGCCAACAAGAACAACCCGGACCCCGATCAATGGGTCGGCTACGGCGACCGGACCGTCGACGAGATGTCGCACGCCTGGATGAATGTGGTGTACCTCACCGACGCCGAATACCAGGAATGGCGGGCCAAGCACGAAAAGCCTCGGACCACCGAGGAGCGGTGAAGAGGCTCCGATGAGTCACGTCGTACAAGGAGCATCTGCGATGAAGTCACAAACAGCGTCCGGCTTGCTGATCATGGTGGCGCTCGCCGCCGGAAGCGTGCTGGTTGGCGCCCAGACCTTGACGCCCATGCCGCAGAATCCGCCAAGGGAGTTCGGGGCGAGCATCACGCCGGCATTCGAAGGCTGGTACGACAATGCAGACGGCACGCACAGCTTCCTCATCGGGTACTACAGTCGCAACACGCGCGCCGAGGTGGACGTTCCGATTGGCCCCAACAACCACTTCGAGCCGGGCGAGCCGGACAGGGGCCAGCCGACACATTTCCTGCCGAGCCGGCGCTTCGGGATGTTCGTGGTCACGGTGCCGAAGGAGTTCGGCAGGACCCAGAAGATCGTCTGGACGCTGACGGCAAACGGGCAGACGTTCAGCATCCCGTTTTCGATGCAGCCGGACTACAACGTGAGCCCGTTCAAATCGTCCGAACAGGGAGCGCATGGCTACAACACGCCGCCCATCGTGCGATTTGACCCGAATGGGCCGACGTTTACCGGGCCGGCGGCTAACCCCGCGAGTGCCATCGTGCGCACGGCTGTGGTGAGCGAGCCGATGGCGCTGGACTTCTGGGCCGATGATGACGGGCGGTACAGTACGGCGACGAGCGCTCCGATCGATCCCGCGAAACCGCGACCGCCGGTGACTCTGGTCGTCTCCAAGTACCGTGGACCAGGAGCCGTCGTCTTCAGCGATGCCCGTCCCAAGCTGGAGATCCTCAGAGGCGGGAAGCCCGACGAATCGTACTCCGGCCAGACCACCACGACCGTCACGTTCGGTCGGCCGGGAGACTACCTGCTCCACGTCACGGCCAACGACTACTCAGGCAACGGCGGGGGTGGTTCAGTGTGCTGCTGGACGACAGCCCTGATCAAAGTGGCCGTGAAGGCGGTGAGCCCCAACCCCACGGGCGGCGGCGACTAGGCGCGAAGCGTCGCGCGGGGGCGGGCGCACGACGCGCGTCCCAAGCGCTAGGCGTGCACCGCGGCGGCTAACGTGTCCGGCCGCACGAATTCGCGCTCCGGGTGTCGGACCGTGAGGACCGGACAGGGTGCCAGACGGACGACGCGCTCTGCGACGCTCCCCACGACCAGGTGAGCGAGGCCGCCGCGTCCGTGCGTGCCCACGACGATCAAATCGATGCTTTTTTCCTTGGCATAGTCGACGATCGCCAGCGCCGGCGAACTGGCCGTGAGAAGCA
>Ga0306920_100004626_pt1 | contig 17656 bp, 15 predicted proteins | sample flu12Cox44000170_FD_204666 | JGI IMG/M metagenome (GOLD analysis project Ga0306920, IMG submission 204666) | Lab enrichment of tropical soil microbial communities from Luquillo Experimental Forest, Puerto Rico - flux4day.12C.oxic.44.000.170 (v2)... | ecosystem: Environmental > Terrestrial >... | reverse complement strand
CGATACGGAGGCGGAACGGACTGACGCTGGAGGAGCTGTCGGTACGCTGCATCCAGCATAACCCTGACATCGCGCCCTCGGTCTCCTACCTGAGCATGATCGAGAGCGGCAAGCGCACGCCCTCACCGCAGCTGCTAGAGCTCCTCGCCGGGGTGTTTCAACGCCCGCCTTCGTGGTTCCTCGATGAGAACGCGGAGCTCGACATGCCACCATCTGCCAATGGCGGCGCGGCGGCGCGCATCCCGCTCGAGCCCGCGTTTCTTTTCTCCAAGAGCCTGCTGCAGGCGGCGCTCCCCGAGCTCCTCGCGCAGACCGGGACCACCGGGCGGCAGTTCGCGCACCTGCTCATCCGCTCGCACCAGGAGATGTCGCGCAACGACTTCCCCGACCTCGAGCGCGCCGCCGACCGCATCGGCGAGCGGCGCTTCCCGCTCTCGGTCGAGGATCTCATGCGGCTCGCGCGGCGACACGGGCTCGAGATTCGCTGGTTCGACCGCAAGCCGGTGCTGGCGCGCGACAAGGACCGCGAAGTGCGCAGCATGGTGCGCTCGTTCTTCGAGCCACCGCGCGTGGTGTACGCCAACCGCGCGCTGCAGTCGGACCCGGCGCGCCTCAAGTTCGATCTCGCCGCGCACATCGGCCACAAGGTGCTGCACGGCGGCGATGGCCTCAAATCCGCGCACGCCACCGGTGGAGAGATGGGCGGGAGCCCGGAGGGCGGCTCGGGCGCTGCCGGCATGAATGCCCAGGATGTGCTGCACGCCTGGCGCGACTTCGAGTGCAGCTTCTTCGCCGGCGCGCTGCTCGCCCCGCGTGTGCCGTTCCGCCGCTTTCTCGCGCGCGAGCGTTATCGCGTCGAAGCGGGCGCGCGGCTCGAGCTCACCCCGGCGGTGGTGATGCGCCGGATGACCAAGGTCTCGCCCTACCCTTACTGGCATTTCTTCGATGCCTATCCGCCGGGATATCTGCGGGCCGTATACCGTGGCAACGGCATTCCGCTCCCCTGGGGGAACCTGGCGCAGGTGAGCGACCCCTGCCCCAACTGGGCGGTGTTTCGCATGATCGACGGGGAACGCGGCGCGAGCGGCTCGCAGATCTCGGTGCTGCGCGATGGCGAGCGGTCGCTCCTTTACTGCTGTCACTCGATTCGCGTACACGACATGGCGGGCAACGCGCACGTCCTCTCCGTGGGTGTTGACCTGGCTCCGGCGCTGGCCGCCAACGGCGTACCGAGCGACTCCGTGATCGACGCCATCTTCCGCGAATGCCTGCATCGCGGCGGCGAGGCGCGCATACCGAAGGCCGCCAGCCAGGCGCTGACGACCGTCGCCAACGTGCTGAACATCGCCTGGATCGGCGATGCGCTCGCATCCCCGGCGCGCATCATCTGCCCGCGCAGCAACCGCTGCCCGCGCCCCGAGCGGTGCGAAGGCGCCCGCCCCTCGCGCGCACGCGAGATCGACGATGTGCGCGAGGAGATCCTCGGCCGCGAGGGTTGATGGCATCATGGGGGCCATCGCCCGTAACCGAGGCCGCGCATGTCACCTGCTCGCCCGCCGCACGCCGTCGGATCGATGGTAGTGGGTGTCGCAATGGCGCCGCTGCCCGATTGCAGCGCGAGCGCGAGCAACAGCGCGATGAGGGCCGGTGAGCTCGCTCGAGCTCAGCGCCGACACCGGCGGTCACCCAACAGTGCTCGCGAGCGGCACGCTGCGTTTTTTCGTGATCGAGCGCGCCGGCAATCTCGGGGTGCGCGTGCGCGATCTGAACAACCCGCACCGCACGGGGTTTCAGGGGCTCAGCTACTTCCCGGTGAGCACCGCCTGGGTGTTCGAGGCAGGCTTCGAGCCCTACCAGCCCGCCCGTCGCATCAGGATCATCAACATCCTCGGCATGGAGCCTGAAGCTCAGGGTCGAGGCCGGCGAGAAGACCTATGACGCCGCGCCCGCGCACAACTCCTGAGCACCGGCACGCGACGCGCCGCTCACCGCCCCCGCAGGCGCTGCGCCTGGACGAGCCTGAGACGTGCCATCACGCGCTGCCGCGCCTCGGGTGTGAGCTCGGCGCCTGCCGCGGCCGCGCGCGCCGGGTAGGTAAGCGCCGCCGCGGCCGCCGCGGGCGATGGCGGGAAGGAGATGAACGCATCGGTCTGCACGGCGCTGCCGAGTGCCGGCTGCGCGTAGAACGGCAGGAACGCGCTGCCGCTGCCCGTGCTCACCAGTGCCTGGTAGTCACCGAGAAACAGGCCCTCCGCGTCGGGTGCATTCTCGAGGTCGAAGGAGCCCGAGAGGTGCTGCTCCGAGAAGCTGATACCGCCATCGGTAGAAGTCACCATCCAGCAGTCGGTATAAAGGTGGGTGTCAGAGGGTGCGGTGTTATTGCGCAGATCGAAATAGGTGACCGCGATGACACCGTCGGCGCGCACGTTGACCGTCGGTGTGAAGGCCTGCACGTTGGGGTCGGCGTTGATCTGCACGGGCGCCGACCAGGTCTGGCCGCCATCCGTCGAGCTGACGAGCGCGATGCCATCGCGCTTGCCCATCGAGAAGGACGAGTCCTGCCACGCTACGTAAACCGTGTTCTGGGTGGCACTCACCGAGACGATACCCGACCCGTCGCGCACGGGCGCGCCGTTCGCGGGGTTGCTCGTGCCGACCGCCTGGAGTTTCGCGATCGTCAGCGGCGCGGACCAGGTCGTGCCATTGTTGGTCGAGCGGATGACGCGCACCAACGATGAAACGGCGCCGCCGGTCCCGGTGTCGATCTCAGTGAGGACGTTGAGCAGCACATCCCCGGGCAGCACCACGATCTGGTTGCCAATGGTCTGCGCCGAGGGACCCGGATCGTAGATGCTGCGGGCCGGCTGCCAGGTCGAGCCGCCATCGGCCGTGACGGCGAAATAGGTCGGACCCGCGGTTTGCGAAGTCAGGCGGTCCCAGACGGCGTACACGTAGCTGGAGTTGATCGGGTCGGCCGTGATCGAGCCCTTGTCGTTGAAGACCTGCGCCCCGTCCTGGATGAGCGCATGGGGCAGTTGCCAGGTCACGCCGAAAGAATCCGTCGAGCGCGCGACCAGCATCGCGCTCGATGAGCCGGGCGCGAGCGTCGCGCCCGTGAACGACAATGACAGCGCGTAAACATGGCCGTTGGGCGAAACCGTGAGCCACGGGTCGGTGGCGCGCGCGTAGTCGCCCAGGTTGCCGGAATTGCCGCCCGTACAACGCGAGAAGGGCGCGCTGGTGAGCGTCCAGCTCGAGCCGCCATCGAGGGAAGAGGCGAGTATCAATCCCTGCGCGCCGCCATTCGACCAGCGGTTCTGCTGCCACGCGGCGATCAGGTTCATGGGGTTGAAGGGACTTGCCGCGAGGGATGGCTCGACCGCGGTGTTGGTGTAGAGCGTGCCGCTCGGCGCCACCCCGTCGCAGCCCGCGCTGAACGTCGAGGGCTGCGAAACGCGAATCTGCTGCACCGAGGTGAATGGCGGTGGCTGGGGAACAGGTGTGACGCTGCCGCCGCTGCTGCTGCCGCCGCAGGCCGCAACCAGTGTCAGGAGCGCAACGACCGCCACGCCGCGCCATGCATCCATGTGATTCTCTCCCCGCCTTCCCGAGCAAAGCCTAGCACGCCTTGCGGCTCGCGCCGGACCACGGCTGCGTTATGTCACCTGCTGCGTTTCAGCGCGCACGCGATCACCGCAACCACTCGAGGCATCTCTTCGGCTTGGTTAAGCAAATGCTTAACCATCGGTAACACACCAGGCAATAGGAGCTCTGCTCTCAGGCGGGTATGAAGATCGTCGCCGGGTGCTCGAGGCATTCCTTCAGCGCCTGGATCATGGAGGCCGCGTCGTACCCGTCGACGAAGCGGTGATCGAAGGAGGAGGACAGGTTCATGGTGAGACGGATCGCGATGGCGGCCTCGATGACCAGCGGCCGCTCGATAGCACGGTTCACGCCGATGATCGCGACTTCCGGCGCGTTGATGATGGGCGTGCTGGCGATGCCGCCGAGCTTTCCGAGGCTCGTGATGGTGATGGTGGACCCGGTCAGCTCTTCGCGCTTCGCCTTGTTGGTGCGCGCCGCCTCGCTCACGCGGCGCATGGCGGCCGCGAGCTCCCACAGCGAGAGCGCCTGGGCGTCGTGTACCACCGGCACCTTCAGGCCCTCGGGAGTCTGCGTGGCGATGCCGAGGTGCACCGCGGAGTAGCGCACGATCACACCGCGCTCGGCGTCGTAGTGAGCGTTGCATTGCGGGAACTCGCGCAGTACGCGAATCAGGCCGAGCGCGAGGAACGGCAGGTAGGTAAGCGGTGGGCTGCCTGCCGGTAGCCGGCCGTTGAGGTGACGGCGCAGGGATTCGAGCTCGGTGATGTCGAGCTCCTCGACGTAGGCAAAGTGCGGGATCGTGCGCTTCGCCTCGCTCATGCGCTGTGCGATCAGGCGGCGCAGGCCGATCACCTTGATCTCTTCAGTGGGCGCTGCCGGCGCCGCCGGCCGGGCGGCGGGGACCGCCTTCGGGGGGCTGCGCAGGGGCGTCGGCTGCACACGGCGCGCCACATACGACTCGAGATCCTTCGGCACGATGCGACCGTTCGGCCCGGTGCCGGCAACCTGCCGCAGGTCGATGCCGGCCTCGTGCGCGCGGCGGCGGATGGCCGGCGAGGTCGCAACGCGCGCAGTGCGCACGGCCGTTGGCGCTGCATTCGGTGCGGCGCCGCCGTTGCCAGCGCCGCCACCAACCCGGGCCGGCGCGACGACCGTACCCGCCGAAGCGACCGCGGCAGCGGCGCCCGCACTTGCCACCTCGGTCTCGAGCACGATGAGCTCGGCGCCCACTGGCACCATGTCTCCAGGCGCGCCCGTGGTCGAGACGACGCGTCCGCTCACCGGAGCGGGCACCTCCACGGCGGCCTTCTCCGTCATGACCTCGACGACCACATCGTCCTCGGCGACCACGTCACCGGGCTTCACGCGCCAGCCGACGATCTCGGCCTCGACGGTACCTTCGCCCAGATCCGGCAGCTTGAAGACGTAGCGGCTCATTGCGACTCCATGACCTCTTTGACGGCCGCGGCGATGCGCGCCTGGTTCGGGAAGTACTCCCACTCGAACGCATGCGGGTAGGGCGTATCCCAGCCGGCGACGCGTTTCACCGGCGCCTCGAGGTTCCAGAAGCAGTGCTCCTGCACGGTCGCGACGAGCTCCGCACCGTAGCCGGAAAAGCGCGTCGCCTCGTGCACCACGACGCAGCGGCCGGTCTTGCACACGGAGTTGCACAGCGTATCGACGTCGAGCGGCGACATGGTGCGCACATCGATGATCTCCGCATCGACACCGGTCATGCGCACTGCGGCTTCGGCCACATGCACCATCGTGCCGTAGGTGATCACCGTGAGGTCCTGACCCTCGCGCACCACCTCAGCGCGGCCGATCGGCACCGAGTAGTGACCGTCGGGGACCTCCCCGCGCGGGTGCGCGCTCCAGGGCACAGCCGGCTTGTGGGGATCGCCGTCGAAGGGGCCGTTGTAGATGCGCTTGGGCTCGAAGAACACCACGGGGTCCTCGCCCTCGATCGCGCTGATCAGCAGCCCCTTGGCGTCGTAGGGATTGGAGGGCATCACGACCTTGATGCCGCACACGTGCGCGAAGATGGCCTCAGGGCTCTGCGAGTGGGTCTGACCGCCGCGGATGCCGCCGCCGCATGGCGTGCGGATAGTGACGGGCACCTGGAATGTGCTGGCCGAGCGGTAGCGGATGCGCGCCAGCTCGCTCACCACCTGATCGAAGCCCGGATAGATGTAGTCGGCGAACTGGATCTCCGCGACCGGCTTCAGCCCGTTGACCCCCATGCCGATCGCGGACGCGATGATGCCGCCCTCGGCAATCGGCGTGTCGAGCACCCGATGCTCGCCGTACTTGCGCTGCAGCCCGTCGGTGACGCGGAACACGCCGCCGAAGAAGCCGACGTCCTCGCCGAGGATCACGACGCGGGGATCGCGGCCGAGCATCACGTCCATCGCGGAATTGAGCGCCTGCACCATGTTCATGCGCGCCATGGCTCAGCCCTCGTGCGCTACGGGGGGTGCCTCTTGCCCGCCTTCCGCCGGCACCACCGTCGTGGCCGTGCGCTGCGCGTCGAGCAGCGCCCGCATCTCCTCGCGCTCGCGCTGCAGATTCGGCGGCATGTCCCGGAAGACATCCTCGAACATGGTGAGCGGGTCGAGGAACGGGCCGTGCGTGAGGGTGCCGTACGACTCGGCTTCCTTCCAAGCGGCCGTCACCTGCGCCTCGAGTTCCTTGTGCAGCTGTGCGTGGCGCTCCTCAGACCACTCCCCGAGCGCGATCAGGTGTTGCTCGAGGCGCGTGATCGGATCCCCGAGCGGCCAGGCGCGCCATTCCTCCTTGGGGCGATAGCGCGAGGGATCATCACTCGTCGAGTGCGCCGCGGCGCGATAGGTCACGAGCTCGATGAGGGTCGGTCCGGCGCTCTGCCGGGCGCGCTGCGCCGCCCACTGCGTGACCGCGTAGACGGCGAGAAAGTCGTTGCCGTCGACGCGGACCCCGGGAATGCCGTAGCCCGGGCCACGCTGCGCGAAGGTGCGGTGCTCTCCGCCGGCGAATCCCTGGAAAGTCGAGATCGCCCACTGGTTGTTGACTAGGTTGAGGATCACCGGCGCCTGGTACACGGCGGCAAAGGTCATCGCATAGTGAAAATCCGCCTCGGCGCTCGAGCCCTCGCCGATCCAGCTCGCCGCAAGGTGATCCTCGCCCTTGATCGCGGCGGCCATCGCCCAGCCGACCGCCTGCGGGAACTGCGTCGCGAGGTTGCCGGAGATCGAGAAAATGTTGCCCTCGCCCCAGTGGTACATAATGGGCATCTGCCGGCCCTTGCACATGTCGCGCGTGTTCGAGAGGCACTGGCACATGAGGTCGACCAGGTTGCGCCCACGTACCACCTGCAGGCCCTGCTGGCGGTAGGAGGGGAACAGCATGTCGCCCGGCAGCAGCGCCATGCCGGCGGCGACCGCGACAGCCTCCTCGCCGGTCGATTTGATGTAGAACGAGATCCGGCCCTGACGCTGGATCTTCTGCATGCGATCATCGAAGAGCCGCGTGAGCAGCATGTGGCGCAGCCCCACCTGCAGCTCCGCTGCCTCGAGATGCGGATTCCACGGGCCGACCGCGCGGTGCTCGTCATCGAGTACGCGCACCAGCTCGAGCGAGAGGTTCTCGATGTCACGAGCGCTGGCCGTCACATCGGGTCGATAGACCGCCCCGGCCGGCGAGAGCTGCAGGTAACTGAAGTCAGGTTCCTGCCCCGGCCGTGCCGGCGGCTCGGGAACGTGCAAGCGCGACCGAGGGGTCATGAGGTGAATTCCGTTCTATGTGTTACGGTTACGAGACCGCGTGCGGCTTCGACAGGATTGTAGTCGCCTCATTCTCGTAACACTACGATGAAGCCCAGACACACTCACCAAGGTGTGGTGCTGCGGAACGCGCCAGCAGTGGTGCGGGCGCGCGCACCAGTTGCGGCAGCAAGGCCCGACGCTGCGCGCGTGCGTGTCGGCCGGGAAGTTGCCGGGCGCGGCGGCAAGGGCGTGACCGTGGTGAGTGGACTGACGTTGGATGCGGCGCAGCTCGAGGAGCTCGCCACCCGCTTGAAGCGCTTGTGCGGAGCCGGGGGCGCCGTGAAGAACGGCCGCATCGAGATCCAGGGCGAGCACCGCGATCGGCTGGTCGCCGAGCTGTGCCGGCTCGGCTTCGAGGCCAAGCGTGCGGGCGGCTGAAGCCTTGCCGCGACTCTCGGCTGCCGCGCTGCCGCCACCGGCGGCCAAGTGGCTTCGGCCGGCGAATATTGCTATAGAGTGACAGTGGCACCGACCTGGGGACACAAGATGAACAATAAGCCTGGAGACCCGCCCCGGGGACGGGGCGGCAACGTGCTGCTATTCGCCCGTAATTTCTTCCGCCATCCGCGCATGCTCGGCTCGATCGTGCCGAGCTCGCGTTTCCTCATCAAGCAGCTGCTGGAGCCGATCAATTTCGGCCGCGCCCGCGTGATCGTCGAGTACGGGCCGGGCGTCGGGGTCATCACGGCGGAGCTCCTGCGGCACATGCGCCCCGACGCGGTGCTCATCGCCATCGAGATGAATCCCGACTTCGTCAGCTATCTGCGCAGTGCATTCACCGACAAGCGTCTGCAGGTGATCGAGGGTTCGGCGGAGTCGGTCGATGAGATCCTGCGCCGTTTCGGCTACCAGCGCGCCGATTACATCATCTCGGGCATTCCCTTCAGCACCATCCCGGCGCCATTGCGCGAGCGTATCCTGAAGAAGACCCACGACATGCTCGAGCCCGGCGGCGCGTTTCTCGTGTACCAGTTCTCCACGCGCGTGCTGAGTGACCTGAGACGCATCTTTGGCTACGTCGGACGCCGCTTCGAGCCACTGAACGTCCTGCCGGCGTTTCTGTTCATCTGCCAGCCCGTGACGGCCTGAGGATTGGGGGGGCGGCGGCGCGGGGCTGCGCCGCGGCGGCGCCGTTGACAGGGGCGCGAGCCCGCGCGGATGCTTCCGCGCATGGCAGATACACTCTGGATCGGCACGCGCAAGGGCCTGTTCTCACTGCGCGCGCGCGAAGGTCGCCGCGGCTGGAAGCTCGCCGGCCCACAGTTCCTGGGTCACATCATCCATCACGTCATGCAGGACCCGCGCGAGCCGCGCGTGCTGCTGCTCGCGGCCCGAACCGGACACCTGGGACCGACCGTGATGCGCTCGACCGACCGCGGCCGCACCTGGCGTGAAGCGGCCGGGCCACCCGCCTTCTGCAAGGCCGCAGAAGGCGAGAAAGCACGCGCGGTCGAGCGGGTCTTCTGGCTGACACCCGGACATCGCAGCGAGAGCGGCAGCTGGTACGCGGGTAGTTCCCCGGCGGGGCTGTTCCGCTCCACGGACGGCGGGGAACAGTGGGAACCGGTGTCGGGCTTCAATGATCACCCGATGCGTCCGCAGTGGGCGGCGCACGCGACTCCGGACGGAGAGTTCCTGCACTCGATACTCGTCGATCCGCGCGATCCGCGCCACCTGTACATCGCGATCTCGATCGGTGGCGTTTTCGAGTCGACCGACGGCGGGACGAACTGGACACCGCTCAATGAGGGCTGTGCCGCCGACTTCATGCCGGATCCCGAAGTGCCGTTCGGTCACGATCCGCACTGCGTCGTGCAGCATCCGCTGATGCCCGATCGGCTCTATCAGCAGAATCACTGCGGAATCTATCGCCTCGACCGTCCAGGGCGTCGCTGGCAACGCATCGGCAAAGCGATGCCCAAGAAGGTCGGGGATGTCGGTTTTCCGATCGTGCTGCATCCCCTCAACCCCGACCGCGCGTGGGTACTGCCCATGGACGGTCGCACGGTCTGGCCGCGCACCTCCATCGACGGGCGCCCCGCGGTCTACGTAACCGCCGACGCTGGCGCGAGCTGGCGCCGCCTCGATCGTGGCTTGCCCCGGTCACAGGCCTGGTTCACGGTGCTGCGACAAGCCATGTGCATCGACGCGCACGCCCGCCCGGGGCTGTACTTCGGCACCACCGCGGGTGAAGTGTGGGCGAGCAGCAATGGCGGGGAGAGCTGGCGCTGCCTCCTCCGTCACCTGCCGGAGATCTACTCGGTGACCCACGCCGCCTGAAGCCATGGCCCGCACGGTGCGCATCGCAAGCCCGCTTCGGTCTTACACCTCCGGTGCCGCGACGCTCACGGCTCGCGGCAGCACGCTCGCCGAGGTGCTCGGCTCGCTCGAGCAGTGCTGTCCGGGCATCCGCTTCCGCATGATCGACGAGCAGGACCGCATCCGCCCCCACATGCGACTGTTCGTGAACTCGAGTGAGGCACACGAGCTGTCGGCGAAGGTCGCGGACGGTGATACGGTGCACGTCATCTGTGCACTCTCCGGAGGCTGACCATGAGCCTGTCGACAGCCGAGCGCGAGCGCTACCGGCGTCACCTTGCGCTCCGTGAGATAGGCGAGGCGGGGCAGGAGAAGCTCAAGGCGGCGCGCGTGCTGATCGTCGGCGCGGGCGGGCTCGGCTCGCCTGCCGCGTTGTATCTGGCGGCAGCCGGTTGCGGCACCCTCGGGCTCCTCGACTGCGACCGCGTCGATCTCACCAACCTCCAGCGCCAGGTGCTGTTCGACAGCACGCGACTCGGAGAACCGAAGGCCGAGGCTGGGCGCGAGCGGCTCGCCACGCTGAATCCGGAAATACGCATCATCGCCCACGCGATCGAGCTGCGCGCGGCGAACGTGCGCGAGGTGTTCGGGCAATACGACCTGGTGCTCGATGGCACCGACCGCCTCGCCACACGCTACCTCATCAACGACGCCTGCGTGATCCTGCGCCGGCCGCTGGTGTCGGCGGCTATCCACCGCTTCGAGGGTCATCTGATGACCTACGTGCCGCAGCGGGGCCCGTGCTATCGCTGCGTGTTCCCGCAAGCGGTCGATGGCATGGTGGCCAATTGCGCCGAGGCCGGAGTGCTCGGTGTGCTGCCGGGCGTCCTCGGCACGCTGCAGGCGACCGAAGCCATCAAGCTCATCACGGCGGTGGGCGAGCCGCTGCTGGGAAGGCTGCTCACCTACGACGCGCTCGAGATGCGATTCACGGAGTTTCGGGTCACACGCCGGCGCGACTGCGCGGTGTGCGGCGATACGCCAACGATCACGGAGCCAGAAGATATGCAAAGAGATGCCGCGACCCCCGAAGGCGTGCGGCGGCTTACCGCCGCGGCGCTGCACGAGCTGCTGCAGCGTGGCGAGAAGCCGCTGCTCGTCGATGTGCGCGAGGATGCGGAATGGGCTGCCGGTCACCTGCCCGGAGCGCTGCACATTCCGCTCGGTGAGCTCCCGCAGCGCCTGCCCGAGATTGCCTCGCAGGCGGATCCGGTGTTCATGTGCCGCAGCGGCGGACGCAGCATGGCAGCCTGTCAGTTGGCGCTGCGCGCCAACATCCGATCGCCGGCGAATCTCGAGGGAGGTCTGCTCGCCTGGGCGGGCACCGTCGACCCCTCGCTGCGCGTTCTCTAGTGACATAACATTCGTCCGAGTCATGTGACTTGAGCCCGGGGCATCGAGCGCCACGAAGCCAGCGAAAAATCCGCAGCGCATCGATGTCACGGCAACGCGGGCGTGTCGCTGACTTCCGACAGGCACCCTTGCGTAGCTGAACGAATCCTGAATCGGCTTCATCGCTCGCGGCCGCCTGTCAACCGTTCGTCGGTTCGACACGGGGAAGTGTGACGCAGTCGTGCCGTGGACCTCTCCGCCCTCGTTAGATTGTGACGCAGTTGTCATCGTTAGATTGTGACGTCGTCGCGAGCCGACAGGGAGGAGTCCTCATGTGGAAACAGAGGGGATTCACGCTCACGGAGCTACTGGCGGTGGTGACCATCGTCGCCATCCTGCTGAGTATCGGCGTACCGTCGTACCGCTACATCGGGACCTCCTACCGCATGTCCTCGGAAGTCAATGCGCTGCTCGGGGACCTGATGTTTGCGCGTTCCGAGGCGATCAAGGAGGGTCAGTTCGTCACCACCTGTGCGTCGGCTGACGGCGCCACCTGCTCAGGGAGTACGGCCTGGAACACGGGCTGGATCGTGTTCTCGAACGGCCCTAACGGCGCCCAGCCAAGCGTCGGAGTTCTGCGTATGCAGCAGAAATTCACCGGAGCGACCCCGGACACTTTCACTGCCAATAACGGGGTCAGCGCAGTCACCTACAACCGAGAGGGTTTCGCCACGACCGCCGCGGGCTTTCCCAACACGACCATCACGCTGCATGACCCGACCGCGAACCCGGTCTGGTCCCGCTGCCTGTGGATTACCCCACAGGGGATGCTGACCACCGAAACGCCTGACAGCGACCCGTCCGGGACGTGCATCAACTGATGAAATACCCCAACGCCAGCGCCCGCGTACGCGGCTTCAGTCTGGTCGAAGTCATGGTGGCGGTAGTCGTCATCTGCATCGGCCTCCTCGGCATTGCGAAAATGCAGGCGCTGGCACTGTCGAATACGACCACCTCGCGGCTGCGCGCGCTGGCGGCAATCGAGGCCGCGGGACTTGCCGCCGCGATGCACTCCAATCGCGAATACTGGGCGGGCGCCACGCCGCCCGTGACGACGACTTTCAACGCGGGAGGGACCGGCCAATTCGTCTCCACCGACGCGGCGCTGCAGGCGGCAGCCAACGCAGCTCTCCCCGTCGGACTCAACACCCCCGACGCCATCCAGACCTGCGTTGGTACCGCCGGTGCCGCCGCGATCTGCGGCGGCGCCGCCGGCGTGCTGAACCTCGCGGCGTTCGACCTCGCCCGCTGGGCGGCATCGCTCAACGCCCTGCTGCCGAATCCGCAATCCACCACCAGTTGCGCGTTCGTCGCCGGCGGGGCGCCACCCAGCTGCACGATTGTGATTTCGTGGAGCGAGAGAGCGGTGGCAATGAACCAGCAGGAAGCCCAGGCCGAGGCCGTCAACGGCCCCTCCAACATCGAAAAGCCGTCTTACCTCCTGTACGTGGAGCCATGAGCACCATGCCTGTCCGAAGCATCCTGCACGCGGCGCGCACTGAGCACGGCTTTACTCTGGTCGAGCTGATGGTGACCGTGGCGATCGCGTTGTTCCTCCTGGGCGGCCTCGTCACCCTCGTCGGGAATGTGCGCCAGACCGATTTCACGCAGCGTGCGCTCGCGCAGTTGCAGGACCAGGAGCGCTTTGCGCTCACCGTGATCACCGATGTGGTTCAGGCCGGCGGTTACTTCCCAGATCCGGTGGCCTGGCAGCCGGCAAACTCGCTCCTGCAGGTCGGCAACTGGGGGGCTGGGCAGGCCATTTTTGGAACCGCCGGAGTTGCGCCCGCATCCGACACGCTGAGCGTGCGCTACCGCACCGCCCTCAACGACGGGGTGCTGCTTTGTGACGGCAGCAGCAACACCGCTCAGGGGCCGACGCATGCCTTCACCAACACGTTCAGCATCCAGCCCTCCGCGCCCCCGGCGCTCGGCGGGTTGTATTGCCAGGTGGACAACCCCTCTGCCGCTGCGCCGGCGGTGCTGCTCGTTCCAGGCGTCGTCGGCATGAAGGTGTACTACGGGGTAAAGCGCGACTTTGCCTTCACCGATTACAACGTCGACACCTATCTGACGGCCGACCAGATGTGCGCCCCGCTGGTGAACCCATGCGGCGGTGACGACTGGTCCAACGTGAGCTCGGTGCGAGTAATCCTGACCTTCACCAATCCGCTCGCCAAGCAACCGGGGCAGCCGCCCACCATTCAGTTCGAGCGCGTGATCGAGGTGATGGCACGCGGCGGAGTGCATACATGAACCCGTGCCGCGCCGAAGCCTGCCGCGAGTGCGGCATGGCGCTCGTCAGCAGCATGCTGCTGCTGCTCATCATCACGATTCTCGCCATGAGCATGTTCCGCAGTTTCGGCGTGCAGGAAAAGATCGCGGGCAATCTGCGCGAGAAGGATCGCGCCCTGCACGCAGCGGTCAGCGTTCAGCAGTACGCCGAATGGTGGCTCACGCAGCCCGCAGGCTCCATCGCCGCCAGTGCGCCGGTGACCTGCGCGCTGGGAGTGCCCCTCAACGCCAACGCCGGCCAGAGTCAGATCTGCACGAGCGCAAGTTCGCTCGCGAATCTGTTGGGCAGTCCCACTGCGGTCACCCAAAACCTCCCCTGGCCGGCAACCTATGTGCAGTACTCGCCCGCCGGCATGGCGACGCCGGCGCAGGCGGGAACCAATGCCAACGATCCGCCGTACGCCTGGACTCCGGGCTATTACATCGTTGACCTCGGCGTCGCGGCGGATGCCGCGGGCGAGGCGTATCAGATCACTGCGTTCAGCTCTGGCGGCACGACCAGCACCGTCGCAGTCGTCGAGAGTACGTACGAGGTCCAGCAGGGCGTCGTCAACAGAGGTGGCCTGTGATCAACCGCAACAGCGTTATCGCAGTACTCGCGACAGTTCTGGGGGCCGCGGCGCCCTGCGCGGTCAGGGCGCAAGTATCGGTGAGTGAAGACTTCACCCAGACCACGACCACTAACCCCTGGTACTTTTTCAACGGCGCGTGCCTGACCGCGTCAAAAGCGCGCGGAGTCGAACCGACGGTTGGCACCAACGGGCAGATCCCGGGTTGCACGAGCATTGCCAGCAGCTACTACAACAAGAGCACCGGCGAAGTCCTGACCGGCGGTGCGAACGGCGCCGGCAAATTTCCCGATCCCAGCGGCTCGGGAGCCCTGCGCTTCACCAACGGCTACCCTTACGGTTACAGCGAGAATGGTGGCGTTATCTACTCAAATCCCTTCCCCACTGGAGCTGGGGTCTCCATTACCTTCAGGACCGTCACCTATCTCGGCAATTCCGGCGGGCAGGGCGGAGACGGCGCCGACGGCATCAGTTTCTACCTGATGGACGCCAGCAAACTGAACACCAGCACCATCACCGGCACCAGCAGCGGCGACGGCAACGGCCTCGGCGCCTGGGGCGGGAGCCTCGGTTACACCTGCTCGAACGCCAACCCGCCCTACAACGGCCTGATCGGAGGGTACCTCGGCCTCGGCATCGATGAGTACGGCAACTTCCTGAACGGCAAGCAGTGGATGCCGGGGTACACGGGTCCGAATCCGGCAACCGGCGACAACACCCAGCTCGGCTACGGTTATAGGCCAAACCGCATCGGCCTGCGTGGCGCGGGCAACATCGCCTGGAATTGGCTGAACGCGAACTATCCAACGTACTATCCGCTGACCCTGAGCACTGCGGCGCAGAATGCCGCGGTCGAGGCCACCTGCGCGGCCGGCGCCGTCGTCGATGCCACCAAGGGTAATGCCCTGGTCACGACGGCCAGCACCACGGGCACCGGCACCGGCCCCGCGTATCCGCTTGCCGACTATGCACCGATCCCCAAGGCTTACGTCGAGTTGCCGCCCAGCACGCAGATCGCCAACGAGAGCGCGGCGACCCGCAGCGCGGCAACGCCCATCAGCTATCAGCTGAAGATCACGCAGAACGGCCTGCTGAGTCTCGCCTACTCCATCTGCCCGCCCGCCGGCTGCGGCGCCTATATCTCCGTGATCAAAGCGCAGGACATCACTGCTGCCAACGGTGCCCTGCCCGCGAACTTCCTCTTCGGGTTCGCCGGCTCCACCGGTGGCAGCACGAACATCCACGAGATTCTGTGTTTCAATGCCGATCCGGACACCACCGCCTCGAGCTCCGCGGGCGCGGGCGAAAAGCAGTCCGCCAAGCTCGAAACCGGCATACAAGCCTATTTCGCCTACTACAACCCGGAGCCCGGCTGGACCGGCCGCGTGACCGCGAGCAGCCTCGGGTTCGATAGTTTCGGCAATGTCGTGATCGCGCCGACTCCCAACTGGGACGCTTCCTGCTACCTCACGGGCGGTAACTGCCTCACGACCGGCGTGACGGGCATGAGCGGTCAGGGTGCGACCAACCGCTCGATCCTCACCTGGAACGGCAGCCGCGGCATCCCGTTCGAGTACGGCAATCTCGCTGCCGCCCAGCAGGCGACGATCGATGCGGGCGATGTCACGACCGCCTCCTGCAACTCGACCACCGGGTACTCCAGCGCCGATCGTGTCAACTACCTGCGCGGCGACCAAAGCTGCGAGATCAGTACCGCAGGCGTCGGCGAATTCCGCCGGCGCACCGACTTGCTGGCCGATATCGTGGACTCGAGCCCGATCTGGGTGGGCGCGCCGAGTGCCCCGTATAGCGCCGTGTGGAACGACCGACTGAACAGCTCGGACCCGCTGCCGGAGAATCAGTCGGCCTCCACGAGCTATGCGAGCTACTCGACCGCGCAGCAGAAGCGCCAGCAGGTGGTCTACGTCGGCGCCAACGACGGTCTGCTGCACGGATTCCGCAGCGGCACTTTCAATGCGAGCGCCAGCACCGCTGCCGGTTCGTGTGCCTCCAACCCCGCCCCGGGCTGCTTCACCAACAATGACGGCAAGGAACTGTTGGCGTACATCCCTGGTGCAGTCGTCCAGACGATCCACAGTTCCACGAACGCCAACATCGACTTCTCGAACCCCCGGTATGGACACACCTTTTACGTAGACGCCACGCCCGGGGCCGGCGACCTGTACTACAACGGCGCGTGGCACTCGTGGCTGGTCGGCGGGCTCGGCGCGGGCGGGTCGGCCATTTACGCTCTCGACGTCACCAATCCCGGCAACTTCTCCGAGAGCAATGCCGCGAGTCTGGTGTTGGGCGAATGGACCCCGAGCACTATCAAGTGTGTGAACGTAACAAACTGCGGCAACAACCTCGGCAACACCTACGGCACGCCGCAGATTCGCCGCCTGCACGACGGCAAATGGGCGTTCATTTTCGGCAACGGCTTCGGCAGCGCCTCGGGCGATGCCGGCATCTTCGTCGGAGTCATCGACCCGTCCTCTGCGGCGCCGACGTTTTATTACCTCAGCACCAGCACCGGCGCCAGCACCAGCCCGAATGGCATTGCGTTCACGACGCCCGCCGACCTCGATGGCGATCACATGACTGACTACGTATACGCCGGCGACCTGCAGGGTAATGTGTGGCGCTTTGATCTCACGAGCAGCAGCGAGTCGTACTGGGCGGTGACTCCGGGCCCGCTGTTCAAGACCGCCACAGGTCAGCCCATCACGACGGCGCTGGTCGTCGCCTCGGGCGCACCCACCCCCGGCATGCAGCAGCAGCTGATGATTCTCTTCGGCACGGGCCAGAAGAACCCGATCTCCATTGCCAGCGCGGCCACCTACGCCACTGCTACACAGAGCCTCTACGGTGTGTGGGACTGGAACCTGAAGGGGTGGAACTCCATGTCGAGCGCGCAGTACGCGGCGATGACGCTGGCGAGTACCGGCCTTTCAGGCTTCGGCACACTCTCGCAAGCGAACCTGCAGGCGCAGACCGTGACCATCAACGGCAGCACGCAGAACCGCGACATCGCGACCAATGCGACCATCTGCTGGGCGAGTCAGAGCGCTTGCACGGGCGGCGCGGCGCAGTTCGGCTGGTATCTGAACCTGCCAGGCAACCTCGAGCAGATCATCTTCAACCCCCAGCTCGTGGCGCAGGCGCTGACGGTCAACTCGGTCGTCCCGGCGGTCAACTCGTCGACCTCGTGCGCGCTCCAAGGCGACACCGGCTTTACCTACGTGCTCTCGGCCATGACCGGCGGGGCGTTCAACGAGGCGTTCCTGCCGCCGAGCGAAGCGGCCGCCGGCCTGAGCACCAATCCGGCATACGCTGATACGCAAGCGATTGGCATTCAGACCAATGCGACCGGCAGCTCCTTCATCACCACCAACCAGGCCGGCACTGAGTTCCTCGTCTTCGAGACCAACCACGTCGCGAGCGGCAGTGCCAACCTCCAGGGCGGGGCCCTGGGCCTTAACCTGCCGCCGAACACGGTCGGCCGTCGCCTCAGCTGGATCGAGCACCGTTGACCCTTACGGACTGAGAGGCACCATGCCATTGCCGCACGCACCGAGTTCATCGCGGGGCTTTACCTTGATAGAGCTCATGGTAGTGGTCGTAATCGCCACTATCCTGCTGTCGATAGCAGTGCCCTCCTACATGAGCCAG
>Ga0306920_100004623_pt1 | contig 17660 bp, 19 predicted proteins | sample flu12Cox44000170_FD_204666 | JGI IMG/M metagenome (GOLD analysis project Ga0306920, IMG submission 204666) | Lab enrichment of tropical soil microbial communities from Luquillo Experimental Forest, Puerto Rico - flux4day.12C.oxic.44.000.170 (v2)... | ecosystem: Environmental > Terrestrial >... | reverse complement strand
CGCGCGGCAGCACCAGGAGCGCGGCCAGGTTGAGGCACGAGGACATACTCAGCGTGGCCTGCCCGAGCGGCAGGCGCACCCACAACAGCTCGCTGGCCGTGCACGCCACGAGCCAGAACCCCAGCGGGCGCGAGGGCCAGTGCGGGCGCGAGAGCGCGAACATGAGCGCGGCGAGCGCCATCATGGCGCATATCGCCACCGCCAGGACGACCGGTCGTGCGGCCCTCGTCGCGCTCATGAGCGGCCCCCCGCTCGCCACCCGGTTACCAGCCGGCGCGCCCCGCGCCGTACTGTGAGAAGTGCCAGAGTGGGGAATGGAGCTCGCAGGTGACCGCGTCGCTGGTCGTGGCGATGTCGCGCCACAACTTCGCCGACGGGTCGTACCAAAGCATGGTGTCGACGCTGAGCAGCGAGGACGAAGGCAGCTTGGCCGCCAGCGTCACCGGCAGCAGGAACTGATTGGCCGAAGGCGGGCTGATGGCGAGGTCGCACTTCAGCACCGAGGGATCCGGCTGCGTGATGGTGATGGTCGCCCGTCCTTTGATCGCGTCCGGCGGAACGATGACGCGGAACGAGCCCACCGTGAGCGTCCCACCGACGAGGCCGTCGACGACCAGGGAGTCGGACAACGAGCTGTCGGGGGCCCCCGCGATCACCCGCGGCAGGCCCGAGGCTTCGAAGATCGGCGTGGGCGTGGCGGCGCCGGGGGAGTCGAGGACCCCCTTCGAGCAGCTCGAGAGCGCCAGCAGCCCGAGCGCGGCGACGATGAGACGGGTGAATCGAGTCGACATGGGACCCTCCTCGAGGGATCGCCTCGGACGCGCCTCGCGCTGCGCCTGCCGCGCGCGGCACCGACGTCCGGCCCTCTGAGGTCATCCTTTCTGCAGACGATGTGCCGCTGGTCGCCGGCGGCGCCGTCGGCGCGCCTCGTTGTGACGCCACGAGTTACGGCGCGCAGACCGTTGCAGTCTGCGCGCCGTGCCGGGTGCACCCGGGGCTTTCGCGGTCTGCAACGCGCGGCGCGGGGGAACTCGCCCAGCGCGCGCGCGCGCTGCCCCAACCCGCCCTACTTCGCCTTCTCCGGCGGCTTGTCCCAGGCCGGCGGCGGCGGGATCACGATCACCGACCCGGTGGGCGTCTGACCGGGCGGGAGCTTGTCGGGCACCTTGTGGCTGACCGGCGGGATGCTCATCAGGAAGTCGGCGATCGAGGCGGCGTCCTCATCGCTCAGGTTCGCGAACGATTGCCACGGCATGGGCGGCAGGAGCGGGGTGCCATCCGGCCGCACGCCGGAGCGGATCGCCTTCATGATGTCGGCCTCGGTCCAGTAGCCGAGCCCGGTCTCGAGATCGGGCGTGAGATTGCGAGCGTAGGTGACCCCCCACGGGCCCTGCCACCCGAACTCGCTGCCCGACACCAGCCGGCTCATGTCCGGCGCCCCGGCGAAGAATCCCGGCGTGTGACAGTCGTTGCAGCCGCACACCATCACCAGATACTTGCCGCGCGCGATGCGCTTGGTCTTGTCCGCCGACGAGGTCTTGGTGGCGGGCGGCTTGGCGGTCGGGGCGGGCGTCGTCGCCGCAAGGGCCAGTGCGGCGCCACCCAGCGCGGCGACGACGAAGGCGAGCGCCGTGATGCGTCTCCAGTTCACTGCGACCTCCTGAGTGTGGGGAAACGTGAACGCGGACCCGGGGAACATCCAGCGCATCGGCGCCGCACCGGACCCGCGGCCGGCAACCGGCTTCACGCGTGACCGGGCTCGACGCCCGGCTCCGGGACGCGACGCTTGCGCGCGAAGAACTCCTTGAGCAGGTTACCGCACTCCTCGGCCAGCACGCCCCTCGAGACGTCGACACGATGGTTGAGGCGCGGTTCGTGGACCACATCGAGCACCGAGCCGCAGCCACCCGCCTTGGGATCGGCGGCGCCGTAGACCAGGCGGCTGACGCGGGCGAGCACCATCGCCCCGGCGCACATCGCGCACGGCTCGAGAGTAACGTAGACCGTGCAGCCGGTGAGGCGCCACGAACCCAGCGCGTTCGAGGCCGCGCCGATCGCCAGGATCTCGGCGTGGGCGGTGGCGTCCTGAAGCCGCTCGGTCTGGTTGTGGCCGCGCCCGACGATCAGCCCTTCGTGGACGATGACGCAGCCCACCGGCACCTCGTCGGCGACCGCCGAGGCACGCGCCTCGCGCAGCGCCGCCTCCATTCCCGAGCGGTCGTCGCGGATCACCACGCGCTACTTCGCAGCCGTGGAATCGGGCGCCGGTGCGGGCCTGGCGGGGAACTGCTTGGCCCAGCGCGAGAGCAGGCGGTCGAGCACGTCGGAGTAGGGCGGCGGTGCGCCGGCCGCGGTCGAGCCGTGCAGTCCGCTCTCGCGTGTGCCCGCGGTGCCGCTGTGCTCGGCGTCGGCCTGCGCCGGGTCGTACTGGAGACCTTCGACCGTCTCACTCCCGGAGGCGGACCACAGCAGCGCGCCGGTCGCATCGACCAGCGACGCGTGGAGCTGGACCGTGGTCCAGGGCTTGCCCGACTGCCCGGGCTCGATCGAGACCTGCGTCCACTGGTCCACGCGCACGCTCATCACCGCGCTGGTGCGCAGCCGCCGGCACAGGACGCCGGCGGTCAGCGAATCGATGCGGCCGTCGGCGAGCACCCGCGTGTTGACCACCTTGAGCAGCGAGTCGCCGCCGGGCGAGGCGCGCAGGATCTCGCGCGAGGTCAGGGACGACACCCAGCGATAACCCGAGCCCACCAGCGCGCGGCCCGACTGGCCCTGCACCTGCCGCTCGGCGTCGAAGTCGCGCTCGAAGCTCGCCGGCGGCAGCATCGCGATGCTCTGGACGTTGAACGACGCGTAGCGCGGATGGGCCCAGATGTTGTCGACGGTGTGCGGCCCCTTGGCCGCCGCCGACACACCGGCGAGGCCGAGAGCGGTGAGCACCAGCGCCGGGAGCTTGGGCGTGAGCCCCCGCATGGTCAGTTCCCGGTCAGCGCCTTGGGCACGGGCGGCTGGAGCGCGGTGCGCTGGATGGTGGCGTTGGCCTGGCAGCGCGGACACTTGCCGGAGTGCTCGACCGGCTGGTGGTCGGCCGGACAGATGTAGGCGATCGCGGTCTTGACCAGATCGATGTGGTCCATCGGACACTGCCCCGGGCCGTCGTAGTCCATGCCGCACTGCGGGCACTCGTAGACCACGGTCTGGTTGGTGAGCTCGTCGATCTCGTGCGGCGCGGCGGCGGTCGCGACCGCGGCCGACTTGGGCTTGGACTGGCATCCGGCGACCAGCGCGACGACGGCGATGGCGAGGATGGGAATCAACCGGTTCATACGAGGCTCCCGTCCGGGCCACCTGAGGGCCCAGCCGATGATGGAAGCGGCGCGGGTGGGAGAATCCCTCCCCTCCTGCACGACAGCCACCCGGAGTGTACACCCTTTGCGCAACCCGCGAGGGCCGGCGCGCGTAGCACCCCCTGGCCGATGCGAGGAGGCGCGATGAGCTGGACGCTGATCCTGCGGCTCTCGATGCTCGGGCTGGCGATGGCAATCGGGACGACCTACGTCATCCCGACCAGGATCGCGGGCTCGCTGTTTCTCGCGATCTTCGTCCTCAGCGCGGTGATGATCGCGCTGCGCGCGCCCGGAAGGTTCTTCCTGCACGGCTTCCTGGTCGGCCTCACGAACTGGGTGTGGGTCTCGGCGGCGCACGTGATCCTGATCGACGCCTGGCGCGCGCGCCACCCGGTCGAGGCGATCGCGCTGCCGGCGCTGCCACCGCTCCTCGCGTCCGTCGTCGGCCTGATGCGGCGCTTCGATCTCCCGATCCCGGGCGCCTCGGGGCTCATCATCGGCTCGCTGTCGTGGATCGCGTCGAAGCTCCCGGCACTCCGCGAGGCGAGGCGCGCCCCGAGCGGCGGTGAGGCCTGAGGCGGGCGCAACGGCCCGCCGCGGTCTACCGGAGCACGATCACGCGGCCGGTCCGCGCTTCCGCGCCGCGCTGGAGGCGGATCAGGTAGATGCCGGCCGGCAGCCGCGGCGCCGCGTCGAACGCGACACGATGGCGCCCGGGTCCCAGCTCGCCGACCTGGCGTTGCTCGAACGCCCGTCCTGCCACGTCGAGGAGCGTCAACGTCGCCGGCCGCGCCGCGGGCAGCGAGAGCCACACCGCGACCGCGCCGCGCGCCGGGTTGGGCGAGGGGCTCGAGAGCGCGAGCTCGGCCTCGCCGCCGGGGCGCCGCTCCGGGGGCACGTCGACCAGTGAGGCCTCCTGGAGCTTGAGGTTGTCGAAGCGCGCGAACAGGCTGCCGGCGCCCGCGAAGCTCACGGCGCGGATCCCCGGGGAGGTGAAGCACAAGGTCCGCCCAGCAGCTGGCTCGACGCGTCGTAGGCACGCAGGACCGCGGCGTCGGCTGGGCCGTCGGGCCGCACGTCGATGCACACCTGCGAATAGGGCTGGGTGGACGCCGCGCGCACCATGCCGTAGAGGTTCTCGCTGAAGTCCGAGGTGCCCGGGCTGTTGCATACCGACACCACGTTCGGCGCGCTGCCGAAGCCCGCCGGCTGGTTGTCGTTGGCGTAGATCTCGGGTCCGCAGTGCGTGCCGGGACCAATCTTCGAGAATGTCACGCCCCAGGCGGCGGGGTGTTGTCGAGGATGGTGCCGGCGGCGATCGAGTTGCCGACGGGGTCGTGGTCGAAGTCGATCACGTGCTCAGAGTAGACAACACGGAAGTTGTCGAAGCGGCAGAAATGGGTCCCGCTGCCGGCGAAACGAACGCCCCGGATGCCGGGGGCGCTCAGGGCGAGGGAGATCGTGGCCCCGGGATTGGTGGTCGCGGTGCCGATCAGGTTGTCGTTGCCGTCGTAGAGCGCGACGACGGCGAAATCACCGGGGCCGTCGGGCAGCACGTCGATGCCGACGGTGGAGACCGGGTTCGCGAGCAGGGCGTGGACCATCCCGTAGGAGTTCTGGCTGAAGTCGGAGGAGACGGGACGCGCTGCCGAAGCCGGCCGGCTGGTCGCCGCTCGCGTATGCGTTACGACCGCTGCCGCACGCGGTGCCGGGGCCCACCTTCTCGAACCGGACGCCCCACAACGCGTAGGCGTTGTTCACCACCGCACCATTGGCAATCGGCGCCCCCAGGGGATCGGTGTCGAAGTTGATGGCGAGCGTCCCCAGCACCGCCCCGACCTTCCGGATGCGTGAGTTGTTCGTGTCCGCCACATACACGTTGCCCGTGGCATCGGTCGCGAGCCCGTCGGGCCCGCTGAGCTGGCCGTCCCCGTTGCCGGTCGAACCCCATTTCGAGAGAAACGCTCCATCGCTCGTGAACTTCTGGACTCGATCATTGAGATCGTCCGCAACGTATACGTTGCCAGCGGCGTCGACGCCGATCCCCGGCGGCCAGCTGAACTGCCCGTCGCCGCTCCCCTGCGTCCCCCGATGGGCCAGGAGAACCCCGTTCGTCGTGTACTCCGCGACGCGCCGGGCCATGTTCTCCGCGTGCCAGAGGTGGCCGGCCACGTCGATCGGCAGGTGCCCGGAACCTGGAATCGGCCACTGGCTCAGGTAGACTCCCGCATCCGTGAACTTCTCGATGCGCTGGTTGTCGATATCATCCACGTACACGTTGCCCGCCGCGTCGACCGCGATCCCACCACACTGATTGAGCTGTCCGTTCCCGCTGCCCGGGGGGGGCGCCCCATTGCATGAGGAAGGCGCCATCGCTGGTAAATTTCTCGACGCGGGAGTTCCTCTGGTCGGTGACGTAGATGTCCCCGGCGGCATCGAAGGCGATGCCGGTGGGCCCATCGAACTGGCCGGGGCCGGTCCCGAGCGATCCCCACTCCGTGATATAGACGCCGGTGCTCGAGAACTTCTGGATTCGATCGTTGTTGAGGTCCGCGACCAGCACGTTCCCCGCGGCATCCACTGCGATGCCGACTGGCTCGCGAAATTGCCCATTGCCGCTGCCCAGTGAACCCCACTTCAGCAGGAATGCCGGCGGCGATTCCGCTGCGGCGGGCGATGTCCGGAGCAGGACCAGGAGGCCGAGCAGCCCCAGGATTCGCCTGAGCCATGGCGCCCTTGTGCGCCGCCGTGGGGCCAGGCGCCCTCCGGAGTCCCCGATCTCGATGCTCATCTTCGCCTCCTCGACAGGTGCGCTCCTGTGGCCTGTCATGAGGAAACGCGCGACCCCCGGGACTTGCACGGGCATCGTTCCGCCCGCCTCGAGCCGGGTAGATCGACCTTGACACCTCGGGCGGGGCGGGAAGAGGCTCAATTGGAATTTCACTGGCCCTGGGCGCTCCATACCGCGCTCCAATGCTCCCGACGACTGCCCCGGAGGGAGGGTGGGATCCACCCCATCCGTTCCGATTCGCGCCGTGGTGGCGGAGCCGGCTCTGGAGTCCACCGCGGTGCTCCTGATCCGGGCCCGCCATGGTGACCTGAAGGCACGCGAGGCCCTCGCGAGCCGCTATCTCCCCGCGCTTCGCCGCTTCGCCCACGGCCGGCTGCCCGCGCGGGCACGGGATCTCGCGGAAACCGACGACGTCGTGCAAAACACGGTGGTTCGCGCATTGAACCATTTGGATCGGTTCGAGCCGCGGCGCGAGGGTTCCTTCCTCGCCTACCTGCGGCAGATCCTCGTCAACCAGATCCGGGACGAGGCGCGCCGCGCGTCGAGCCGGCCGGTGCGTGCCGAGCTGTCTGAGGACCTCCCGGCCGCGGGCCTGAGCCCGCTGGAGGAGGCGATCGGGCGCGACGACGTGGAGCTCTACGAAGCCGCGCTGGCGAAGCTGGCGCCGCCGCAGCGGGAGGCGATCGTGCTCAGGGTGGAGCTGGGTTTCTCGTACGACGAGGTGGCGCGCAGCCTCGGCCGCCAGTCGCCCAACGCGGCGCGCATGCTGATCGCGCGCGCGATGGTGCGGCTCGCGGCCGCCATCGACGAGCTGCGGGGGGCGCATTGAGCGACCAGGTGGAGCGCGTCCTGATGCGCCTCGCGCAGGCGATCTCCGATGGCCGCCCGGTCGACTGGGACCTCGAGCGCAGCACGCGTCCCGAGCTGTCTCAAGTGCTGGACGGGCTCAGGCTGGTCGAGACCGTGAGCCGCTCGCTGCCGGCCGCCCCCGGGCCCGATCCCGCCGCGGCACGCACCTGGGGCTCGCTGCGGCTCATCGAGCGCATCGGACGGGGATCGTTCGGCGAGGTCTATCGGGCCTACGACCCGGTGCTGCAGCGCGAGGTGGCGCTCAAGCTGCTCGCCGAGTCCATCGATCCGGCGATGCGCCGAAGCTTGCTCGAGGAGGCACGGCGGCTGGCGCGCGTGAGGCACGCGAACGTGCTGGTCGTCCATGGCGCCGACGAGCACGACGGCCGCCTGGGACTGTGGACCGACCTGCTGCGCGGTCGCACGCTCGAGCAGCACCTCGCCCGCAGCGGCGTCCTGGGCGAGCGCGAGATCGCGGTGATCGGGATCGACTTGTGCCGCGCCCTGGCGGCGGTCCACCGCGCCGGGCTGCTGCATCGCGACGTGAAGGCCGCGAACGTCATGCGCGAGGACGGCGGTCGCATCGTGCTGATGGACTTCGGCAGCGTCGCCGAGGCGGGGAACGGACGCACCGCCCTCGAGGCGTCGAGCCTGCGCGGCACGCCGCTCGCGATGGCGCCCGAGGTGCTGGCCGGCGGGCCGATCGGCCCCGCCGCGGACATCTACGCGCTGGGCGTGCTGCTCTACCGGCTGGCCAGCGGCCGCTACCCGGTCGAGGCCCGCGACCTGCCCGAGCTCGAGGACAGGCACCGGCGCGGCGAGTCGTTGCCGCTGCGCGACCGGCGGCCCGATCTCTCGGCCGCGTTCGTGGCCGCGATCGATCGCGCGCTCGAGGCCGATCCGGCGCGGCGCCACGCCAGCGCCGGGGGCTTCGAGCGCGCGCTGGCGCGCACGCTGTCGGCGACGCGAGCCGGCGCCGAGCCGACCGCGACGCGCTGGGCCTGGACGATCGCGGCCATGCTCGTGCTGGTCGCCCTGGTCCTGCTCCTGCCCCGCGGGCTGTTCCGCGGTCCCGGGACGGCGACCGGCCCGGGTTCCGATCGGAGCGCCCCGTCATCGCCGGCGCCGGGACCCTCCGCTCCGGCGTCGCCGGAGCCGGGGGCCGGGTCCGCGACGGGCGTGCCCGCCGCGCATGCGGTGGTGGCGACCGCGGACATCTTTCGTGACACGCCCGGCGGCGCGGCGCGGCTCGTGTCCGGTGACCGTGTCGCGCCGGGAGACGCGCTCTACCTGGCGCTCGAAGCCCCCGAGCGACTGTGGACCTATGTGCTCGACGAGGACGCGCGCGGCGCGCTCACCGTGCTGTTCCCCGCGCCCGGCCTCGATCAGTCGAACCCGGTCGCGCCCGGCCGACGACGCCTGCCCGGGACTCATGCCGGCGAATCGGTCGACTGGCAGGTCACGAGCGCGGGCGGGCGCGAGACCATCCTGGTGCTCGCCTCGCGACATCCGCTGCCGGACCTCGAGCGCGAGATCGCGGCCGTTCCACGCCCCAGCGCGGCCGCCCCGGTCGTCTATGGCCGGCTCTCCACCGGCGCGCCGTACCGGTTGCGCGGGATCACGGGGCTGGTGCCGGCCCGCGAGGCGTCAGGGGGCGCTCCCCGTCTGAGTGACGTGCTGCGGCGCGCCGCCTCCGATCCCGCTCGCGCGGCCGATCTCTGGACCTGGCAGATCACGCTCGAGAATCCGAATCGCTGACCCACGATCGACCGGCCGATGAGGACGCGACTGGCGGCGTCGGTCGCGCGCGCCCTCGATCGCCTGGCACGCGTCATGGGGGCGGGCGGTCGCGCGCGCACGGACGAGGCGCTGGGCGCGGCGCAGCGGTCGCTGGCGATCCGCGAGCGCCACCTCGGCGCCGGGGATCCCGAGGTCGCGACCGGCCTCAACACGCTCGGGAACATCCTGCGCCTGAGGTACGACCTCGAAGGTGCGCGGGCCGCGCTGGAGCGCGCGCTCGCGATCCGCGAGCGGGCGTACGGGCCGAACGACCTGAGCGTGGCCTCGACCCTGGTCGATCTCGGGCTGCTTCACATCTTCGCGGCGCGATACATCGTGGCCCGCCCGCTGTTCGAGCGCGCGCTGGCCATCAGGGAGAGGCGCGGCGCTTGCGCTGGTGGTTCCCGACGGCCTGCTGCACCTCGTCAGCTTCGCGGCGCTTCCGCGGGCTTCCGGCGGCTACGTGGTCGAGGGAACCCTGCGGATTCAGGCGCTGGGTGCGGAGCGCGATCTCCTGCCGCCCGACGAGCACCCGATGGCCGGCCGTGGATTGTTCGCCCTCGGCGATCCGGACTTCGACCTCGGCTCATCCCCGGCAGTCGCCGCCGCCTATCGCGGGCAGGCCTCCCAGTGTCCCGAGTTCGCGAAGCTCCGCTGGCAGCGCCTCGCCGGCGCGCGGAACGAGGTGGAAGACGTCGGCCACATCTGGGATTCGCATGCCGCGGTCGCATCGGGTGACCCGACCGGCTCGTCCCCGGCCGCGACCGTTCTGACCGGGGCGCGGGCCACCGAGAGCGCGTTCAAGCGCCTGGCCCCCGGTCACGCCTTCCTCCACCTCGCGACCCACGGCTTCTTCATCGGCGAGAGCTGCCGGGTCGCGCCGCCGTGGTGCGCGCGGCATCGCGGGCCTCACCCCGGCGCCCGACGGGGTGCGCCGGGTGGAGCCCGGCGGGCCGCTCGAGCTCGCGGGTCTGGTGCTGGCGGGAGCGAATCGCCGTGCCGAGGCCACCCCCAGCGAGGACGACGGGGTGCTCACGTCCGAGGAGATCGCGGCCCTCGACCTGCGCGGGGTCGAATGGGCGGTGCTGTCGGCGTGTGAAACCGGAATCGGCCAGGTGCGCTCCGGCGAGGGCGTGCTCGGCCTGCGGCGCGCGTTTCAGGTTGCGGGCGCCCGCACGGTGATCATGAGCCTGTGGAGCGTCGAGGACGAATCCACGCGGCGCTGGATGCATGCCCTCTACGATGCGCGGCTACGAGACGGACTGGGCACCGCCGACGCGGTGCGGGACGCGAGCCTCGCGGTCATCAAAGAGCGCCGGGCGCGGGGCTTGAGCACCCACCCGTTCTTCTGGGGCGCGTTCGTCGCCGCCGGCGACTGGCACTGAGCCGCCGGGGCGGTCCGGGCGCCCTCGCCGTGCAAATCCCGGCGATCACCCGTTATCCCGGCATCGGCGACGTCCGTCGTACCAGCCTCCGGGAGGTGACCGTCATGAAGCGCGTTCTGTGCATTCTAGGGTTCGTGGCGGGGCTCGCCCCGTTGCCGGCGCAGGCTCAGATCCCGCAGACCGTGAGCTACCAGGGCGTGCTGACCGACGCCTCCGGGAACCTGGTCAGCGACGGGGCCTACGACCTCACCTTCAAGCTCTACACCGTGGCGATCGGCGGCTCCCCGATCTGGACCGAGACCCAGGCCAGCGTGCCGGTCATGAAGGGCGCCTTCAGCGTCATGCTGGGCAGCGTCACCACGCTGACGCCGGCGTTCGACCAGCAGTACTTCCTCGGCATCGCGGTCAACGGCGGCGCCGAGCTCACCCCGCGCGTTGCGCTCGCCAGCTCGCCCTACGCCCTCGAGGCGAAGACCGTGGCGGACAGCGCCATCGTCGGCGCGAAGATCGCGAACGGCCAGGTGGTTCGCTCGCTCAACGGCATCACCGACCAGGTCACCCTGGTGGCCCGCTCCAACATCTCGATCACGCCCGCGGCGCAGAGCCTCACGATCAGCGCGACCGGCGGCGGACTCGCCCTGCCGTTTTCGGGCACGGTCTCGAGCGCCGGTGATGCCTTCGCGGTCACCAACACCGGGGCCGGCAACGCCGGTCACTTCCAGATCAGCAACACCTCGAGCCCCGGGCCGATGGCCGCGGTGCTGGGCGAGAACAACAGCACCCAGTCGAACGCCCGCGGGATCATGGGGCTCATCACCAGCGCCGCGGCCGGGAACTTCGCGGCCGGCGTGTGGGGTGCCAACTCGTCCACCGGCTCGAGCGGCTTCGGCGTGATCGGGGTTCACGAGGGCACCGGCTACGGCGTGCACGGTGAAGTGAACGGCAGCGGCGCCGGCGTTCATGGCCAGTTCGACGCGCCGACACCGAATGCCAACGCAGCCGGCGTCCTCGGCGAGGTCCCGGCCTTCGTGACCAATGGGCAGGGCTACGCGGTCAAGGGCGTCTACAGTCACGGGACCGCCATCTACGGTGTGAACCAGGGCCTGAACGCGAATACCTACGGGGTGTTTGGCCAGGTCAACTCGACCAGCCCGGCATTCCAGACCGCGGGCGTCTATGGCGCGAACGACGGCACCACCGCGAATGGAATCGGCGTCTACGGCACCCACGCCGGTGGCGGTTCAGGAGTCTCGGGCACGAGCGCCACGGGAACAGGCGTACTGGGTCTGTCGAACGGCAGCGGATCGGGGACCGCCTATGGTGTGCACGGCCAGGCCACGAGCACCTCGCCGGCTCTCAATACGATTGGAGTCTTCGGCGACAACCAGAGCGCCAGCGGCCTGGGTTACGGTGTCTACGGCCTCCACGTGGGCACGGGGATCGGAGTGCGTGGGGAATGCGACACATTCGGCGGGAAAGGCGTGCAGGGCTATTCGACGTCGGGAACGGCCGTCCACGGCACGACCACGAGCGGCATCGGCATCTACGGTGAGACGAACTGCACGACCGCCAACGCCATGGCGATTCAGGGGGTGCTGCTGAATGCCACGCCCGGCCAGAAAGCGGCCGCGGTCAAGGGCGAGGAACGCGGAACCGGATCGAGCGGCATCGGAGTGTGGGGGTCGCATGGCGGCTCCGGCTGGGGCGTCTACGGATCGAGCATCAGCGGCATTGGCGTGCTCGGCGGCGCCGGCAGCGGCGGGATCGGCGTGACCGGGACGGCTTCGGGCGGCGGCAGCATCGGCGTTCGTGGCGTCGGCAGCGCGGGAGCCCAGGCGGGATCGTTTCAGGGTGACGTCCTGATCGCCGGCAATCTGAGCGTGACCGGCAGCGTCAGCAAGGGCTCGGGCTCGTTCAAGATCGATCATCCGCTCGATCCGGCCAACAAGTTCCTGGTCCACTCCTTCGTCGAGTCGCCCGACATGATGAACGTGTACAACGGCAACGCCACGCTCGACGGACACGGCGAGGCGACCGTCGAGCTGCCGTCCTACTTCGAGGCGCTGAACCGCGACTTCCGCTACCAGCTCACCGCGATCGGCGCGCCGGGACCGAACCTGTACGTGGCCGAGGAGGTGCGTGACAACCGCTTCCGCATCGCCGGCGGCGCGCCGGGGGCGAAGGTCTCCTGGCAGGTGACGGGGATCCGCCACGACCCGGTCGCCAACGCGCATCGCATCATGGTCGAGCAGGAGAAGGTCGCTTCCGAGCGCGGGCGCTACCTCGATCCCGCGGCCTACGGGCAGCCGGCCGACAAGGCCATCGGCTTCAGGCCCACGAGCGCGCTCGGGACGCCGCCGGTCGCGAAGGAGGTGCACTGATGCGGATCCGAGCCGGCCTCCTGGTTGCGTTCCTCACGATCGCCGCGCCCGCCGCAGTCCTCGGCGTCACGCTGAGCAGCAGCATCCTTGGCAACGGTGGCACGCGCGGATCGAACGGCACGTTCACGCTCAACGGCACCGTCGGCCAGCCCGCGGTCGGACTGAGCAGCGGGGCGAGCTTCCAGGTGTGCTCGGGATTCTGGTGCTTCGGCGGCACGCGCGTGCTGGCGGTGGATCCGCCGGGCGGTCCCGATCTTCCGAAGCGCCTCGAGTTCTCCCCGCCCGCGCCCAACCCGGCGCGCGGGGCGGTGCGCCTCGTGGTCGCGCTTCCCAGGCCGGCGCGGGTGCAGCTCGCGATCTACGACATCACGGGCCGGGAGGTGCTGCGCATTGCCGACGGCGAGGTGGGCGCCGGTGTCCAGTCCTGGCAGTGGACCGGCACCGGCGCCGCGGGCGGTCGGCTGGGCGCCGGCGTGTTCTTCGCGCGGCTGGTGCTGGACGGGCGTCTGATCGGAGAGCGGCGGCTGGTGCTGCTGCGCTGAGCGGCGAGCCATCCGAAAATCTACGGAGGCGACCGGCGAGCGCGCCCTCATTACGTACGCGCCGGTCGCGAAAGCCGGACCATCCCGAATCTTCGCGCATCCCAAGCCGGGTCCGGGAAGCGGCCGCATCTCAGGGTCCCCGCTTGCTCCGTGGAGGCATGGAATGCATCCGGCTCGGCTTGCTCTCGTCCTTCGTCCCCGGCCGTTCGTCCTCGTCGTCCTCGTTCTGGCCGCCTTCGTCACCAGCGGGCTCCTGCTCCGCATCCCCCCACCCCGCGCTCAGGCCGCAACCGCCGCTCACATGGAGCACGGGATGAGTGACGCGCGGATGCAGCAGTGGGTGCGCGACTGGTACGCGCAGCATCCGCCGCGCCCCAGCGCGGTCGCCTCCGTCGGCGCGCCGGTCGACACCATCCTCGCCACGGGGACGAGGTTCGACGCCGACCACAATCCCGCGACCCTGGTCGACAGCGTGCACATCTTCACCGGACAGTCGGTGATGTGGCAGTGGGTCGACGGCACCCACACGACCACCAGCGGCACCGGCTCCGGGGATCCGCTGGCCGGCATGTCCTGGGATATTCCACTGATGTCGACCTCGCCGACCTTCACGCGCGTGTTCGGCCAGGCGGGCACCTTTCCCTTCTTCTGCCGGGTGCACGAGTTCTTCAACATGAGAGGCGCGGTGATCGTGAGTGCCCCGGCCGCGATCTTCGACGCCGCCGGCACCGCCTTCGACACCGACGGCAACCCGGGGACTCAGGTCGACACGGTCTTCATCGCGCCGGGCCAGGCGGTGCAGTGGCAGTGGCTCTCGGGCGTTCACACGGTGACCAACGGGACCGGCAGCACGGACCCTAACGTCGGGAAGCTGTTCGACGTTCCGCTGGACTCGAGCTCCCCCGTGTTCACGTTCACCTTCAACCAGCTCGGCGCCTTCCCCTTCTTCTGCAGGCAGCACGAGTCGTTCAACATGAGGGGGGTCGTCGTCGTCACCAACCAGCTCAGCGTCCAGCCCACGGGCGACGGCCTGGGCGCGCTGGGGTTTGCGGCGCCGATGGAGCCCAGTCCGACGCGGGGCCCGGTGTCGTTCCGCTTCGCGCTCCGCGAGGCGGGCCCGGTACGGGCCGACGTCTACGACGCGTCGGGACGGCAGGTCGCTGCCGTCCTCGACGGCCCCTTCACCGCCGGCACCCATGGCGCGCGCTGGGATGGGCGCACGGCGTCGGGCGGGCGCGCGCCGGCCGGGATCTACTACGTGCGGCTCAGCCTGCCGGGGTTCACGGGCGCCCGTCGGGTGGTCATGCTGCGTTGAGGGTCGCCGGCCCGAGCCCGGAGTCGCCGCTGGCTCCGGGCTCGAGGCCCGGGGATGGCCGGCCCCGCGTCACGGAATGCCCGGGAGCCCCGGCTTGAGGATCATCAGCGCCAGGGCGACGAGCGGGAGCGCGAGTGCGATCGCCCCCCACAGGTCCCAGCGGCGCGACATCGCTTCGTAGCGCTCCCACCATGCGCTGCTGCCCGCCGCCCCCTCCCGGGCCGCGGCGAGGAGCTTGCGCTGCAGCGGGGCGACCTGGGCCATAAAGGCCCAACCCGACAACGAGAACAGGACCAGCGCCCACAAGATCCACCCGGTGCGCAGCAGCGGGTAGTGGCCGCGGATCGCGGCGGCAATGCCGGCCGCGACGATCAGCACCACGCCCGGGATCGTGAACAGGCGATCGCTGGCGATGATGCCCTCCATCGTGTTCCCGATCACGCGAGCGTCGCGGGTTCGATCGGCGTTGCGCTTCCAGAAGATGCCGGTCGTGATGTTGCCGAGGAACATGATCACCGCGCCGACGTGCACCAGCTTGAGCACGAGATAGAGCATGTTCGTTCCCCCACGGTCCGGGCGAGCAAGGACCCTGCGGTGCCGCGCCCTGCCCCAGTATAATGAAGTGAACTCCAGGCTTGCGCACGCGGCCTGCACGGTAACCCGCGGACCAGCTCGTGACCCCCCAATCAGATCGGTCTCTGCCACCCCCGGTCGGTCCCCGCCGCGTCCGCAGGACGCTGGCCGGCGCCGTGCGACGAGGCGCGGCCCTCCTGCTCGTGGCCGCGATCGCCCTCACGCTGGTGGCGGGGCTCGCCCTGCTCCTGATCCAGCAGCCGGCGGTGGGCCGGTGGGCGCTCACCAGGATCCTCGGGGCCGCGGCCAGGGCGCTGGGCGACTCGGTCACGATCGGCGCCGTCAGGGGCAACTGGATCACGAGCATCGAGGTGCGCGACCTCGGGGTCCGGCGCGCCGACACGGTGCTGGCCCGCGTGGACACGCTGCAGGCGCGCTACTCCCTGCCCGCCCTGCTCGGGCATCGGATCGTGGTTCACGAGCTGGACGTTCGCGGCGCCTTCGTGACCATCGGGCGGTCCGACACCGCTCGCCGGCCGGGCCCTTCGTGGGGCCCCGCCGAGATCCTCGGCGGGCGCTTCTGGTCCGGCATGCCGATCCGGATCGAGCAATTGAGCCTGACCCGCTGCGGCTTCCGGGGCGCCGCCGCGGGCCAGGGACCGAGCGTCGAGCGGATCGAGCTCGCGATTCGAAACGCGGCACTGGGCGGGGGCCCGCTCGCCTTCGAGCTCGACACCCTGGGCGCGCGCTTCCTGCCGCCCGGGACACGCGACCGGTGGTGCACGGTCGGCGCGCGCGGATCGCTGGGCCACGACCGGCTCGAGGTGCGCTCGTTCGCGCTCCGGAGCGCGGCCAGCGAGGTGGCCGCCGCCGGCACCCTGACGCTCACCGCGGCGCCGCGGGACACCATCACCGGCGCGGACTTCTCGCTCCGCGCCCCCCGCCTCGAGCTCGCCGATCTCGGGATCCTCATGCCCGGCGCGGCCCCGAGCGGCGTGGTCACGGCCGCGGCCGAGCTCCACGGCACCCGCATCGGTGCCATGCGCGGCACCGCCCGCCTCACCACCGACGGCGCGCGCTATGGTGCGCTGACGCTCGGGCGCACCCGGGTCGAGGCGGGCCTCGACAGCGGGCGCGTGAACCTCGATCTGGCGAGCGTGGTCGAGCGCGTGCCGATCGTGGCACGTGGGTGGGTGCGGCCCTTCGCGGCGTCGCTGAGCGGCGCCTTCGATGGCCGCACCGGGCCGCTGCCGCGTGAGATCCCGGGCGCGCCCTGGTGGGATTCGCTCGCCACGCGCACCGGGTGGTTCCACCTGGCGCTCGAGCGCGGCGTGCTGCGCGTCGATGCCCGGATGCAGTCGGGGTCGGACGCGATGGCGCTCGCGGGCTCGCTCGATCTGGACCGCGCGCCACGCTACACCGCGCACCGCGTCACGCTCGCCCACACGGATACCTCGGGGACCGCGCGGCCGGGCGGAGCGCTGGCGGCCGATTCGCTCGAGGCGCACCTCGAGCGCATCGTGTCGTACCGGGTCTGGGGCGCACGGCTCCAGCATCTCGACCTCGCGCGCTGGACCCGGCAGCCGGGGCTCGCCAGCGATCTGAACGGGGTGCTCGAGGGCGCGGGACGAGGCTGGTCCCCGATCGACGCGCGCGCCACCCTGCGGCTCGAGCCCTCGCGCTTCCACGGCCAGCCGCTCGAGCGCGCGGAGATCGCGCTGGCGCTCGCGCACAACGAGCTGTCGGTCAAGGGGGACATCGAGGCGCCCTCGGGCCACCTCGCACTCACGGGCCACGCCCGCCCATTCGATCACGCTCCGTCCTATGTCGTGGAGGACGCCCGGCTCGATGGTGTCGACGTCGGTCCGTGGACTGGAGGACCGGCGTTTCACACCCGGCTCACCGGCTCGCTGGCGGGCCGGATCGCCCTGCCCGGCCTGGGAGCGGTCGACGCCTCGCTGGCCCTGCTCCTCTCCCGTTCGGAGGTCAACGGCTTCCCGCTCGAGGCGGGCGACGTCCGCGGCAGTCTCGACCACGGCAGGTTCGAGGTCCGGGCCCGGCTCGACTCGCGCGAGGGGGCGTTCACGCTCACCGGCTCGGGCGACCTCGAGGCCCGGCCGCCGCGAATCGAGGCGGGCGCCCAGGCCCCGAACCTCCTGATCGCGCGGTGCCTGGGGCTGGATTCGGTCGAGGTGGCGGGGACGACGCGGCTCCATCTCGAGGCGAGCGACGCGCGGCTCGGCGGCGCGAACGCGCACGGCGAGCTCGCGTCCAGCGGGCGGATCGGGACCGCGACGCTCGACACCCTCGAGGCCGAGATCGGGATCTCGAAAGGCGTGTTCGCGATCGACACGCTGCTGCTGCGCTCGAACGTCGCCCTGATCGCGGGCGGAGGCCGGCTGGTGCTGCCGGGAACGGCGGGGCCCGCGGCCTCCGACGCCCCGCAGGAGTCCGACCTGCGGCTGAGCGCGAAAGTGCTCGATCCGATGCCGCTCGCCCCCCTCCTCCACATCGACACCCTGGATGTGGCGAGCGCGAGCTTCGATGGTCGTGTCACCGGCCCGGCGAGCGCCCCGCGCCTCGACCTGAGCGGACACGTCCGCGCCCTGGTGGCCGGATCGCTGCACCTGCTCGATCTCAAGGCCCGCGCCGGCGTGGCCCTCGACCGCCCGCTCCACGTCGCGCACGGTCAGGC
>Ga0306920_100004622_pt1 | contig 17664 bp, 17 predicted proteins | sample flu12Cox44000170_FD_204666 | JGI IMG/M metagenome (GOLD analysis project Ga0306920, IMG submission 204666) | Lab enrichment of tropical soil microbial communities from Luquillo Experimental Forest, Puerto Rico - flux4day.12C.oxic.44.000.170 (v2)... | ecosystem: Environmental > Terrestrial >... | reverse complement strand
AATTCGCAAACCCTTGTCGACGCGAGCACAAATCCCCTGCAACTGGGCGTTCGCCGCATCTCGACATCCGATCTCTATTACGCGCTTTCCCGTGGCTACGAGGATTTCGCCGCGTTCCCCAGCCACGCCCTATTCCTGTGCGTGATCTATCCGCTAGTTGGAATTTTGTTGATCGGCTTGACCTTTGGCACGCTATCGCTGTTGCCATTGGCAATCCCGATTGCCGCCGGTTTTGCTTTGGTCGGGCCTGTTGCCGCGATCGGCCTCTATGAGTTAAGCCGCCGTCGCGAGGCCGGACTCGATAGTTCTCCGATCCATGCCTTCGATGTGCTGCATTCGCCGTCACTGGGCGCGGTCATCGCGCTGAGCCTTCTGTTGATAGCGATCTTTCTGATCTGGCTCCTGGTTGCCGAAGCGCTCTATATCGCGATCTTCGGGTATTCGGCGCCAGCCTCGATCGAGCAATTCATGACCGACTTGCTGAGCACACCGCGCGGATGGACCCTCATCATTGTCCGCTGGGGAATCGGATTTTTGTTCGCCGCGCTTGTGCTGTCCATCAGCGCGATCTCATTCCCGCTGCTGCTCGACCGCGATGTCGGCGCGACGGTCGCGATGCGCACCTCGCTTCGCGTGATGGCGGCTAATCCGCTGCCGATGGCGCTGTGGGGATTGATTGTCGCCGCGCTCCTGGTGATCGGCTCGATCCCGTTCTTCGTCGGGCTCACGGTGGTGATGCCGGTGCTCGGACATGCAACCTGGCACCTGTATCGGCGCACGGTCGAGCCGGATCGCAATCCGCACCCGGATTACCACCCGGTGCCGCGCGAGCGTCCGCGCCGTTCGGCCGCCGATTTTCCTGCCGCGCTGTTCCCGACCCACTGGTGGGGTAAATCGGACATTGGAGAAAACGGATAATCGGCGCATAACGCCGTGGATATTAAGGTCAGCATAAAGTTTCTGACCAAAGATGGTGGTTACAGGCTAATGGATTGGGTCCGAGAAAGACCGGACCCGACCTTACATCGGCCCTGGCGACTGCCAGGTCATTGCAAGGTCACGTAAGGGCGCGGCTCCCTTCGGCTGGAAGATTTGGTTCATGAAAATGCGCTAGGCCGGAAGAGCACCGCCGGTAAGCCAAAGGTGCCGGTTCTGTTTGCGCAGGTGTGCCCGACATATCGCAACGCATAGCGCCTAGATCACGCGGCCCGCGGGATGAGACATCCGCTGACCCGGCGACCGATCCGTGCTACCGTTGGCTCAGCGGCCTTATGCCGGAGGGGCTATGGGGGGCCATTGCATGCTCTCTTCCCGTCATACAAATCGCCGCGCCATTATGACGCTGCTCGGCGGCGCGGCGGCTTGGCCGATCGCCGCGCGCGCGCAGCAGCCAACAATGCCGGTGATCGGGTTCCTCAACAGCGCATCGCCGGACGGGTATGCGCCTTTCACCGAAGCGTTCCGTGAGGGCCTGAAGCAGGCCGGTTACGTCGATGGTCAGAACGTGACGATCGAGTATCGCTGGGCGCAGGGACAATACGATCGCGTGCCGATCATCGCGCTTGAACTGGTGAGCCGTGGAGTGGCGGTAATCGTTGCCAATACGCCGGGCGTGGTGGCAATCAAGTCGGCGGTTACGACGATTCCTATTGTTTTCACGGCTTCGGGCGACCCAGTGCAAATGGGCCTCGTCGCCAACCTTGCACGACCGGGCCGGAATGTGACGGGCGTGACCAACCTGGCAATCGAACTGGTACCGAAGCAACTAGAGATGGCGCGCGAGCTGTTGCCCGGCGCGACGAGTATTAACGCGCTCGTCAACCCGTCCAATCTCCAGACTGAGACCCTCTTGAGAGACTATGACGCGGCGGCCCGCACGCTGGGACTCGATCTTCAGGTCATGCACGGCAGCACAGGTCCTGACTTGGATGCGGTCTTCGCAACCTTGGGCCAACTGCGCCGCGGCGCGCTGGTGATCACCAGTGATCCATTCTTCAATAGTCACAGCCAGCAGCTTGCCGCCCTGACGGTCAGGCATGCGGTGCCCGCCATCTCTCCGCTTCGAGAATTCCCCATGGCAGGCGGCCTCATGAGCTACGCAGGCAGTGTTTCCGACATATATCGCCTGGCTGGCATCTACACCGGCCGCATTCTAAAAGGGGAAAAACCCGCCGACCTGCCGGTGCAACAGGCCGCGAAATTCGACCTTGTCATCAATCTCAAGACCGCGAAAGCGTTGGGCCTCGACATGCCAACATCGTTGCTATTGCGGGCCGACGAGGTCATCGAATGATCCGCCGCCGCGCATTCATCACGCTGCTCGGCAGCGCGGCAGCGATGTGGCCGCTGGCGGTGCAGGCGCAGCAACGCGAGCAGATGCGGCGGATCGGCGTGCTCATGAACCGGCCCGCAAACAACCAAGAAGGGCAGGACCGACTTGCAGCCTTCCACCAGGGCCTGCAGGAATTGGGCTGGAGTGTTGGCCGAAATGTGCGGCTCGAAACTCGCTGGGGCGAGGATGACGCCGAGCTTGAGCGCAAATACGCGGCAGAATTAATCGCACTTGCGCCGGACGCTGTCTTGGCGAGCGGCACGGTGAGCGTGACGGCCTTGCAACATGCGAGCCGCACCGTGCCCATCGTATTCGCGGCCGTTACCGATCCGCTCGGCGCCGGCTTCGTCGAAACCCTGGCCCGGCCCGGCGGCAACGCTACGGGCTTCATGATTTATGAATACAGTTTGGGCGGGAAATGGCTGGAAATTCTCAAGGAAATAGCGCCGAGGGTTACGCGCGTAGCCGTCATTCGGAATCCCGGCAATCCTGCCGCAGGCGCGACGTTCGGCGCCATCCAGAACGCAGCGCAGTCGCTGGGTGTTGAGATAAGCCCAATCAATGTCAGTGTTCGTGATAGCGGCGAAATCGAACGCGCTGTTGCGGCATTCGCCCGGTCCCCGAATGCAGGCCTGGTCGTAACACAGACCGCCGGAGCGGTTCAGCGCGATCTCATCATCTCGATTGCGGCCCGCCACAAGTTGCCTGCCGTCTATTCTACTAGCTCCGACCCCGGCAGTGGCGCCCTGATCTCGTATGGCCCTGACCTCCTTTACGGATTCCGACAGGCCGCCGGTTACGTCGATCGCATTCTGAAAGGCGAGAAGCCGGCTGATCTGCCCGTGCAGGCGCCGACCCGGTATGAGTTGAAAATCAACCTCAAGACCGCCAAGGCGCTCGGCCTCGACGTTCCGCCAACGTTGCTCGCCCGCGCCGACGAGGTCATCGAATGACCCACAGGCGCGAGTTTATCACGCTGCTAGGAGGCGCGGCCGTTTGGCCTTTCGTGGCGCAAGCGCAGCAGCGCGAGCAGATGCGGCGGATCGGCATGCTCCTTCCGGCAACTGTTGACGATGCGTTATATCAGGCATGGGCGGGGGCATTCGTGCAGGGGCTCGCTCAATCGGACTGGCTCATCGGTCGCAACGTGCTGATCGATACCCGTTGGGCCACCGCCAATGCGGAGGCCATCCGCAAGCAGGCTGCCGAATTGGTCGCTCTGGCTCCGGACGTGATCTTCTCCCCCGGAGCTTCCACCGTGGGACCGTTACTGCGGGCGACCCGCAAAGTGCCGATCGTTTTTGCGATTGTTGGCGACCCGGTAGGCGCGGGCTTTGTCGAAGACCTGGCACGACCAGGTGGAAATGCGACAGGTTTCATGGCTTTTGAATATGGAATTGGCGGGAAATGGCTGGAACTGCTCAAGGAGATTGCGCCAGCCCTGACGAGAGTGGCCGTTCTCCGCGACCCAACCACGACATCCGGCGCCGCCCTGTTCGGCGTCATCCAGGCGATGGCCTCGTCGCTCAGAATAGAGGTCAACCATCTCAACGTGCGTGATGCCGCGGACATCAAACGCGGGATCACGCAATTTGCGCAATTCTCGAATAGCGGCCTGATTGTGCCGAGCAACCCGCCAACAAATATTAACCGCAGTCTGATCGCGATGCTTGCGGCTCAACACAGGGTTCCTGCTGTCTATCAATTACGCGAGTTCGTCGCTGCCGGTGGGCTGATGTCGTACGGTTCGGATCACATCGAGCAGTTCCGACAAGCCGCCCGCTACGTTGATCGCGTTCTGAGAGGCGAGAAGGCTGCCGACCTGCCGGTGCAGGCGCCGACCAAATACGAACTAGTTATCAATCTGACAACCGCTAAGGCGCTCGGCCTCGACATGCCGGCGACCGTGCTCGCCCGCGCCGACGAGGTCATTGAATGAATCGCCGGCGCGATGTGATTGCGCTGCTCGGCGGCGCGGCAGCTTGCCCGTTCGCGGCGCGGGCGTAGGTTGGGTCGAGTTCTTCACGAGACCCAACATCTGCTGCACGCCCAAGCGTTGGGTCTCGCAAAAGCGCTCGACCCATCCTACACTGGCGGTCCGCCTTACCAAGCAGTGCGGGGGGTGTGATATTCGCGAATTCGGGCCACTGATCTTCCGAATTCCTTAATGGTCGGTGGGCCAAGATTTTGATCAGGACTGTCTGTCGAGGTCCTTGCCATGTGGCGCACAGTGCTCGTTATTATAGCGGTATTTGCAGCTCTGGATCATTTCATGCTGGACGCGTTCTACACGTCTGCCGTCATGCAAATGGCGTCTTCGATCCTGCATTTCTTCCGGGTGACTTAGATTAGCGCCCCGAGCATCGGCCGCTGCGGGTTTTAGGGAGCCGCGCATATCCGGCTACTCGGGCTCGGGCTGCCGCCCGCAGTCGGAGCTGCTGGCTGCCGAATTTCATCGAGACGGTTTAGACACGCGCCAACCAAGTCTGGCGGTATACCGGTATTTAACCGTAAGACCGATTATAAGATGATTGTCAGAGTAATTGTTAAGTTAAAAAGTATTGGTCATGTTTACGCTTTGTATGAAGGGGAGGTCCTCAGAGGGGCCGACAGTGCATTTTGCCAGACTGTCAAGCGGCGAAGATGTCCTTCCCTCGCACTCTGTGGAATTCGAGGTTAAGTGGTCGGGGGGTTACGGGCATGAGAGACGAAGGCAGGTCTGGCATCGATCGGCGATTGGACAAGGATCGACGCAGTGGAGTAGATGCCCGTTCGGCAGAGGAACGGCAGCTCGACGGTGAACGCCGCAGCGGTCAGGAGCGGCGGGCGGGGTTGGAGCGTCGCGGGGCGCAACTCTCCCCAGCTGAGGATGCCGTCTCGAAGGTGCTGAGCTCGAGCAGCATAGACGAGAAAATCGACTTTCTCGTCCGATCATCGGCGCAGGTTGGGTCAGCTCTGGCTGAAATCGAACGTCGCCTGCGGTGCGTACAACAGAACACTCGACAACACTTGTTATAGTCCTCCTGCATCTGGCAAGCCGGGTTCGGGGCGTTTCCTCCTTCCGATCAGAGAGAACGGCGCGAGCATGGCCTTGCTCGCCAACTTAATGGCACTGCGCGGTCGTAAGGCTTCGCCAAGGCATGTCCGCTCTGGTGAGACCTGAGACACGTCTGGAAATCCGGTAGTCTCGTTTAACTCAGGCGGCTCCGCTCAGCCGCCGTGATTCGTGTCCTGAGAGCGAACCGTTTTGCAATGAAGCTACCGATTGCCTCCTCAATCGGTACGAGGGCTTTCTCAGCCTCCTCTCCCCGCCCCGCAGTAGTTCTCGCATAGCTTTCCGCTTGCCACAGGCGTCGGCCCGCGGCTTTCATTCGCGAGTCCGCCGCATCCACCGCACTCTGCATCTCCTCGACGTTTAGCTCAGTTTCCCTGATGCGGGTCGTGGCCGTTTTTTGCTCGCTTTGTAGGAGGTTAATGCGCTCTTCTGTCGCCTCCAGCTTTTCGGTTACACTAGCGAGCACTGCCTCACAGCGCGCTTGTAGAGCTCTGGTGCGATCTTCTATGCAGCTGATAACGTCAGCAGCGCCCGTACTAAGGGATGACGCACGCTGCGCATTCTCAGTTGTAGGGCCATGCGAAATGCGCCGTCGCGGGACTTTTTCGCTGACCTCCCTTGAGGCGGAGCGGGCCATATGGCGCCGCATGTGGAGGCGAAGCCATTCCATGTCATTCGCCATGACCCTCTCCACGCCGCAGCTGAAAATTGCCGAACCGTAAATTTTCCCAAAAATATATCTGGCCAAGCTTAAGCGAGCGTTAAGGCCGTTGGTTCGAGCCAGCTCCGTCGCGCCCCCGGAAGGTTTGGCCATGGGTGCTGCGGAAGTGCGAAAATACGCAAGGGCGGGCGCCGACATCCCGCTGACCGGACGAGCAAGCCATGCTACCGTTGCCTCAGCGCCCTCGCGCGGGAGGGGCATATGACAAGCATTGCACGACGGAAATTGCTGGCGGGTTTCGGCGGTGCGGCGGCGTGGCCAGTTGTGGCATGGGCGCAGCAGGTCGAGCGCGTGCGGCGCGTTGGTGTGCTTTTGCCCGCCGCTGAGAACGATCCTGTTTTTCAGTCCCGCCTTGAAGCGTTTCAGCAGGCGCTGCGCGAATTGGGGTGGATTATCGGCAATAACGTAAAGCTCGAAATTCGCTGGGCCACGCCTGATACTGCCAAGGTTCGCCAACAAGCGGTAGAGTTGGTGGCGCTTGCACCAGATGTCATCCTTGCCACGGGCGGCTCGAGCATGGCGCCGTTGCAACAGACTACTCGCAAGTTGCCGATCGTATTTGTGCAGGTTCCTGATCCGGTCGCTGCCGGCTTTGTCGATAGTTTGGCGCGGCCCGGCGGCAACGCCACCGGTTTTACACAGTACGAATATGGAGTAGGCGCGAAATTACTGGAAATACTCAAAGAGATACGGCCCGGCTTGACGCGAGCGATCGTCCTTCGAGACCCCGCCACGCCCGATGGGATCGGTCAGTTTGCCGCAATCCAGGCCGTGGGACCGTCGCTCGGAGTAGAGTTGAGGCCAATTGGCGTACGCGAGCCAGTCGAAATTGAACGCGCCGTTACGACGATCTCACGCGAGTCCGGTAGCGGATTGATTGTCGCCGCCAGCGGGTTTGCGATCCGCCATCGGGAGCTAATCATCACGCTAGCGGCCAAGTACAGGTTGCCTGCGGTATACCCCTATAGCTTTTTCGTTACCGATGGCGGCCTGATCTCCTATGGACCTAATCCAATCGACCCGTTCCGGCGCGCGGCTGCTTACGTTGACCGCATCCTTAAGGGCGAAAAACCGGCCGACCTGCCGGTACAGGCGCCGACCAAGTACGAACTGGTGATCAATCTAAAGACCGCCAGGGCGCTCGGCATCGAGGTGCCGGCGACGCTGCTCGCCCGCGCCGACGAGGTCATCGAGTGATAAGGCGACGCGATTTCATCACGCTGCTCGGTAGCGCGGCGGCGTGGCCGCTCGCCGCGCGCGCGCAGGGGCCCGGAAAGATCTATCGAATTGGCTTCCTGGCGAATGACCCGACCATCCCCGAGCAACCGGCAGGTCGGGCCTTTCTCGATGGCTTGCGCGAGAACGGGTTCATTGAAGGCCAGAATATCATTATCGAGCGCCGCTTTGCCGAGGGGAGGATCGACCAATACGCGCCCCTCCTGGCCGAGCTGATTCGGTTGGGCGTGAATATCATTGTGACGTCGGCCAATGACGCAACACGGGCCGCGAAACAGGCAAATATCAAAATTCCGATTGTCATGCTGAGTGTCTTTGATCCCGTTGGACAAGGCCTCGTTGCGAGTCTGGCACACCCGGGTGGCAACATCACGGGTGTGATCATGGATGATTCGCCGGAAATTTCAGCGAAGCGATTGCAGCTTTTCAGGGACGCCGTTCCCAAGGTTTCGCGAGCAGCGGTCCTGATCAATCCTGGAGAGACATACGTAACGGCCGAATTAAAAGCCTTGGAATTGGCGGCGCGGTCTCTCAACATCGCCCTGCAGGTGATCGAAGTGCATCAGGTTGGTGATTTTGAGGGCGCTTTTGCGCGTATGGCCAACGAGCGGTGCGATGCCCTGCTCATTCCGAACGCTGGCCTGACTTTTACGCACCGCCGGCTTATCACGCAGTTGGCATTCAAGAGTCTGTTGCCGACCATGTCGAGTTTTCGAGAGACCACAGAAGCCGGCGGCCTCATGTCGTACAGCAATGTGAGGGTTGATCGGTTCCGCCGTGCCGGGGTCTATGTCGGCAAGATCTTGAAAGGTGCAAAACCGGCCGATCTTCCGGTCGAGGAGCCGACGAAATACGAGCTTGTGATAAACCTCAAAACCGCCCGGTCCTTGAATCTTGAAATTTCGCGCGATCTGCTGCTCGTTGCCGACGACGTCATCGAATAGGTACGCCAGGCAAAGCTGGCGCGATTCTGCCGGTGCAAGTGCAGACCCAGGTCAGCCCCAGCGCCGAAGAATCCTGGAATGGGCTCAGATAATTCCAGCGGCAACAAAATCTGGCCTGTCATCCCCGCGAAAGGCGGGGATCCAGTAACCACTACGCTCGATGTTAAAGCCATAAGACAGAGGTTTACTGGATCGTCCGCATTCGAAGACGATGACGATCAAGAGGTCTATCGGTTGATGTGATGCTGAAGCAGTCGCACGATCCGCTCCTGTTGTGCTTTCGCTGCACGCGAACCGGAGCCGCCGCGCCCAGTATTTTGAATTGCGAGCAACATTGGCGTGGAGCCGCTCTTGTTCTTGCGCCGGGGGTCGGCGCCACCTTGCAGAAGAGCTTCAACGGCTGCGGCACAACGCGTGCGTACCGCGCGGTGTAGCGGCGTTACGCCGCTTTTGTCGTTGGCATTCGGATCGGCGCCCGCCGCGATCAGACAGGCGATGGTCGCCGATTGTGCGGCTGGGTTCCATACAATTGATCCAGGCATGCCATCGGCGGCGTAATGCAGAGGTTCGGCGCCACGGCGATTCTTCGCTCGAACGTTGGCACCCATTGTTATCAGCGTCTTCGCGATCTCGTGCCGGTAAGCCGCAGCTGCAAGATGCAGGGCGGTGTCGCCCGAATAGACGTAGTGCCCGATCTCGTCGATGTGATAGGTCGCTGCGGTCTGGCGCGTCGCGCCCTGCTCAAAATGGGCTTTCGCCAACGATGGGCCTGATGCGAGCAAGTTCAATACAGCGGCATGGTCACCAGTGACGATTGTTCTGACCAGCTTCATCAGCAAGGCGTCGGACATTCGCGGCCTGGCAATACGATCATTCACGAACTGATGGACCGAAGCATGCCCTCGCAGTTCCCTCGCGGATTACGCGTTTGCAGGAGGGAAATTTCAGCCTTCGCCGGCGTTGTAAGGCATGCGACGCCCGGAAGACAGGGTGCAGGACTGCCTCGACGCCGCCGCACATTGCGAACAGCGAGCAGCGTCGGCGTCGGACTCTGCCGCCGAAGCGGCGTTCGTAGAAGCCGCGCGCTGCTGGCGCGAACTCGCTCGCTGCTGGCGTACCCTCCCCCGCGCTGATCGGACGGTCGACAAGGGTCCGGTGGTAATCTACCGGCTTGGCAGAAAGTAGCTCGTCAACATGGCGAAGCTCGCGCGGGCGAAGCTGGGGCGCCCACTGGCCCAGGCCTGCCCGAAGCGTCGGAGCTGCGGCGCGAGAAAAATACGCGAGGGGCGGAGGAACCCGGCGGCGGGGCCAAACTGCCGGTTCTGTTTGCACAGGCGTGCCCGGCATGCCGCAGCGCATCGGAGCGTCAACAGCCGCAGACGGCGCAATCCGGGCGTGATAGCGTCCCCTCCAGCATAGGCATGACCCCCCGCACGGGAGGGGCGCATGGCAATTCCTATCCGACGGCGTGAATTGATTGTCGCGCTTGCTGGCGCAGCCGCATGGCCGCGGGTTTCGTACGCGCAGCAGCCGGCGCTGCCGGTGATCTATCTCCACAGCGGATCACCCGCTCCCTACGCACACCTCGTTGCCGCATTCCGCCAAGGCCTGAAGGAAGCCGGCTACGTGGAAGGCGAGAACGTCGCGATCGAATACCGCTGGGCAGAGGGCCGCTACGATCGGCTTCCCGCAATGGCGGCAGAACTCGTGGGCCGCCATGTGGCGCTCATCGTGGCGCAAGGTGGCGATCCTTCGGTATCGGCGGCCAAATCGGCGACCGCGACAATACCGATCGTGTTCACCAGCAGCAGTGATCCGGTCAAGCTCGGTCTCGTCGCCAGCCTCAACCGGCCCGGCGGCAACGTCACCGGATTCTGGTTGTACACCTCGCTGCTCGGAACAAAACGCCTCGAATTGATGCGGCAATTGCTTCCGGCAAACACACCGATCGCGGTATTGATAAATCCTGACAATCCGAATGCCGATATCGATACGATGGAGCTGCAGCACGCAGCGCGGACGCTTGGACAATCAATCAGCTTTGAAAAGGCAAGGAGCGAAGCGGAAATCGACGCGGTCTTTGCGACACTTGGCGAACGGCACGCCTCTGCGCTGCTCGTCAATACCGACCCGTTCTTCCTGGCGCGGCGCGCGCAATTCGTTGCGCTGGCGGCACGCAACGCGATCATCGCAATCTACGCGCAACGCGAATTCGTCGCGGGCGGCGGCCTGATGAGTTACGGGGCGAACCTTGCTGATGGGTATCGCCAGGTCGGTATTTATGCCGCCCGAATTCTCAAGGGTGAGAAGCCAATCGATCTGCCGGTCGTGCAGCCGACCAGATTTGAGATGGCGATCAATCTGAAAACTGCCAAGACACTCGGCCTCGAAATTCCGCCGTCGCTGCTCGCGCTAGCCGACGAGGTGGTCGAGTGAACCGCCGCACGTTTATCACGCTGCTCGGCTGCGCGGCGGCTTGGCCGCTGGCTGCGCGCGCACAGCAGGCAGCGAAGCGGCAGACCATTGGCATCATCGACAGCGCGCCTATCTGGAATCATTTCCGTCAGGCGCTGCACGATCTCGGCTATGTCGAGGGTCAGACCATTGCCTTCGAGTACCGAACGGCAGAAGGAGAGCCCGAGCGCCTCGCCGTGGCTGCGGCAGAGTTGGTCCATCTCCCAGTCGACCTGATTGCCGTATACGGTACGGCACCCGCACTTGCGGCCAAGGCGGCCACGAAATCTATCCCCGTTGTCGCGATCTCAGTCGGCGATCCGGTGCGGGGCGGGCTGGTCGCGAGTCTTGCGCGACCGGGGGGCAATGTCACCGGCAACACCGTCCTCGGCCCAGACATGGAGCCAAGCGAACGCAGCTTCTCAAAGAGGTTATCCCTAGTGTTTCGCGGGTGGCTTTTCTTTGGAATCCAGACAACGCCTCGCATGTCGCCTATCGCGAAGAGCTGCGCGCCGCGGCACCGGCATTGGGAGTGCAAATGATCTTCGTCCAATTGAGCAGTTCCGACGCGCTCGATCGCGCCTTTGCTGCCATGATGCAGGAGCGCCCTGACGCATTCACCATGACGGGCGATCCTTTCCACCAACTCCACGTCGGATGGATCATCAAGTTCGTAGCCAAAAATCGCCTGCCTGCGATGTACCAGTTGAGGGAGAATGTGCTTGCGGGAGGACTGATGTCCTACGGAGCGAGTCAGCCAGATTTGTTTCGGCGCGCCGCCGGATACGCGGACAGGATCTTGCGGGGTACCGATCCCGCGGATCTGCCCGTGGAGCAGCCGGTCAAGTTCGATCTGGTGGTCAACCTTAAGACCGCGAAAGCACTCGGGTTGACAATCTCGGAATCTTTCCTGCTGCGGGCCGACGAGGTCATCGAATGAGGCGCCGCGGGTTCATCGCGCTGCTCGCCGGCGCGGCCGCATGGCCGGTCGCGGCGCGCGCGCAGCAGGCGCCCAAAGTGCCGCGGGTTGGGGTCCTGTCTCCCGCTGCCAGCGAGAGCGCAGGGACGCTGACTGCCTTCCGCGAAGCAATTCGTGATCTCGGTTATGTCGAGGGGCAGACGATCGCGCTCGATTTCCGTCTGTCGAAAGGGAGCACGGAAGCGCTGCCGGCGCTCGCAACAGAGTTGGTGCGCATCCCTGTCAATGTGATCGTAACGGATACGACGAAGGCCACGTTCGCCGCATTTGCCGCCACGCGCACTATCCCGATCGTGATGGCAACAACGAGCGAGGATCTTGTCGCCCGTGGGCTGGTGAAGAGCTTTGCACGACCGGCCGGTAATGTGACTGGGACCTTTCTTCCCGTTCTGAGCGATAAGCGGCTGCAATTGCTAAAGCAGGCATTCCCCGGCGCCCAGCAGATCGTCGCTCTCGCCAATCCAAACAATATGATGTCCCTCGTCGAAATGACCGACGCCGAGATAGCGCGCGCCCGGCTAGGCCTCAGGAGCGTTGATCCGCTCACAGCAAGCACGACCGCCGAATTGCGCGCGGTTTTGCCGGCCGCACTGTCGACGAGCGATGGCCTCCTCGTTTTGCCGGACGCAATATTCTGGAACAACCGGGCGACGATCATCGGCCTTGTAGCGACGGCGCGCGTGCCCGCCATTTACCCGGAGCGCGAATACGCCGATGATGGAGGGCTCATCGCATACGGCCCCAATGCACCTGAGCATTTCCGCCTGGCCGCCCGCTACGTCGATCGCATCCTTCGAGGCGCCAACCCCGGCGATCTTCCGATCGAAGTATCGCCGAAAATTGACTTCGTCATCAATCTGCGTGCTGCGCGGGCGCTCCAGTTTTCGCTTCCGCCCGATTTTGTCTCTGTCGCCAACGAGGTCATCGAATGAGGCGCCGCGCCTTCATCACGCTCCTCGGCGGCGCGGCGGCATGGCCGCTCGCGGGGCGTGGACAGCAGGCGGCGATGCCGCTGATCGGATTCATCGATTCGGGAACACCGGTTACGTCCGCGCACTTCGCGGCCGCGTTCCGCCAGGGGCTCAGCGAGACCGGCCACAGCGAAGGCCACAACGTAATGATCGAGTATTATTGGCTAGACGGCCGATACGATCGCCTGCCTGGCTTGGCTGCGGAATTGATCGGCCGTCGCGCGGCCGTGATCGCCGCGCCCGCCAGCATACCGGCCGCGCTTGCGCTCAAAGCAGCGACGACGACTGTGCCCATCGTTTTCGGTGTAGGTGAGGATCCGGTGAAGCTTGGGCTGGTCGCCAACCTCGCGAGGCCTGGCGGCAACGCAACCGGCATCAATTTTTTCGTCAGTGAGGCGGTGACGAAGCGGCTAGGACTCTTACGCGATCTGGTGCCCGGAGCTTCTCGTATCGCCGTGATGGTCAACCCCGCCAATGTTGCGACTGCTCAGACCACGTTGCGCGAGCTTGAGAAGGCGGCTGGCGCCTTTGGACTGGAGATCCGCGTCTTCAATGTCAACAGCAGCCGCGAAATTGAAGCAGCGTTCGCAACGATGACGCGCGAGCGCACCGATGCGCTGTTCGTTGCTCCCGATGCCTTCTTTGCCAGTCGTCGCGTGCAGTTTGCCACCTTGGCGGCCACAAGCAGGATTCCTGCCAGCTATGCGACCCACGAATATGTTCAAGTCGGCGGGCTGATGAGCTACGGGACCAATATTGCGGACAGTTTCCGCCAGGCCGGAGTCTACGCGGGCAATATCCTCAATGGCGCAAAGCCGGCCGAGCTGCCGGTGATCCAGCCGACCAAATTCGAGTTCGTCATCAACCTGCAAACGGCGAGAGCACTGGGCATCGAAGTGCCGAACGCGATCCAGCTGCTTGCCGACGAGATCATCGAATGAAGCGGCGCGCGTTCATATCGCTGCTCCGCGGCGCTGCGCCCTCCCTGCCTTTCATGCCCTCTGGTTACATCAGGCAATAAAGATCGCTGTTGGCGCCGGATTCGCCTTCGTCCGGCACGCAGTATTGAGCCGTTCTGAACGTCTCCTCTTTGTTGCGATCATTGTGCTGCGCAGTCGTTACGGACAATGCCAATGCGATGAGGCCTGCCGCGACTGCCGTTTCGATCCTGAACGACATGACCGTATTTCCTCGTTGAAGCAACCGGGGCGAGATCGAGGATGGCCGTTTCGGCGGCCATCCTCGGTGGACGAGACGCGTTGCCTGGACGGCCCTCAGCAGATCCAGTGGTATTCGCCGTCCCAGGGCCGGCATTGGTCGGCACTCGGTTTTGCAGATGCAGGCACGGTAGCGATAACCGCAGTCGCGAATGCGAGTATCAGGATGATCTTGCTCAACATGGTCATGCTCCTTCAAAGCCGAGGCGGCTTTACGGACTCGATCGCGCCAATGCTTGATTTATTCCCGCCTGCCCCGTGTTGATTGCAGCGGATAGAGCTCCACGCTCATCACATCGAGGTGACAAATTCGTCAGAAAGGTCGCTCAGCCGTGAACAGCCGGAGTGGGCGCCTCGATCATCACGCCGGCGCATCGCTAATCGCCGATGCGACGCCATCGCATGACGCAGCGGGGTGGCCGACGCTTGAAGGAGTTTTCCAGCCACTGGCCGGATTGAAAATTCCGCACGGCAGCGGTCTTCTGCCTTGCGATGTTGTGCTATCTTTTCGCCAAGCACACCGCCGGGGCATCAGGAAAGACCCATGTTGGCTCTGAGACGACGGGCGTTCATCCCCCTTCTCGGCGGTGTGGCGCTGATCCTGGCTACGGGTGCGAACGCGGCGGAGCCTTTTCCAACCAGACCGATCCGACTGATCGTGCCGTACCCTGCGGGTGGTGGCACCGACATCGTCGGCCGCGTGCTTGGGCAAAAACTCCACCAAAGTCTGGGCCAGCCGATCGTGATCGACAATCGCGGCGGCGCCGGCGGCACGATCGGCACGGCCGCCGCCGCCAAGTCCGCGCCGGATGGTTATTCGCTGCTGCTCGTTCCGACGAGCCACCTCATCAACCCGAGCATCTATGCGAAGCTGCCCTATGATACGGAGAAGGACTTTGCGCCGATCAGCATGGTTGCTTCTGCCGCAATACTGATGGCTGTGAATCCGAGCGTGCCCGCCGATACGGTGCGCGGCTTGATCGATGCCGCCAAGGCCCGCCCGCAGGCGATCGCCAATTACGGCTCTGCGGGCACCGGGACCGGAGGCGGCGGTGCTCGCGGTGTTCATCGAGCGCGCCGCGCGCATGCAGGTGCTCGCGCAATCGATCGGCAAGGTCAAACCGATCGATCCGGCCTGTGCGCGCGAGGCGCATGACTATCGGCTGAAGCCACGCGCGGTTGCCGCGACCTTCTATTATTTCGCGAGACGCGTGCTCAAAGAGGAGCGCGAGGTCCTGGAATAGTACTGGCGAAAGCTGAGGCCGCGGTGCCGGTCTGCGCCAGGCGCTCTTTCATCTGCTCGGCAAGTGCGACGCTTCAGCGATCAAGATATATCGCCGCTGGGACAATTGAGTGGCAACCTGCTGCATCCGATCGGAGAGCTTCACCCTGATCTCCAGGGATTGGCAAACCGAGAAGCCTGCGGCTGTCAGCAGAGCGTTGACCTCTTCGATCGTCGAGAAGCCTCCCTCTCGGCGCTCCCGGTTCTCAGCATGAACGCGCAGCCGCGCGGCAAAGGCCCCCTGCTCTTCTGGAAGCGAAATCCCAAGGCGCTCCAGCTCGGCAATGACCCAGTCAGCATAGTCTTCGCGCGTTCGGCTCGCGAGGTCGCCAGCGATACGGCGACCATTCTTGACATGCAGAAGAAATAGCCTCGCGGGGCGCAATGCCCGGCGCAATCGGGCAAGAACGTCCGTAAGACGGTCGGACGAGATGAAACGCAACGTGCCGTGTGCGAGCACGATGTCGAAGCGGTCCCGCAGATCGAGCTCGGTCAAGTCCTGGTGCAGGGTTGATATCGGCAGCGACCACCTGCGAGCCAGACGCCGACAGGATTCGAGCGGGGTTGGGCAGCGATCGAGCACAACGATGTCCAGCTCGGCGCCGCCGCCGGCACGAGCGACCAAGCCGAGGAGCCCGGTATCGGACGAACCGGCGATGAGCACGCTGCGGCGCCCCTCGGCGATGAGCCGGGCCAATACAGTATCAAGCGGAGATGATGGTGCGCCCATGGAAACGCGCGCCAAGCGAATGTACGGCCACAACGCATGCATTTCTCCGCAGCTTCGGCAGCTGCGAGTAGCGATCTCGAAGTTATCGGCCGCAATTCCCGGCAAATCTTCGTGGAAAGGGGTTTTGCCCGACATCGAGTTGTCCGCTACTGCCTCGCCGCAGATCGCAAGGACGCAGAAACGTGGGAGAGAAACGGTTCAAACTTTCCATTTTGTCCGGGTGCCAAGCTTTCGACCTCAACAATTCTGATCGTGGCCGATGGATGAAACACTTGCCGCACGTGAGCGTTAAGACCGGCGAGATCAGGCTCACGGCCAGAATCGTCCCCGGTATAGCGAAACTCGATGGTCTCATAATCAAGTTGAACGAGCTGATATCGACGGAAGGGAACAAAAGCATGCATGGGCCTTATCAAGGCGTTGCGCGGCCACACTCGACGGCCATCGCGGAAAACGAACATGCTGCGAGCACGCCCTTCGATCCCTGCAATCACGGGCAAGGTACGGCCGCAGCTGCATGGGCAGCGACCTGCCAGCGCGATGTCGCCAATCTCGTAGCGAATAAACGGCATTACGTAATTGTATAGTCCGGTGACAACGACTCGGCCGCGCTCGCCCGGCGCCACATCGCGTCCATTGTCGTCGAGTATCTCGACCAATGCATTCTCCGCAGCGACGTGATAGTGCGGCTCCAGCGCGCATTCGGTCGCGATTGTCCCGATCTTCTGGCATGAATAGATGCCGGCAAGTCGCGCGCCCAAGCGTTCGGCAAGGAATTCGCGTGTGCCATCGGGAATGGTTTCACCGATCGCAAGCACCATCTCGATCCCCAATGCGCGCCCTTGATCGGGCGTGACTGCGTGCGCCAGCGCGAGCGCTCCGGATGCCTGGGTGAGCAGATAAGGTGCCTTGTTGCGCGCGAGCCATTCCAGTTGCTGCTCGACCGGAGTCATCAGCTCGAGCTCGTAAAGCGGTGCTTCCGGCGCGGCATAGGACCAGCCCTGCTTGATATTTCCCGCCGGGTATGGGGCGGCCGGCTCGTTGGTGAAGCGCCGGAGCGAGGCCAGTGCTCTGGACGTGTCAAGTCCCCACCAGCGCGCGGCACGGGTAAGCAGAGCGTTCGAGTTGAAAAATACCAAGCCGTTGGTCGCGATCTCAAGCGGCACGCCGGTGGAGCCGGAGGTCCGCGCCTCGCCAATCTCGCCATATTCGGGCTCAAGCTCCGCAACGCGCAACTGCCGGCCATGCGAGATCACGTCATCGCGCTTCAGAACGGGCACCTCGTTCCAACGCGAGAGATCGACGTCGCCCGAGGCCGCAAATAGGCATTGCAAGCGCTGGCGATGGAACGGGATGCGTTCGTATGCGTGGCGGACAAGGCGATCCAGCAGGTTCTCCTGATAGCGCGCAAGAGCAGGCAGAGGCATCCGCTCTGTCCCTTCCAGCACCCTGAGATAGCGGTCAAAGGCATCCTTCATGGCCAGGGACTCGGGCTTGGCCCATTCTCGATCCAGCCAGGAACAAGATCAGCCATCTGTTCTCTTAGCGTGTCTTTTCCGTCACAGCTGCCGACCAATCAATGGAGCTATTCCGGTATTTTGCTGCATCGTCGAATGATTATGACAGAATGGGTTTGGCTGAATTGGTGCACGATCTGGCGGTCTTGTTGCGGCGCGCGGAGATCGAGCAACGAGGATAAGTGAGGGAGTTGAGGCGCGGGCACATCGCTTGGGCGAGCACTGG
>Ga0306920_100004618_pt1 | contig 17668 bp, 21 predicted proteins | sample flu12Cox44000170_FD_204666 | JGI IMG/M metagenome (GOLD analysis project Ga0306920, IMG submission 204666) | Lab enrichment of tropical soil microbial communities from Luquillo Experimental Forest, Puerto Rico - flux4day.12C.oxic.44.000.170 (v2)... | ecosystem: Environmental > Terrestrial >... | reverse complement strand
CGGCTCGGCGCTGGCAGAGGCGGCAAGCGTGATACCGAGAACGGCCAGCGTCGAGAGCCCAAGGATCTTCACTCGCATCGGCTCCTCCCCTACGCGTTGGTCATAATTGCCCGCACCCAATACTATGAGGCGGCATCTTATGGAGGACAAGAGGATGCCGTCGAACGTAAAGAAATTCGTATCGTTCGATCCGGCTAGCATAGAGCCTGGCGTCCCAATCTCCAGGCATGATCAACCCCATGATGTCGTGGCCTCGGACCATGGTCGTTTCCTGCGGTACTGTATAGGCGTGGAATCAACGGATCGGCCCGTGTCGCGAATGTCCGGAGCTGGCACGTCAGAGACAATCGGTTTGACGTGCCCGATGGTCGGCTTTCTGGGGCAAGGCGGACGCTCTTGCCCAGATGCACGATCTCGGCGTGACTCAAATCTAAGCGGCCTCTCCTGCAACGGTCGGTAAAAGAAATCAGACCTGCGGGGGTGGCACCCGCTCCCTGTATGTCGAAAGGTGTCGGCAGAAGCGAGAAATTGAAGTCCGGCAGCCCAGTCAAGCCGTCAATTGACACGAAATGCTATCCCGCAAACCCTGATAGAATCTTCACTGCTGTGTTCAAGCTGAAGGAAGCTTCATGGATCTCCAGATGACCGAAACCCGCCCGCGAAGGTCGGGAAGGGGGCCCGCTTGCCGGCAAAGACGGCGCGCAAGGCATTCCGCCGCTCTGCCGGCGTTCCCTTGCCGCCTACATATTCGGGGAGGTCTTGCCGCCAGCAAGAATTTTCAACAAAATCGTCGACCACTTCAGCCTGCGTTTCGCCAATCAGGTTTTCAAGCCGGGCGATATCGGCGGGCCGGTCGGCCAAAATCAGCTCTCTGCGCGCCTTGAAATAATCCCCGACGGAGAGTTCAGGTTCTCTGGTCATTGCCGTGATCCCTTCCCGGTCCTTTTGATATCAGCGCCCTGCTCTTTCGTTGGCGTCTACCGGCCACGCTCGATCCCGGTATCGTAGAAGCCCCGATCGGCTTCCTGCTTGCGCTCTTGATCCCAGCCGCTGTCGCCATGGGTGAGGCCGGGGTACAACTCATAAAGCGTGTCCGGACGCGTCGGCTGATCACCGGCGCCGCTGTGCACCGGCGATTTGTGGTGGGTGATTTCCGTATTGATCGCATCGAGCGCGGCCGCGTCCTGCTGCCGCGCCGCCGCGAATCCCTGCACCTCGGCTTGCTCGGCATCCGCGCGGATCTGCAGCCGCACCTGTTCCGGCGTCAGTTCGGGTTCGTCGACGGCGTAGCCGATCAACGAACCGAGCACAACATCCATCGCACGCGCCGCGTGCTCGCCGGTGCGGCTCCCGCCCACCGTTAGCGACAGAAAATTCGCATGCCGGCGGAGCGGGTCCGACCACAGCGCCATCTCGGAGTGCAGCGCTTCGAGGCGCATATGGAGCACGAGGAGGCGTCCGTTCGCCCTTTCCAATTCCTGATCAATAATTTTCGGCGAGATCGTCGTCGCATGCGGCGACCGGGAGAGCTCGTCGAGCCGGTCTATCGTGTGTTCGACATTCTCCCGCAAGTGTTTGAGCGTCTCCGCATCGGCGCCTTTCGGGATCCGCTCATGGATGGCCCGATGCGCGCTCTCGCCAAGCAATTCAGTGAGCGCGGCCTCGTCCCGGCCCGGCACGTGTTGGGCGGTGCGCACCGCCTCGGCTCGCTCCAACGCCTCATCCTGACGCCTGGCGGCTTCGTCGGCGATTTGCCGCCAGTCCGTCGCATCCAGTTCGTTCGCGGCGAACGCGCTGCGCCGCTCTGCTTCTCCCTTTAGCTCGCCGGCCGTATTGGCGACCAGCGTAAGAAAGTCTGCACTGGCATCGCGGGGTAGGGGGGCCGTCACGGCTCGCCACGGGTCCTCGGCAATCCAGCCGGGCGATACTTCGGGGAACGGCCCCCTCTCGAATTCCGTGCGCCAGTCATCCAGCATCTGTTCGGCGGCTTCGTCGCGCCGACGATCCTTGCGCAGATGCGCGTCGATCTCGGCGAGGCGCGCCGTTGCCGCTTCAAATCGCGCGATAGACTCGTCCTCGAATGCGGCCCCGAGCGGGTTCGTCATGGCGCGCTCGGTCTCTTCCACCCAGAAGGCGGCGACTTCCCGTGCCTGGGTCAGCAGCTCGACGTCTGCCAGTTGAGGAATTGCCTTATCGACCACCGCCCAGGACTTGTCTTTCACGTCCTCGAGCGTGAAGGCTCCCGGGCCGTCAATGCGCTTTTGTTCGGCCGCCGGCGTCGCCGGTTCGGGATTCCTCAGTGCTGTGCGGGCCTTTTCGGCATCGCTCTCAATTTCATGGGAAGGTTCTTGGATTGGCGATCTATCAAGCGGCCGCGTCAAGAGGTCGGCGACGGCCACACGTGCCTGCAGAATATCCCGCTCGACGCGCACGCCATCATTGGCATCAAGCCGAGGTCCGTCGGGCCCAGCGACGTGGTCATGAGCGTGGCGCAGGTAACCGTCCGCGGTCCGCAACTGATCCAGCACGTCGGGCCTATGCGCTTGACCGGTTATTTCGAGACGCCGCGTAAGCTCGTCGATGCGCTCCGTCGCCCGCTGGAGATTCTCGGCCGGCCCGTCATTGCCCTGTGGGATCTTCGCTCCGTGTTCAGGATCCGTCGTGATCCAGGCGATGCAAGCGGCCGAAGCCCTGCAGGCCTCCGCCAATAACATCGGCTCGCTCTTCTCGGGGATCGGCAGATAGACGGCCGTCCATCGATCATGCCCGATCGCATCAAGGGTCAATTCCGGCTGCTGCCATGCTTGTCTTACATCGCTCTCGGGGGTGTTCCGGTCGGGCTCGTTCATGCCGGGTTTGATCTCACCGGCAGACTTCTCCGGTTCGACCTCGTTACTCGGGGTGATCGCTTCGACCATCGGCTCCGGCGCCCGTCCAAGTGCCATCTCAAGGCGCTGCTCCAGCTCATGATACCGCGCAGCCGCCCGCTGCATGTTCTCTGCCGGACCGTCATTGCCTTGTTGCAATACGGGACCCGATCCCTGCATGACCTTGTCCTGGCATTGCGCCGCGGCATCGATCGCCTTCATCAACAGCCAGCGATCGGCGTCTTGCGGGATCGCCAGATACACGGCCGTCCACGGATCGGCCTCTATCGTCTGCCGGCTGAAGGCCTCGGCCTGCCACGCCTCGCGCAGCTCCTGATCGGATTGGGTCACGTCAAAGGCCGCCTCGGTAAAACCGGGCTGTTCCATCTCTCCGCCTTTCACTACTCGGAAATTTTCTCCGCGCGGCGCGGCCTCGGCGCTTGCATCGATCGTCAGTGCGGGTGTTGCAGGTTCTGCTGCGCGCGCCGCTTCCAGTCGCGCCTCGATCTCTTCGATGCGCGCTGTCGCCTTGTCCAATAGGTCATCGATCGATGACGGCGGGATGCTTCCCGGCTCGATCTCCTCCGAGAGCTCATTGAGCTCGTCGATCGTCTGCCCGACCCACTCGCGCCAGGTGCGCAGCGTTCCGATGTCTGCGGCCGCATTGATAGGGTCGGTGATCGAGCGCAAAGCCTCTTCGCCGAGAATTTCGATCAGCGCGGGATCGACGTCCGTACCGTGTTCCGGCTGATCGACGGTGTCCTCGAAACGGTCGGGCTCGGCCCAAAGCGGTTCGTTTAAAACCTTCTCGGCCGCCAGGCATGCCTTCCAAGCCGCATCGCTATGGGCATTCCACACCGCGGCTTCCTCACGCGTAAAGGACGCATCCCGATGCGCCTCCGCATCTCCGGTCAAGTCCCAGGCGGTCTTGGCAACGCGCGCCGCAAGTTCCGGATCACCATTCTCCGGCAGCACGGAGAAGGCGGCGGCCCAGGGATTTTTATCGAGCGCTTCGGCTGTAACGTATTCGGGCCAAAAGCTGCCCTCGAGGCGCTGCCGCCGGTCTCCCATATTGAGGAGGCCGACGACGGCTTTGTTCTGAAGCTCCTCGCGGTCCAAGAACGGCGTGACTCTGGCGCCATCTTCCGGCGCCAGGGCTTTCAGCTTCTGTCGTGCTTCGGTACGGCGCTCTATCGCGTCCGTCTGCCGGTCTTTGTAATAATCCGCGAGTGCCGGTTGGACGATCTCGGACACGCGCGCGGCGGCAAAAGCGGATTTGGCGCATTCATCGGTGATCAGTGCCACCGCCGCCACCAATGCTTGATCGGCATCTGGCGGAACCGGCTCGTACACGGCCGACCAGGGGTCGTTTTGAAACGCTTCGAGCGTCATATCCGCGCGGCCGTTCTGGTTCGCCGCGGAGCGTTCGTTGCTCAGGTCGTCATCCATGATGGACATGCCCGACTGTTAGCGGCTCGACCCGCTTGCACTGGCCGGATCACCGAGCAAGGCGCAGCCCTCGGGGCTGTAGTGATCGTCATATCGATTGCAGACGCGCTCCGCTTCAGATGCGGGGCGTGGCACCAAGACATGCACAACCCCTGCGGCGGGATTGCCGGTCGGCGCTTCGCTGTAGGCGTGTTGCGGCGTGTCAGTTTTTATTTGGTACGCCTCCAAGCCCTCGCGCAAAGCCTCGCTTGCGCGCTCTAGCGACGGATTAGGCGTGTCCATTAAGGACACCCCCGCCACCACGACGACGCCGAATCCGATCCATGCGAAGGTGCCGCGCACGAACGGCCATAAACCGCGCGGCTTCTCTGTTTTCAGGGTGACGACGATGTTTTCCGGCCTCATCGCTCAGACTCCACAACTTCGTAAGCCGCATTGATCATCTGGGCGCTCTCCTCGTAGGCTTTACGCCCCTCTCCATTCACCTCGGGATGCTTGTCCGGATGAAACTTGCTCAAAAGCCAGGTCTTGACGCCGGGCAGTCTCAGCACGCCCGTGCAGGCGGCTATCTGGGCTTCCAGCTCGATGACGCGGGCGTTCAGCTGATCGGCCAAAGCCGATACCTCGGCGAGGGTTTTTCCTTGATCGCTGCCTGCGCCATCCGGCAGGCGTGCCGGGTCGACTTGCCTCGTGCGGCCGTCCGTCCATCCGCGCCGAAACTCTTCGACAAACCGCAACATGGCCGCACCTAACCGTTGTAGTAGGGATTCTCCTTTACGCGCCTGACCCAATCCGCTTCGCGGTTCCAATAGTTGGGTGCGAAGAACGGGATGCTTCGGCCGCCCATCCCGAGCGGCCAGATGCGCCCCTGACCGGGCGGCAGGTTCATCAGCTCCTGCGGCAGAAAGGCCGGGCGCTCGACCTGCTGCACGCTGAAGGTGCCGTTGATGTTGCGGCCGTAGTTGCGGTTCGAGCCCTGATTGCTGCTTCCGCCGCTATTCGAATATCCGAAGCCGCTATTGGCCCCGTCACCGCTATTCACGCCATCGCCGAGATTGAAACCGCGCTGCAGGATCGTCGTGCTCCCGCTACGCTTCGACATCCACTCGGCCGTGAACTGATCACTCGCCGGCCCGATCGTGGCGACGCATCCGGCTTGCCCTACGAATGTTTCCCATTCGTCGCCGTACAGGCTCTTGAGCTGCACAAGCGTCTGCACGACCGGCATCAGCTGCATCTGGTATTCGCGCACGACCGCCCACACTTCCTGGACGATCGGAAGCTTGCCGACCGTCAGGCGGAACTCGTCCATGACGAACAGCGTCCCGATCTGCCCCGTCCGGAAATGCGTACGCATTGCCGAGGACAGCATCAGGCGGGTAAATCTTCTGTTTTGCGAAACCTTGTCCGGCGGGAGCACGCAATAGACCGACTTCGGCGGCCAGTCGCGCAGCTTCCGAAAATCCGCCCCGTTCTTGACAGAGAGCGTCTCGGCTATGTGCGGATCGAGCAGAAAGGCCGTATTGCGCCGAAACGTCGAGGCGATGCCGGCAAGCTCATTCTCACCGCCTTTTTCCCGCATGAAAGGCGCGATCAGGCTGGCAATGATGGGCCCGCCTTCCTCGATCATCCGTGCGGCCGTCAGCTTGATGCCGGCGACAAGACGCAGCTCGTCGCTCTCATCTTTCTCCCATCTGTCCGCTCCCGTCAGCATCGTGCGGACGTTCAGCAAGGAAGGTGTCCGATGCTGGCGCCGCGCAAACTGCACCTCGAACATGATTCCGGCCGTGCCGAAGTCCGCCGCCGACTCGCTCCAATGCGCATGTTGACCTTCTTCGCTATCGACAAGTGCATCGGTGACGGCGCGGCAATCCGCATAGAAAAGTTTGCTGTCCGGATCGATGTAGGCGAGCGGGTTATGCCCGTCGTTCGACAACCCCAGAACAGGATAGGGGCAGATGATATTTGTGTTGGCGGCGCCGTAGAGCCGCCGGCGCTCATCAGCGGTTTGTAATGCTGCCGTACCCTTCACATCGAGGACGAACTGCGAACGCGCCCGCATTGTCATGTAGAGTTCGGTCAGAACCCGTGTCGACTTGCCGGCGCCGTTGGCGCCCACGATCAAGGTATGGAGCGAGGATCCGAGGGCCAGCGGGCCGCCTGTCTCTCCTCTTTTTCGATCGAGGTAATAGCCCAATCGGATCGGGGAAGGCTTGGGGAGGGCCCCGGGACCAGGTGGTGCGGCGCCTGCACCGGCCCCGGGCCTGCGTGGTTCTCTTGCCGCGGAACGTCGTTCGGTTGTTCTTGGCGATGCGCCTGCGCGGCCGGAACTGCTTCGTCCCGCAGCCCAGCCGCGCTGAAACTCTTCCATCATGCTCATCGAAATTTTCTCCGATCGAGAGGATTGGGCCGTTTGCCGGAAAGAGCGGCGCGGGCCTGGGCTTCGGTTGCATCTTCGGCCCAGCGGTTCTCGCGCGCCTGGCGCTCGACCGCGGCAAGCCAGGCACGATGCCGCTCGCGCGCGAGCTGCTCATCCAAGGCGGCCAGGCCTTCACTCGCGCGCTCCGCCCGGCGCGCAAGACGCCTCATCCTTGCATTGCGCGCCATCGTCGTGGCATCGACCAAGACTTCGGCGAGCGCGGTCAAGATGCCGGCCCCCGGCTGATTCATGGCGCTCATCAGTAATTGCCCTCATCCGTGAAGGCCGGCCGATTGCCTTCACCGAAGACAAAGTTGGCCCCGAGGCGCTCACAGACGCCTGTCGCAATTCCGGCCATTGCCGCCGGGAAGAACCCGGCCAAGGCGCCCGTACTGTCCCAGTAACCCGTTCCGAACAGCCAAGCGGAATTGCCGACCACGCCGACCAGTATGGCCGCGAGCCACCACAGCGCCAGAAAGTATTGAGCGCGCCTGTAAAAGAGCGTGACCGCCACGAGGTAGACGAAGATGACCGCACCAAGCGACAGCACGGCCGTAAACTCGCCCCGCACCACCTCCTGCGAGGAATAAAAGCGCGGCTGGTGCTGGCCGTTGAGCCAATACCAGAACCCTGCGGCATCATTCGGGTGCATGATCGTTTGCCCCAGCACGGGCACCAGGAACCAGCAGGTGACGATCAGCCATTTGAGTAGCCCGGCGCGCCGCAGCGCGATCGCATAAGCCAAATCGTAACGAAGGCTTCCCATTGCATTCACTCCTCTTGTGTATTCACGCTGTTAGAGCCCATCGCCGGGACCCCGGCGGGATTGAGGATCCCGTCGCGAGAATTCGTGCAGCTGCTTTTCTTGGTCGCGCCTGATCCGTTCCATTTTCCGCACCTGCCGGCGCATGTCGCGCTCCTCGGGTGTCGGCCAGAGCATGTATGCGACTGCGCCGATCACGACCCACCAGATCCAGCTGCCGTCGTCCATTTGTCTTCCCCTCAGCGCAGGCAGCGCGGCAGCAGGGCTTGCGGTGCCTGGAGCGGGCGTGTCAGCAAGTATGCCGATCGGCCGCGCCGCAAGGAGTTGACCGGCGTGCGGGGCGAGGCATGGCCTCGCACCGCAAGGCTCGGGACTCGCTCAAATTGCGGGGCGCCGAAACCGCCGCACGCGCAATGGACATTTGCGGAAGAGCGGCCGCCGCAGTGCAGAACATCGGAAAAGCAGGCGCAGGCGCAGCCGAAGGCCTCGACGCCGGCGGGGGCCGCTCGGCATACCGGGCAGTTCCATTCGCGCAGGGCGCCTATATAGGCGTAGGCCCTCAAGACCGGCGCTTCGCTGCCGCCGCGGGTGCTGGTGGAGAGCGGCTCGGATCCTATGAGCTGCACCTCGCCATTGTGTTCGAGGCCGATCCCGATATAGGCAATGCCGGTGCCGCTGCAGAACATCTGCAGGCGCACGCGCTGACCGGGCGGCAAGGCAGGCTCGGCGCAGGCCTTTGCCCGCGGATCGGCGGCAAGTGCGAGGGGTGCGTGCTTACGTTCCGCCGGCAGGTTGGACGACTGCCTCGTCACCAGCCTGCGGGCCTGGGAGAGGATCCGCTCGCGTTCGACAAGCGCGGGGAGTTGGGCGGGCGGTGCTTCCTGCAGCACCAATGGGCGCGTCCGATCAGTTGTCCTCATCGAACACCCCTTGCGCCTCTGCCATGATCACGGCTGCCAGAAAATTACGTGCGCTTTCCTCCCAATCGCCGTCGCCTGCGATCTCGGCTTGCGCCAGTGCATAGGCGTCCTCGAAAAATGACGGCGAATTTGGATCGAGCGCTGCCGCCGGATTTTCTTGATCCGCGGTCTTCAATTCCTCCGTGCCGGCGAGGTGTTCACGCTCGGGGCGATCCGGTTCGGGCTTGTGCGGCTCGATGAATTCATCGCTCATGGCGCGGCCTCACGTTCCCATCCAGAGATTGCACAGGCGCCACCAGCCGCAGTCCGTATCCGCCGGCTCGAGTGCAGGCCGGGGCGGAGATGCGCGCGTCGCCGCTTGCGGCGGGGCAGGGGAGGGGGGTGGTGGCTGCGGCTCGACAGAGCGCGGTGCAGGGTCGGGCTCGCCGTAAGTGGGAAGGCGGGGTTGCGGGGCGGTGTAGGTCCGAGGTGGCGCCGTGTAGGTCCACCGCGGCGGCTGGTAGTAGTAGGCCGGCTGCACCGACCACTGCGGCGCTTGTTGCGCCGTCGTGCAGCCGGCGAGTGCCAGGGCCCCGCATCCGGCAAGAAGCAGGTTACGACACGCCATTCTCGCCCCCACCGTGTCTACCGGGCCCATTGCCGCGGGAATTATCGCGGCGTTGCCAGCGGAGGATATAAAGACCTTCCTCCGTCGGCGTCATTTTCATGGTCGCGTTGATAGGGGCGAGGAGGGTAGGACAGTCCAATCGGACCGAAAGATACTCGCCGTAATCGCCGGATTTGAGCCAGGCTGCTCCCAGCTCGCCGATACCGTCGGGCCCGTAGATCGTGTAATTGGCACCCTTATCCTGAGGCTCGAATGTCACGCCCTTAAACTGGATGCCGAGCGTTTGGATGTCTCCTTTGAGACGGTCATTCTCTTGCTCGAACTCACCGATTTTGCTCACGCTCTTCTCCTTTGCTCTTTAGCGTTGATTTCGCGCGGGTGCCGCGGGTCGCGGTCATGAACGGCAATGGGGTGCGATTTCTTGGCGGCGCAAAAGAAATTCGCGCATGTCACCATTCGTCCGGATCAGCAACGGAACCCGGCGCGTTCCACCACCCCGAAATCCTGTCGCACCAGTAGTCGGTGTCCCTGGCGCCCAGGCCGACGAGTACCGCGCCGAGGCCGAAGATTCGCAGGAAGTAACTCCGATCCCAGGTCTGCCACTGACCCCAATGGTCGAGGCAGGCGAGTAACAGGTAAAATCCGAGCGAGAAGGAGGCCATCGGCAGCGCCAGATGCAGCATGAAGCCGCCGAACTCGCGCAGGCGCACCAGATGTATCGTGCGCTGCTTCATTCTCAGCTACCGAAGAACCACCAGTGGAAGTAGCGCACAAGCGCCAACCCCATGAGGATTGCGATTGCGACAGCGACATAGTCGCCGAACCCCCATTCCTCATTTTGTCGGGTCAGCCGCTCGGCAGTGACCCTGTGCGTGACCAGCCAGAGATCGTCCTTTTTCGCCATGTCCATTTCTCCTCTTTGGAAAATTCGCCGTTCTCCGAAAGGTTGGGCCGGTCAATCCGTTGCCTTCATTGGTGCGCCGTGCGTGCCGCACACGAGCGCCGCGCCGGGCTTCGCCCAGGCGTTTAAATCGCCGTACGGGCAGGTGTATTTCGTGCGTTTGCCACTGAGAGAGGCGCAACCGCCTTCCACGCCGCCACTGCCGCTGCCTTCTCCGTTTCCGCCTCCGCCCCCGCTTCCGCCGCCCGATGCAGCGCTAGGAGGCGGGATCTCGCGCCAGGTGAATTCAAAGCCCGTGGCGAGCAGCTGCTTGACTGCGAGCGCGAACCGGCCGCCGGGTTCAATGTAGTGCGTCATGGCATCGCCCATGCGTTTGCCGCCCGGTTTGCCCGTATCGCTCGGGATGAGGCCGATGGCCTCCATCTTCTTCGCCCATTCCTTATTGTGATAGTTGCTGCGCGCCGGCTTCTGCTTCCCAAAATGATGCTGCCAGAGATGGGTCATCACGTGGCCTAGGGTTGAAAGAATGTCTTCGGTTTTCCGACCCAAATGCTGCGGATTGATCGCAATTTCGTTCCGGCCGAACCGATCGGCGACAAAATATCCGTAGGTGCCGTTGTGCCGCTGTAGCGTGATTGAGCAATCCGGCAGCTTGTTTTCGAATAGACTCATATTTAAATATTCGAATGCCAGTAGAAATTCGGGATTGGCTTTTTGAGTTAACGGAATTTTTGAAGCAACATCAACGGCATCACTGGAATGCACATTCCAGTCTTCTGCAGTGGGATGCACATCACGGTCGCCCCCGCCGATTGCGGGCGCAGCGTCCGGCTCAGGGCCTCTAGCTTCCAGACCGTTGCTTTCCTCGGACATTGGCATTCGCGCGTCTTTCAGTGGACATTGGGTAATCCGGAAACCGCTGGTAATTTCCGACGTAGCGCACGAAATTTTCTGACCGCAGTCGATCGAGGGACTCCTCGGCTTTACTCGATATGCAGGAGCTTTTTCACATTGATCTGGGCCCAGTACGGTCCCGTCATGTGGTCCGGCCGCCCATCGCCGTGATTGCCTCCTTTGGCGGCGAGGGCAAACTGGCCTTCGTAAATATGGTTGTTGAACCACAGTCGAACAATTCCGGAAGGTCCCGCTGGGCAGGTGCCTCCGTAAAAATTCACAAAGGCTTCCATTCTTGATAGATCGATTTCTCGCGTGAACTCGATATATTCGAAGGCCGAGCCGTCTGGAGCCTGTGTATAGTCGTGCGGGAAGTGCCCCTCCGCTGTCTCGGTATGACCGTAGTAGAGAAATTCGGTTGAAGGACCGCCCCGTGCATAAATGTCGAGGTCAACCGGGCACGCCCAGCGGATCCCTATTTTTGCAAGTCCGCGCAGCGTCGGCGGCCTAACATGGCTAATCGTAGCGTGGGTATCGAGAAATCCGCCTGCTGCCCCCTCATTATCATGCGCGACCTGTGCCGACGCCGCGGCAAGCACCTGGCGCTCGACCGGCGATCGCTTGGCAAGAAGCACCTGAAGCCCGCCACCGCCAGGCGCAGCCGAAAAGGAGGGCGCTCCGGCCGTTACCGATCCCTCGAAGCGCTCGAAGCAGCTCGCCAGGTCACCGCTGAAGGTCGCCAGCGTTCCTTGCTGCGTCTTGACAAACAGTGACCACCAGCGGAGCACTGCTTCTTTATGTGCCTCGCTCCACCAATCCCTGTCGGTGAAACAATAGTGCATGTCGACACCGGCAAGCGCATCATGTTTGTCTGCCGTGCTGAATACCGACGCCGTCGGCGTGGCGTTCAGATGCGCGTCCGACGGAAAGTGGCCTTCGAGCATGCTCAAGCCCGGGTCACGCGGGTCGTTGTAGAGGGCGGACCCGACGACCAGAACGCTCACGCTTTCCCGTGGCAAGGTCGGAATGCGGACGCGAGCAAGCTCCTCAAGGAATTGCGGCAGGTAAAGATTGCCGGCGGGTCCGGCGGCCTCGGCCGTAGCGCCGCAGCGGCCCTCGAGAAACCGCTTGATCTTGGCCAACTCGCTGCCGAACTCTCGCACGCGCACCGGCAGCCGTTCGAAGGCCTCCCTATCAGGAAGAACAGCCGTCGCGATCAACGTCCGACGAGGCGCGTCATAGACAATCAGTCCATCGCCGGGATGCAGTCTCTTGACAAACAGCTGCATTAACTGTTCCGAAAGCACCTCGGTCGGCGGTACGCAGTCATCGGCCAGTCCGACGATGAAGGTATGCGCCGCTGCCTCGGCCGGCGCGCTAGACACAAGCTGCGCGGCCACTACTGCCGACAGCGAAATTCCGCTTATGGTCGACCGGATCATTTTTCCTCCAGGTTATGAACTTGCCGGCGGCGCACTCAGGAATTTTGCGACCGCAAGCGCCCGCTGCGCCTCCAGCCGCTTCACCTCGGCGTCGTACCGTGCCGCTACTTTTGACGTGAAAGCTCTCAGACCTGCGTCGAAGCGCTTCTGGTAATCGAGCTCCTCGCGCTTAACCGCGTCGATATCCTCGAGCTCGTCCAGTACTTTTCGGACATCGGCGCGACCGCGTTCGGACTCCTCTGTCTGCCGCGCCTCGCGCCGACCATTTCTCAGCCACAGCTTTTCGGCCCAAAAACCAAGCGCCGCCGCACAGCAGGTCTCGCCGAGGATGTGCGTGAATACAAGCGCCTTACCGATCCACTGATCGGCCGTCATCCCGTCCCCGGGTAACGTCATCGCCGCGACGGGCTGCGGGCCGAACAACCACGCAAAGCTCGCCGACCAAGCAAGCGTTGCCACAACTCCGCCCGTTAGGCCGAGCGCCACTGCAAAACGGCGCCGCTGTGTTTCCGTAAACAGCGCTGCCGTCGCTTTCAGAGTGAAAGCGGCGGTAATCGGCAGGCTCGAAAAAGCGTAGGTCTTCCAGGGATGATCGGCGTAGTCCAGCAGCCCGCTTCCCAGCAGGTATGAGGACAAGGTCCAATTGAGAACGAAAAAGCCGAGGCCAATGCAGCCATAGGACAGCCACAGCATAAGTCGCAGATGACTGTCCCGGCTTATCCCTCCCTGATCCGGGCTCATGCCAATCTCGATAAGATCCGCGGCGCGGAGATCCGCGCGCACGCGATCCAGCATCTCCCTCGCATGCCGGACTCGCAGCTGTCGCACGTCACCGTCGGTCCCACTGCCTCGGTTGGCAGCGTGCCAGGCGAATTCAGCCCATTCGGCAATACCTCGCCTCCCGTCCCCGGTCATCACGCAGAAATGTCGGACGGTCACGTCTTCGATCGGCGGCTCGATGAGTCCTATAACTGCGCGGCTCGCGATCAGCGCTGCAGCCGGTTCGGTCGTGACGACTGTTATTTCGGCGCTCCGATTGCCAACCAACGCGCTCGAGGCCGCCGGCTCGTGATCGAGCCCATTACCGAGGTTATTATGATCCATGCGCCCATACCCTTAGGAAGCCGTCTGCAGGGTCGCGCGATGCATCAGTTCCCATACGGTTTCCACATGCCGCGGACTCTCCCAATACCGCAAGCGCGTTGTTCGCCCTGGCCTCGGTGGTGTTTTGTGAACTTGTTTTGATTGCCATCAGCCCAGCTGTTGTTTTGACGCGAACTCGCAGGAACAATCATCTCGCCAACCGCAAATTCCGACACCACCCTCCTGATTTTGTTGGTGAGGATAAACGGGCATTGCGCTTTATGACTTTTTGGGCGAATGCAAAGAGACCGGCCGCTAAACACGCCTTTGGCTGTCCCTGTGTTCAAATTGGTGCTAGCTTCGGCTGCCCTTTCATGAGCCGGCCCGGCGTTCCTGCCCGCATAACGCCCCGCTCCAGACCAGGATCGCCACGTGATCCGCATCGCACGCAATCGCTATCACCCCGCGATGCCCGTCGAGACAGATCTGCTTGGCTCGTCCGGGACCACTTATGGCTGATGCACCATCGCGCCGTGATTCGGACAATGCGGGGGCCCCACCCGGAGCCACTTCGCGGTTACCCGAACGGTGTACTGGCAAGTTGGACAGATCGTCTTCAGAAGCCGTGTTCCCTGCCGTCTAAAGCCGGCTGGCAGTCCAACTCTGTCTGGTTGCTCAGCCCCATCCGGTTGCTCCGGTGCCCCCAGCGGTTTCCAGGGATTGAGCGCGGCATGCGGATAGGGACCGAGGCTCTCAAGGAGAGGTTCCATGAGCCGTTTAAACGCCTCGCCCCCCTGCGTCGCGGTCATGGGCCCAATGAGTCCGAGCGCCACCGCAAGCCGTTTAAACGGTGCTTTATGCCCCGCCTCGAGTCCCACCGTCGGATGAATCAATTCATGCGCCAGACAATCCAGCACCCGCATCGGCTCGTCCAAAACCGGGCTGATAAAGATCTCGTATGAACCGTCCTTTGAAGCCTTTTCGGGCCAGCACTGCCCGATCGCTCTGCGCGTTCCCGCAGGAAAACCAGGTGCGACACGGATATTGGCCGGGATCTCCCCCCCATGTTCCGCAAAGATTGGCCGCATCAGCAGCATCGCCTGATGTAGCCAGCTTTCGCGGTGTTTATATGCGCTTTCGGTATCCATCAGCGTGACGCCCATCGAAGAAAACTTCGAGTTCCTAGAAGGGTAATCACCACGGCAGCCGCAATTGCCGACGCTCGATCAGATTTTTTTCTAATCAGCGGAGAGGGGGGGAGCTAAACATATCTGCGGGACAGACCGTCCGGTCTCGCGCTACCTCCCTCGCCTCCCTTCCACAATAGCGGGTCCAGACTCCGCCGCTTTTCGCAGCTTCCCGATCCAAGTGTGTTTCGGGACGTGTAACCTGTCCACTGCCGATCAGCCGGCCATCAAGCTTCCGATCGCTTGTATATCCGGGCGTGGCCGAGACCGCATATTGCCGATGAAGCGGGCGAACGTCATCGACATCCCGACAAAATCTTTGTCTATCGCGATACCCGGCAGAACCCGTCTCAGTGTCCGCGCCTGCCGCTCATCCGCCAGTTCGAGACCCCGCAGGGGCATTTCATGCCTTTTCACGCACTGCTTATCCGCGACATGCACAAGATCCGTGAGCGCTATGCTTAGGACCGTGTCGGAGTTCCGCCCGACATAGGTGATATGGGTGAGGAACGGTCCACTCCGCCGCAAAACAAACTCGCCGGCGATCAGCGCCGCCATCCCATCGTCTGCTTCTACAACTCGCACAAGCGAGGCCTGATTTTGGATCATGAACTGCAAAAACGGAGCGGCTGTTTTTCTGGTCCATATCCCGCCACTCAAATCGTGAACATTCCCTCCTGCCATGAACGCCGCGACAGGATCCACCTCGCTGAGCACAACATTGCGGATGGTCATCTCTGCACAAGCATGGTTCGCCGACTGTACCGCGACACCAGCCGAAAACAGCGGAAAGGGCCGATAACCCAAGCTCAGCCACCAGTTTTTTGGAAAGTCCAGGTGGCGATAGGTGGAAAATTCTATCATCGAAGGACGCTCGCCGAATGCCGCGATGGCCGTCCTCTCGGCGCATAAATGCCCTGTATGATAAAGCTCCCGGCCGAGCCCATGTGCTCGGTAATCCGGACGAACGAGGAGGTCCGCGTCGCTAATCCATATCCCGTCGGCTTTCAGAGCGAGCACCGCGATAAAAGCGCCAGCAAGGCAATGACCGTCGACGAGCAGGGTACTTATCAGCCCCGTCCGCCGGGCGCGTTCGCGCATAAACCGAGTCGCCTGCTCCACGGTCCATGGCGGCTCGATCTCGGAGACACCGTTGAATACCGAGCAGTAAAGCTGCACGACCTCATCCAGCCGCGCGACAACCGGCTCGGCGCCTTCCTCGATATTCAGCAATTGCCTTTGACCAAGCGATCGCCGCCGCCGCTCGCCCACCGGCAACGAGCCGTTGCCGCCTGCGTAGGTTCTCCGCGGACAGGAGTTCGCCCGCATACTCGTAACTGTGCAGACTGCGGAAATTTCAGCACTCACGATTCGTTATCCTTCCAGCCCAGCGATACTCCGCCGCGCTGTCCACGAGGAACTCCGGTTCGAATTCCGATGTTTGCACAGAAGCTCTCGGCGCCCCGCAACGGGTGCATTCAACAGGGTTCTTCAGAATGAACCGCACACCGGTATCAGCATCGATCGGCAACAGTTGGGCGCAAATGCCGCAACGCACACCTGGCGTGCCGGCGCTTGTTCTCATATCCGTCACCTCGTACTCCCTACAATCATTCGCTCCGCATCCGGACTGCAGAACGCGCATCGGTCGCTGCGGCCCTTGCCGCACAGCGCGCATCGGTTACCCATGACTGTCGCCAGCACTACGAGCGCCGCAATGAATTCCTGCGCGCCGCTCACCTCCGTCGTCGCATCCAACAGCGCAGCCTGGATAGCCTCGTCGAAACTCACCGCTCTCTCTCCTCGCGCCGGCTTCGCGGAGGGGAACCCGTTTAAACGCGGGCTCCGCCGGCCCGCCACGAAGAGCTTTCCGCCCTTCGAGGGCCACGCCGCCAACCTGCCTTGCGCATTAATCGCCATAGCGACGGCAATTTCCGACACAGGCCTTGCGTCTTCCTTCCTGCCCACCATGTTCGCCGCTAACACGTTCGCTCGCCCGGCCGGATAAATCGGAGACGCACTGTGGCTCACAGCAAATCCCAGGCTGCCGAGCGGCCTCACAACAACCCCCGGTCCCAGCGAAAGCTGCGCCGATCCGGCTCCATGGCGCGTACCGCCGACATTAAGCGGAGGGATAATCCCGAGACCGCTGCGGGTCAGGATCGCTTGACTTCCATTATCTTACAGTTGATAATAAGTTATAATAAAGTGCAATTGACAGGGGGCCTGCAACCCGAACTCTCTTCGGATATTTCGGGGAAGGGGCAGGATACACCGATGGAGGATGACGACGATTTCGAGCCGCCGCGCAATCTTGCGGAAGCCTTGCAATACCTACAGGCTATCAAAGAGCGGGTTGCCGAACTAAGTCGCAAACCCGAACTCACGCCCAAGGAACGCGAGTTCCTGGAGACCTATAGCGACCCGTCGGCTCCCAGCGGACCGACACCGGCCGCCCCTTCGCCTTCCGTTCGTTCAGTGCCGCTGACCCGCGAGCAACATATCGAAGAGTTTAAAGCAGCAGCCCGCATGGCGCAGCAAATCCACGAGGACTATCTCAAAGTCGAACCGCATCTGACGCCTGCCGACCATCAAGCCGCCGAGCAAGCCATGCGCGATCTCGAAAGGCTGCTTGGAGCCCCGATTTTTTCCCGACCAAAACCCAATTAATCGATCAATCCTTACGCTCGGTGGCACCGCTTAGGCTTGGCCCTTCCATCCCGACCCCCATCTGCAAATTATTACCGGACACTGGTGCTGATCGCCTCCGACGAAGCGACCTCGTACTATTCCCCGATCCCGTCTCGCGTGCCGTCCACAGATCGCTATCGAGATAATCGATAATCTCCTGGTCGACCTTCGATCTCGGCATGACGGTGCATTCTTTAAGCGCCGTCTGGCTCCGGACCAAATGAACATTTCCAATAAAAACGGCTTGGTGTGCCCCGATTTTCAGCAACGCGCCATCCATCGTCATATTCTGTTTATCGTCATTGCGATAAGGGGGGATCGACAGGATATAGAATTTCGGGTGCTTCTCCTGATCGTCGCGCAATATCGCGATCAACGAATTGCGACCAAAGGTGAAGTGCCCAGTGAAAACCTCATTATGCGCGATCGCTGCGCCAAACGGCAC
>Ga0306920_100004617_pt1 | contig 17668 bp, 12 predicted proteins | sample flu12Cox44000170_FD_204666 | JGI IMG/M metagenome (GOLD analysis project Ga0306920, IMG submission 204666) | Lab enrichment of tropical soil microbial communities from Luquillo Experimental Forest, Puerto Rico - flux4day.12C.oxic.44.000.170 (v2)... | ecosystem: Environmental > Terrestrial >... | reverse complement strand
GCGGGACGACACCGGCCGCATGTGCCACTAGCGGATGATTCGAGGTTGCTTACATCGGTGCCGGGCGGGGATCCGGCATGCCGGGCCCTTACAAACCGAGACTTGAAATCGCGATGGAGCATGTCAGTACCAGCCGATGGGGGTTTCGTCGAGATTGACGAAGACCTGCTTGGTTTCGAGATACTCTTCGAGACCCCAGGGACCGAGTTCGCGGCCAAATCCGGATTGCTTGTAGCCGCCCCAAGGCGCTTCGACGTAGGTCGGCTGCATGTGATTGACCCAGACGATTCCCGCGCGGAGCGATTTCACGACGCGGAAAGCTTTGTAAATGTCGCGGGTCCACACGGCGGCGGCAAGGCCATAAGGCGTGTCGTTCGAGATGCGAATGGCTTCCGATTCGCCGTCGAAGGGAATCACGGAAGCGACAGGGCCAAAGATTTCTTCACGAGCGATGCGCGCAGAGTTCTCCACGTCGTAGAAAATCGTGGGCTCAACGTAATAACCTTTGGCAAACTGCTTGGGGCGGCCGCCGCCGATCGAGACTTTTGCTTCCTTCTTGCCGAGATCGAGGTAGGACGTGACGCGATCGTACTGCTCTTTGCTGACGAGCGGACCCATCTTCGTGTCGCGTTCAAGCGGAGCGCCCAGTTTGATGCGCTTGGCCTTTTCGGTCATGGCATCCACGAACTTGGAATAAATCTTCTTCTCGACGAGGATGCGGCTGCCCGCCGAGCAGACTTCGCCCTGATTGATGAACACACCGAACAGCGCGCCATCCACGGCCGCTTCCCAATCGGCGTCGGGAAAGAAAATGTTCGGGGATTTGCCACCAAGTTCGAGAGTGACACGCTTGAGCGTATCCGCGGCACTCTTGACGATGATTTTTCCGATGGCCGCGCTGCCGGTGAAGGCGATTTTGTCCACGTGGGGATGAGCGACAAGCGGAGCGCCCGCGGATTCGCCGTAGCCGTTGACGATGTTGACGACACCGGGCGGCAAGCCGACTTCTTCGAACCAGTTGGCAAATTCGAGCGCGGTGAGAGGTGTTTGTTCGGCGGGTTTGAGGACGCAGGTGCAACCAGCGGCGATCGAGGGAGCGAGCTTCCAGGCGGCCATCAGCAGAGGATAGTTCCAGGGAATGATCTGGCCGGCGACGCCGACGGGTTCGCGAATGGTGAAGCTGAGCGCGTTGGCGGGAACGGGATTGACGCTGCCGGTGACTTTCGTGGCGAGGCCGCCGTAATACTCGAAGCAGGTTGCGACGTCAGCAATGTCGAATTCGGCTTCGACGATGGGCTTGCCGGTGTTGCGGCATTCGAGTTCGGCGAGTTGCGCGCCGTTCTGGCGGACTTTTTCGGCGAGCTTGAAAAGAATGCGGCCGCGGTCCTGGGCGGTAGTGCTAGCCCAGGGGCCGGAGTCGAATGCCGCGCGGGCGGCTTTGACGGCCTTGTCGACGTCGGCGGCGTCCGACGATGCGACCTGCGCGATCACCTCTTCGCTCGCAGGGTCGTAAACGGGAAATGTTTCCCCCGAGGCGCTGCCGACCCATTGGCCACTTACGTAATTCTGATAGGTGCGAACGCTGGTTTTGGCGATGCTGGACATCACGTCCTCCACGGACTGGAACTGGTTGCGCAAAAAAACTCGAACGGACTTCAGCGGCTAACGCCCTCGATCATTCTAGACCACCTGCACGCGCCTGAAGCCCCTACCTCCTAGGGAACCAAAACTCACGTGGCGGGCGCACTGGGCGCGAGCTTGCGCGCGGCCTTGCGCCTGCCGTAGATAAAAAAGAAAAAAGCAGCCAAGCCGATAAAGGCCAGCGTGCCGCCAAACATCCATACTTCGTAGGAAAACAGCGAAGTGATTTGCTGCGCGGGGAAAAATGCCAAAGCGATTCCCAGCGTGGTGGTCAGGAACCCGCTCACGCCGGCAGCGATCAAAGTGCCTTTACCGTAGCGCCCGGGAGCAAAAGACTTCCGCCCAGCAATTCGAAGCAATGCGCCGAACATATAAAGAAACGGAATGAGCTGAAGGACCACCGCGAGCGACAAGAGCTTTTGAAACGTTTCCTGGACGCCGGCGCCGGTGAAGCTGAAGTTGATGACCACCAAGATCAGGGAAACGATCGCATGCACGATCAAGGCGGCGTACGGCGTCGAGTAGCGCGGATGAATCCTGCCAAGCCAATCGGGCATGTACGAGTCGAGTCCGGCGACAAACGGGATGCGCGCCGAGCCGCCGAGCCACGCCGAGCCGATTCCCGCGATGGACAAACTCAGCATGAGAGCAAAAGGCGCGATGATCCAGCCGATGCCCACGCGGGAGGACATGTGGCTGACCGCCTGGACGATTCCCTGAAGGACATTGATTTGATCTTTGCTGACGGCGACAAGCAAGGTCAGCGTCGTGCCGATGTAGAGCGCGCCGGAAAGCATGCCGCCCCAGGCAACCGCGCCGGGAAGAGTCTTGCGCGGATTTTCAATTTCATCGCCCATGACGGACGCAAGTTCAAGGCCAACGAGGCCGAAGCAAATGACGCCGAAGGAGTTCAGCACGAAGCGCGGGTTTGCCAGAATGCGGAAATCAGCCGATGTGACCGAGGTGCCAAAGCGCAGCCAGACGATGGCGCCGAGACCAATCAGCAGTCCGCCGGCGACGAAGGTGCCGAGGCCGCCGATGTTATTGATCCACTTGCCGACGCCGAGGCCGACGATGTTGAGAACCACCAGGATCGTAAGCAGGGCGAGCGAGGAGACCAGAGCGAAGGACCTACTTTCAGCGAGCCCGGCATGCGCGGGACCCAGGGAAAACACAGAAACACCGACGAAATATAACATGATGGTCGGGACGTACATCATGTTGTTGGTCCAGTAGCACCAGCCGGACAGAAAGCCGTGGAAGTCGCCAAAGACTTCCTTGGCCCACAGGTAGACGCCGCCTTCGCCGGGGTAGCGGTCGGCCAATTCGATGACGGCAATGCCCTGGGGCCAGAAAAAAAGGAGGAGGGAGATGATCCAAAGCCAAACCGTGACCCCACCGTTGGCAGCGATCGACGGCACGACGTTGAGGTTGAAGACCGCGACGACGAAGAGCAAAACCAGGTCCCAGCGGCCCAAGACGCGCTTTAGGCGGGGCCTTTCCTGCGCCTCGACCGCGGGCAGCGCGGTAATCGTCGCGTTTGCCAACTCGACGCTCTCCTGCTCGCTCCAGCTGAGCTCTTTCTACCTTTGCCTTAGTGGCCCGCGGCACCGACGTGGGCCATGCCGCGTTCTTGCTGCGCTTTGGCGAGCGCCGGGGCAACTTCTTCAAAGACGGCAAGGTGCTTATCGATGTCCGCTTCGGTGTGTTGCACCGAGATGGACCACTGCTCATCCCACCAATAGGGCTGCGCGAGTACGCCGCGATTGACCATGCCAAACCAGTAATGGCGCCAAAGGTCGACGTCGATTTTGGTCCAGTCGCGATAGTTGCGAATCTCCTGCGGGTAGAGCATGAGAGCGCCATTGACGCCCGCGCTCGCGACATAAGCCTGCAATCCGGATTTTTTGACGGTGGCGCGATAGCCTTCGGTGAGTTTCTTGCTCAGCTGGCCGACGTGGGCATAGGCTTCGCGCGTGAGCACTTCGCGAAACGTCGCGAGGCCCGCGGCCATGGCGACACGGTTGGTGTTGTAAGTGCCGCCGTGAAAAACCTTGTGCTCGGAGATCAAATCCATCACCGCGCGGCTTGCGCCAAATGCTCCGAGCGGCAGGCCACCGCCGATGGATTTGGCCAGGCAGATGATATCCGGCTTGACACCAAAAAACTCGCTGGCGCCGCCCCAGGCAAGTTTGGCGCCGGTTTTTACTTCGTCGAAGATAAGCAGCGCGCCGTTCTTGGTGCAGACGCCGCGCAAGCCCTCGAGGAAACCCGGCTGCGGCAAGCACAAACCAACGTTCATCATAATGGGCTCGAGAATGATGGCCGCGATCTGACCAGGATTTTCTTTGAAGCGCCGCTCGACAGAGGGCAGATTATTGAATGCAGCGACCGGAACATTGGAAAGCGAGGCTTTTGGAATGCCTCCGCCACCGGGAACGCTCGTGGGCGCGTCCGGATCGCCATAATCTTCGGCTTTGGGCTTGACGCTGACGAGCGCCGTATCGTGCAGGCCGTGGTAACAGCCTTCGAACTTCAGGATTTTATCGCGGCCGGTGGCGGCGCGAGCGAGGCGGCAGGCGTGCATGGTGACTTCGGTGCCACTCGAGCCGAAGCGCACCATCTCGACCGGATACCGTCTGCAAATCTCTTCGGCGAGTTCCCATTCCTGATCGTGGGGCATGCCGAAGGTGGTGCCGCGATGGAGTTCCTGCTCCACGGCTTTGACCACAGCAGGATGGCCGTGGCCGGCCATGAGCGCGCCGAAGCATAGGTTGTGATCGATGTATTCGTTGCCATCGAGATCGTGAATGCGGCTGCCCTTGCCGTCTTTTACAAAGAGCGGATAGGGCTCATAGTGGCGGTAGTTGCTGGCAACGCCGAGTGGAATCCGTTCGAGCGCACGCTTGTGGGCGGCAGCGGACTTGGGCGTGCGCCTTTCGTACGTGGCGAGTTCTTTTTGTAGTGCGTCGTGCATGACGTGCTCCGTGGATGCAGGTCTGTTCCCTGCGGTCAGAATGTCGCTCGGAAAATGTAGCCGTGGCGCGAACCTGGCTCTTGCTCAATTGCTAGTGTATACCCTCCTTTCGTCGCCTATTTGCAGCCAGGCGCTCCGGTCATTCTTGCCGCGACCCACTTCTCGTACGCGGGACACTTCCCGGGCTTCCGACCGGGCGCAGCTTTAGCCCCAGTCATCTTCCGCAAATCCTCAAAAGAGGAATTTGAGAGCAAACTGAATCACGCGCGGATCGCGGGTGTTCGTTACAACCCCAAAGGTTGAACCGAGGTCGCTGAAGTTCCCGTCGGGATTCACGAACTGGGCATGATTCCACGCGTTGAAGAACTCCGCGCGGAACTCCGTATCCCACCTTTCATTGATGCGCGTGCGCTTCAAGATGCTGATGTCCGTGTTGCTGATGGGCGGCCCGCAGCAAATCGTTCGCGACGAATTACCGAATTGGCCGAGCGCCGGATCCGCGAAATTGTTCGTGTTGAAGTACGATCCCCCGGTTTTCCGAGGATTAAACGTCTGGAATGGACCCGTGATATCCGGCTCCCCGACGGGCAGGAAGAAAAAGCTTCCCATCAGTTCCTGGTCGTTGCCATCGGAAATGAGAACGGGAAAGCCCGTTTGATACGTGATGATCGCGGAAGTGCCCCAACCGTCAAGGATTTTGCCTCGGAAACCATCGTACTTGGGGATCGGGAGTATCCAATAAGGGCTGAAGACGAACCGATGGGTGGAGTTGAACAGAGAGAGCGCCCGGCTCAAGCGTGGATTAATTGGATTGAGCAGTTCCTCAAAGCTTGATGCATTGTCGAGCGACTTGCTGAATGTGTAGGCGGCGGTGAACTGGATACCGTGAGCGAGCTTCTGATCGAGAGAAACTTGCAGGGCGTTATAGCTGGAATTGGCAATGGTGTCCTCGGCAAAAATATTGCTAAAGACGGGGGTCCCGTCCGGAGGGCAATTCACTCCTGTCAGCGGTTGGCAGAGCGGCGAAGAAAATGGCCTGATCCCCACGAGATCAACACCGTTTGCGACGGTTGTTCCATTGGGGATAAAGCGGCCACCGGACCCCGCGTTGTACGGCAGGTGCAATCCCCCGGACGAAGTCTGGATCACCGTCCCTGCGGGAATCAGGTACTGCGTGTCTTCGCCAAACGGCGTGCAAGTTCCAGCCCCTAGAATGTCATTCAGGTCAAGACAAGTTTGCGCGTTCCCAAAGTTGAGATCGTGGGAGGCGAGCAAGCGGTGCGCCTGCGTGCCCACATAGCCGATCTGGAAACGCATGCTGTTAGTCAGCTGCCGCTGGATGGTGAGGTTATATTGATCGGAGTATTGCGTCCGGAGGTGTGGCTGGAACTCACCGAAAAGAAGAATGGGCCGGAAGACCGACCAATCCACGGCGGTCCCGGTCTTGGGGGAGAGAACTCCGTTGAACGGATTGGGAATCGTAGAGCCGGTCTGAAGGACATAGGGCGTCTGGAGCAACGGGCTCGATACGAAGGTGCTGCCGCCAAAAGGAGGTTCGGCGCTGAACTGCTCCAGCACCAGCTGTTCAATGGGGTTGTAAAAAATGCCATAGCCCACGCGAATGCTGGTCTTTCCAGGGCCACCGAAAACCTTTGCAAGGAAACCCTCTTTGGCGCCGGGGCTCCAAGCGAGCCCGAGGCGCGGCGCAAACGCCTTGTGATAGGTCGTGGTCATTCCGCGTGGTATGCCCTTATCGCCAGGGATGACTTCGCCGAGGGGAAAAACGGCTGCTCCTGGCCCGGTCGGACTGCAATCGGTGCCTACGGGGTATCCCGTCAGAGCGGAACCGTTCGCACCAATGACGCATGGGTATAGCGTATCCGCCTGGCCCGGTCGGAAGGTCTGCAGGCGGTTTCCCGTATCATACTGCGGCGTATCCAATTCCCATCGGAGGCCATAGTTCAAGGTGACGTTCGGTTTCAGCTTCCAGCTATCCTGAGCGAATAAATAGAGCGCCGAACTATGGACGTTCTCTTCCTGAGCCGAGCCTTGCCCGAAGGAATTAGGCAGTCCGAGGAAATAGTTCGGATAGAGGTCCGGGAAGCCGACGTCGTTGGGCCCGCCGGGAGAAAAAGAAAAGTTCCCGTTAACATCAAAATACAGGAATTGGTCGAAGTGCTGGACCCGGACGTCGCCGCCGAATTTCACCGTATGATTTCTGACAACCTTGGTGAAGTTGTCCGCAAACTGCAAGGTGTTTCCGGTCTGCGGCAATTCGCCTTCGGAGTTGTTTCCGATGATGAAACCGCCGGAGACGCTGATGAAGGGAACGCCCTGGCGTCCGGCAAGGTTTGGAGTGATTCCCAACGAAGCGCCGGGGGTGATACCCGCATTGGTGTACGCCGTCGGCGTATCCGGGGTTCCGTTGAAGCAGAAGCCGGCCGCGGCCCCGGTGCAGGAGGAGGTCACCGGCTGGATCCGAGCCGGATGATTGTTTGTGCCTTGGGATTCACGGAAATAGTTGAAGCGGAGTTCGTTCACCGAAGTTGGACTGACCGTCCAGGTGTGACTCAGATTCCATTGCTGAACACGCGTGGCAAACAAGGACCCAAAGCCGGGGACGTTTGCGCCAGCCGCTTGGAAAAAGGCGAAAGGCTGAAAGGTGGAGTCGTCATCGAAATAATAATAGGCGCTGAATTGCTGGTTCGCGGAGATCTTGTGGTCGAGGCGAGCGGTAGCCTGGTCTCCACGATCCTTTTTAACGGGTGATGTTACCGCCAGGCCGGTACCATTGGGATCGAACGGCTGCACGTAGTGGTCGAACAAGTTTACCGCGACAGGGTCAAAGCATTGCGCCGGTATCTGATTGTTGGCGAAAATCGAGCTATAAGGTACCGATGCGCCGTTGGCCGCAGATGATAGAGCGGTCCGTCCGGCTGACGGGAGCGCGGCATTGCACCCGGTCCGGCTCTGGAGGATACTCGCGACCAGCGGGCTCGTGAGATTCCCTGAAAACGCCCCTCCCGCTGAGAAATCTCCGCCGATTTCCGCGGCGGTCGGGAGCAATACCCGGCCCGAGGAAATGCCCTGGCGGATGCGGCGACCCTCGTAAGAACCAAAGAAAAATGTGCGATCTTTCCGGATGGGCCCGCCGAGGGTTCCGCCGAATTGATTCTGCTTGAAATCGGGAACGGAGACACCGGCCGCATTGTTGACGAAGGTGTTGGCATCGAGGACCGTATTCCTGAAGTATTCGTAGAAATCGCCGTGGACCTGATTGGAGCCCGATTTGGTCACCACGTTGACCACCGAGCCGGAATTGCGTCCGTATTCGGCGTCAAATGTATTGGTCAGGACACGAAACTCGTCGATGGCATCCGGCGAAGGCTGAATCGCAGGAAGATTTACGAAGAGATCGTTGCCGTCACCTCCGTTCACCGTGTAATTGTTGGATCGCCCGCGCCCGCCATTCACAGAAACAACACCGGGATTGTCGGCTCCAAAGAAAACGGTATCGCTCGAGCCAAATTGCGAGGCTACCCCCGGTTGAAGCTGGAGCAAGGCGTAAGTATTGCGGAGGTTCAGGGGCAGTTCGCTGACGGAAACCGAATTCATGACCGCGCCGAGCTGTGTCGAGGTGGTGTCGACAACGGGAGGGGCGCCAGTGACCTCGACCACGTCGGTAGCGCCGCCAACTTGCAGCGTAATGTCGACAGTTACAACCTGGTTGAGGTCGAGCGGGATGCCCTTGCGGGCATATTTCTTGAAGCCCTTGCTGGCGGCGTCGATTTCATAGGATCCCACGGGCACTTCGAGAAAGATGTATTCGCCGTTGGTGCCCGTTTGCGCGTCACGCGTGGCGTGCGTGGCTTCATTGACGAGCGTCACGGTAGCGCCGACGACGGCTCCGCCGGTTGGATCGGTGACCGTGCCGAGAATGCGGCCGCCGGTGCTTTGCGCGTCCGCGAGGGGCGCGACCAAAGCCGGCGCGAGAATCAGAGCTGCGGAAAACCAAATGTTGCGACCACACGACGAGAAAAACCTCAAGTAAAGTGTTTTGCCTGTCATGACTCACCCCTTGCCCCGAAAAACTGTCTAGGATGGTATCTTCGTGGTTGCCCCTGCCCCCGGAACCTTACTATAATCCCGTAAACTTAAGGAAAGTCGGGTGCCGTGTCAAGCAGAAAGAATCCAACAGAAGGCTCGGACGCGCGCGGTCAGAATCGCCTGCTGCGCATCAGCGAGGTCGCCCGGCGCGTAGGCATTTCCTCTTCCGCGTTGCGCGCCTGGGAGGCGCTTGGGCTGGTCAAGCCGCAACGCACCGAGAGCCGCTACCGGCTGTATGGCGAATCCGACGTGCGCGTACTGCAACGCGCCATTTTTCTTCGCCGTGCCCGCGGGCTCAATCCACCCGCGATCGTCCACGTTCTCAAACGCCAGGGTGTAGTGTCACCGCCGGCAGAAGGCACACTCGGTCCCGGGCAGCGTTTTCGCCGCTTGCGCGTCAGGCGCGGCCTTTCTCTCGCGCAGGTTGCCAAAGCCACCGGCGTTTCGGTGGGCTTTCTCAGCGCACTAGAGCGCGGCCAAATGCGCTCCTCGGTCGCGACGCTGCGCCGCATTGCGCGTTTTTATGGCACCAACATACTTTCCCTATTCGAGACCGCGGGGAACAATCCGCGCCTGGTCCGCCCTTCGGAAAGAAAAATTCTGGAAACCACGCCTGACGTCCGCATGGAATTGCTGGCCTGGGGAAACACGGCGATGGAGCCCCACCTCTTCCGCGTCAAGCCCGGCGGGGGTAGCGGGGAGTCCTACTCACACGAAGGTGAGGAATTTCTGCACGTGCTTCGCGGTGATTTTGAAATCTGGCTGAACCAAAGCGAACACTACCGGCTGAAGCCCGGTGACAGCTTGTATTTTGAAAGCTCTACGCCGCATCGTTGGAAGAATCCCGGGCGCAAGGAAGCCTGGGTGCTGTGGATCAATACGCCGCCGACATTTTGAAGCCAACGGCATGAAAAAGGACGCCATCTCGATGAACGCCCGTGCCTCTAGATTCCTGTTACAGATTTCGCTTGTGTGTGTCGCGACCGCCGGAATAGCCCTTGCGCAGGGCCTGATTGTCCAACCGGCCAACATTATTGTGATCCATGGCCGCGTGTACACGGAGAATACCAAGCAGCCTTGGGCGCAGGCCGTGGCCATTCACGGAGCGAAAATTGTTGCGGTCGGCGACGATACCACCATCGAAAAAATGCGCGGCATGGGCACGAAAGTCATCAACGCCGGCGGAAAAGTCGTTCTTCCCGGCTTCACCGATTGCCACATTCATTTTCTCGACGGATCGCTCAGTCTTGGCCGCGTGAACCTCGAGGGCGCGAAAGGCGTTCCCGACATTCAGGAGAAACTGCGCCAATACGCAGCCGAACATCCCGGTGACGATTGGATCCTCGGCCGCGGCTGGAATTACGCCATGTTTGGTCCAGAAGCTCTGCCGCAGAAGAAATACCTTGATGAGATTTTCCCCAACCGGCCCGTTTTTCTGGAGGGTTACGACGGGCATACCTACTGGGCTAATTCGAAAGCCCTTGCGCTCGCGGGCATCACGCGCGAAACTCCGAATCCTCCGAACGGAATCATCGTGCGCGATGCCCAGACCGGAGAAGCAACCGGGGCTTTGAAAGAAGCGGCGCAAGGTTTGGTCGCAAAGATAATTCCGAAGCCCACTCGCGCCGAGACGCTTCTGGCCTTGCGTGCCGGAATGAAATGGGCCAATAAAAACGGTCTCACGCGCGTGCACAGTGCCGGGGGTGATTTTGAAATTCTCGATCTCTTCAACGAAATGCGCCATCGCGGCGACCTTAGTTTGCGGATGTACATAGCTTACTTCCTGAATCCTCCCGCGCTCGGGCGGCAGGACCTCGACGCGATCGAGGCGGGACGCAAGAAATTCCATGATGAATGGATCGATGCGGGGGCGGTGAAATTCATGGTGGACGGCGTGGTGGAGTCGCACACGGCTGCCATGCTCGAACCTTACAGCGACGACCGTACCTCGAAGGGCAAGCCTTTCTGGGAGCCCGCAAGCTACGATGCCGCCGTTGCCGAGCTGGACAAGCGCGGGCTGCAACTGTTTACGCACGCCATCGGAGATTATGGCGTTCGCATGGCCCTGGATGGCTACGAGAATGCGGAGCGGCACGATCACAAGCGGGATCGCCGCCCTCGCATCGAGCACATTGAGACGGTTGCGGCGGCCGACATTCCGCGCTTCGGGAAGCTCGGCGTTGTCGCCAGCATGCAGCCGCTTCATTCTTATCCGGATGCCGATACCCTCGAGGTTTGGGCGCGCAATGCCGGGCCCGACCGCGCATCGCGCGCCTGGGCGTGGAAGAGTATCGCCGACGCGGGCGGTCATCTGGCGTTTGGCAGCGATTGGCCGGTGGTGACGCTGAATCCGTGGGAAGGGATTCAGACCGCGGTGACCCGGCAAACGGCGGAGGGCACGCCGGCAAAGGGTTTTGTTCCCGAACAACGGCTGACGGTTGCCGCGGGCGTCGACGCGTACACTTTGGGGGCAGCTTTCGCGGGGCGACGTGAAAAGACCGAAGGGTCGCTGGAGGTCGGCAAAGTCGCCGACCTGATTGTCATTTCGCAGGACATTTTTGCCATCAACCCGCATAAGATTGGGGCGACGAAGGTGCTCACCACCATCTTGGGCGGGCGCGTGGTTTATCAAGCGGATTCCAAGTAGCCGGAGGAGCGATGAAAGCTCGCACGGTTCTTCTGTGGGTTCTTGCCATGACGCTCGGGTGCGGGGCTTGCGGCAAGAAGCAGGAATCGCTGAGCTTGCTGGTTTGGGAAGGCTACTCCGATGAGGCTGCGGTGCACGACTTCGAGCAAAGCCATCACTGCAAGATTTCTGCTTCCTACATGGGTTCGAGCGATGAGCTGGTGGCCAAGCTGCGCGGCGGCAGTGCTTCGAATTATGACGTTATCTCGCCTTCGAGCGATGTTGCCGCGTCCATCGTGCGCGCGGGCTTGGCCGCGCCGCTCGACCTTTCAAAAATCCCCTCCTATGCGCAGCTCTCCGCCAAACTTCGTGAGTTGCCTTTAGTCAAAGCCGCCGGCCAGATCTACGGCGTGCCGTTTATGTGGGGGCCGAACCCGCTTCTTTACGACACGACGGTTTTTTCGAAGCCGCCCGACTCCTGGGCCATCTTCTGGGACCCCCAATACAAGGGAAAGGTTTCGGTTTGGGACGATCTTTCCACCGTTTACATGGCCGCGCAGATTCTCGGCTACGTCAAGCCCGATCCGTACAAACTCTACGACCTGACCGATGAGCAACTCGCTACGGTTAAAAAGAAGCTCCTCGAACTCAAACCCAACATTCGCAAAATATGGTCTACTGGCGGGGAGCTTACCAATCTTTTCGAGAATCATGAAATCGTGCTCGCGATGGGCTGGCCGCTGAACACCAACGACCTCCGCAAGGCGAATTTTCCAATTGGCGAAACCATTCCCAAAGAAAACACCACCGGATGGATCGACCATTTGATGATTACCGCCGCCAGCACACACAAAGAGCTTGCGCACGCCTTTCTTGAATACATGATCGAGGCCAAAACGCAAAAGCTGGTGACCGACCGGACGCATTACACGCCCGCGAATCCCGGCGCAGCGCAATTTCTCACCCCGGATGAAATTAGGAGCCTGCACCTCGACAACCCGGATGCTTATATGCAGAGAATCTACTTTTGGCAGGATGTTCCCCGGCGCGCCAAATACAACGAGATTTGGAACGAGGTGAAAGCCGCGCAGTGAGCGCCTCTCCCGCCAATCCGCGGCAGGAACTGCCGGCCGGGAGCGCAGCGCTTCTGGAAGTTCGCGCCCTAGCCAAGCGCTTTGGTGCGGTGGAGGTTCTGAAGGACATTTCTTTAAACATCGCTTCAGGAGAGTTTCTTACGCTCCTCGGCGAGAGCGGTTCGGGCAAAACCACCCTGCTTCGTTTAATCGCGGGATTCGACGAGCCATCTTCAGGCGAAATCTGGATGAGCGGCGAGCGCCTGGACCTTCTTCCGCCTTACAAGCGCCGTGTGAACACGGTTTTCCAGAACTACGCGCTGTTTCCGCATCTCAGTGCTCGCGACAATGTCGCTTATGGACTACGCGTCAAGAAAGTGCCTGCCAACGAACTCAGCGGCCGCATCGGAGATGCTCTTCGCATGGTCAAGATGCAGGATTTTGCTGGCTATCGCCCATCGAAACTCAGCGGCGGACAGCAGCAGCGAATCGCCCTTGCGCGAGCACTGGTGAATCGCCCGCAACTGCTGTTGCTCGACGAGCCGCTTTCCGCGCTGGATGCGAATCTGCGCAAACAGATGCAGAGCGAGTTGAAATCGCTGCAACGCGAAATCGGCGTCGCCTTTCTCTTTGTCACGCATGACCAAGAAGAAGCCATGGCCCTTTCTGATCGCATCGCGCTGCTGCGCGATGGGGCCCTCGAACAAGTGGCGGCTCCCCGAGAGATTTACGCGCAGCCCGCCACCGCCTACACCGCCGAGTTCATCGGTCAAACCAATCTGCTTCGCGGGGAAATCCGCGGCGGCATCGTCACGTGCGGCGCCTTGCGCTGGCCCTTGGACCAGGCCGATGGTCCGGTGATTTTTTCTCTTCGGCCGGAAGCGATCCGCATTTGCGCCGACGGTAAGCCCCAGACGAGCGAAGCGAAGTTTCGTGCGTCGGTGCGCCAACAATTCTACGGAGGTTCGAGCGAATTGCTGGAAGTGGATTGCGGAAGCGCCCAAACGTTGCGCGTTCGCATTCCCGCACACGGTCCGCTTACCGGCGAACACGACTTTGTCTTTTCGCTTTGCGACGCCATTCGCGTCCGGGAATAGAGGCTCGCGGCTCGCCCGTGTACTCGCGCGCTTACAAATCGCTCGTTTCCATCCCCCCGATCGCATGGGTGGGTGCGTTCCTTCTGCTTCCCTACGCGCTAATGTTTGTGCACAGCTTGTGGGCCGTGCGCGAAGGGGTCATCGTTCACCAATGGAATTGGGAAAATTACAAAACTCTCTTTACCAACGCGCTCTACGCCGAAGTGCTTTTGCGCACTATGCGGATAGCCGCTTCTGTAACCCTTTGCTCCATCCTGCTTGGTTATCCGCTCGCGTACTATTTGGCTTTTCACGCGGGCGCGCGCAAGGAACTTCTCTACCAGCTAGTCATCGTGCCTCTCTGGGTCAGCTACCTGGTGCGCGGCTACGCTTGGAAGACCATTCTCGGCAGCGATGGGGTGTTGAATGGCTTCCTGCAATATCTGCACCTCACGCACGAGCCGGTTGGCTTCTTTCTCTATAGCCCGTTCGCCGTCGTGCTGATGCTCACGCACATCTATACGCCGTTTGTCTTTCTCCCCATTTACGCTGCGCTCGAACACATTCCCCGCCCGCTCCTCGAAGCTTCTGAGGACCTCGGGGCGGGCTCCGTTCAGACGTTCTGGCGCGTGATCCTGCCTCTCTCGATGCCCGGGTTGCTGGCCGGCGCGACGTTCGCGTTTGTTCTCTCGCTCGGCGACTTTCTCGCGCCGCTGCTTGTCGGCGGTCCTTCCGGCACAATGATCGCAAACGTGGTCCAAAGCCTCTTTGGCGCCGCTTTTGACTGGCCGCTCGGGGCCGCGATTTCCGTCGGGATTCTGGTCATCACCATTTCTCTGTTGTTCCTCAGTGAGCTCCTGGAAAAGCGCTGGGCCTTCAAATGAGGGCAAGCTCTGAAATGCGCCGCTCGCCGCTCCTGGCTTTGTATGCCGCGTTTGTCTTTGCTTTTATTTATCTACCCATCGTCGTCCTCGTGCTCTATTCCTTCAACCGCGACGGCGTCGGAGGTTTTCCTCCTCGTCATTTCACTTTGCGTTGGTACACCGAGCTTTTTGCCGACTCCGCCATCTGGGATTCCTTGCTCAACAGTTTGATGGTGGCCGGCGCGAGCGTCGCGCTTTCACTCGCGCTGGGTCTGCTCGCCGCTCTCGCGCTCGACCGTACCGACTTTCCGGGCAAGACCCTGTTTCGCCGGCTCGTGCTCCTGCCTTTGATTCTCCCGGGCATCATCACCGGTCTTTCGCTGCTGATGTTCGCGGTTTTTGCCGGGGTACAGCTCAGCCTGATCACCGTGTTGCTCGGTCATGCCACCGCGCTTGTCTCCGTCGCGACCACCGAGCTCTTCGCGGGCTTGCAAAAACTGGATCGCGTTCAGGAAGAAGCTTCGCTCGACCTCGGCGCCACGCCTTGGCAGACGTTTTGGCGCGTCACCCTGCCCAATCTCAGACTTTCGTTGATCGCCGCAGGATTGCTCATCTTCACTCTTTCGACGGACGAGATCGCCGTGACGTTTTTCCTTATCGGACGCGACAATACCTTGCCCCTGGAAATTTGGGCTCGCCTCCGCCGCGGCATCACCCCGGAAATCAACGCCATCTCCGCTCTGATTCTGGTCGTGTCCGTCGGCCTAATCGTCATCTGGTATCATCTGCGCGCGAGAAGCCTTGGCAGCGGTTCGCAAGAGTTGCTTTGAACCGTGGGAGAGTCCTCATGACACCATCCGCGGCGATGCGGCGAGCGACCGCAATACTCACGCTTTTTGTTTTGTTGTCGCCGCTCCCGCGCGCTTTCGCGCAGTCCGCGCCCTTCGACATCGTCATCACCCATGGCCGCATCATTGACGGCACAGGCTCCCCCTGGTATTCGGGCGACATCGGAATTCGCGGCGGAAAGATTGCCGCCATCGGCAATCTCAGTAGTTCGGCTCGCAGGCGCAGGATCGACGCGCACGGACAAGTCGTTGCTCCCGGGTTCATCGACATGCTCGGCCAATCGGAGCTGACCATTCTCGTCGATCCGCGCCTGCCATCAAAAATCTATCAAGGCATCACCACGGAGATCACCGGCGAAGGCGAATCCGTCGCGCCGCTAAACGAGGCGATTCGCCGTGCGGGCAAGAGACAATCCGATCTGCTCGGCATTGAACAGGACTGGCAAACCTTCCGCCAATACTTCGCGCGTCTCGAAAAGCAAGGTATCGGCATCAACGTCGCCGATTACGTTGGCGCTACCTCGGTCCGTCGCATGGTGCTCGGGGATGACGACGTCCAGCCCACGCCTGCGCAACTTGAGCAGATGAGGCAGATGGTCCGTCAAGCCATGCTTGACGGAGCCGTTGGCCTCTCGACGTCGCTTGAGTATCCGCCGGCCCCTTACGCCAAGACCGAAGAATTGGTCGCGCTCGCCTCCGTCGCTGCGCAGTTCGGCGGCATCTATGCCACGCACATGCGCAGCGAGAGCACCGCCATTTTGCAGTCCCTCGACGAAGTGATTCGCATCGCCCGTGAAGCGCAAATCCCCGTGGAGATCTGGCATTTTAAAGTGGCCGGCAAACCTTCCTGGGGACACATGCCCGAAGCGGTCGCAAAAATCGAAGCGGCCCGCGCCGAAGGCGTTGACATTGCCGCGGACACCTACGCTTACACCGCTTGGGGCAACGGGCTCTCCGCTTTCATTCCGCCTTGGGCTCATGACGGGGGCACGGCCAAGCTCCTCGAACGCCTGAAAGATCCCGCTGCCCGTGAGCGCATCCGCCAGGACATGCTCACGCCTTCCGATGCGTGGGAAAACGAATGGCAGCAAATCCCCGGGTCGGAGTCCATCCTCATCGGCCAGGTCCAGAATTCGAAGCTCTTGGCACTTCAGGGAAAGACCATCGCGGAGGTCGCCAAACTCTGGAACAAGGATGCTATGGACACGATTTTCGACCTGTTGATCCAAGACGATGCTTTCACCAGTGTAGCTGTCTCCGGTATGTCCGAACCCGATGTCGTCCTCGCGCTCCAACAGCCCTGGGTGTCCATCGACAACGATTCCTCGGGCGCTTCGCCGGAAGGAATTCTCGGCCGGGAACACGCGCATCCCCGGGCTTACGGCACTTTTCCACGCATCCTACGCAAATACGTCCGCGAAGAGCACAAGCTCACGCTCGAAGACGCCATCCGCAAATTCTCCGCGCTTCCCTCGCAGCGCTTGCGCCTCGAAGGCCGCGGTTTGCTTCGCGTGGGCATGTGGGCCGACGTCACGATTTTCGATCCCGCGACGATCCGCGACCTCGCTACTTTTGATAACCCGAATCAACTCTCCGAGGGAATGAACTACGTGCTGGTCAATGGCGTGCCGGTCATCGATCAGGGCAAAATGACCGGCGCGCGTCCCGGAAAAGTCCTTCGCGGCCCTGGTTACGTTCGCTGATTTCTCTCAAGCCGCTAGAATGCAGTGACCTTTGCCGGCACGCGGAATCGTTTGCCGTTGCGCTCGAGGAGCAGATTCCGGACTTCGCCAGGCTTCCCATGCATCGCGTCGTAGATCGCGGCCCGGTTCACGGCGTTCATGCGCAGGGCGTCAATTTGCAAAAGTTGGTCGCCAACCTCGATGCCTTCAACCGTCGTCTTGCCGTTTTGAATCGCGACTCCCGCCACAAAGTACTGACCGTGCTTGGACTCCAAAGTGAGCCCCACCTGCTCAAGATCGTGAGGGTCGGATTCCCTCTGACGGAGCCAGTAAGAAACGTGCTTCGGGTAGTCGATGGTGATCCGAAAATTACGCAGGACGTTGCCGCCGAGCCAGCCAATCACAGGAACTGCGTTCTTCTGAGAGTACCAGTCGATGAAATCCCAGTTCTTATTGCTCGGGCCAATCGCAAGGGCCCCGACTTCCCGGAGCCGCAGCGGGCCCAGTTGAGCCTCCGGTATTCGTAGCAAAATCCCGGCAGCCTCAATGCCGTCATCCGCCATCCTCATGTTGCTGGGGCCGACGGCGCCGGTGCCTCGCTCCCAGTCGGGGTGCGCGGTGAGCCATCCCTGTGCGGTCGCTTTTCGGAGCCAGGTATAGGCCGAGCCATTGTCGATGGTCACCCGATAAGTCTTACCGCTAATGGTCATCCCGACCGCGATGAGGCCTGTTTTTTCGTTCATCTCGCCAGAAACTGCTGCTGGTTAGGCCGCGA